>Ga0206683_10000474_pt1 | contig 29415 bp, 34 predicted proteins | sample M280m12015metaG_FD_155483 | JGI IMG/M metagenome (GOLD analysis project Ga0206683, IMG submission 155483) | Ammonia-oxidizing marine archaeal communities from Monterey Bay, California, United States - M2 80m 12015 | ecosystem: Environmental > Aquatic > Marine > Intertidal zone | place: USA...
TAACTATGAGTGATCATTGTGATTTTAATGAACTTGTGGATATGGTGGTACAATCTGGTGCCGAACAAGTTTACACTATACATGGTTTTGTTGATGAATTTGCAGCACATTTGAATAAAATGGGAATTAGTGCTCAACCATTATTGAAAAACTCTTTAGATGATTTTACTTAGTAAATTCTATACATTTACAATCTACTACTAAGCATGTTTCCCCATTTCTAATGTGATTATGAGAAAAATGTTTGCATAATTCATTTTTGCAAATTCTTCTTTGTGTTTCTCTTTTTACTATTATTTGGGCAATTGAATTTGCTTTTTCTTTTGAATATCCTTTTTTATCGATATAGAAGTGAACTATTCCATTATATAGAAAATTTGGATTAAATTGTTTTTCAAGCATTATTTTCTCCTATTCCCACATCTCAAATTCTTTATTTCATGATCTTTACAATCACATTTTTCTTCTTCACATAATTTTTGTTCTACTTTCCACATGCATTCTATATGTGATTATAATATTTCAAATTCTCGATACTTTTACTTGTCAAATGTTTGTTTTTTTATGATATTTTAAAAAATTATTAGATACTGAATACAAGATAACGTATGGGGTTTTTATCAAATTTTAGAAAAGATTTAGAAAATGCAAAAAGAAACAAGGCTGCAAATATCAATGGGAAAAACCTTAAGGGTCTACTCACAAAATTCAAAGAAGAACGAGATAAGATTGAGAGAGAAACTGGGACTAGGCCTCAAATAGATCATACCACTCAAATGTTTATGCAAAAAATTCTAAATGTCTGGATTGCAGAAGGTAAGGAAATCGATGAAGAAAAATTTTGGATGGAAGTTGATTATAATAGACAATTTACTCATTCTGTAGAATATTATGAACGAGAAAGATGATTTTAATTTTGGAATTGATTTAATTGGATAGAGAACGATTACGAGTAAAAAGTGGTCGAAGTAAAGGTTGCAAAGATTGTATTATTCATAGATGCATTCCTAGCAGCTGTAATTGCGATTGTCATTGTTAATAATTTTATTTTAAAATTATTCCTATGTCCATTAAATTTGTGTGGGTGAAATCTGTTTTGATATTTCCCTTTTGTTTTTGGAAGAATCTTGAGGAATCACTATTTTTCAAAAATTCTTTCATGATGTTTAGATCCACTTTGATGTTTTCTACAATTGCACCTGCAAAATTAGAATTTCCGTCTATTCCATCAGTTCCCATAGATGCAATTGTTATCTTTTTTAATTTCTGAGTATTCTTTAAAATTCTCAAAACTAATTCTTGATTTCTTCCTCCTTGACCTTTTCCTAAAATTTTGACTGTTGGTTCTCCTCCAAAAATTAAACATGTTTTTTGTTGTTCTGGGATTTTTTCCAGAATTTTTTTAACTACTTCCTTAATGTCTCCAAAAATTTGTATTTTGATAACTTTGTATCCTTTTATTTTTGCTTCTTTTTCCATTGATTCTAAACAATTATTGTTACTTGCTACAATGTAATTTTCTATCTTGGCATGTTTTGGAGTTTCAGATTTTTGATTATGTACCCCATTACCTAAAATTTGTAACACTTCAATTGGAATTCTTCTTTTTAATCTGTACTTTTCTATAATGTCCATTGCATCTTGATATGTTGTATTGTCCATGTATGTTGTACCTGATGCAATTGATGATAGATCATCGTTTTCAACATCTGACATTATCAAACCAATTCCATGGCATTTCATATTTTCTACTAGTTTACCTCCTTTGATTTTTGATAGATGTTTTCTAATACAGTTGAATTCTTGAATTGTTGCTCCTGATTTTAGTAGTAAATCTGTGACATGAACTTTATCACTAAGTGTGATTTCATCTGGCATTGCAAGTAATGATGAACCTCCGCCTGAAACAAGAAAAATAATTAACTCGTTACTTTTCTTATTGTTAACAAATTTCATTACTTCTTTTGCTGCTTTTACACTAGTTTTGTCAGGTTTTGGATGACTTGAATTAAAAATTTGAAATTTTTTACTCTTAATTTTTGCCTTTGCGCCTTTTGGGATAACAATTATGCCACTTTTTATTGAAATAATTGAATTTATTGCTCTAGTCATGGAATCTCCAGCTTTTCCAAATGCGATTGTATGGATGTTCGAATATTTTTTAATATTGAATATTTTCCCATCTATTTTAATTTCATTTGGTGTGACATAATTTGATATGATATTTGCTGGATTTGCTGCTTGAAGGCCTGATTCTAAAATTTCTAAACAATCTTTTTTCTTTTCTGTAATTGCTAATTCTTCAAAATTTTGAATAATCATACGATTTACACCACTGTAAGATATAATAAACAAACCAATGATGTTTGTTTTATGCACACAGTACGCATTCCAAAAGTTATTAATTTTGGAGAAAACGCACTTGGTGAAACAGAATATCCAAAAAATGCCCTAGTTGTTACAACCGTTCCGCCAGCATTGTCTGACAAATGGTTAGCAAAAATGGGAATTCAGGATTATATGTTGTATGACCAAGTAAAACCTGAACCATCAATTGATGATGTCAATAAGGTCATTTCTCAATTCAAAGACAAAAACCCTTCAGTTCTAATCGGATTGGGTGGTGGAAGTTCAATGGATGTGGTAAAATATGCTGCACCTGAATTGAAAAAAGAAAAAATTCTAATTCCAACTACATTTGGAACTGGAGCTGAAATGACAACCTATTGTGTTCTAAAATTTGATGGAAAAAAGAAGTTGTTACGTGAAGATAGATTCTTAGCTGACATGGCTGTAGTTGATTCATATTTTATGGATGGAACTCCAGAACAAGTTATCAAAAGTTCTGTCTGTGATGCATGTGCTCAAGCTACTGAAGGCTATGATAGCAAACTCGGTAATGACTTGACTAGAACTCTATGTAAACAAGCATTTGAGATTCTCTATGATGCAATTATGAATGACAAACCAGAAAACTATCCATATGGTTCAATGTTATCTGGAATGGGATTTGGAAATTGCTCTACAACATTAGGACATGCATTGTCTTATGTATTCTCAAATGAAGGAATACCACATGGTTATTCCTTGTCTTCTTGTACTACAGTTGCACACAAGCATAACAAATCAATCTTCTATGATAGATTCAAAGAAGCAATGGATAAACTTGGCTTTGATAAATTAGAACTCAAAGCTGATGTTTCAGAAGCTGCTGATACTGTCATGACAGATAGAGGTCATTTGGATCCAAATCCAATTCCAATATCTAAGGATGATGTCGTAAAATGTCTTGAAGATATCAAAGCAGGTAATCTGTAAAAATTTATTTTTTTTACCTCTTTTTCTTTTATTTAAGAACTGCGAAATTGGCAACTTACTCAAACTTTTTATTCTAATGATTCGGAATTATCTTCATTGGCAAGTAAAAAACTAAAGTTTGGTATTCAAAACGGACTAAATGTTGCTAGAGCAGGATATACTGAAGATCAGATTCTTACTGCTTGTCAGCTTGCTGATAGAACTGGATATGATTCTATTTTCTATATGGACCACACAAATGTTCCACAATGGAAAAATGCAACCGTTTTAGACCCATGGGTTATGTTATCTGCAATTGCTTCAGTTACAAATAATGTTGAATTAGGAACTTGTGTTACTGATGCCATTAGAAGACACCCATCAAATATTGCATTAGCTGCCATTACTCTTGATAGAGTTTCTAAGGGTAGAGCAATTCTTGGTATTGGTGCTGGTGAAGCACAAAATCTTAAAGAATTTTGCATTCCATTTGAAAAACCAGTTTCAAAATGGGCCGAACAAATCGAAGTTATTAAAACACTGTATCATTCAGATCCTGATAATACTGTAAATTATGAAGGCAAATATTACAAATTAGAACAAGCATGTTTACAGGCTGCTCCAATTAGAAAACCACATCCACCAACTTACATGGCATCTGGTGGTAAACGTACTTTGGATTTAACAGGAAAACTTGGTGATGGTTGGTTACCAATTGGTTATACTCCTGAATTATTTGAAGATCATCGTAAACAAATTGAAGTTGCTATGGACAAATATGGACGAAGTCAAGAAGACAAGGATAATTTTGAAATGGCATTGGATATTGATGTATACTTTTCTGAAGATGCAGAAGCTTCATGGGCAAAAATGAAAGAAGCTGTTAAAGTTAGTTTGTTTAAACCTGAAATTTTGAGAGTACATGGATTAAAAGAAATTGAAGGATTTGATTTTGTAAAATACTTTACAGAATACTCTATGTCTGATCAAAGTTGGATTGTTAAAATGCGAGAGGCTGCAACCAAAATTCCAGATGCAATTGCAAGATCCTCTACTGCAGTTGGTACTCCTGAAGATATCATCCCTGTGTTTGAAAGATTTATGGATGCTGGTGTAAATCACTTTGTTATTAGATTCTGGGGTAAGAATTACTTTGGTTCTATTGACAAGTTTGCTAGTCATGTCATGCCTGTATTGCGTGAAAAACATAAACAAAAACAAGGTTAATTCAAATTAATAGAACATTATTTACTGTGTTAATATTTTACATATTATTATGGATGATCTGCCCGACACTGTAAAAAAATGTCTTGATATTTTAGATGAGAATCTGGAAATTTTATCTAATATTGAATTTGATTTAAATGATGAAAAAAATGATGAATTAATTCCAGACATGAAACTTCATCATCTATATGATATGACTGAGGATGTTGCAGAATCTGAGAAAATTAAACATGCTGAATTTAAATTAATTCGAAGACAATCTGAAGATTAAATTCATTATCTCGCTAATAATCCCACATCTGTTATACACAGCAGATGGATTTTTTGAAATCTTCAGAACTTCTTTCAAAACTGCATTCTTTACATACTTGCCAACTTCTTTTCTTTAGAGCTGGTAATGCTGATTCATAACTTACCGAATACATTTTTCCGCCACACGATGGACATGATAATGGAATATCTATTTGCATGTAATTATATTGTTTAATTTTGAATATAAGGCGCACGTAGAATTTATCAATCGTTCTTTTGTTTGCATTTTTATTGTTCAACAAGTAGCTCTAGTAGAATTAAGAGTGAAATTAATACTTAGAATATCAGTTTGAGCCAATATTTTTTATAACTCTATATTATCATAATGGGTTATGGGAGAACCATTAACTACATACGATAACTTGAATGAAGATATTCAATTTACTGAGGAAGAAGCAAAAGAACTTTTGAGTCTAAGTGAAAAAGAAATATTGGTTTTGATGCTTTCTGAAATGAAAAAGCAAACTGCATTAATGTCAAAAAATTAGACGTTAAAACTTGATTTGTATCTTGATTCGCTGTAATTTTTTAGAGTTACTCTAAAGATTTTTAATGATTTTGTGAATTATGCTGATGTTTCTTTTTTGAAGATTGTCTTAATTTTCTTTTAGTTTGTTGTTTGAGTAATCTTTTTCTTGTTCGTTCTGTAGAATTTGTAGAACCTTGAATAATTTTTGTTTTACTTCCATCTTTTAACATAATTTCTTTTCCTTTGAATCTAAATTCTACGTCTCTACATTTGATGTAGTATCTCCTAAGGCTGAAAAATATTCTGTTGTTAGTTCCGTGCATTTCTTTGACTTCTTTTGTTTTTTTTAATTCATTGAGAATATTTCGAAGTAAACCTTTGTCGATATCTGTTATTCTGTGTAATTCTCTAAACCAGATAAATTTTGATTCTGTTCCCCATTCTTCCAATATTTTTATAACTTCATTTGTGGCTTCTTCTGTTTCTTCATTTGGAGTCATTTTTTTTATTAAATTACTCCTAAATTTAGCAATTTACATTAATGAAAAGTTTGAATCAATAAAGTCAATTTTTAGAATGTTCTATCTTTTTGATAATTTTTGTAATTATTCATTATGAATAATCACTTAAAAGACGAATGCACTGAATTGGGATGTAAAATACTTCAAATTAAAGAATTAGCAAAAGAATTGGATGCTGAATAATTTCATCTTTTTGATTTTTTCTTTCTTTCTTTTAGCCTAGATTTAGTTACTTTTACAGACTGTTTTTGATTGTTTTCCATTTTTTTAGCTATTGAATCAATTTGGTTGATAATTTTTGTCTGTTCTTCTATTACGTCTACTTTTAGAAGTTTCTTTTTTAATTTTTTTAATTGATTTGAGTAACTATTGAATTCCCCTCTTAAATCATTTAGATATGGATCATCCATAATAATTTTGAAATCTTCTTATATTTTAGGTATTTTTTTCTTGATATTTTGATCTTAATTTATAATATTATTTTTAAAATCTAATTTATGCAACTTGTTGGTATTCTTGAAATTAAATCCTATGAGAAAATTAAAGAATTTCTTAATGATGAACATGTTGGAAGAATGTCTAGTATTGATGTGAATGGTTTTCCTCAAATTATCCCAATGAATTTTGTTTTTCAAAGTGATGCTGTTTACATGCATTCACATGTGAAAGGTGAAAAATTAGATAATATTTACAAAAATAATAAAGTTGGGTTTGAGGCTGATAGGGAATTGGAATTTTTACCTTCTTATTTTGAGGATCCTCATAATGCCTCTTTGGCTGATACTTTGTACATTAGTGTCGTGATCAAGGGAATTGCTTCTTTTGTTTCTGATAGAGAAGAAAAAACTTTAGCTCTAAATGGGTTGATGGAGAAATATCAGCCTGAAGGATATTATGATCCACTAAAATCTGATATGCGTGTTTTGGATGCAGTTAGTGTCATTAAAATTACTCCTCAAACACTTCATGGAAAATATAAGATTGGTCAACACATGAATTCAAATGATCGAATGGATTTAGCTAAAAAGATTCTTGAAAAGAATTCATCTACTGCCAAAACCACTCTCAAGATTATGGGTTTTGAAGAAATTGATGGTGGATTACGAATGATTGATGAACCTAAGTGGTAATTTATCTTGATATCACCATTGCTTTAAATTCAGTTTTTGGTGATTGTAACTGTTGAAACAACTTTCTAAATTTAACTTGGTATCTGACTATGTTCCTACCGGTGATCAACCTCAAGCTATTGATGCGCTAGTTGAAGGTGTCGAAAAAAAGTCTGTTCAAACTTTACTTGGTGTTACAGGAAGTGGAAAGACTTTTTCAGTTGCTAATGTGATTGCTAGAACTGGTAAAAATACACTTGTAATTTCTCATAACAAAACTCTTGCTGCACAACTGTATGCTGAATTAAAACAATTTTTCCCTAACAATAATGTTGGTTATTTTGTTTCATATTATGATTATTATCAACCTGAAAGTTATCTTCCACAAACTGATACTTACATTGAAAAAGATACTCAGATTAATGAAAAAATTGAGAAATTAAGATTAGAAGCAACTGCAATGTTGTTATCTGGTGAACCTACAATCATTGTTTCTACTGTTTCTTGCATCTATTCTCTTGGGAATCCTCAAGAATGGAAGGACTCTTCAATTTCAGTTAGTACTGGAGATGAAATCAAAAGAACTGATTTGATTCGAAAATTAGTTGATGCCCGATATGAAAGAAATGATCTTGAGGTTGCTCCTGGTAATTTCAGAGTAAAGGGTGATACAATTGATATTACTCCAGCTTATTCTGAAGATATTATTAGAATTTCTATGTTTGGTGATGAGATTGAAAAAATTACTTTACTTGATCATGTTTCATTAAAAGAAAAAAAGAAAATCACTGATATGATAATTTTTCCTGCAAAACATTATCTTATTGCTAAGGATGTTACTAAAAAAGCTGTTAAATCTATTCGAGATGAATTAAAATATCATTTGCCAAAATTAAATGAACTTGAAAAACAGCGTCTTGAAATGAGAACAAATTATGATTTAGAAATGATAGAAGAATTAGGTTATTGTTCTGGAATTGAAAATTATTCAAGACATTTTGATGGACGTAATGAAGGTGATAAGGCATTTTGTTTAATGGATTTTTTTGGAGATGATTATCTTTTAGTAATTGATGAATCTCATGTTACGTTACCCCAATTACATGGTATGTACAAAGGTGATTATTCTCGAAAAGATAAACTTGTAACATATGGATTTAGATTGCCTAGCGCATATGACAATAGACCTTTAAAATTTGAAGAATTTGAAGAATATATCCAAAATACTATTTTTGTTTCTGCCACTCCTTCTGATTATGAAAAAAAGATATCTACAAAAATTGTTGAACAATTAGTAAGGCCCACTGGATTACTTGATCCTCAAATTGAAATTAGACCTACAAAAGACCAAATGGATAATTTAATTTCTGAAATTAACAAAAGATCTAAGACTTCTGAGCGTGTTTTGGTAACTACTCTGACTAAAAGGATGGCTGAGGATTTAGCTGAGTATCTCTCAAAAAAGGATGTTAAAGTTAGATACATGCATTCTGAAATTGATGGATTACAACGAACTGAAATTATTCGTCAATTGCGACTAGGAGAATTTGATGTTTTAGTTGGAATCAATCTTTTACGAGAAGGTTTGGATATACCTGAGGTTTCTTTGGTGGCAATTTTAGATGCTGATAAAGAGGGTTTTTTGAGAAATTTTACTAGTTTAATTCAAACTTGTGGTAGAGCTGCAAGAAATGTAACTGGTACTGTAATAATGTATGCTGATACCAATACAAAATCTATAAAAAATACTATGGATGAAACTGACCGTCGTAGAAAAAAACAAATTTTATACAATGAACAACATGGAATAACTCCTAAAACAATTATGAAATCTGTCCCAGACCAAGAAATCATATTGGATGAATCAAAATTAAAATCAATACATGATCTTAGAAATGATGTAATTGATTTAGATGCTCAAATGAAAAAATATTCTGAAGAATTAGATTTTGAGCAAGCAATTGCTTGTAGGGATAGAATAAAAAGATTAGAAAAGGAAATTGAATATAGAAATGATAGATAATAAATTAAAAATTCGAGGAGCTCGTCATCATAATTTGAAAAATATTGATGTTGATATTCCAAAAAATAAATTAGTTGTAATTAGTGGTTTATCCGGTTCTGGTAAATCTACTTTAGCATTTGATACCATTTATGCTGAAGGGCAACGAAGATATGTTGAATCTCTTTCTTCATATGCTCGTCAATTTTTGGAGATGATGGATAAACCTGATGTTGATTCTATTGAAGGACTATCTCCTGCAATTGCAATTCAACAAAAAACTACTAGTAAAAATCCCCGCTCTACTGTTGGTACTACTACTGAAATTTATGATTACATGCGTTTACTTTACGCTCGAATTGGAATTCCTCATTGTACAAATTGTAAAAGAAAAATATCTACACAATCTGTTGAAAGAATTTGTGATTCTGTACTCAAAGATTTTTTGGGACAAAAAATATTGATTTTATCTCCACTTATTCAAAGAAAAAAGGGCACTTATGAGAAACTCTTTGAACAAATCAAAAAAGATGGATATTCTAGAATACGACTAAATGGTGAAATTTTGAGCATAGATGATGGTATTCCTCCATTAGATCGACAAAAATGGCATAATATTGAAATTGTTGTGGATAGAATCTCTACTAGTAAATCCGAGAGATCTAGAATTTTTGAGGCTATTCAAACTGCAATCAAAGCATCAAAAGGTGATGTAATGATTTCATCAGATAAATCTGAAAAAATCTTTTCTCAAAATAATGCATGTCCTCATTGTGGATTAACAATTGGTGAATTGGAACCTCGAAATTTTTCATTTAATTCTCCTTTTGGATTATGTAAAACATGCAATGGATTGGGAGTTAAAATGGAATTTGATTCTGCTTTAGTCATTCCTGATAAATCCAAGTCTATTTTGGATGGTGCCATTGTTCCTTGGAGTGGACGATTTTCTGCATTTAGAAGACAAGCATTGAGAACTGTTGGTGAAAAATTTGGATTTGATTTAATGACTCCGATTGAAAAAATAAAACCAAAACATCTTGAAATTATTTTACATGGAACATCTGATTTAATTGATTTTCAATACAGATCTAAATCTGGAGATTCTTCATGGAAATACACTAATGCATTTGAAGGTGTACTTGTAAATCTTCAACGTGTTTTTCTAGAAACTGATTCTGAATCAAAACGTGAATGGCTTAAACAGTTTATGCGTGATACTCATTGTAATACTTGTGATGGCAAAAAACTCAAACCTGAATCTCTTGCAGTTACAATTAATGATTTAGGAATAATGGATGTATGTAATTTATCTATAACTAATTGTTTTGATTTCTTTTCTAATCTAAAATTAACTGAAACTGAACAACATATTGCAAGAGATATTCTTAAAGAAATTAAGGAACGTTTGGAATTTTTAATCAATGTTGGACTAAATTATCTTACATTAAATCGTCTTAGTTCAACATTATCTGGTGGTGAATCTCAAAGAATTCGTTTGGCTACTCAAATTGGTTCTAATCTTACTGGTGTTTTGTATGTGCTTGATGAACCTACAATTGGATTACATCAACGTGATAATGCACGACTAATTAAAACGCTAAATAAGCTACGAAATCTTGGTAATACTGTCATTGTTGTGGAGCATGACGAGGAATTAATACGAAATTCAGATTGGATAATTGATTTAGGTCCTGGGGCTGGGATACATGGTGGAAATATAGTTTTTGAAGGAACAATTAAAAAAATTTTACAGGCAACTAAATCTGTAACTGGAACTTATCTTAAAGATAATTCTTTAATTATTTTAAAAAATAAAATTCGTAAACCTGAAGGATCATTAATTATTAAAGATGCATCTGAAAATAATTTAAAAAATATTGATGTCGAAATTCCTTTAGGACTTTTTGTATCTATAACTGGGGTATCAGGTTCTGGAAAATCTACTTTAATCAATGATGTTTTACTTAAAAGTTTAGAGAACCATTTTTCTAAAACTCATATTAGATCTGGTAACCATAAAGAAATTTCTGGTTTAGATAACATAGATAAAGTAATTGCTATTGACCAATCTCCTATTGGTAGAACTCCTCGTTCAAATCCTGCCACCTATATTGGTGCATTTACTCCTATTAGAGAATTATATTCTAATACTGCATTATCAAAAGAACGTGGATATGCACCAGGACAATTTTCATTTAATGTTGCTGATGGAAGATGTTTTGCATGTGAAGGTGATGGTGTTAAACAAATCGAAATGCAGTTTTTGTCTGATGTCTATGTTAAGTGTGATGAATGTAAAGGAAAAAGATACAATTCTGAAACATTATCTGTACTGTACAAAGGGAAAAATATTTCTGATGTTTTACAAATGACTGTTTATGAAGCATTAAATTTCTTTGAAAATGTTCCTTCGATCCAAAGAAAATTACAAACTGTTAATGATGTTGGTTTAGGTTACATCAAACTTGGCCAATCCTCTACTACATTATCTGGTGGTGAAGCTCAACGTGTAAAACTTGCTTCAGAATTGTCTAAACGTGGTACTGGAAAAACTCTGTATATTCTTGATGAGCCTACAACTGGCCTACATTTTGCAGATGTTCAAAAATTATTGGATGTATTAAATCGATTAGTAAATCTTGGTAATACTGTGGTTGTGATAGAACATAATATGGATATTATTAAAAATTCAGATTGGTTGATAGATTTAGGACCTGAAGGTGGTGATGAAGGTGGTCGTATTGTAACTGTTGGTACTCCTTCTGATGTTTCAAAATCTCCTGGCAGCTATACTGGAAAATATTTAAAAAAATTATTGAAAAATGACGTTTGATATTTCTAAAATCATTATTCCTACAAATCCTGGTATCTATTTAATGAAAGATTTTGATGGAAAAATTATCTATATTGGGAAAGCAAAAAATTTGAAAAACCGTGTTCGTTCTTATTTTAATAAAAATCAAAATTATAAAACTCAAAAATTAGTTGAAAATATTTTTGATATTGAATTTGTTTTAACTGATAATGAAAGTGAAGCTTTTCTTTTAGAATCTAATATGATTAAAAAATATAGGCCTAGATTTAATATTGAATTAAAGGATCAACAACGCTATACCTATTTACGATTATCTGATGAAAAGTATCCTAGATTGTTAGTAGCTCGAAGAACTAGAAATGGTAAATTTTTAGGTAAAGGAAAATTTTATGGTCCGTTTACTCAAGGAAGTTCAAAATTACTTACAATCGGAACTTTACGAAAATCATTTCAAATAAGAATTTGTAAAACTCTTCCAAAAAAAGTATGCCTTGAATATCACTTAGGTAATTGTGAAGGTCCTTGTGAATTTAAGGATGCAGAAGAAAAATACCCTGAACATGTAAAAAAATTAGAAGATGTTCTTAAGGGTAAAAATAATACTAAAATTTTTACAAAGAAATTAGAAGATGAAATGCATCAGGCTGCTGAATCTCAGCAATTTGAGCGTGCAAAAGATATTCGTGATACGCTGATTAGGCTTGGAAGTCTTCAAACTAAACAAAAAATGGAGTATGTAAAAAATTCTGATGAGGAATACTTTGGTATTGGAATTCAAGAACAAACTGCAACAATCATGAATTTTAGAATGATTAATGGGGTAATTCGAGATAGTGATAAATTCTTTTTTGATTTGGTAGGGGATAACTCCTTTTCAAATTTTCTTTATCAATATTATTCTACTCATAAAATTCCAAAATTTATCATTGTTAGTGAATTTCCTGAAAATCAAAAATTATTAGAATCTTTATTGTCTGAGCAATCTGGATTTACTGTAAAAATAATGACTCCTACCAGAGGTAAGAAAAAAGATATTATGAATTTAATTTTAAAAAATATTCAATTAATTCATTCTAAAGGTGCTAATCCTGGATTAGTTGAACTACAAGAAATTCTGCATTTGCCAACATTGCCTAATATCATTGAGTGTTTTGATATTTCTAATCATGGTGATGAATTTGCTGTTGGCTCTATGTCTAGCTTTGTGGCTGGGATTCCAAACAAGTCTGGATATAGAAAATTTAAAATTAAAACAATTACTGGAAGGGATGATTTTGCAATGATTGGAGAAATTATTAAGAGACGATATTATAGATTACTAGAAGAAAATTCTACATTACCTGATCTAATCTTAATTGATGGTGGTAAAGGACAATTAAGTGCAGCTTTGAAATCTTTAAAATCTCTTGGTTTAAAATTACCTTGTATCTCCTTGGCAAAAGAAAATGAGGAAGTATATCTTCCAAAAATTAAAAAACCAATTATAATTCCTAAACATAAAGAATCGTTAAAAATTTTACAATTTGCTAGAGATGAAACTCATAGGTTTGGTGTTGCATACAATCAAACTATACGTAAAAATAAAATAAAATAGAAAAAAGGAAATTTTTTTGGTTAGTTAACTGTAACACTACCGACCATCCAAGGATGGACCATACAGAAGTAATCATAGTTACCTGCATCATCAAATGTGAATGAATAATCTCCACCTGCCATTAGTAGACTGCTGTCAAATACTCCAGATGGACCATTTGCTGGACTTCCACCTGATACAGTATGTGCTGCGGTGTCTACGTTATCCCATTGTACTGTATCTCCTGTACTAATGGTGATGTCTTGTGGTAGGTAACATGCATTAGATGTTTCACATCCTGGTGCTCCACTTCCCATTGCAGTTTCCACGATATGTGTTTGTGGAGCTGCTGCTGCTTCTGCTGCTGCCATTTCAGCTGCTGCTTCTGCTGCTGCCATTTCAGCTGCTGCTTCTGCTGCTGCCATTTCAGCTGCTGCTTCTGCTGCTGCCATTTCAGCTGCTGCTTCTGCTGCTGCTGCTTTAGCTGCTGCATCGGCTGTTGCTTTTTCTGCTGCTGCATCGGCTGCTGCTGCTTTAGCTGCTGCTTCTGCTTTAGCTGCTGCATCGGCTGCTGCTTTTTCAGCTGCTACTGCTTCTGCTTTTTCAGCTGCTGCTGCATCGGCTGCTGCTGCTTTAGCTGCTGCTTTTTCAGCTGCTGCTTTAGCTGCTTCTGCTTTAGCTGCTGCTTTTTCAGCTGCTGCTTTTTCAGCTGCATCTGTATCTATTGGAGAATTCATTTGTTGACTTGGTGCTGCTGGTGAGTTATCTGCTACACCCCCCATTGCTGCAATTCCAACCCCAACTAATGTGATTGCAATAGAAAATACAATTGCTGCTTTGTCTATACTTGCCATAATTGATCCATTTCTAGATAGATAGTAAATAAATCTAATCGTCTATTTCTCACTAATACCAATAAATTGACTGTAATAATTTACTTCAAAGGCTGTTTTTAGATATTTTTGAAATATTTACATGAATTTAAAACATCTATTGTAATTTTCATATGATCGCTTTAAATTAACATTAGGCGTTGTTAATGATATTCAACAATTATTGGTTTTATGGTTTATTGGTTTTATCAAATTTGTAATTACAATTAAGAGATCTCACCGAGTAACTCTCGTTTTCGGTCTTAATCTCTTTTATTTTAATAATTTTTCTGCTAAGTTATTTTGTGAATTTATTAGTTCAAATTCTACTTTTAGTTTTCTTTGTTTTATGAAACTTTGAATAAATTTTATTTTATTTTTTGTAAATTCATCTTGTATTGATATTTGTGTTTTTAATTGCTGATACATTATTTTTTTATCTAATTTTATTTTGATGGAATCTTTGTTTTTAATATTAAATGTTCCAATTCCCCAAAATAATGCTACATGTAATGCAACATATTTTGATTGCATCTTTGTAATTTTATCTTTATAATTTTCTGTCTGCACCCTAGTTTGAGACACAATTGATTCATTTGTTTGAATTACCCATGAAATTTTTTTCAGATTACCATCTGAATACAGAATATGCTCCAATTGTCAACCAAAAAATGCTCTTTTGTCTATATATTTCGAATACTCCATTTATGATCATATATTGAAAGATGTAGATATGACAGAATCTCAGGCATTCTTTTCAAAAATGGTGGATGAGTTAGTTGAATTTTCTGAATTTGATCCTGAATTATCTGATGGAATAAAATGGTTAGATGATCAGGCTCAAAAAAAAGGTATCACATTTTACGATATGGTTTTTGAAGTTTTGTACAAACATGATGTCAATTCTAAAGCAAAAGAATGGCTTAGTACACGAAATTAAAAATTATTTTCTCAAGTCTAAAGTTTTGTATTCGCATCCTTGAGGTCCACAGTATTTTCCTACATACACTGCTTTTGGCCTATATAGTGCAGTTTTTGGTGCTGCCTCTGCAAATTTTTCCTCAATAATATGTGCTGCCCATCCTGCAACTCTTGAAATTGCAAAAATTGGAGTATTGAGATCAACTGGAATTTTTAACATATAGTAAATTGATGCACTATACAAATCCACATTTGGATAGATGTCTTTTCCTTTTTGTAATTTCATTTCTGAAATTGTTGATGTTTCAATTTTTTCAGTCATATCGAACCATTTCTCTTTACTTTTAACAGCTAATTTTCTTGATAATTCTTTTAACACTTGTGCTCTAGGGTCATATGTTTTGTAAACTGCATGACCCATGCCCATTATTTTTTCTCCTTGAACTAATTTTTCTTTAATCCATAATTCCACTTTGTCTAATTCCCCTATCTCCAATAACATTTTCATGACTTCGGTATTTGCTCCTCCGTGTAATTCTCCACTAAGTGCACCAATTGCGGCACTTGCTGCTGAATACATATGTGCCCTTGTAGATGCAACTTGTCTTGCAGTAAATGTTGATGCATTAAATGTATGATCTGCATGAAGTATTAGACAAACATCAAATATTTTTTCAACTTCAGTATCTGGTTTTTCTCCTGACATCATGTATAGAAAATTTGCAGCGTGACTTAATGATGAATCTGGATCAATAATCTCTAAACCATTTCTAATTCTTTGCCAACTTGCAATGATTGTTGGAACTTTTGAAATTAGGTTGATTGCTTTTTCAATACTTGCATCTTTATTGGAAAATTCTTCATCATAATATCCTGCAAGTGCTGAAACAAATGCTTGAAGCATATCCATTGGATCTGCATCTCCTCTCCAATTTGCCATATTTTTTTGCATTTGCTTTGGAATGTATCTAGCTTCAACTAATTTTGCATTAAATTCATTTAATTCTTGTTTAGTTGGTAGTTTATCATAAAGTAGTAGATATGATGTTTCTTCAAATGTTGAATTTTTTGTAAGATCTAAAATGTCAAATCCTCGATAAATTAATTTTCCTTTCTCCCCGTCAATATTGGATATTTTTGTATCTGCAACTTCTATGCCTCGCAGCCCGATATTTTTTGTCTCCATATTGAGCCTATCAAAATTGTTCTATTATATTTTCTCTAAAATTGTGATAGTAAATTTAGTAATTAGTCTAATATGGCAACTTTTACTCCTAAATGAAAATTTCTAATCAAAAATTAATGAATACTGAAGAGCGTAAAAATTTACAACAATTAGATGAATTGGTCTTAAATGCTTCTCCTGAAGAATTAGAAAAAATTCAGGAAATTGATTATCAGACTCAACTTGATGGTGAATCATTTTATCATATTTATGTTGATTCTGATTCTTTAATTCCTCCTAGTATTGAAAAATCTTAATTTTGTTTTCTTCATTTAAATGAGGGTATCTGCAATTTGATAATATATTGGTAGTATCTAAAAATAAAATTATTAAAAAAACACCAGCTAAAAAAGTAACTAAAAAAACACCAGCTAAAAAAGTAACTAAAAAAACACCAGCTAAAAAAGTAACTAAAAAAACACCAGCTAAAAAAGTAACTAAAAAAACACCAGCTAAAAAAGTAACTAAATCAAAACGAACTAAAATAATTTGTATTTCCCATAAAGAAGATTGTGATGGGATTAGTTCTGCTGCATTAATTCGACAAGCTTTTGGTGGTGATTCCATGTTAGTAGATTATCCTGGTCAGATGGAAGCATTAAACCAAGTTGTACTAGATGAAAAATTGAAATCTTTATTCATTTGTGATTTGGGGTTAAGTAAAAAAACACAAGATGAATTTATTGATATAATGAGTAGACTGAGAAAAAATAAAGTTTCAATAACTTACATTGATCATCATGATATTGATCCAACTGTTGTAACTGCTTTGAAAAAACTCAAAGTTAAAGTCATTCATGATATTAACGAATGTACTACTGTTCAAGTCTATACTGCATACAAATCAAAATTAAACGATCATTCATCTTTTGTTGCAACATGTGCTGCCATTACTGATTACATGGAAGATAGACCTCTAGGTTCTAAATTACTTCAAATTTATGACCGACAATTTGCTTTGATTAGTGCAACTGTGATGACTTACAATATTGTTGGGCATCAAAGAGAACCTGATTATCTCCAATACTTAGTTGAAGAATTAGCTGATTCTAAATTCCCTCATGATATTCCAAATACTTTTGAATTTGCTCAAATTCAGGTAGAGAAATTATCTCAAATGATTGCTAAAGTCAAAACAGGTATGAAAATAATGACTAATCTTGGACATATGGAAATCTTAGATTCTGGTGCAAGTGGTGCCGTAAATTTTGTGATGGGGTTATCTGGAAAAGATGTTGGAGTTGCATACAAGGAAAGAATTGATCATGGAATTTATGCTGTCTCTGTTAGGGGTTCTAAAAATTGTAAAGTTCACTTGGGTAAAATTGTTAATCTTTTGGCAACTAGTCTTGGTGGTTCTGGAGGTGGACATGATAAAGCATGTGGTGCTGTGGTTCCAAAACCAAAAATTAAAAAATTCATTACCGAATTAAATAAAAAAATAAAATAATATTTTTTCTTAATTTTTTATTTTAAAATTATTTTTCTTTATTCTGAAAATTCAATTACTGCATCAATTTCAGTCATTGAATTCAAAGGTAAACATGCAACCCCTACTGCAATTCTTGAGTGTTTTCCTTTATCTCCAAATATTTCAAAGAATAGATCTGATGCTGCATTAATTACTTTAGGGTGTTGGTAAAATTCGGCATCTGAATTTACGAATCCTGATAACCTTACAATTTTTGTAACTTTGTCTAAACTACCTAGTTCTCTTTTCATTTGAGATAAAAGATTGATTGCACACATTCTTGCTGATTTTTGAGCTGTTTTTAAATTCTCATCAGTTACTTTTCCTGTGAATAGTACTTTTCCATCCTCCATTGGAATTTGACCTGAAATGAATAGTAAATTTCCTGTTTTTATTGCTGGAATGTATGATCCTGCTGGCGTAGGTGGGGTTGGTAATGTTATTTCTAATGATTTTATTTTTTCTTCAATCAATACATTGATCTTTTTTGAGCCTGATTTTAATTTTTACTAATTTTGATATGTGTTTTTTCTCCTTTATTGGAGTTATTTTGATACACTACTCTTGTCTTGTAACCTTGTTTCTGTAAATATCCATCTAAAATTGAAACCCATGGTAATGAATGACCGCTATTTAGTTTTGATTCTATTGTAATGTTTTTTGTATTAGCTTCAAAATTAACGTGTCCTGAACATGTAATTTGTATAATTGCATCAATTATTTCAATAACATCATCTAGTGCTTTTAATTTTAAATTTATTCCATTTTTTTCTAATAACTTTATCATATCTAATTCTGGTTTTTTTGATATCATTGTAGAATTTAGAATATGTATTAATCCTACTTCATTAATAATTTTAATAATTTTATAAATTTCATGTGCTTCTGATTTTGTCATATCTGCAACAATCTTTGTCTTAATTGAGTTCTTCCAAATATTTGAAAATACTTTTTCTTGATTAATTCCTAAGATGTCCGTTGATGAAAAAATTGCACCTTTACCATTATCATTATTTATCATCAGTAATTCTGTTTCATCAAAAATAAAACAATTTTGTGTGACCTCTGATGTTTTAATCTCTACTCCATCTGGAATTGCCCTATATGACTCTGAACAAATCTGTGATGCTGGGATAATTACTTTAACATCTAAATTCCTACGAATTACCCCTCCTAGTTGTTCTTTACATTCAGCTAATAATCCAAAACCTCCTTGGTCTGTTATTATTTTAATTGATGATTTTGAACCTTCGATCATTGTTTGAAGTTGACTTAAAACTTTGTTTGCACTAATGTGGAAATACCTTTTTTCTTCTGATCCTCTTGTTTTTCTACTTTCCTCACTTGCTTTTTTTAAGTTTGAAACTAATGTGTTCATTGCATTAACTTTGTTAATTTGTTCATGAATTACTCCATCAAATGCATCTTCTGGTGAAATTGCAGTACACATTATTGGCTTACTTTTTGATATGATTACTAATTTTTTATTTTCCAATTTTAATAACGTTGGATAAATTTTTGTTCTTGGAATTTCTGAATAATAAGCTAATTCACTTGCTGATATGGTCCCTTTGGAAATTAATGCCACATATGCCTGAGCTTCGTATTTACTGAGCCCAAATTCTTCTAAACTTACTGTTAATACCTGATCATTTCCCATGTTTTTACTATATTTGTTATTAGGTAAAATTGAGAGCTAAATTCCTTTACACAAATGCTCAAAAAAAATCAAAATTGTATCCCTTGATGGGTGTGACCGTGGTTACTAAAATAATTGTTACATTGCCCTCAAATACAAAATATCGATTAACAATATAGTATGTTAGTAAAATGTAGTATTGATACACTAGAATCTGAAAATACTTTTCATTCTGTTACTCTTGTGCCTCGATTAGATTATTCTGTTAAATTACTTACTGACATTATTGATATTCTTCAAAAACAAAGAGCTGATTTAAAATTTTTAAATAAACACCTTGTTACTAATTTCGATGAACTGGATAATTCTCATCTTAAGAGTATCAAATTAGAACATTTGATAGTTTTTTCTTTGGAAGTATTATTTCAAATTCAAAATCAAATTGGTTCTATTTCTGGTGTACAAAGCATTCCTAAAATTTTACCTTCATCTATTCCTATGATTAGACATGTTAGTGCCCAATTATTTATTATTTCATCTATCTCCAGTCAAAAATTATCTGAATTATCTGTGCATCTTGGTAGTATAGTGTTAGATTCTGCTGTTCTCACTAAGGCACGTTTTGATTTTACTAAATCAAATGATGAATCCACCATGTTACTTGATGAAGTAAAATTGATGGCAGACTCTAAATTAAATAAGCAATACCCTCTTGTTGATTTTTTTAAATTATCCAATGTTTGATAATGTTAAATTCTAAACGTAATTTTTTAAAGGATATTGACCGTATTCGTTCTCTGTCTTCTATGATTGATAAGAAATTATCTGAAGTAAAATCTTCAGATGATGATAAAATTGATAATCTCACTTTAGATGAATTGCAGGATTTAAATAAAATTGCTGGAATTGCTGATTTTATGATGTGTAAATATGCTGATAAAAAGGAAATGCGTTCAATTTTACAGTATTTTACATCTATTATTACTGAAACTACTGATTCTATAGATAATTTGGATGACGAAATTTCTGAATTGATACTTTCAGCTGAAGATTCCATTAACAAAGTCAAGGATTTACATACTCGTATTGATACAAAATCTGATTTTAAAAAAAATTTCTGCAACGGTCCTGACTATAATCACGGGGAAACAAGTGGAATTAATTTAACCAATTCTGTGACAGAGATTAACACTATAGAATACCAACAAAATTCTTCAGGACATACTACAAGGTAATTGATATGAGTTTAGCACCACAAGAATTAGAAAATACTGCAAGCAAATATGCTTCTGAAGCGATAAAATTTGATTCTCAAGGTGCACGTGGAATGGCTATCACTCATTATCAACGTGCAATTGATGCTCTTGTAAAATTATTACAATTATACCCACATAGTAAATTGAATACAATTTACAAAGAAAGATGTAATTCATATCATAGTAGAATTAATGCATTACAACAAGCACATGGTGTTGAACCTGCAGTAGACCCTAAAGCTTCTGAAACTGAACAACAAGCATCTGTAAAAAGACAAGAAAATGAAAATGATTTTGAAGATCTTGTTATGAAAGAAAAACCTGATGTGACTTGGGATCAAGTTATTGGATTAGATGACGCTAAAAGTGCATTACGTGAATCAATTGTTTATCCTACAAAGAGACCTGATCTATTTCCTCTTGGTTGGCCAAAGGGTATGCTACTCTATGGTCCCCCTGGTACTGGAAAAACAATGCTAGCAGCTGCAACTGCAAATGAAATGGATGGTTATTTCATTAATGTTGATGCATCCTCATTAATGAGTAAATGGTTAGGGGAAGCTGAAAAAAATGTTTCAAAATTATTTTCTATGGCAAGACAATATGCCGAGAAAGAAGGTAAACCTGTAATTTTATTTGTAGATGAAGTTGATTCACTACTTGGTGCTAGAAATAGTGAGGTTGGTGGTGAAGTCAGATCTAGAAATCAATTTCTTACTGAAATGGATGGTGTGAATGGTAAAGGGAAACAATTGATGCTTTATGTTATTGGTGCTACCAACAAACCTTGGAGTCTTGATACTCCTTTCCTTAGAAGATTTCAGAAGAGAATTTATGTTTCATTACCTACACTAGCCGCTAGAGAAAATCTTTTTGAACAATATACTGCTCCTCTAAGTAAAAATTATAGTGTCAATAATACTGAACTTGCAAAATTATTTGATGGATATAGTGCAAGTGACATTAAGGATGTATGTCAAGCCGCACAAATTAAAACTGTTCATGAAATTTTTAATTCCCCTGATTATCATGAACCTGTTGAAGGTGAGGAACCAATACAGCCAAGAGATCTAACTACTACTGATTTTAAGGACATTATGACTAGAAGAAAACCAAGTGTTTCTACTGAAATGATTCGTGCTTATCATAAATGGAGTGAAGAATTCCAAGCACTTTGAATGACTATTTTTTAATATTTTGAATTTATCATTTTAAAAAATTTATTATTTTTAAACATCAAGGTTATACCTGTGTTGTATGTTTAATCAATATGAAAAAGGATTCTGATAGAATTGAATTGTTAGTTTCTGAAAAACGTGTAAAATTGCATCTTTTTGAGCCTAGTCAAAGAAAAATTTGGACTGTAGTGGGAAAAGGTGAAGAACATTGGGTTGATCCTGAAGGTTGTTTTTGTTCTTGTCCTGGGTTTTATTTTGGTTCCATAAATGGAAAAACTTCTTGTTATCATTTAGATTCTATTCAATTTGCTAAAAATGAAAATAAAGTTGAACAAATCATTTTTTCTGATGATGAGTTTTCTAATTTTTTATCTGGTTTAATTTCTGATTTGTAATTGTTTATTGTTAGAAATTGCTAAAAATTAATAATATTCAAAATTATTTTGTCTTATTTATGGATAAATTTATAAAAATATTTTAATTCTAGTATTTTTTTGGTTTTTTACCTTTTTTCTTAATCTGCTGTTTCTTTTTATATTTATTAATTCGTTGTTTTTGTTCTGCCTGCTTTTGTCCTTTTTGCTTTCTTCCATCTTTCTTACCTTCTTTTTTCTCCCCAAAACCCATACTGCAAATTTGTTTTTTAAAATTATTAAGTTTTTGATTTTCCTTTATTCGAATGTATTATTAAGTCGAAATTATAATGAATATTATGGATGAAGAGAAACAAAATTTAGAAATTGAAAAAATTGCAAATCTTATGGTTCATGATGATATTTCTTCTGATGAACAGGATCCTGCAAAATTAGAAAAATACAAAAATCAAATTAAATCTGATTGTGATGTTGACGATGAGGAAGCAATGAAAATTGTTTATGAAACATTACTTTATAGAAAATTAAAAAGTTCAGATTCGAGTGACATGTTAGAAAAAGGCACTGATTTTGGTGCTGGATTTAGTTAATCTTATTCTAATGGAATAGATTCAACATCCTCTTTTGAAACACCTTTCCACAATCCAATCATACCTTCAGGTTCTACCTCTTCAACTTTAGTTATTTGTTGAATCTTGATTTGATTTGGTGCTGGTCCTGGTGGCCATAATTGAACCATGTAATCCCCTACATTCCCAACTTTTTTTGGTGCTCCCATGGTAATCTTTGCTTCAGAACATCCTTTTGCAATTAAAACATCAGTTGCTTTTTGTTTGAGATCCATTTTTCCATGCAAGAAAAGAAAAAAATCCTTCTGTGTATCAATTTCTGTCATGAAATTACTAAATTTTTAAACTAAATCAACCTTTCCTGATCTCCTACCTTCCAAAAAGGGTTAAATTACAATAGACAAGATTCCAACTATGAAAATATTCACTGTAGGCAGTAAATCCTTTGTAACGAGTTTCCAATTGGCAGGAATTCCTGGTGTAATATCTGAAACACCTGATAAGGCTTTGACAGAAATTACCAAATTAACTGATGATGCTGATGTTGGATTAGTTTTAGTTAGTGATGATATTACTGCAGCAATTAATGATGAATTAACTACACTTAGAGCCCAAAAATCAACTCTGGTTTTTGCATTGCCTGCAACTGGTTCTGAGAAAACCGAGGTAGATTATAGAGTAATGCTGAAAAAGATTCTCGGTGTCTGATTCAATCTACTTATACCCAATTTTTTAATATCTTACCATGAAAACTGCTACTGTTAAAGGACCTTCAGAAATCTCTGTTGATGAAACTCAAAAACCTATTTTGAATTCTGGTGATATCTTAGTTCAAATGCATGCATGTGGGATATGTGGTTCTGATTTGGAAAAAGTATTTGGTCAATATGGTCAACCATCAATGCGTTTAGGTCATGAACCTGCAGGAGTTGTTTTAGATGTTGCATCTGATATTGTAGATTTTAAAAAAGGTGATAGAGTGTTTACTCATCATCACGTTTCATGTTATGATTGTCATTTTTGTAATCATGGAAATGAAACAATGTGTAAAAAATACTCTGAAACTAATTTGTCTCCTTGTGGTTTATCAGAAGAATATGTTGTACCTGCTTGGAACGTTTCTCATGGCGGTGTTTTAAAAATTTCTGATTCTATGAGTTTTGAAGAAGCTGCAATGATTGAACCTTTAGCATGTTGTGTAAGAGCTTGGAAAAAATGTGAGTATGATGAAGGTGACTCAACTGCAATTTTTGGAGTTGGTCCAACTGGAATGATGCATGTGATGCTTGCTCAAGCAAAAAAGTTTTCTAAAATATTTTGTTTTGATGTAAATGATTTTAGATTAGATTTTGCAAACAAATTCAACATTACTCAATCTATTTCTTCAATGGATGAAAATAGAAAACAGAAAATTTTAGATCAAACTAACAATTTGGGAATTGATGTTGCTATTGTTGCAACTAGTAGTCTAAAAGCTCTTGAAGATGCAATTGATATGGTTCGAAAAGGGGGAACAGTAATGATGTTTGGGGTTCCATCAAAAGGTGCTATGATTAATTTAGATATGAGTAAAATTTACTCTAAAGAAATTACTCTTGTTACTAGTTATGCTGCATCTGATGCTGATACTAAAGATGCACTTGAATTAATTGAATCATCTCAAATTGATGTTAAACAACTAATTACGCATACATATTCAATTTCTGATTCTCAAAAAGCATTTGATCATGCTAAAACTGGTGACAATGCTATGAAAATTATCATCACAAAATAGGAAAGGCTTAAGAAAGGTATTTTTTTTATTTCAAAATCGAAGAGATATGGATTGGGGATTACAAAATAGATTATCTAGAATTATCAAACCTCACAATAATCGTGCATTAATGTTGGCAGTAGACCATGGATATTTCCTTGGTCCAACTGAAAAATTAGAAGAACCAAAAAAAGTAATTGCTCCACTTTTGAAATATTGTGATTCTTTAATGCTGACAAGAGGAGTTCAACGAACTTCAGTTGATGCAACTTCTGAGACTCCAATGGTTTTGAGGGTATCTGGAGGTTCTAGTATTATTGGTGATGATTTATCTCAAGAAGATATTACAGTTTCACTTGAAGAAGCACTTCGTTTGAATGCAAGTGCTGTTGCAATGTCTATCTTTGTTGGTTCAAAATATGAATATCAAACAATTGTTAATTTAGGGAAATTAGTAAATGAAGCAGAAAAATATGGAATTCCTGTTTTAGCTGTTACTGCAGTTGGAAAAGAATTAGGAAAGGATGCAAGATATCTATCTTTGGCATGTAGAATTGCTGCTGAACAAGGTGCACATATTGTTAAAACGTATTATTGTGATAATTTTGAAAAAGTTGTTGAATCTTGTCCTGTTCCAATAATTGTTGCAGGTGGTAAAAAAATTCCTGAACGTGATGCTTTACAATTAACATACAATGCTATCAAAGCAGGTGCAGTTGGTCTTGATATGGGTCGAAATATTTGGCAATCTGAACATCCTGTTGCAATGATTAAAGCCGCACGCTCAATAATTCACGGTAATTCTAACGTTGAACAAGCATACAATCTTTACAAAAAATTATCTGCAAATGATAAACCAAAAAATCCTAATCAAAATAAAAACAAATCGAAAAAACCAAATCCTAATCAAAATAAAAACAAATCGAAAAAACCAAATCCTAATCAAAATAAAAACAAATCGAAAAAACCAAATCCTAATCAAAAGAAAAAATAATCTATAATCAATTAAATATTTTTGATAAATGAATGTGTGCAATTTTCCATGTTGGTTGCTTAACTAACACAAATGTTGCTCGTCCATTAATTGTCATATGTTCACCTGTGTATGCTTTATTGTCTACTAACATTCCTTTTTGAATAAGTTCTAAAGCTACGATTGCACAATTATCAAAAATACTAATTTTTGGATTTTTTATTTCATAAGTATAATCTGAAATACTGATAAACCTTAATTCTTCTAATTCAATTGTAGTTTGATAATCTTTAAGATCATATGGTGGTAAATCGCTAAAACTTGAAAATTTTGGATCATCTAAATGAATTTCTCTTAATTTACTAAGATCTTTAGTAATTCCAGATTCGAATAATGTTTCTATGATTTTAATAATTTCTTCATTATCTGTCAAAATGTTCACTTCAAATCTAAAAATTATCTGTTTAAGTCTATCTAACTAAAAATTATTTTTATTTTTTTAATAATCCTGTAATCTGTTAATGTTCATTTTTACTTGAATTAATCTAATTTGTGCCTAAAATTTTGATACATTTTAAATTATGGAAAAAAACTCTATCCATATTATGGAAACCATGACTGGTGCAAAAGCCTTGATGACAGCAATGGAAAAAGAAGGCGTCAAAGAGGTATTTGGATTACCTGGAGGTGCAAATCTTCCTATGTATGATGAATTTGCACGATGTGATATTAGACATATTTTAACACGTCACGAACAATCTGCCGCACATATGGCTGATGGATTTGGCCGTGTTAGTAGAAAACCTGGAGTTTGTTTTGCAACTTCTGGTCCTGGTGCTACAAATATCTTAACTGGTATTGCAACTGCTCAAGCAGATTCTGCTCCAATGATTGCAGTAACTGGACAAGTTCCTGTTGCAATGATTGGAAAAGATGCATTTCAAGAAAGTGATATTATTGGAATGGCAAACCCTGTTGTTAAATATGCATTTCAACCAAGATTGCCTGAAGACGTTCCTGAAGCTGTAAGAAAAGGATTTTACATTGCAGAAACTGGAAGACCTGGACCTGTACTTATTGATGTTCCAAAAGATGTTCAACAAAATGAGGCTCCAATGGAATTTCCTGAAGAATTTAAAATTCAAGGTTATCATCCTTGGTATGATCCTGATATTGTTGCTTGTGAAAAAGCAATTGATATGTTACTTAATTCTGAAAAACCTATTATTTTAGCTGGTGGTGGAACTATTATCTCATCGGCATTTGCTGAATTACAATCTATTGCTGAAACTCTTATGCTTCCTGTAGTTACTACTTTCAAAGGTAAGGGTGCATTTCCTGAAAACCATCCTTTATCCTTAGGGCCAATTGGAATGCATGGTCATGCTGAAGCAAATAAAATGATGACAGAAGCTGACTGTGTTTTAGCAATTGGAACTAGATTCTCTGATAGGTCTGTTGGAACTTTTGAAGCTTTTGAAAAACGATTGAAAATTATTCATATGGATGTTGATCCTGCTGAAATTGGTAAAAATCAAACTACTAGTTTAGCAGTTGTTGGTGATGTTCGTACATCACTTAGAGTTATGGTGAAATTACTTTTACAAAAATCCATTAAAAAAAATGAAGAATCACTTTGGGTTAAACATGTAAAAGAAACTAAAGCATATTGGAAAGAAAATTTAAAACTTCATCCTGGTGAAATGGGTGCTGCCAAGATTTTGAGGAAACTTAGAGAATTATTGCCAAAGGAATCTATTGTTACTACTGAAGTTGGTCAACATCAAATGTGGGCATCATTGTTTTATGATGTAATTCAACCTGGAACTTTTTTTAGTTCAACTGGACTTGGTACTATGGGTTGGGGATTTCCTGCATCTATTGGTGCAAAAGTTGCAAGACCTGATGTACCTGTTGTTGATATAGCTGGAGATGGAAGTTTTAGTATGACTGAGAATTCTCTTGCAACTGCTGTATTGGAAGATATTCCTGTAATCGTATTTGTTTTAAATAATTCAACATTAGGTATGGTTGCTCAATGGCAAAGAACATTTTATGACCGAAGAATGATTGGAGTGGATCAAGGTGGATGTCCTGATTATGTTAAATTAGCTGAATCTTATGGAGCTCAAGGAATTAGAGCACAGTCTATGGATGAACTTGATAAAGCAATAAAATCTGCATTAAGTAGTGATGTTGCAACAGTAATTGATATTCCAATTGATCCTGAAGAGGATGTATTGCCATTTGTTGCTCCTGGAACTTCGCTTTCGGATATGATTTTACCATCTTAGTGATAATTATGTGGGCTATACTTTCTGTTTTAGTTGAAAACAAACCGGGTATTTTGTTTAAAGTAACTCATCTTTTTAGATCTAGAAATTTCAATATCGATAGTATTTCTGTAGGTATTACTGATAATCCAAATTATTCTAAAATGACAATTACTACATATGGTGATGAAAAACAAGTAGCACAAATTGTTAAACAACTTGATAAAATGATAGATACTGTTGAGGTCAAACATTTGGATGAGCATAAAACAGTATTTCGTGAGCTTTGTATTTTTAAGTTAAAACTAAGTAATGCTAATGATAGTATGGAAATTAACAAATTGGCTAATGCGTATGGTGGAAAAGTACATGACGTGAAAAAGGATTCAATCATGGTTGAATTGACAGCAACTCCTCATCAAATCCAAGCATTTGAAGAATTAGCAAAACCCTTTGGAATAATAGATGTTGCAAGAACTGGTGTTGCTGCTTTACGAAGGAGTGGATCTTGAAAGTTAGAATATTTGATACTACATTAAGAGACGGAGAGCAAACTATTGGAGTTTCTTTATCTCCAGATCAAAAATTATCTATTGCTAAAAAACTTGATGAACTTGGAGTTGATGCTATAGAAGCTGGTTTTCCAGTTATTTCTGAAGGTGAAGCAAAAGCAGTTAAAATGATTACTAGTGAAGGGTTATCTTGTGATATTGCAGGATTAACCAGAACCATCAAAGGAGATATTGATGCTGCAGTTGATGCTGGATTAAATTACGTCCACACATTCATTGCAACTTCTGATATTCATTTGCAGTATAAACTTCAAATGACTAGAGATCAAGCACTTGAAAAAGCAATTGAAGCTGTTGAATATGGAAAATCACGTGGATTAAAAGTTGAATTCTCTGCTGAAGATGCTACTAGAACTGATCGAGAATTTTTGAAAAAAGTATTTGGTGAAGTTGCAAAAGCTGGAGCTGATAGAGTTGATATTCCTGACACTGTTGGGTACTCTACTCCTGAATATATGGCAGATATTACTAAAGACACAATTCTTGCAACAAAACTTCCTGTAAGTGTTCATTGTCATAATGATTTTGGATTGGCAGTTGCAAATGCATTATCTGGAATTCATGTAGGTGCAGCATGTGCTCATGTAACCATCAACGGTATAGGTGAACGTGCCGGAAATGCTTCATTGGAAGAGCTTTCTATGGCATTACAATGCTTGCCCCAAGATCAAAAATATGAAACTAATATCAAATCTGAATTAATTTATGATACTTCAAGATACATTTCAAAAATTGTGGGCATTAAAGTCCAGCCAAACAAGGCTATAGTTGGAGATAATGCATTTGGTCATGAATCTGGAATTCATACTCATGGGGTTTTGAATAATCCTCTTACTTACGAACCAATCAGTCCTGAATTAGTTGGTAGAACAAGACAACTTCGTATTGGAAAGCATGCTGGAATTCATGGAATGAATGCAATGCTTGAGGAATTTGGGGTTAAAACTAATGAGGAGCAATCAAAACAAATTCTTGAAAAAATTAAAGTCTTAGGTGATCAAGGAAAACAAA
>Ga0206683_10000476_pt1 | contig 29396 bp, 31 predicted proteins | sample M280m12015metaG_FD_155483 | JGI IMG/M metagenome (GOLD analysis project Ga0206683, IMG submission 155483) | Ammonia-oxidizing marine archaeal communities from Monterey Bay, California, United States - M2 80m 12015 | ecosystem: Environmental > Aquatic > Marine > Intertidal zone | place: USA...
TTTGGTGACTTCTTCGTCGGTATCTGCAAAAACATAACCCATCTCTTTAGCTAACATTCTGCCTGTAGATGTTTTACCAGAACCCATAGGTCCAATGAGTATAATATTGTCTTTTTGATTAATCATGAAAATGGATGGCTTTGTATTTGATCGGACGAAGTCCGTCTTGATTTGATTCTAGCGATCATTGATTGGGACATAGTCCCTCTTTTTTTCGCCGAGATATAGCTGTCGAGGCCGTCCAATTCTATGCTTAGGATTGGACATCATTTCACACCAGTGTGTGGCCCATCCTACAGTCCTTGCTAGAGCAAACATAGCGGTAAACATTTCTTTAGGAATATCCATTGCTTGATAAATCAAGCCTGAATAAAAATCTACATTAGGGTAGAGATTTCTCTGAACAAAATATTCGTCGTTTAAGGCTATTTGTTCCAACTCTAGAGCAAGCTCAAACATTGGGTTGGAGTCATTGCCTGTTGACTCTAAAACCTTATGACATTGACTTCTGATAATTGTCGCTCTTGGATCATAGTTTTTATACACTCGATGACCAAAACCCATTAGCCTGAATGGATCATTCTTATCTTTGGCCTTACCGATGTATTGAGGAATATTTTCTTTCGAGCCAATCTCTCCAAACATTCTCACGACTGCCTCATTTGCCCCACCATGTGCAGGCCCCCAAAGGGCAGCAACGCCAGCAGCGATTGCTGCATATGGGTTTGTGCCTGAGCTTCCAGTAAGTCTGACAGACGAAGTACTGCAGTTTTGTTCATGATCAGCATGAAGTATTAAAAGGATATCCAGAGCTTTTGAGAGAATTGGGTTGATTTCATATCCTTCTTCCCATCCGAAAAATAGCCTCAAAATATTTTCTGAATACGATAGCGACTCATCATATTCGACAGCGGTATCTTTTCGATTGTGATTAAAAACACTTGCAACCAAAATTGGCATCTTGCCAAGAATGTTGAAAAAGAAATCCTTTTGATGCAATTTATCTCTTATATTTATCCCTTCATGATACGACCCTGAAAGTGCGGCAACCGAAGTGGTCAACATTGCCATTGGGTGTGCATCTTTTCCAAAGCCAGAAAGAATGACATCCATGTTTTCTGGCAAAATCATTCTTTGTTTTACTTCAGACCTAAACTCATCAAGAGAAATCTTGCTTGTTGGCAACTCACCATTAAATAGCAGATATGCGACTTCTAAATAAGTGCTATCCTCGGCTAACTGCTCAATTGGATAGCCCCTGTATTCTAGAATTCCTTTGGCTCCATCTATATAGGTAATAGTGCTTTCACAACTTGCAGTTGTTGAATATGAAGGATCGTATGTAAAAAAGCCCGTATCATGATAGAGATTCTTTAAGTCAATGACGCTTGGACCAACTGTTGCGTCTTTGGTTTCAAGCTCAATGCTTTGTGAGCTCTTTTGAAGGATAACTTTTTCTGCCATGATTTATTAAACTGGGATTATTACTCCTTGATCCCAAACCTCTTTCTGAATTTATCAACGCGGCCTGCTGTATCTACAATCTTTTGTTGGCCTGTATAAAATGGATGGCATGCTGAACATACCTCAATGGATAAATCATCGCCTAGTGTTGATTTGGTTGCGAATGAGTTACCACATGAGCATGTAACTTTAATTTCAGAGTATTGTGGATGTGTTTCTTTTTTCATTTTATTTTATAAACTATGTATTTGTTTTTATAGAGAAGCTTGTTAAGCATAAATAAATTTCGGATCGCAAGCATACCTATAGCATGTTTTTTTTTCAAGCATATTTAAAAAGCTTAATTAAGTAAATTCACTGATTTTTTATCCACAAAATCTGTGGATAAGATTGTGGATAAATAATTAAAATCTGTTAGATGCTAATGAAAATATGATTAATGAAAAATTGTGTATTTTTTATACAATTATTACTTTCTATATATATATCATATATTTATAATGATGTATTCGTGTAATGTTTTTGAAATAAACTGTAATTAAAGGCATTTAAAAAATAAATCGTTGATCTGTTAATAATTTAGAATGATCCTAAATTTATTTTTGTTTCGATAAATGCTTAATCTTCAATGATTTATTTTGCCTTTCGCGTACATTCTGCTAAATAATCGCAGAGTGATTTCATAGCTTTCGCTCTGTGACTGTGTATATTTTTTTCTCGCTGAGGCAGTTCAGCTGCTGTGCACTTATGCTCATCGATGTAAAACAGTGGATCATATCCAAATCCTTGATTGCCTTTTTGATCAAAAATTATTCGCCCCTCCCATTTACCATGAAAGATCTTAGGAGCGTCAACAAATGGGTCGACTAAGGCTATGACGGAATGAAATCTCGCCAGGATTTTTTGATCTTTGTATTTATCCAGTTCCTCAATTAATTTTTTATTGTTTTCATCGTCTGATGAGTTAGGGCCAGCATATCTTGCTGAATAGATTCCTGGATTGCCTCCGAGCAAATCAACTTCCAGGCCTGAATCGTCTGCTAATGTTAGTAGATTGGTTTTTTTTGCGACTGCATTGGCTTTGATCAGCGCATTTTCCTCGAATGACTTGCCTGTCTCAGGTACAGATGGAATGGAGAATTCACCTTGAGTCACTACATCATAACAATCTCCTATAAGGGCTTTGATCTCTGAAACTTTATGGTTGTTCATTGTGGCAATGACAATCTTTCTTTTCATGATTTTTTGCACCTAGTAGAATGTACTTCCATTATTAGGAATATTTTACATACTAATCTAATCGTGAACGATAAAACCGGGAAATTAATTGTTATATCGGCTCCATCAGGAACCGGGAAAACTACTTTGGTCAAGAGGTTGCTGGAGAAGGAGTCTAACATGATTGCTTCGGTCTCTTTTACAACCAGGCCTAGGCGTGAAAATGAAATCGAAGGCGTTGACTATTTCTTTGTTGATAGAAGTGAATTTAGACAGATGGTTGTAATGGATGAATTTCTTGAGCATGCGACTGTCTTTGACAATTACTACGGAACACAAAAAAAGATCGTTTCAAATAATCTTCAAAAAGGCTTAAATGTTATTCTTGAAATTGACTGGCAGGGCGCACAACAAATTAGAGAGAAAATGTCAGATTGTGTGATGATCTTTTTAATCCCACCATCTAAAAATGTGCTTCTATCTAGGTTAAAAAACAGAGGAACCGATTCCGAGGAAGAAATAGAGAACCGCTTCAACCAAGCGGTTTTAGATCTAAATGAGTCAAGTAAGTTTGATCATGTGTTGGTCAATGACCAAATAGATCAAGCCGTTGATAATATTGTTCTATGTATTCAAGGAAATCTGAATAAAACAAATCAATCAAGGAAGGTTGACCAAGCCTTGGAAAGTTTCCTTGAAACAAATTGACTTATCTCTTCGTTTCAGTAATCTATCGCACTCATCCAATTAGAGGTTTACATGGCTAGAGTTACTGTAGAAGACTGCATAGAGAAAACCGAAGGCGTTTTCAGCCTTATAAAATTGGCTTCTCAAAGAGCCAGAAGAATTGCCAATGGCGCTGAAACACTTCTTGAAAACGAAGAAAATGATAAGCCAACAGTTCTTGCGCTCCGCGAGATCGCTGAAGGCCATCTTGATAATCCTGAGTTTCATAAAACCGAGAGTGACGTAGAGAAAGAGCTGGCAGAAGCATTGGCTAAATCTGAAGCCGAAGAACTAGAGCGGCTTTAAAACTTTCCCCAACCTAACACAGAACCAATTAATAATGGGTCTTTGACCCAAATACTTCTAATGATTTTTCGCCTTCTTGGTTTATATTATTAGTATGGAAGAGCTGAAAAAATCTGCTGATGAAATGTTGCAAAAAAAGCCTCCAAAGCTTTTAAAGCAACTTATTTCAGAGCTTGGTTATCTTGATGCGCCTGATATCGAGGTAATCAGCAAAGCATATGCTTACTCAAGCATTGCTCATGAGCATCAATCACGAAAAACTGGAGAGCCATACATCATCCATCCTGTTGCTGTTGCAAGTATACTTGGAGGGCTCCATCTTGATGCCTCGGCTATATCAGCAGGATTATTACATGATGTCCTAGAGGACACAGAAATAAATGAGGATTTATTGCTTAGTGAGTTTGGCGAAGAAATCTTTGCCCTCGTTGATGGTGTGAGTAAACTTGATCAGCTTGAAGACGAAGGGATTAAGGAAAACCAAGCTGAAAGCTTCCGAAAAATGATGTTGGCAATGGTTAAAGATATAAGGGTTATTATCATAAAACTTTCAGATAGGCTCCACAACATGAGGACAATTTATGCGCTAGATCCTCATAAACAGATGAAAAAAGCAAAAGAAACCCTCGAAATCTTCGCTCCCATTGCGAACCGCCTTGGTATATACAACATTAGAAGAGAACTCGAAAAAGAAGGCTTTAAATATGGCTATCCCTATAGACATAAAATCATTTCTTCTTCCTTAAAGAGAAAGCTTGGTAATCAGAAGAAAATTCTAAGGCGGATCAACGATAGAATATCGAGAAGGCTCAAAGAGGAAAGCATCGACTTTAAAATAATAGCCAGAGAAAAAGAGCTCTTTAGTGTTTATGAAAAGATGAAAAGTAGGCGTTTGCCGCTGGAACAAATAATTGATGTTTATGGCCTACGAATTATAGTCAATGAACCTAAGGAATGTTACGAAGTTTTGGGATTGGTTCACGAACTGTATAAGCCCATCATGGGTAAATTTAAAGACTACATTGCTATTCCTAGAGTGAATGGATATCAGTCGATTCATACCAGCCTGCTGGGGCCAAATGGAACGCCGATTGAAATTCAAATCAGAACATTAGAAATGGATAGGGTTGCAGAGAATGGGATTGCGGCTCACTGGAAGTATAAAGCTAATAATCCATCAGATACAACGGCACAAAACAAGGCCAGAGAATGGTTGGCAACGATAAAAGAAATTCAGGGCTCAACCCACCCTGAAGAGTTTCTTGAAAGCGTGAAGGTTGATCTTTATCCCGATAAAGTTTACGTATTTAGCCCAAAAGGAGATATTTTAAGGCTTCCTTCAAAATCAACTTGTGTGGATTTTGCATATGCCGTTCATACTGATGTTGGAAACAGCTGCATAGGTGCAAAGATTAATAGGGTTCAGGTCCCTCTAAGGTCGGTCGTAGAGAGTGGTCAAACTGTTGAAATTATGACCTCCCGTTATGCAAACCCAGATCCAAGTTGGCTCTCATTTGTTACCACTGCCAAAGCAAGACATAATCTCAGATCATATCTCAGAGACTTGAATGTGGAGCAAACCATTGTTCTTGGTAAAAGACTCTTCAATAACTCCTTGGATACACTTGGAAAAAAACAGAGGAATATAAAAAACAAGCAAATTAAAAGGTTGCTGGAACTCCTAAACTACGAGGATATGAATGATCTATATCAAGCAATTGGTGCTGGAGATAGAAATCCCTTGTTGATGGCACAAATGATGTTGGGAGATGATGAAATAATTTCAGGGGCGGCCTCTGCCACTCCTCTTCTTATTAAGGGGACAGAAGGAGTCTCTATAGAGTTTGCAAAATGCTGCATGCCTGTTCCTGGCGACACCATTATTGGTCATTTAAGTAAAGTGAGGGGCTTTGTTATACACAGACGAAAATGTCGGCACATTAACTCTTTCCAAAAAGATAGAAGTCGGTGGATAGGTGCTGAGTGGAGTAAATCAATAAAACAAACACTGCCCTCAGAGCTATTAGTGAATGCAAAACATAAGCCTGGAGCGCTTGCTGCAATTGCGGGAAGGCTTGCTGAGAAGGGCTGTAATATTGAACAGGTAACAGTCATAAAAGAGCATGAAGATGATACGATCGACTTTTCTTTTCAATTTCAGGTTGCTAACAGAATTGAGCTTGCTGATGTAATAAGAGATGTTCGATCCGTTGGAATCGTTGAAAAGGTCTCAAGAGGTCTTCATTAATCTATGAAAAAAATCATCGCCACAGATAAAGCACCAAAAGCAATCGGTCCATATTCTCAAGGAGTTGTTTCGAACGGTCATATTTTTCTTTCGGGACAAATTCCGCTCGATAAAAATGGAGAGCTTTTTGATGGAGATATACAGCAGCAGGTTGCTTTAATTTTTGAGAACATTGAACATCTCCTTGAGACGCAGAATTGCAACCTTCAAAATATTGTAAAACTGACGGTTTTTTTAAAAGACATACAAGACTTCGATGATGTAAACAGCAAAATGATTGAACTACTTGAAGAACCTTATCCTGCAAGATCGCTAATACAAGCTGCTGCTCTTCCAAAAAATGTCGACGTTGAGATTGAGGTCGTAGCGGGTCTTAATGAAAATGGAGAAAGATGACTTAAAACTACTTAAGGGCGTTGGCCCTTCTGTAGAAACCAAACTCAACGCCCTGGATATCTTCAACCAAACCGATCTTTTGTTTCATCTTCCTTCTCGCTATGAAGACAGGACTACAATAAGCAAAATTGGCGCTCTTGAATCTGATAAAGAAGTTCAAGTTGAAGGAGAAATACTTCTATCGAGCATGGTGTTTAGAGGGAGAAGAATGCTGATGGTTCAGATTTCTGATGGCACGGGCATCATGACACTTCGTTTTTTTACCTTCAATAAGTATCAAAAGGATGCCCTAAAGAAAGGACTAACAATAAGATGTTTCGGTAAAACAAGAAAAATTCCTGCTGGAATTGAAATGATTCATCCCAGCTATGAAATACTCGATTCAAATAAAGAAAATACGCTCCCAAACACACTTACGCCTGTATACCCCACCACTCAAGGTCTCTCTCAAGGAAAATTAAGGCTGCTTATATCTCAGGCTCTTGAGAGTAAAGTTGATGCCCTTGAAGATCTTCTGCCGCCCATAATTGCATCGGATCTGGGTCTTGGCCCCCTTAAAGATGCTATAAAAGATACTCACAAGCCTAAAAAAGATGAGCTTGATATCGATAAACTTTCTCCTGCGAAAAAAAGATTGGTTACGGAAGAACTGATAGCAAACCAAATTGGCATGAGGCAAATAAAAAGAGCTTCAAAAAAGCAATCTTCGACATCACTGGAGTTAACCAACCTAAAAGATCAGCTCATTTCTCAGCTTCCGTTTGAATTGACCGAGAGTCAGAAAAATGTGGTTAAACAAATCAGTTCTGATTTAGCACTAGATCAACCCATGATGCGTCTGCTTCAAGGAGATGTTGGCTCTGGAAAAACAGTGGTTGCGGGTATGGCAATTTCCATTGCGATTGACAGTGGTTTTCAATCGGTCCTCATGGCGCCAACTGAACTTTTAGCGGAACAGCACAAACACAGTTTAGCTCAATGGTTTGAACCGCTTGGAATCAAGACAGGATTGCTAAAAAGCAAGCTCAAGGCATCAGAAAAGAGAGCGTTGTCGGAAAGTATTACCAGTGGTGATTGTCAAGTTATTGTTGGAACACATGCTCTGTTTCAAGAGTCCATCAAATACAATAATCTTGCTCTGGTAATTGTTGATGAACAGCATCGATTTGGCGTCGAACAAAGGTATAGTCTGATTAAAAAAGCAACGCATGATGGAATGGTGCCACATCAACTCATTATGACTGCAACACCAATACCGCGAACTTTAGCAATGACTGCTTATGGAGATCTAGATAATTCAATCATTTCAGAACTTCCAAGCGGAAGAGGTCAAATAACGACTCTGTGTCTCTCAGAAGACAAAAGGGGGGATGTTGTTAAAAAAGTCCTGCGTGAAATAAAAAAAGGAAGACAAGTTTACTGGGTCTGTCCGCTAATTGAAGAGTCAGAAGAGCATAATCGTGAATCGGCCGAAGCAACTTTTAAGAAGCTCTCCAAGGATCTTGGAGGTCATCGGGTTGGCTTAGTGCATGGAAAATTATCTGTTGATAAAAAAAATAAGGCTATGAGTGACTTTAAGAAGCAAAAGTTGGATCTATTGGTTGCAACAACTGTAATTGAAGTTGGCGTTGATGTTCCCAATGCTTCTATGATGATCATTGAAAATACTGAGCGTCTTGGTCTTTCTCAACTCCATCAATTGAGAGGAAGAGTTGGCAGAGGTGAACATGAAAGCTTCTGTGTAATGCTTTATAAAACTCCACTGGGTGAGACAGCAAAACAGCGTCTAGAGGTGATTAGATCGTCCGCAGATGGTTTCTATATATCCGAAAAAGACCTTGAGCTAAGAGGGCCTGGCGAAATTTTGGGCGTTCGACAAAAGGGTGTTGTGGGACTGAAGATTGCAGACATTTCCAGAGACGCTTACCTGATACCAAAGATCAACAAGGTCTGTGATCAATTTGAAAATAATTATCCCGAACAATCTAAAAAACTAGTTAGACGGTGGATAGGAAATCAAATCAACTATCGCAATGTTTAGAGGGGGAACTTTTGGTTCCATTTTGATAAAGTTCACACACAATGAAGTCGTTTAGAGACATAGAAACAGCTGCGAATAAAGTTATTTGGTTTGAAAATATCAAAAGTATCGCTACCTCAAAAGATCCAATCTGCGAAAACTGGCTGTCCTACAGTGGGTGGATGACTGATAAGCTTAGAAAGGACTTCCCTGAACACGCACTTAAAGTAACAAGCGAATCAATCACAGATATACCCTTGATGTTGAGAGACTTAAAGATTGAAGCCGCAGGCTTGACTCGTGAAATTGAAATATCCGTTGCTCATAATGTATCGATATATGCTCAAACTTATGCTCCAAACACGACACTAAACAATAACCCCTGGCTAAAAGAGCTTGGTAATAATCCACTAGGAGGAAAGCTTTCATTGATCGAGGGCATTAAAAGAACGGACTTCGCATTTGCCAGCATTGATGTTGGCAAAGATAAATTTTTATGTCGAAGGTCGTCTTTTGCGATAAATCTGAACTGCATTTATCTTGTTGAAGCATTTCCACCAAGCCTCAATGATCTCTGACAAGAGATGAATACGCTTACTGGCCTTTATAGACTGGCTCGGCTTGATAAACCTATCGGAATACTTTTACTGCTGTGGCCTACATTGTCAGCGCTATGGCTAGCCTCTGACGGCGTTCCTGCTCTTAATATACTAATTGCTTTCATTGCTGGAGTTATTGTAATGCGGTCTGCTGGTTGCGTTATCAATGACTTAGCCGACTCGAATATTGACAAACATGTAGAAAGAACAAAAGAACGACCGCTTGCATCGGGTGAGATCTCCAAAAGCAAGGCTTTAGTGTTTCTTTTCTTTCTCTTGCTAATAGCATTGTTTATCGCCATCAATCTTGGCAAAGAGGTTGTGATATGGTCACTAGGTGGATTGGCCTTAACCGTGATTTACCCGTTTTGTAAGCGATTTATTGCCTCACCACAGGTCATATTAGGGCTCGCCTTCAGTTGGTCAATACCAATGGCCTATATTGCTTGCAAAGCACCCTTTGATATGACGTTGTATTTACATTGGGCTGGTGTTGCGATTTGGATAGTGGTTTACGATACTTTTTATGCATTAGTGGACATTGACGACGATATAGAAACGGGTGTTTATTCAACGGCTATTCTATTTGGAAACCAGATTAGGTTGATCACATTCGTTCTTCAAATTGCATCGATTATATTGTGGGCATGTTTGGGTTTTGTCATGCAAATAGGGAGCATATACTTCCTGGCTTTGTTTCTTGTTTTTTTGCTATTTATTAGGCAGCAAAGCCTGGCCTCCAAAAGAAAAAGATCGGATTGCTTTAAGGCATTTAATGAGAGCTGGTATGTTGGCTTCTTGCTCTTTCTGGGTATTTTTTTAAGCCTCCCTTAATCGGTAAAAAAAAGATAGAAGATTTGAAATATATTTCTTGCTCTATTTATAATTTATATCATTGTATTCTCTCGATTTTTTGAGGATAATGCACCGTGCTTAGACTGAGTTTTTAATTAAATAGGATCATTATGGCATTTGTAATCGTTACTGCGATCATCGTAATCGGGACTGTACTTTGGAACTTTGTATCGCCTTGGTGGTTTTCACCATTGGCTTCAAATTGGGGCTTCCTAGATACCACAATATTAATTTCACTATGGATCACTGGCATAGCTTTTGTACTGATCTCTACATTTATTTTGTACTGTGTGGTCAAGTTTCGTTATCGCGAAGGCCATAAATCTGAATACGAGCCTGAGAATCCTGCTCTAGAGCTTAAACTAACCATCATCACCACAATAGGGGTAATCGCTCTCTTGGCGCCTGGTCTATACGCATGGAAACTCTATGTTGAATTGCCTGCTGATGCGCTTGAGGTCGAAGGCGTTGGTCAACAATGGGTTTGGTCGTATCGTTTTCCTGGGGAAGACGGCGTGTATGGAAACACAAGCGGTCGGCTGTTTAGCTCTAAAAATACCTTTGGGCTAGATCCAGATGACCCCTATGGACAAGATGACATCCTGATCAGGAGTGGAGAAGTTCATTTACCAATTAATAATAAAGTCGTCTTTCAACTCAGATCAAAAGATGTATTGCATGACTTTTATGTGCCTCAATTCAGAGCAAAAATGGACTTGGTGCCTGGGCAACAGTCAAATCTATGGTTTGAACCAACACTTCTTGGAACCTATGAAGTGGCCTGCGCAGAATACTGTGGCACAGGGCATTATGCTATGAGAGGAGTGGTTGTAGTCGATACACAGGAAGATTTTAATAGTTGGCTGGAAGAACAACCGACATTTGCTGACACAATGAGCGAGGGCGCCAATGGGGAACAAATAGTTCAGACGCTCGGTTGTGTCGCTTGTCACAGTAATGATGGTTCAGATGGAATTGGGCCAACATGGAGGGACACTTATGGCACCAACAGATCTTTGAGCTCAGGGGAAACTGTTGTTGTCGATGAAGATTATATTAAAACATCGATTGTCAATCCGATGTCACAAATTGCTGAGGGCTATGCTCCAGTAATGCCTGCTTACGCAACTCTATCGGAAGAGGAGCTGGCGGCAATTGCTGATTACATAAAAACCCTAAGCGAATAAGTTTCGAAATAAAAAATGAGTAAAAAAATAGACTAAGGAGTAATTCTAGAAATGGATCAAAATTCAGCTACTTACGAAGGTCAACAAATGTACGACCCAAAAGGTTGGTGGGATACATATGTATTCTCTCAAGACCATAAAGTTATTGCATTGCAATATGTTTGTGTTGCGCTTGCTATAGGGCTAACGGGCATGTTCCTCTCTCTGTTGATGAGGATGCAGCTTGGTTTCCCAGGGTTGTTTGAATCGATTGACGCCGGCAGTTACTATCAAGACGTAACCATGCATGGAATGATCATGGTGATATATCTTCTAACGGCTCTTTTTCTTGGTGGATTTGGAAACTATTTAATTCCTCTTATGCTTGGGTGCAGAGACATGGCTTTTCCTTTTGTCAATATGCTCAGTTTCTGGATGTACTTCCTATCAGTAATCATTCTTGTGGCTAGTTTTTTTGTCGAGAGTGGTCCCACTGGTGCTGGCTGGACGCTCTACCCTCCTCAGTCAATCCTCGAAGGAACACCCGGAGGTGATGGTGCTGGAATCATACTGATGCTTGCTTCGCTCGCAGTATTCATTATTGCTTTCACCATGGGCGGCTTGAACTATATCACTACTGTCCTTCAGTCCAGAGCAAAAGGAATGACGCTCATGAGAATGCCGCTGATTATTTGGTGTATCTTTCTCGCAACATTTTTAGGTTTATTGGCTTTCCCTGCACTCTTGGTGGGGGCGATAATGCTGATATTTGACCGCGTGCTTGAAACAAGTTTCTTTATGCCTGAAATATTCAAAGGCGGAGAGGTGCTCGACTATGGTGGTGGAAGCCCGGTGCTGTTCCAACACCTATTCTGGTTCTTCGGTCACCCAGAAGTCTATATCATTGCCCTCCCTGCATTCGGGATCATTTCTGAACTCATCAGTGTTCATGCTAGAAAGAATATCTTTGGTTACAACATGATGGTTTGGGCGCTTATCGCGATTGCTGGTATTGCATTTATCGTCTGGGCGCATCATATGTATGTGGCTGGAATGAACCCTTATCTTGGATTTTTCTTTGCAACAACAACATTGATTATTGCTGTTCCAACAGCAATTAAAGTCTATAACTGGGTCCTGACTCTTTGGAATGCAAACATCAAGATGACGGTTCCAATGCTCTATTGCTTGGCCTTCCTGGTTACATTCCTGAATGGCGGGCTTACAGGCCTGTTCTTAGGTAATGTGGCAGTGGATGTTCCGCTTTCAGATACTTATTTTGTAGTCGGTCACTTCCATATGGTCATGGCTGTTTCTCCTGTGCTGGCATTGTTCGGCGGACTGTATCACTGGTACCCATCTGTTACAGGAAGAATGCTCGATGACACGCTTGGAAAGATTCACTTTTGGATCACATTCGTAGGCACGTATTTAATATATTTCCCAATGCACTATATTGGCTTCTTGGGTGTTCCAAGAAGATATTATTCGAACGAGCAGTATGACTTTATTCCACAGTCTGTTGCAGACTTGAATCAGTTCATAACGATTTGTGCTTTGATCGTTGGAGCAGCACAATTCATCTTGCTCTATAACTTCATCAAAAGTTTCTACAAGGGTGCCATTGCTCCCAAAAACCCATGGGGCGCTTGTACGCTAGAATGGCAAACATTGGAGTCTCCTCCGGGACATGGAAACTGGGGTGAACAATTGCCGGTTGTCTATAGATGGCCCTACGAATATGGTCTTCCAGAAGCAACTGCAGACTTTGTTCCTCAGAATGTTCCAGATGAGCAGATCACATAAAAAATGACTAACTACGCAACATCTGAAAAAGCATTCCTAGGGCTAAATCATGCCCAGGTATTCGTCTATGTGTTGATGACGGTTATTTCAATACTGTTCTTATTTATTACAAATGCTTATCTTTTTAGAATGAACTTTCAAGATTGGGCGCCGGTTCCAATTCCTACATTGCTTTGGTTCAATACTATCTGTCTGCTCTTAGCAAGCATTGGGATGGCATGGGCAAAAAGTGGAGCGAAATCACAAGACCATCAAAAAACAAAAGTTGGTCTAGCGCTTGCCGGTGTTTTTGCGATTGTATTTGTTTCGGGTCAAACATGGGCCTGGCAAGAGCTAAGTGTGGGCGGGTACTTCTTGTCTTCAAACCCTGCCAATACATTCTTTTATCTAATCACAGCTTTGCATGCCTTTCATGTTATTGGGGGGCTTGTTGCATGGTTTATGGTCACCTTTAAGGTTTTCAAAGGGGATGCAACAATGCTTCAATCTGAATCAGTTGGCTTATTGGGCGCCTATTGGCACTATATGCTTTTGGTTTGGGGTGTATTGTTTGCGATGTTAATAACAACTTAAAGAGTAAATTATGTCTAACAATCAAAACGTATCTTTTGATCACAACATTCCTGATAATTTAAAAGGGTTGGTTGCTGATTGGTCTTCTGATGTTCAAACCTTCAGAGTGAGGTGGAGCAAAGCCATGATGTGGATCTTTCTGGTCAGTGATACTTTTATATTTGGCTCTTTCTTATCTGCTTACATGGCGGTAAGACTAACCACTATTGAGGCCTGGCCTAACACCAGTCAAGTTTTTGCATTGCATGTGGGTGGAACAGATGTTCCCTTGCTGTTGATTGCAATCATGACATTCATACTGATTAGCAGCAGCGGAACGATGGCAATGGCTGTGACCTCCGGTTATAAAAAGCAGAGGAAAAAAACGGCTTATCTGATCTTTTTAACGGCCCTTGGTGGTGTTGCATTTGTGGGGATGCAGATGTTCGAGTGGAGCAAGCTGATATTTGAAGAAGGCATTCGACCTTGGAACAATGAATTTGGAGCCAATCAATTTGGCGGCTTCTTCTTTATGATTACCGGTTTTCATGGTTTACATGTATCGATAGGCGTTGTCTATCTAACCATCGTCGCAAAGAGGGTTTTGGATGGTCGGTATGACAGGCTCAATGATTACCAAATGGTCGAGGTTGCTGGCTTATACTGGCACTTTGTTGATTTGGTTTGGATATTTATTTTCGCATTCTTTTATTTGTGGTAGGGCTTAGATATGGAAGAACAAAAACAATTTAAACACCCTAGTTTTTATCCTGGAGATGCTCCAGAAACTGAGCATCCGTTCAGCTTATATATAAGCGTTTGGATCCTCTTGTTTGTATTGAGTGCATTTTCATACGCTGTTGATATAGCTGAGGTTGAGGGTTACCTCAGGTGGTTCCTGATCACGGTCTTTGCTTTTTTAAAAGCAGGGTTGGTTGTTGGTGTATTCATGCACATGGCATGGGAAAGGATGGCATTTTTATATGCAATCATGCTCCCTCCTCTTTTCCTTTTGGCTTTGGTTGGAATATTGTCAGTAGACGGCGCTTTCGTATACTACATTCGTGACCTATTCATGCCATTAGTCGGCGAATAGACTATAAGGAAATCGTGATAACAAAAAAAGGTGTGGCCGGCTTTACGATTCTGCTCGCTTTATGCGTTATTGTATTCGGAGCATACGTAAGGCTGACAGATGCCGGTTTAGGCTGCCCCGATTGGCCGGGTTGTTATGGTTTTATAACCGTTCCTGAAACGACTGAAGACTATCTTTCTGTTGAGCAAAACTTTCCGGGTGAGCTTGTAGACGAAGGAAAAGCCTGGAGAGAAATGATTCATCGCTACATTGCGTCTCTACTTGGCTTCTTAATTCTTTCATTGTTTCTGAGAGACTTTTTCTCGCATAGAAATGGCCTAGGTTCACAAAAAGACTTAAAGCTATCAAGTGCCTTGCTCCTATTGGTTATTTTTCAAGGCATGCTAGGGATGTGGACGGTAACGCTCAAAGTTCATCCCCTTGTGGTGACCGCTCACTTGATTGGGGGCTTAACGACCTTATCTCTTTTGTTTTTCTACTATCGAAACCTAGACAAGGACACTGAAAGCATTATTTCCACGCCCAAAGCGATGCTTTTAGGCTTACTCATTCTCTTTATTCAAATAATTCTTGGGGGCTGGACAAGCACAAATTATGCAGCGCTAGGATGCCCCGATCTGCCATTTTGTTATGGCGAAGCGTGGCCCTCTAACATGGACCTTGAAGAAGGCTTCTTAAAATGGCAAGAAGTTGGTGTCAATTACGAAGGGGGTCAACTCAGCCCATCGGGTAGAACGGCCATTCACTTCGTGCATAGACTCGGTGCAATAGCAGTTTTACTTGCCCTTGGTTGGCTATCATTGAAGTACATCAAGCACAGCTCACATCGTATCCGAAAAGCTTCCAAAATAATGTTGGCAGCCTTATTGGTTCAATTAGCCATAGGCGTTCTAATGGTTTGGTTTGGCATCCCCTTGGTCTTGGCCACTGCTCACAATGCATTTGCTGCTCTGCTTTTGCTTTCCTTTATCAATCTTTTATACACTGTCAAACTTAAGCAAAACTAATAAAATAAAATGCATGCAGATCAGATTCTTGCCCAGCTGAACGAACAGCAAAGAGAGGCCGTTACCTCAAGTGGCAACAATGTTATGGTTGTTGCTGGCGCGGGCAGTGGCAAAACAAGGGTATTGGTTCATAGAATTGCTTGGCTTATTGCAGTTGAACAAACGCCTCCACAAAATATCTTTGCCGTTACATTTACAAATAAAGCAGCAAAAGAAATGTCCTCCAGGGTTTCTGAAATTCTCGGTTATGAGTCAAAAGGAATGTGGATTGGAACGTTTCATGGAATAGCGCATCGATTCTTGCGGCTGCATTGGTCTGACTCTGGCCTTGATCAGAATTTTCAGATTCTTGACGCAGACGATCAACTCAGACAAATCAAAAAAATTATTAAGGAGAATTCATTTGACGAATCAAGGTATCCCCCTAAAGAAATAACCTGGTTTATCAATAGCCAAAAAGATTTGGGCTTGAGACCAAACAAAAGCAAAGGCAAAAAAGGTCTTGAACACTATTTAGAAATTTATGATGCATATGAGAAGCTATGCCGACAAAATAACTTGGTTGACTTTGGTGAGCTTCTTCTTCGTTTCTATGAAACCTTAAAGAACAATGAACCTCTTTTGGGGCATTATCAGAATCGTTTTGAAAATATTCTCGTCGATGAGTTTCAAGACACCAATGAAATACAATACAAAATCATAAAGCTCCTGACTGGCGATACAGGAAAAGCTTTTATTGTTGGAGATGATGATCAATCAATTTATCGATGGCGGGGCGCCAATCCAGATAGCATGCCGCGGTTTAGAAAAGATTTTCACGAGCCCAGGAGCATCAAGTTGGAGCAAAATTATCGCTCCACAAAAAATATTCTCAATGCGGCAAATTCAATCATCGCTAATAACAGTGGTCGCCTAGAGAAAAATTTATGGACCGATGAAGAATCAGGGCCCTTACTAAAACTCCATCAGAATTTCGACGAGTATGAAGAAGCCAGAAATATTGTTGAAACAATAGAGTCAAAGTCGGGCAAGCTCAGGATGAGCGACATCGCTGTGCTTTATCGCTCAAACGCACAATCAAGAGTGATTGAAGAGGCGCTCTTAAGAAAGTCGGTCCCTTATCGGGTTTACGGTGGTTTTCGTTTTTTTGATCGTGCTGAGGTCAAGGATGCGCTTGCATATCTGCGTCTGACACAAAATGTCGCAGATGACATCGCTTTTGAAAGGGCCTGTAGTGTTCCTCCAAAAGGGATAGGCGCACAAACAATGGATAAACTAAAAAAATATGCGATTGATGAGGGCGTGTGTTTAGTTGTCGCTGCCAATCAACTCATTCAAGCAAAAGCTCTAAACAATAGGGCGACAAATAGTCTTTTAGCTTTCTTGGAAGAAATTAATGAAACCAAAAAGCTGATCCTGGATCAGCCACTTGAAAAGCAATTTGAGACGGTTATTGAGCAATCAAAACTAATTCCTCACCTGAAACAAAAGAAAACCGAACAGTCGGCTACAAAAATAGACAACATCATGGAATTGATTAATGCCGCACATGGCTTTCGTCAGCCTTTTGATGACGATGACTTGTCTCCAATGCAGTCTTTCTTAGCGCATGCTGCGCTTGAGTCCGGAGAAAATCAGGCATCGGAATGGCAAGAGTGTGTTCAGTTGATGACGATGCATTCTGCAAAGGGCTTGGAATTTCCTTTGGTTTTCATCGCGGGGATGGAAGACGGATTGTTTCCGCATTCGCGATCTCAACTTGATCCGGGAGGCCTGGAAGAAGAGCGTCGTCTCTGTTATGTGGCAGTCACTCGTTCAATGAAAGAGCTCTATATCAGTTACTCGACTCAAAGAATGCTTCATGGGAACATGATGAGCTGCCAACCTTCTCGTTTTCTTTATGAAATACCCAACGAGCTGATTGATGACCTATCCACGGAAGGGCTGAAGCCTATCAAAAGAAGGTCTAGGACCAATCGCGGCGACGGCTTGCTTGGAAAACTTGTTCAACACTCTTCTTTTGGTGAAGGCGTTGTCATCGCCGTAGAGGGAGACGGAGACAACAAAAGGGTTCAGGTCAATTTTCAGTCGGCAGGTCTCAAATGGCTTGTTTTGGGCTATGCAAATCTTAAAATAATGTAAAATAAGAGCCCTGTAATTATGAATATTCTAATACTTGGAGCGGGTCGAGTCGGGTCAGCATCAGCAATTGAGCTTGCAAGCGAGCAAGACAATGAGGTGACCGTGGTTGATATTGATGGCGAGAGACTTGATAAGCTTTCATCCAAGTCGGATCTCAGGGTCATAGAAGGCAGCGCATCTCATCCAGATGTTTTAAAGTCAGCGGGCGGCGAAACAGCAGATATGTTGATTGCTGTTACCAGCAGCGATGAAGTCAATATGATCTCATGTCAGATTGCCTCCAGTCTTTTTAATACACAAAAAAAAATAGCAAGAATACGCCAAGCTCAGTACACAAAACACTCTGATTTGTTTTCTGAAGGAAGCATTCCTGTCGACTACATCCTTAGTCCCGAAGAGCTGGTAACGAACTATATTGCTGAAGTGATTGAGCATCCTGGTGCTTTTCAGGTGGTTAATTTTGCAGAGGGGAAAATCAAAATGGTTGGCGCGAAAACCAAGAAACATGGGTTTTTGGTAGACCAACCAATCAGTCATCTTCACGTTCATTTGGGAAATGAAAAAGTAAGGATTGCGGCAGTTTACAGAGACGGGGAAATGATATCTCCCAAAGGAGACGTGGTGATCAAGGAAGATGATGAAGTATATTTTATTGCTGCGCCTGGTGATATTGATTACATGATCACTGAGTTCAACCAAGATCAAGAAAAAGCCAGAAACATAATCGTTGCTGGTGGCGGAAGGGTTGGCTATAAACTGGCCGCATACCTTGAAAAAAATAACCACGTAAAGATCATTGAAAAAGATCATGATAGGGCCAAATATATTGCCGAAAAACTTGAATCAGCAATTGTTTTAAAAGGTGATTCTTCTGATGATTCGCTACTTAAAGAAGAAAACATAGAAAACAGCGATGTCTTTGTCGCAACCACAAATTCTGAAGAAGCAAACCTATTGTCTGCAATGGTTGCAAAAAAAATGGGGGCCAAAAAAGTTATGGCGATTGCAAATAAAGATTCCTATTCTGGTTTAGCGGAAGCAGGAACCATCGATATTGCAATCTCTGCTGAGCGCATAACAACCAGTGCGCTGCTATCTCATGTTAGAAAAGGAGATGTGGTTACGGTGCACAGGTTAAAAAGAGGTAATGCTGAGGCGCTTGAAGCAGTTGCACATGATCATGAAGAGTCCAATGCTGTTGGAAAAAAGGTTGAGGACATTGCTTTGCCGGAAGGCGCTTTCATCACAGCCATTGTTTCTCATCAAGGTGAGATCAAGGCCGTTCATAGATCAACAATGATTGAAGCCGATGATCATGTTGTAGTTTTCATCGATAACCGAGATACTATTGGAGAAATAGAAACAATTTTCGCTTAATCCCACTAATTCAAATATTGGGAAGCATATATGGTTTTGGGTTATTACAAGTCAGTTTTCAAAACATTGGGGATGCTAATGATGGTGTTCAGCTTCTCAATGGTTATTCCATTCATTGTCTCGGCGCTCGAGCGCGATGTTCTAACGGCATCTTCATTTATGGCCTCGTTTTTCTTCACGTTAATTGTGGGCTTGGTTTTTTGGCTGCCTTCCAGGGGTGATTCTTCTGATATTCGCTTGCATGAGGGCTTTCTTATTGTTGCACTGTTTTGGATTATACTGGCACTTTTTGGCTCCATTCCTTTCTTTATGTTGCCAGACAGCAGCATCAGCTTGACGGATGCAATCTTTGAGTCCACATCTGGGCTCACAACGACAGGTGCGACTATCCTAACTGGGCTTGATGGATTGCCAAAGGGTCTGCTTTTCTATCGATCACAGCTTCAATGGCTAGGAGGACTTGGGATCATTGTTTTAGCCGTTGCCATCATGCCTCTTTTAGGGGTGGGCGGCATGCAGTTATATAGAGCCGAGTCCGGCGCCGGCATTCAAGATTCAAAGTTTACACCTAGACAAACAGAAACAGCCAAGTCACTTGCTCGGATATATTTGATTCTGACTTTTCTTTGTATGCTTGGATACCTTGTAGCTGGCATGTCTTTCTTTGATGCCATTTGTCACGCAATGACCACAACTGCAATTGGTGGCTTTTCTACCCATGATGCAAGTTTTTCATATTTTGAGGGTCTGCCTGGCGTTTACGTGATTTCATCGATCTTTATGTTTCTTGCGGGGGTCAACTTCACGCTTCATTTTTTTGCGTGGAAAAATAAATCGATCATTGGTTTTTTGAAAGATTCAGAGTTTAAGGCTTATCTGTTATTGCTTGTTTTGGTGGTTTGCGCCGCTAGCTTAAGTTTTTCTATGGGCGGCTCTGCTGATTCCGGTCGACCGGGTCTTCTTCAAATCATTTTTCAAGTCATTTCAATCGGAACCACCACTGGATATACTTCGTCCGATTATTTTTTATGGCCTGCCTTCATTCCTTTTCTCTTAATCATCTATAGCTTTATAGGTGGTTGCGTAGGTTCCACTGGCGGTGGTCTTAAGGTTGGAAGATGTCTCATGATGCTCAAACAAGTTTTTAAAGAGATGAAACAACTGGTCCATCCAAGCGCAGAAATACCAGTAAAAATGAATGCTAAAACGGTGGATGAGAGGGTTTTAAATTCTGTCTGGGGTTTTGTCTCGGCCTATCTAATTATTTTGGTTTTTTTCTCAATGATTTTGATGTTGTCTGGGCTTGATCAAGTTTCATCCTTCTCTGCAATTGCAGCTTCTTTGAATAACCTGGGACCAGGTCTTGGAGATGTCTCAAGCAACTATGCAATGCTCAGTGATTTTAATAAGTGGGTCTGTGTGGTAGCCATGATTCTGGGTAGGCTAGAAATATTTGCTCTACTGGTGTTGCTGACGCCAACATTTTGGAGAGACTAAAATGAGCTTATTTTTTGAGCGCGTCCAAAGGGCAAGTGTTTTGCTTGGAAGACTGGTCTCACAACTTTACCCCCTGATGATTCTTCTAATCTTTGCTGTGGTTGTTCTTCGTTATTTTTTTGATACCGGATGGATATGGCTACAAGAAACTATTTTATGGATGCATGCTTTGATATTTCTGCTTGTCGCACCATATGCGCTTGAGGAGGATGCCCATGTAAGGGTAGATGTTTTTTATAGGCAATGGTCAAAAAAGACTCAAGCATTGATCAATTTATTAGGCGCATTGCTCTTTCTATGCCCTTTTTCACTGTTTCTGTTTTATTCATCACTGGACTATGTTTTTTCCTCGTGGGTTATTAATGAAGCCTCAAGGGACGCTGGGGGCTTGCCCTATCCATTTATTTCTTTGCTTAAATCTACAATTCCCCTAACAGCATTGCTTCTTTTCCTACAGGGTTTGTCCATGTCCTATCTTTCGGTCTCCAAACTAAAAAATGATTGAAAGCGTATTGTTGTTCTTTTCGGTGATCTTGCTTTTAATGGCGGGTTTTCCGGTCGCATTCACGCTCGGTGGTATCGCTCTAATTTTTGCGGGTCTTGGCATCATCACGGGCAATTTTGATTCGGGTTACTTAAATGCTCTTCCGAGCAGGCTTTATGGAACCATGACAAACGAAACACTGATGGCCGTTCCATTGTTTATCTTTATGGGTATCACGCTAGAAAAAGCAAAAATCGCAGAGGACTTGTTGGAAACAATGAGTGCTTTGTTTGGTGGTTTCAGAGGCGGTCTGGCGATATCGGTCATTTTGGTAGGAATGTTACTGGCTGCAAGCACCGGCATTGTTGGAGCAACGGTCGTAACAATGGGCTTATTATCGCTCCCCTCGATGATGAAACGAGATTATGCCCCATCTTTGTCGACCGGGGTGATTGCAGCCTCAGGAACGCTGGGGCAAATAATCCCCCCTTCCATTGTGCTTGTCTTGCTCGGTGATGTGCTTTCTTCTGCTTACCAACAGGCACAACTGAACCAAGGAATTTACTCGCCTGAAACAGTTTCGGTGGGTGATCTATTTGTCGGTGCAATTATCCCTGGATTGATTCTCGTCGCCTCATATCTCTTATACGTACTGTTCAAATCTTTTTTAAACCCGGGCTCAATGCCTACAAAAAAAACATCGGCTGATGCACCGACAATAAACATCCGGTCTTTTTTGACTATTTTACTCCCGCCTCTGTCATTGATCCTGGCGGTTCTGGGTTCAATTATTTTAGGGTTTGCCACCATTACTGAGGCAGCAGGTGTTGGCGCAGCTGGTGCTGTTTTTCTTGCTTTCATCAAAAAAGCATTGGACTGGAATTCGCTGAAGAGTATTTCTGAAGATACTGCGAAACTTACTACGATGGTTTTTATGATCCTCATTGGAGCTTCTGTCTTTTCTCTGGTCTTTAGAGGCTATGAGGGAGATGAGCTGGTTCAATCTTACCTAACATCAGTTCCTGGGGGGACGTTTGGAATAGTTTTGGTTGTTATGCTTGCAATGTTTGTTCTTGGTTTTGTTTTAGATTTTATAGAAATTACATTCGTTGTCGTTCCAATCGTTGCGCCAATCATTCTGGCCTTAGGCGTTGATCCTGTTTGGCTTGGAATAATGATAGCCATCAATTTACAAACTTCTTTTTTGACGCCTCCTTTTGGTTTTGCTCTTTTTTATCTGAGGGGGGTTGCTCCGGATTCAATATCTACAAAATCTATATATATGGGCGCCTTACCTTTTGTTTTAATTCAGATTTTTGTTCTGATCCTGTTGGCTTCTTTTCCAATCATCGTAACTTGGCTGCCATCGAATCTTTATTAGGAGGCCGAATCAGCCCAATCCATATTTTTTCTGGCGGCTTCTTTGTAGCCCGCTAAATTTAGATTTTTAATTGACAAGGCATTGCCTTGTTTTGATGTTCTTGATGGAATTCCTCAAACAAGACCTCATGTGCATACAAATTTCCCGGCGCAAACAGGTTGGTTAGAGCCAGGCAGATTAGTCTTTGTATCTGTTTCTTAATAGTGCGTACTCTGATATTTTTGTCCATTCAGATACTGTTTTTTTATACTCCGCAAAAGACTGGTATATTTTTGAAAAGAGCGGATCTTTGGCTTCAATTTCTTTGATTATTTCATCAGTTGTTTTTTCGAAAGCGGCCATAACTTCATTTGGAAATGGTTTGATCTCAATATCCTTCATTTTTCTTATTTGTTGCAGTGACGATGCATTTCTCGCAACAAATTCTGCCAACATGGTGTCATTGGTTGATTGTATTGCAATTTCAACAATTGCCTGAAGGTCATCAGGCAATGATTCAAACGCTTCCTTATTAATGATGCATTCGAGCGATGGCCCTCCCTCATGCCATCCTGGATAATAGTAATGCTTTGCAACCTTATGCATTCCAAATGCGAGGTCATTGTATGGGCCTATCCATTCTGCTGCATCGATTGTTCCGGTCTGTAGGGCTGTGAATATTTCGCCTCCGGGCATGGCAACAGGGGTTCCTCCATTTCTTCTTAATACCTCTCCCCCAAATCCAGGAATTCTCATTTTTAAGCCCTTGATGTCCTCAATTGTATCGATTGATTTTTTAAACCAACCTCCCATCTGACATCCTGAATTCCCACAAGGAAACGGCAATAAATTGAAGGGCTCATATAACTCTCTATAGAGCTCCTGCGCACCGCCAAAGTAATGCCAACCATTCAACTCCATGGCATTGAGGCCAAAAGGCAGTGTGGTAAATATCTGTGCGGCTTCGCTCTTTCCTCGCCAGTAGTAGGCTGCTCCATGTCCAAGCTCTGCGCCGCCGCTTGAGACAAGGTCAAAGACTTCAAATGCAGGCACCAATTCTCCAGCAGAAAATAGTTTGATCTTGATTCTACCGCCAGAAGCCCTCTCAATATTTTTAACCATACGTACAACGCTGGTTCCCAATCCTGGGAAATTTGGTGGCCAAGTGGTAACCATTTTCCATCTAAAGGTTTTTGACTGTGCTCGAACGGTTCGAGAAGAAGCAGCAACTGCGGCTGCTCCTGTGCCTAAAATAAGATCTCTTCTTTTAATCTTTTTTGTCATGATAGAAATCATAGGATATCAGGTACGGCCTCAATAATTGTGGTATTTTTAAGTTATGATTATTGTGCTACAAAGGGTCTCAGAAGCTTCTGTCACTATCGATAACTCTATTTATTCATCGATAAAAAATGGGTTTGTTGCGCTGGTGGGGTTTCAACCAGATGACAATGAAGAAGATCTGTCTTTCATGGTTCGAAAAATTTTAAGAATTCGAATTTTTGATGATGAGAATGGCGCTCTAAATCAAAGCATATCTGATATTAATGGAGACATACTGTTGGTCCCAAATTTTACCCTTGCTGCAGATACAACAAGGGGAAACAGGCCTGGATTCTCGACTGCAATGCCTCCAAATGATGCAAAAATAATGTTCGATAAATTTGTTAATGACGTCTCATCCTTGCATTCAAATGTCGCTTCAGGTCTTTTTGGGGCGGACATGAAAGTCTCGCTTACCAACGACGGTCCAATAACAATTTCATTAGGAACCAAAAATAAATGATATGATAAATTTTCGTCTTTCTTACTGAAAAAAGAGGTTAATAAAATATGAGTATGCCCGGTCCTACTGAACTAATAATCATTCTAGTTATCGTCGCCCTAATTTTTGGAACAACCAAAATAAAAAACATAGGTTCAGATCTTGGCGGTGCCATTAAAAGCTTTAGAAAAGGCTTAAACGAGGCTGAGAGTGTAGAGTCAGACCTCTCAAAGGTTGGGGAAGAAATAAATAAAAACCCAGAAGACAGCGAAGCTTCAGGCGAAGAAATAAATAAAAGCCCGGAAGACAGCGAATCTGCAGCCGAAGAAATAAATAAAAGCCCGGAAGACAGCGAATCTGCAGCCGAAGAAATCAAAAACGACTGATCGGAAATGTTTGATATTGGTTTTTGGGAGATGTTGGTCCTGTGTGTTTTAGGATTGCTTGTGCTTGGCCCAAATAAACTTCCAGAGGTAGCCATCAAAATTGGAAACTATGTCGGCAGAGCCAAGTCCATGGTCAATAGCTTCTCAAGACAAATGCGACAAGAAATTGAGCTTGCTCCATTAAGGCCTGATGCACCTGAGAGAACCGATGTCACTGAAGAAAAAGAATGAGTCAGCAGACAGAAGACCTAAAAGAAGAAAGTCTTGTATCCCACTTAATTGAACTAAGATCAAGATTAATCAAAGCCGGTAGTGCTGTATTGGTCTTATTTATATGCCTTATGCCGTTTGCAGACTTTATCTTTTCCCAAATTGCAATGCCTTTAATGAATCAGTTGCCTGAGGGCTCGACAATGATTGCGACCCAAGTTGCATCCCCTTTCTTAACACCATTTAAGACCACAATTTTTGCTGCACTTTTTCTGGCCATGCCTGTGGTGCTCTTTCAAATATGGTCATTCACAGCTCCGGGGCTTTATGAGAATGAAAAAAAGTTTGCCATACCATTGATGGTCTCAAGTGTTTTGTTGTTTTACTCTGGAGCCCTCTTTGCTTACTGGGTGGTGTTTCCTCTAATGTTTGGATTCTTCACGTCAGCAGCGCCCGAAGGTGTCTCTGTGATGACCGATATATCAAGTTATTTGGATTTTGTCCTGGTTCTGTTTTTTGCCTTTGGCATGGCTTTTGAGGTTCCAATTGCAACAGTCATGCTTGTTTGGTCTGGCTTGGCATCTGTCGAAAGGCTTGCTGCCAGCAGGGCCTATGTTCTGCTTGGAGCGTTTACCGTTGGAATGCTCATTACACCACCTGATGTCATCTCGCAGACATTGCTGGCAGTTCCTGTTTACTTGCTCTATGAGTGTGGCATTCTATTATCAAGAATTCTCATTAAAAAAAACAAAGAGGAGAAAGACACTGATGAACCAAGCATCAACCCCTAGCGATACATTCTTTGGTCACCCTATTGGCCTTCGGACGCTCTTTTTAACGGAGATGTGGGAACGCATGTCCTACTATGGAATGAGGGCGCTCTTGGTTCTTTATATGACCGGAGTTGTAACTGGATTTAACCCAGGCCTTGGTTGGACAAGCCTAGAGGCTCAGGCAATTTATGGAATCTATGTTGGCATGGTCTACTTTATTGTTATTCCTGGTGGTTGGCTCGCAGACAACATTCTAGGGCATCAAAAAGCGGTTCTGATTGGTGCAATCATTATCATGTTGGGGCACTTCATTTTGGCCATACCGGTGGATCAGACATTCTTTCTTGGGTTGGTCTTTGTTGTTATAGGAACGGGGTTGCTCAAGGGAAATATTTCAACCATTGTTGGCAAGCTATACTCGGATGAAGATGATCGAAGAGAGAATGGCTACTATGTCTTTTACATGGCGATCAATATTGGGTCGACTCTTGGCTTCTTGATCTGTTCATATCTGGGTGAACGAATAGGTTGGCACTGGGGTTTTGGGGCAGCTGGTATTGGCATGACTTTTGGAGTTATTCAGTTCATTAAAACTCGACATTTACTGGGTATCGCAGGTGCAGAACCAAACCCAATGGATGTTACAAAGCGTTCTCGATTGGTGTTGTGGTCAAAAATAAGCCTTGTCTTAACAAGCATTGTCATCATTGCAGGCCTAATGGGCCTTTACACAATCAATGCAAGGGCTTTTGCTGAAGGCTTCTACTACTTTCTCTCATTTGTTGCGGGCACTTATTTTCTATATTTATATTTCTTTGCTGGGCTCAATGCAGAAGAAAGAAAAAGCGTAATCCTTCTAGGGCTTCTCTTTGTTGGTGCTGCGGCTTTCTGGTCTGGATTTGATCAGTCCGCAAGCTCGCTGAGTATATTTGCAAGAGACTATACCGACCTTTCTGTCTCTGGTTACATTATTCCTATCGGTTGGTTGCAATTTGCAAACCCAATATTTGTGGTTATTTTTGCTCCTGTTTTTGCTGGTATCTGGACCCAGCTGGCTCGTAAAAACCTAAACCCCTCTTTACCAATCAAATTTGCGTTTGGTTTGTTGCTGATGGCGCTAAGCTTCATCGTCATGCTCTATGCCGTGGAGCTGGCGCTGGTTTCATCTCCAGTCAATATGCGGTGGCTCATTTTGACCTACCTCATTCAAACCTGGGGCGAGCTGGCATTGTCCCCTGTTGGTCTTGCGGCTTTTTCAAGGCACTCCCCGAAAAAATATGTCGGGCAAATGTTTGGTCTTTGGTTCACCGCATCAGCGATTGGGGGGGTATTGGCAGGGTTGCTTGGTGGAGATGCCTTGGTTGAAGGCCTTGATAGTATTTCGCCGGTATTTGGTTTTATGGTTCAGTACTATGTGATCATAGCCATTGCATTGATTATTGTGTCATTCCTGATTGGTAAAACAAGGGGTGGAAAAGAAGGCTAGGCTTAGCTTTTTTTAAGCTTTTTAAACTCCAGCTGCTTGTTCTCAATGCCTCTTTGAGAAAGCCATTTTTTTACTGCCTGCCCGGTTCCACTCGGCCATGGCCTAAGCTCATTCAATGGGACTGTTTTAAAGCCTGCCAATTCCTCTTCTTGGATTTTTATTTTTCCATCGGCCAGAAAAACATCGTAAGCAATAATGATTTGGTTCATTTGGATGAACTCATAAACACCAAGAAGGTCTCCAACATCGCAATCGAGCCCTATCTCTTCTTTTATTTCTCTTGCAATGCCCTCTTCTGGGCTTTCTTCTGCCTCCATAAATCCAGTAACCAAGCTATACCAGTGACTAGGCCAGCCTATAGATTGAACCAAAACAACTTCATCGTTTCTGTGGGCAACTGCTGCAAGAACGGGTGTTGGGTTATTCCATAATACAAAATCGCATTCAGGGTCTGAGCATCTCTTTCGTTCAAGCCCACTTTCTTCTTCAGTAATCAATTTGTTTTTACAGCTTGGGCAGTATTTGTAGTCATATTGCATAGAGCGTACTCTAAACATAAAGGCTCTTGATTTACAGCGCTTATTTCTTAAGGCATGCGGTCTTTGATTTGTTATATTTAATAAAAAAGGAGAATTTATGTCTGTTTATTTGGTGTCGATATGTGAAATAACGAACTTCAGCGAAGCGTTGAGCGAATATGCCGATGTTTCAGCAAAATTGATTGAGAAGAACGGGGGTCACTATGTTGTAAGAAGCCCTGTAAATAAAGTAGTGGAAGGTAACTTATTGGATGGAAAAACAGCAATCATCGCAAAATTTCCAAACAAAGAATGTATCGATAATTTTTGGGCATCAGAGGAATACCAATCAATAAAACATAAACGAGAAGGTACTGGAATTTATGATATTGGAATATTTGAGGGAGTAGATTAGCGGGATGTCTTATGACAGTGAAAATATTTTTGCAAAAATCTTGAGGGGTGAAATGCCTTGCCATAAGGTTTATGAAAATGAGTCAACAGTTGTTTTTATGGATATTATGCCCATGTCGGATGGCCATGTTTTGGTTGTCCCAAAGTTTCCTGCTGAGAATATTTTTGACCTCAATGAGGAGTATCTAAAAGAGGTTATTGCAACAACAAAACTGTTATCACATGCTATGAAAAGGGCGCTTGCCCCTTCTGGCTTGATCGTAAAACAGTTTAATGGTCCTGATGCTGGACAAACCGTATTTCATTACCATATGCACATCATTCCGGTTTATAATGGCGCGCCTAATAAAAACCATGGTTATGAAATGGAAAAACCAGAAAAACTTGAATCTATTGCACAGAAAATAGCAGCGGAACTTTAAAAAATGGACTTTATAAATGAAAACCTAATTCTTGTTAGCTTAATGATATTCGTCTTTCTGTTAGCAATATTCAATGAACTAAAAATAAAAGAGGGTAACATTTGTGGGCTCTCCCCCATGCAGGCTGTAAAAATTATCAATCAGAACGCTGTGGTATTTGATCTTCGAAACAAGGATGATTTTGAAAAAAAGCACTTACTGGACTCACAAAATATAGCCATCGAAGATGTTTCGGAAAAAACTGGGTCGATAAAAAAGCCGGTTCTTCTAGTGTGTGAAACAGGTGGGGCTAGTAAAAAAAGCAGCCTTGCTCTTCGCCAAAAAAGCTTTGAGCAGGTATTTTATGTAAAGGGCGGAATAATTGAGTGGGAAAGAGCTTCTCTACCAACAACATCGGAGCAATCATGACAGAATCAAACCAAGTAGAAAAAACTGTAGCAATTCAAACCATATACATTAAAGATGTCTCTTTTGAGGCTCCAAACAGTCCTGGGGTTTTTATGGAAGAAAGCATACAGCCCGAAACAAAAATAAATCTCGCAAATACTCACAATAAGATTGGAGACAACTCATACGATGTTTCATTGACGATTAAGGCCGAAGCATCATACGGTGAGAAAATCATGTTCATTGCAGAAGTTGAGCAGTCAGGTGTTTTTGTGCTGAATGGCTATGACGATGAGGAAATCAAAGACCTTATTGCTGTATATTGCCCTTCTACACTATTTCCATATGTGCGTGAGACGCTCTCTTCACTGGTTTCGAAAGGGGGTTTTCCTGCTCTCAATCTTCAACCTATCAGCTTTGAAGCGCTCTACGCTCAAGCTAAAGACGAGCAACAAACCAAAAATTAAATGGGTCGTGCATCTTTTTTAGTCTTTGGTGCAGGCGCATGGGGAACCGCGCTTTCATTGCAGCTAAATAAGTCTGGAAACGAAGTCTATTTGAGCTCTTTTGACAGTGCCAATTTATCCAGCATTGCCTCAACAAGAATAAATGAGAAATACCTTTCGGGGGTTGCTTTGCCTGAGGAGATACAAGTGACAGAGCTCAACCAGGGGCTGCTTAAAAAAGTTGATTGTGTGGTCATTTGTGTGAAAAGC
>Ga0206683_10000485_pt1 | contig 29054 bp, 34 predicted proteins | sample M280m12015metaG_FD_155483 | JGI IMG/M metagenome (GOLD analysis project Ga0206683, IMG submission 155483) | Ammonia-oxidizing marine archaeal communities from Monterey Bay, California, United States - M2 80m 12015 | ecosystem: Environmental > Aquatic > Marine > Intertidal zone | place: USA...
CAATTACTTCTTGGGCCTTTCCAAGCGAATAAGCTCCAATTATTCCATTACCTTTTGAAGAAATTGCACTAATCCATGCTTGTAGGTCACTCAATACATCAGTACGGTCTGGCAATATTTGATTAGGTTTACCATATGTAGATTCAACAATTAAAGTATCACAGTCTCTTGGTTTTGCTATACCTGCAGTTACAGTACCATATGGGTTGTAGTCTCCAGTATATAGAACGCCTTGACATTCAATCATGGCTGAACCTACAACATGGCCAGCAGAGATGAATTCAAGTTCAAAATCATTTATCTTAAACGGGTCATGAAAATCATGAACTGTTGCTTTTGTAGCTCCAGTTCTTACTTTCATTACATCTGCCGTAGGTCTAGTCATATGAGTATTTGGCCTCAAATGGTCTGAATGAGCATGTGTTACAGCCCCATCAGGCCTGCCTTGTGATGGATCAAGATAGACTGCTCTTTTATCTTCTCTTAGACATATTCCTTTGTAGTTGAAAATATCCAATTATTTTCCACCTTTTAATCTAAATGAATATCGGGATGGCTCTCTCCATCGATGTCCTGTTAGATAGGCACATATTCCACATCGAAAACCAATTGCTACAACTCCTCCGTAGAGAGTGGCGTTGTGTACTTTTTTTAGTGGAGAAGTGCAAACGGGACATGGTTGTCCTGGAGATGCAAATTCACCCCGATGGTGATGGTGGCCGCTTAGGTCATCACCTGGTTTTATTCTTCTCCATCTTTTTACTACTGGGTCATATCCAAGTCCCTGTTTTTTAAAATCATTTTCATCAGGTTCAGGTGCAGCTCCAACAGATCTAGTTCTAATGGTAACTTTGACTTTTTTAGAAAGGATTGAAACAATTCTCATTCTTTCTGCAGATAATCTATATGTCTTATCTTCTTTTTTTAATTTCTGTAAAACTTTCTTGTGAAGTTTTGTTTGAGTATCAACAGAACCTCTTTCTTTAAGAACATCCGATACAACCTCAACAATTACTTTTTTCGTAGGCTTTCGGTAGTCCATAATAGCCCAATAAACACATCAGTTAAAGGTTGTTGGGACGAGATAGTAATTCTTATTATCCCATTACAACAGTAGGTATACAACCGGAGGTTGATATGTCGTTAGAAGAAATCGATGAATTATTTTATTTACTAGAGAATCCAACACGACGCCGAATTTTCCAATTATTGTCGGTTGAACGACTATATCCTCTTAAAATGCACAAACAGTTATCTCGCGATATAGATGTTACTCAGCAAGCTATTGTGAAGCATCTTAAGATATTGGAAGAACATGGATTTGTAGAATCCCAAGATGAACCTAGTAATCGAGGCCCAAATCGTAGAGTTTATACTGTATCCAGAGAAGCATCTTTACACATAGACATAGGTCCCTCAACCTACAAGCAAAAAGCTGAAACTAATTTTGATATTAATAGTATTTCCTCTCAGCATCAGAGAGTTTTAGATGCAATCGAAGAATCACGCCATATGGACTCTAAAGCCCGGATGGATCTTCTTTCTAGAGTTTCTGAAGACTTGAGAAAGTCAGTAGACGATGTTGAGAATGAGAGGAGAAGTTTAATGGCATTAATGGGTGAATTGAATAAGGAAATCACTATTACTGCTCAAGCGGCTGAATGTAATTATCAAGAAAGACGTTTACTTCACCATATATTACACAATAAAAATTATACGATTGAGAGTGCAGCTGTATCATTAGGACTTCGCGAATCAGAATTGCCTTTAATTCTAGAAAGTTTACAAAATAGAGGATTAACGAGATAGTGGCACGTATTCTTAAATAGAATAACAAAATAACTTAGTAACTTCATATGTATCGAATACGAGATTACCTAATTTTGATGTTTGCCATATGTCTCTTTTTACCTTCAGTTCAAGCTGAAGATAATTTATATCGAATCGATGGCCTTCCAAATAATTTACATTATAATTCTGGCGAATCATATTTGATAAATATTGCAGTAAGCGATTCAACTTCAGTTTCATATGTTATTGTTACAATAACCAATGGGACCTTGAGTACAACTGATGAATTTACAGAATCTAATTTAGAACTTAACTTAACTGATGAGGGTGAAGGTTGGTTTTTCCATTGGCAAGCCCCAACTGAATCTTTTGATCTAGGTGAAGGAAATGCAGCATTAATAATAGATTTCAAGTATCAGAATGGAACTACGTGGTCTTCATTTAATTCAATTATAAGGTCTCCTGAAGTTTTAGCAGAGAGTGGGCCTGGAGTTCCACAATGGGCACTTTCACTAGCTTGGACTGGTGCTAGTGTAACTGTGATTCTAACGGTTCTTGGTGCTTTAATTCTTAGACGAGATAGATTAACGTAAGGTATATATGCTATACCAGCCATCCAAGGTTAGACTTAGGTCAGAGGCTATAATATGAATCGCAGAATAATTAAAAATGATGAAGACGCCGTATCTCCGGTAATTGCCGTAATTTTAATGGTTGCTATCACCGTTGTAATGGCAGCAGTATTGTACGCATGGTTAGGCGGAATTATTGGTGGTTCACCAAAGAGCCCACCAACAGGTAGTATGATGGTCTCAAACGATGGTCCTAATGATTGGACTGTTACTATTATTAAAATGAATCCTACAGTTTCTATTAATTCAGTACATTGGTATTTACTAGATATGAGTGATATGACCAAAGTAGATGGTATGGTTTCAGATGTTTATGGTTTCAAGTCAGGTGAAGGAGAAGCAGTAATTTATGTGGATAATGATTTTGACGCTAAAGTAAGTCCAGGCGATCACTTTCAAATATTTGCAGGTGAAGACGGAACTTCGTTAGCGCAATATCCGGATCTTACAGATTATTCTTTCCGTATGAAATTCGATCCAACAGGTGATACTATTGGATATGATACTGAATTTTCATCCTAGATTAAATAAAAAGATTTAGCAAGATAACAGAGAGTTCTAGCTCTAGCTTTATTTTTATATTAAGTTTATTTGACGTAAGGTATATATGCTATCGTAGTATTGCTATATTTCTGACTTCGGTCAGAGGACATAACAATGAAACGAAGAATAGTAAACGATGAGCAGGCAGTTTCACCTGTAATTGCTGTCATTTTGATGGTAGCTATTACAGTCGTTCTGGCTGCAGTATTGTACGTTTGGGCTAGCAGTTTCCTTGGTGGAACAACCAAGAACGCACCAACCGGCAGTATGATAGCAAACGAAGATGGAAAGGGAACTTGGACAATATCTATTGTCAAGCTTAACCCACAAGTCTCCGTAAACTCTGTACACTGGTACTTACTAGATACAGAAGGAAACACAAAGACTGATGGCTTAGTCTCTGATGTATATGGTTATTACTCTGGACAGGGTAAAGCTGTAGTATTCATAGACAACGACTTCAATGGAAAGTTGAGCCCAGGTGACAAGTTCGAAGTTCACCCGGCTGAACCAGACTCGGATTTATCAGCAGTTAGTGATGTCACTGACTACTCATTCCGTATGAAGTTCGAGCCTAACGGTGATGTAATCGGTTACGATATAAGTCTAAAAGCATAGATTTAGTCACCAAAACAGAATGAGGACTATGTCCTCATTCGAAGGTAACTTGGGGATTTCGATCCCCATTTTACCAAACTTTTTTTTTAATCTAACCAGGGAACTCTTTGTATTGGTTGAGCGCCTTTAGCTAATCCTTTTTTTATTTCAGCTTTGGGTAATAACTCTAAAATCACTTCAGCAATAGTTGCCTTACGTGGTGCTTTTCCGGTTTCTAATCGATCTTCATTTAATGAGGAATCTGGATACTTTTTTAGAAAGTCCATAGCGCCATCATCCCACGGAGCTGGGCCTTTGTGTGGGATAATACTTGGTAATTCTATCGATGCCGTTTCAAATACAAGATATCCATTTTCTTCTAGATTCACATTCCAAGCAATAGGTTCAAAATCTGAAATAGCATTATAGATTTTACGGCCTTGTCTTTGGAGCCAAGGTAATGCTGTTTCTTCATTTCCTCCAGGGTGAGGCAATATTGCAGTCGTAACAAATCCTTGGAAAGGTCTTTTCTTATTCTTTGGAAAAAAGAAATCTAAAGAAGGTTCAGCCAAAAAGGCTTTGGAAGCCAATACAGCTGAGCCAAGGCCTTTGAGTGTCACACCTGCAGCTACATTTCGTTTGTAATCAACAGGATCTGCAAGCATAATAGGAGAATTTGGTGCGTTTTCTACATTATCAAAAATAATAGGTGGCTTCCAGTTAGCAATTTCGTTAACTAATTTTTCAAATCCCCCATATTTAATGCACAATATTTCAACTAGATAACCTGAAAAACCACCTACTGCCGAACTAGCCCCATAGGCACCACATCCCTTTAGAAATTGCTTAGTGAGTCTAATATCATCTTCCATACCAGATATGTTATTCTTTACCCATTCCGTGTGAAAGGGGGTTCTATCTACTGCTGAAATGGACTTTGTTGAATTCTCTATTGAATAACAAGGAACAACATCTATTCCAATTCCTTTGATTTCACCACGTAGGTATGGATGCTGAGCATAAAGTTCTCTTCCGTTGGGAAGAATTTTCTTTGCAATATCCAAACCTTCTTTTTTCAAATCCGTATCTGTATTAAATTTTAAAAATAAATCAATATCTGCACCTTTAAGGAAAGTTTTTTTTGCAACAGACCCTACTATTAATGAATCAAATTTTTTATTACTTAGACTATTAGCTTTATTCATTAATTCCATTGCCAAATCTTCTATTTTCTTAGCTTCTTCTTCACCTGGTTTGATTTGGTCAATGACGGCTTTGAGTAATTGATTCACTCTTCTTCATCAAGAGGGTTGGATTTACCTTTACTCCAAGCCTTTAATCTCTCTTTTTGAGCCCTTTTCTTTAGAGTTTCGATATCATCTTTAATTGGCAAAAATATAGGTATGGTGAATACAATAAGGCCAAATATTAGGGCTACAATCCCCCATCTCAAATAATCTTGCCGATATGTTAAAGTATCTATAAAGATACTGATTGAAAGTAAAGCGAATATATTTGAGAACCATATAATTCGCCTATATGATTTTTCACTGAAAAAATATTTTCCAGTTTCATATTCTATGTTTACTGAAAATTCAGCTTCAGGTATTTCAATTTCATCTAAATTGATTTGAGGTCTTTCTCTATTCCGTTTTCTCAGGTAAAGCGTTACAAGAATACCACCGCCAAGAAATGCAGCTTGACCAAAACCGGGATCACCAGCAGCAGTAGCTGCCCAAATTGCATACACAACGGCCAACCAAATAGCTACAAGAATTGAGTAGTAAAGGTTCATTCAATTACTAAGACTAGACTCTAGCTTCCATAGTAATCGCTTCAACAGGGCAGGCAAAGGCACAGAGAGTACAGCCCGTACAGGTATCATCAAGAATAAGTGCTTTTTTTGATTCGAATTGAGAAGTTCTAGCTTTTAAGTCCCACGAAATCATATCTATCGATGCAAAATTACAGAAATAAACACATTGAGTACAACCTATACATTTTTCATTATCTACCAATGCTATGTAATTTTTTCCTCTTGGCAATGAATCTAAAGTCATCTTTCTTAGATCTTTAAACATAGATTTTGCTTTTTCGATACCGGTTGTTGGTAATTTCTCTTTAGCTAATGCATTTTTAGCAGCCGTTAGCCATTTGTTTGGTTTCTTAAAAAATAAAGAGGTAGATTCTGAAACAACTGGCGTTTGATTTTCCACAACAGTCTCAATAGGTTTTTCTTCTTTTTCAACAGATTCAGTAACAGTAGATCCGGATCCAATATCAGCAGGATCAGTAATCAGGATCGCATCTACAGGACATACTTCTTCGCAAGCTCTACAAACAATGCAATCTGGCTCTCGAGCCCCGATTGCTTTCTTGTCAGAAGCAGGATGATTTGGAGTATCAATCCAATCAAAAACATCGACCGGACAAGCATCAACACAAGCTCCATCAGCTACACAAATATCAAAATCGACAGCAACAACACTTCCCCATATCCCTAGTTTATCAGTTCCAATTCCGCCGTATGAGTCCGAATCTTTAGCCCAAATTTGAATTGGTTCATCATCTCCATCGTGGGTTGCAACTTTTGCATATGTAGTCATGAAATTCTTGTCGATTTCAGTCACTAATTTTCTTCCTCCAAACAAGCAACCAAGAATTGCATTAAATCCATCATTTCATAATCATGATGATGCCCATCATCTGGATTCATTCTCTCTTCATTTAGCATACATTGCATATGCATATAGCATTTAGGACAACCTCCCAGCATCAAATCAATACCAGCATCCGTTCCTTGGTCTAATCTCTTTCTACGCACAGCTTTTGTTGCATCATTACAATACATCATTGAGGAAACGCCACAGCACAAAGCTCGTTCTTTATTGTTCTCTAATTCTACCATTGTAGCGCCATCTACAAGTTGAATTAAATCTCTAGGAGCTTCATATTCACCCATCATTCTTCCTAGACGACAAGGGTCATGGTATGCTACCGTTACATCTTCAGGCGCTTTGAATTTCAATCCACGTCCTTGTAAAGTTTGAGTAATATGTTCAACCTTAATTCCCAAAGTTCCCGGAAGATCATAATCTACTGCGAAAGTACGATAACATTCAGCACATGAACAAGTTATAATTTTAATCCCCGATTCCTTTAATCGCCTCATATTGTGTTCTTTAAGCGCATCAAATACTTCCAGCTGACCTTGCCATAATTGGTCATGTCCGGAACACTTGAATATATTCATGTCTAGTATTAGGGGGTCAATATCGGCATAGTTCAATAGTTTAATCGATGCAGCAGCAATTGAAGCATGATCTGCATCTCCCTTATTCAGATGTGTAAATTTGACTTCGACATCCATAAAGTCTACACATCCTGGAAAATATCCATACTCATGTGGTCTTTCAGGTTTCCAAGAATCTTTTTCTTCATTCATCGCGTCTTCTACGATTAATCTCTCAAAAAGAGGGTGCGGTATTGTTCTTGAATATGGTTTTGTTCGACTCATAAGCTTACTCCCATTGTTGTCAATGCTCTTTGTTCTAATACATAATCAATATATTCAATATTTTGTGGACAAACTGCAGTACACATACCACAGGTAATACATGACCACATAGCAACACCATCATGTTCATTTTGGAATGTATTAAATATAATGTTTAGTTCATTTTCTCCTTCCATGTCTCTAACAGGACAAATATCATCACAGAGACCACATTGGTAACAACGATTTAGTTTAAATTCATAAATACGTTGCATTCTTCGGTCCTTTATTCCATCTACATAAAGATCAAATCGTTCTTCATCCGTCAATGGTTTGGCCCCTTCAGACCGTCTTCGATCTAAGAAAAGATATGTAATCAACGCACAGCCAATAGGTCCCCAAAGAGTTAGTTGTGATAAAACATCAGTATTTACTTGTGGATAATAAATTGCAATATTGGCATTAACAGAGAAGACAGACAGCATTATAACTAATGCAATTCCATAAACTCCTATCGCAGCCCTTACCGGATCTTCAATGGGCCGTCTTTCATGACCTCTATTGATAACATCTCCATATTGGGGATCAATTAATGCACCAATAGCCCTATCAAGGAAAGGAACTGCAACGACAAGTCCAATAATCATACCTTGTACCAAAGTACCCCATACTTTCGCAGTCATTAGGAAAAGGTGAATGTCGTTTAGTCCTAAGAATGGTATGCTAGATAATGGAATTAGTATTTGAATATCCCAAGCTACTTTTAAGCATCCAAAAGCCCATAGCAAATACCAATCTGGTAATGGAGGTGGAAAAGCAGTACCTGCAGTTGGATCGGCAGCTTCATGTAATGGCGGCGGAATGAATGCAGATAAATAGAAGAATAAAGCAATTATATACAAACTTAAAACAGAATCTCTGGTTACCTCATGTGGATAAAGTGGTTCACCTTTAACCATATCAGCCTCAAGAACAGAATGTTCTTCTCTATTTTCTAATTTATTTATCGTATCAAGAGATAGTTGTTCTTCTTGATGTTCATAAATCATTTCAACAGCATCATCTTCACTCATTAGTGCGGTTCAGCCTCCCCTTGTATCCAAACAAGTGCCATGTGAATAATAATCAAAACGGTACCTACTAGAGGAAGAACAAAAATATGTAACCAATACATCCTAGTTACGGTATCTCCCGTTAATTGGGTCCCTCCAAATACAATTTGAGCCATCAAAGGCCCCATTGCAGGTATTGATGTTGCCATTTCTAAGCCAATAGATCCAGCCGCATAACCAAGAGAATCCCACGGTAGTAGATATCCAGTATAACCAAAGAAAATAGTAACCATCAATAGAATAGATCCTAACATCCAATTTACTTCACGTGGATTTCTATAAGCTCCAACAAAGTAAACTCTCATCATATGAAGAAATACTGAGGCAACCATGAAGTGAGCTGACCAATGGTGGACTGCTCTAATAATATAACCAAATGTGACTTGCGTCATAATTAATTCCATAGATTGATATGCTCCAGAAGTAGAGTGGCCATTTTCATCTAATATGAATTCTCCATCAGGAACGTAATAAAATCCTAGATAAATTCCCGTAATTGTAAGAATAATATATGCGAAAAAAGATAGTCCACCCAATGAGTAAAAAGGATACCAGTACCATACTGATTTCACATTGTATCTTTCAGTATGTGATTGAGGAATAGTTCGGCCAGTAGAAGGTAAAAGAGTGTAAACTACAGAGTAGTATTCTCTTCTTGCTAGAGAAACATAGCGATGTAGTGCAAATCTCTCATCAATCCATGCCCATGTGTCAAATATTACTCTAGGGAGTAAGCCAGTGAAGTAAAGATAACCAACTCCAAACACAGCTCCAGCCATCGATAAAAATATTAGTGGAAAGGTATATTTCCTCATTAATTCTTCTAAAATTGGAGTTTCAGCACTAACTGGCAATGCAAATAAGGCCAAACATCCAATAACTAGAGTAATAATTTTATTAATTTTCATGATTATCCTTGTCCGCAATACTTCAGCCAATCTAAGTGAGTTGTTAGGCCAATTAGCCCTCCATCTTTTTCAGCAATAGGAACTACTGGAAGCCCATAAGGCGCCGGCCCTTCTAACAATTTAGCGGCCATAACTTCACGTCCTTGTTCATCTATATTCTTGATCACATCTAATGGATCAAACATAGACAAGTGACAAGGACATAAGAACATATTTTCAAAGTCGTTTCCTGAAATTGTACTCTTTCCTTGAGCTGTGAAAACGGGTTTACAACATAAATGAGGGCATTTGTAAGTATGATAAGCCATCATCGTTGCATTTCCTCCATCTACACTTATTCCTAATCCTTCCATGCCACTTTCAGAAGGTACTTTTGCAAGGGCTAATTGGATTTCGCAGCTCCCTAATTCTTCTTCTAATTCTTTTGGAGCCCAATTCACAATAGCGACATCCCATAGATTAAAATCTTCTTTTTTTGCTATATCTCCACCTTTATCTTCGTACCACTTTCCTTCTTCTTTTTTGTAAGTAAGAGTTTCATGTGCATCGTCGGAATTACATCTGGTAATTGGAGGTGGTAGCAATGTTTTCAAAGCAGGAACAGTTAGTGCACCAGTCATTCCGGCACCAGCTAAACCAATGGCACCTTGTAAAAATCCTCTACGTGTAATATTCATATTTAGCGTTCAAGTTTTGTAATAACTTTCCTCCTTCGTTTTTTAGCTTCTAGCACATCAGGCATGAATGATCTTCTATAGAAATCAATCATAAGTCCTAAAATTAGGAATGCCATAGCAATTGTAAATGATAAAAACTGTTGATCCCAATTTTCTAGGATTCCATAAATAAATAATGAGTCATACATAAGTTCAAGTAATAATAAGATTAGGACGATTGCAAAAATTTCAAGTTGTTCTTTCCCTGGTACATTTCGTAATTCTTTCCCAAGTTCTTCATCTTTATAAGTGCCTAATATTTTTTGTGCATCTTCCGTAGTAAGTTCACCTTTGGCGACTTTTTCTAGAATTTCATTAACCTCGGTAATAGGCACTCCCTCCTCTAATTACTATGTAAGAGACAAATATTGACAAGAAAACAACAGCCAGTCCAATAAGCCCAATCCAATACTGCATTAGTTCTACGCCAAGTTCATGAATGGAAACTTCTTCTGATGCTGCTTGAGGCGTTCCCAAAGATATTGCTGTAAAGTAGGACCATTGATCACCATTAGTCCCTACTCCGTTTACCACATTAAAATACATTGTAAAAACAGCATCTCCGGTACCTTCAGCAGGTGCAGTCCATTGGAATGTCCAATCACGAACATTATTGCTATTTGTATTATGGGAAATATACGAACCATCATCTCCAATCCAATAATCTTCATTACTTTGATAAGCACCTTCGGTAACTTCACTTAGAAATCCACCATACCGATTAGCCCCTTCTTCAGAAATTACATTGGTATCATTTATTTTGAGTGAAATATTGTATGTTTGCTCAGGAACATATTTTTGAGGTATGCCTTCTAAGCTGTACATTCCTTCATTAATTTGAACGTCTGCGTGACAAGAACATCCATGCTCAATTGCGTCTGCAGCCCATTCTTCTCCAGCACCTTCTTGAGCCCCACCTGCAGGATATCCATCAACACTTTTACCAGCTATCAGTGCTGTTAGAATCAGCAATGCAAACAGACTGTGATTCATGGTGTTACGTATGTCCATACTACGCCCTCAGAATAGATGGTCTACGAGGGAAGTCTCCGCTATATAAAAATATGCGATAATAAAGCCTTTTTTTTACCAAGCATATCTGCTTAATACATTACTCCATTTGATACAATATGAAAAATCCAACACTGAGTAGTAAAAGCAGTTTGTTTTTACTTGGATTTCTCACGATTTTACTTAGATATCCTATAACTCCGGCACCTACAGGTACTGATAATTTTTATTACATATCTATGGCAAAATCAATATTGTTTAATGGGCAAATAGAGTGGGCTGAAAATATTACTTCATTTTATGGTTTATTCCCCGGAACTACTCCTTTAGGTTCAACACTATTAGCATCTACAATTACTTCAGTTACAGGTATTTCTATTTATGAATATATTATAATTCATACTATTTCATTATCATTAATATCTACTTTTGGCTTCTTCATGCTAACAGGCGAATTAACTGAAAATTACCGCAGTAGATGGTTTGCAACCTTATGTTTTTCATTCGCTCCAAGGTTTTTGACATTTTCTATGTGGCGTATTTCTCTTAGATTTAGTTTTATTGCTTTATTGCCATTTTTCATATGGCTACTTCTTAGATTATCCCATTCAAAATATGGCCGACATCCTCTTCGCATATTTTCCTTATTGTTATTATTGGGTTTAATTTTACCATCATTGCACCGAATGGCTTTATTTTCGTTTCCAGGAATCTTAATTGCATTTGGAATGTCTATTTTATGCTATTATTGGCAGGAAAGTGCTACAAATAGAGAAAGAGCAGGTAGGCAAGTCCTAGGTTTTTTATTATTTTTATCGGGATATTTTTTCTATTTACAATATTTAGATTTCTCACCCTATAGTCCCGATGATGAGATTATTGCCATCTATTTTTTTAGTGGAAGTGGGATCTTTTCGGCAATATTAAATTTGGTAACTTATTATATGATAAATGTAGGTCCTTTTCTTTTTATATCTATCCTCGGAATAGTTTTCTGGGTTCAAGAGGGTCGTGTTTCGCAGGGATATTTCTTTTCAATGACTTTTTTAGGGCTCTCTTTTTTTGTTATATCTGATCTAATTTATATTCCTTATTTAGTAACATTTGGCATTTTGCTATTTATTGTGCCAGGGATGGATTTTTTTATAGATAATCTTGAAGATAATCCAAATAGGTTGACTGTTTTATTCTCAGTTTTTACGATTTTAGTTACCTCATTCTCCTATTATGATCTCGACTATAGAGTTAATGCACATGAGCGTGAAGAGGTATACTATAGTTACTATATTCGCGAAAGTAGTATTTCAGCTTCTCAATGGATGGGCGCTAATTTAGAAGATTCGATACTCGAATCCAATGATCAAAAGAGGGAAAGAAGATTAGCAGCTTTTTCTAATATGGTTGCTATGAGCGACTCTAGCGAATTATCCTCCGGAATTATCTCTTTGGAAGATATGGAAATTGAGCGCATATCAGTTAAAGAAATGTATTGGAAAACTGAGGATCATTTATGGACTTTGAATAACAGTTCAGTAATGGATTCTGATATTCAAAATAGCATTTCGTTGTCTGCTGTTAATTTAGGAATGCCTGATTCTAGTGGGAAGTCTTCTACGCTTTCGATAACCTCTAGTTCTTACTATGAATTTATGCCTAATTTTACTTATAGAATCTATTCTAATGATGAATTAGCCTTGTATTGGACTTACGAGTACTAATAAATGTGCTAATGTTTTTATACCGGGCTGACTGGCGCCATAACCTCCATAGGAGATAAATAATAATGGCGAGAATTCATGCACGACGTAAAGGACGCTCAGGTTCTAGTCCTCAGACTAGACAAGAGAATCCTAAATGGTCACCTAAAGCTAAGGATGTCGAAAAGAAGATAGTGGAATTAGCATCCGAAGGACATTCAACTTCACAAATCGGTATTGCTTTAAGAGATACTCACGCAGTACCAAGTGTAAAATTAGCCATGGGCAAATCAATTTCTAAAGTTTTAGCAGAGAAGGAATTAGCTCCATTATTGCCTGAAGATTTAACTAATCTTATGCGCAAAGCCGTTCGTTTAGGTGAGCATTTAAAAGTTAATAAAAAGGATATTCACAATACACGTTCATTGCGTTTAACAGAAGCTAAGATACTTCGTTTAGCAAAATATTATCGTTCAAATAATGTAATCCCAGCAGAATGGAAATATTCTTTAAGCAATGCTAAGCTTTTGGTAGGCTAAGCTCGTAGCTTGCTCATATGAGCAATTTGAATCTTCTAATAATTGATAGCTCAGCTCATTTAGTTAATTTAGATTTAGAGGTTTTAGAAATAAAAGGTTTTGGACGGTTTCCAAGTCAAGTTTTACTAAATCATGAGCTTGGTAAAGAATTTGAACTTTTAGGTAAAAAATGTATGCTTGTTGATTATATTTTACCTGATCTTCAATCAAATCTCAAACGAGGGCCCCAAATAATCTCACCTAAAGATATTGCTTGGATTGTATATAAATCAGGACTTTCAACAGGTAAGACGGTCGTTGAGGCAGGAAGTGGTTCAGCAGCTTTGACACTTGCACTTGCTCAAGTGGTGGCTCCAAATGGTAAAGTAATTACGTTTGAAAATAATAAAAGACATCTAAAAATCGCTCAAAGAAATATAAAAATGAGTCCTTGGAAAAATTTAGTAGAACTCCGTAATGAAGAATTAAATGACAGTATCTCTTCAATATCTGCTTCATCAATTATTTTAGATCTCCCTAATCCTTGGGAATTAGTAGATTGGGCGAAGAAATCACTACATATTGGTGGATTTTTAATATGCTATATTCCAACAGTAAATCAAATTAAAGCATTAATGGATTCTTTAGAAGGTTGGAAGGAAATAGAAATAATAGAGATAATACAAAGAGGTTGGCAATCACGTTCTAGTGCTTTAAGGCCCGATAACAATGGGATAGGACATACTGGTTTCATTATATCATCTCGATGGAATGGCTAATCTAGACACAATAATTTAGAAGCCTTTCTAATAGAGGGTAATGACTGAAGTTAAGAATTTAATTATAATCGGTTCAGGCCCAGCAGGATATACTGCAGGTTTGTATGCCGGACGGGCAATGCTCAATCCTACTCTTTTTGCTGGTTTTGCAAGCGGAGGTCAATTAATGTTAACAAGTGATATTGAAAATTTCCCCGGATATCCTGAGGGCATCGGAGGTCCTGAGATGATGCTTGAGCTAAGGGCGCAAGCTTCTCGTTTTGGTTGTGATATAATAGATAAAAATGTCGATTCCGTTGATTTTTCAGTGAGGCCATTCAAAATAAGTGTTGGTAAGGAAGTGCATTTGGCAAAATCTGTAATTATTACGACAGGAGCTGAGGCAATCTGGTTAGATGCCATCAATGAGGATATTCACAAAGGTCGGGGAATTTCAACATGCGCAACATGCGATGGAGCCTTTTTTAGAGATAAAGAAGTAATTGTTATTGGTGGTGGCGACTCAGCTATGGAGGAAGCAACATTCTTGACGCGCTTTTGTAGTAAAGTAACTATAGTACACCGAAGAGAAGGCTTACGTTCATCTCAAATAATGACCGATAGGGCCAGAGAGAATTCTAAGATTGCTTGGAAACTTAATTTTAGTGTAAAAGAATGGTTAGGCTCTGAGGGTAATTTTGAAGGTGCGCTTTTAGTAAATACAGAAACAGGAGCCGAAGAGAAGTTAGCATGCGATGGTGCTTTCATTGCCATAGGACATAAACCAATGACTTCTTTCTTGGATAATCAACTTGAAATTGATGAAAATGGGTACCTTCTTTGGAAAGAAAATACAATGACTAGTGTACCAGGCGTATTTGCTGGTGGAGATGTAGTAGACACTCGTTATAGGCAAGCGATAACTGCTGCAGGCATGGGCTGTATGGCCGCTATAGATGTCGAGAAATGGTTAGAAGATAACCGACATTAACGTGACATAATACTTTTTGAACCCCTACTAGATAAGCTCGTGTGCAGCGTCAGCTATCCTTAACTAATTCCGATGAAGCAGTGAGTCCCGTAATTGGTACAATTTTAATTTTAGCAATTATGCTTACAGTTACCGGAACTATGCTGGCTTGGGGCATTCCTCAGATTCAACAAAATGAGGCCTATGCAATATACACGTCAGCACAAAACAATCTTTTAAATTTTGATGCAGATTTAGATCATGTAATCTTTCAAGGCGAGGGTGCATCTCGTACTTCAACCATTTCTTTTAGTTCTGGTACTTTTGTTCAGCGTTCAAATCTAGATGAAATCAGATATTATTATACTACCGTTCCTTGGTCAAATTCTAAAATAGTAGGCGTCAAAAGCGGTTCCGAATCTTTTGCAATAATGGATAACTTAGAAACAGTAGATAACTATACTATTACCTTAGTTTATCCTAATGGGACACAATGGACTGGAGACTCTAAAGATTCTTATGTTTCTGGTTTTCCAGCACTTGAGTACGGCGTCAAGGCCACATATACAAGCACTACAAATTCAACACAAGTAGGTGGATTTTTTATTTATGGTACTGATTCATTATCTTACAAGTATGCGTCAGTTTCCGGAGTTTTCAAAATGAGGATGCTTAATGGAGGTATTGCTGCTAAAGAACCTGGCGGTCAATTTTATGTCAGTTCTCAACCATTAACTAGATCGGTCATGAGTGAAGAAACAGATAAACAAGAGTCTTATGATTCATTAACTTTTTATCAAACAGATTATAACATGTCCTCTTCTATAAAATCTTTAATGGCTGGTAATTATGTTTTTGATATTCGTAATCAAGGAGGAGATGACAATTCTCTTAATATTTACAGTTTACGAATAGCTTTTGATGGCGATAGTTCAGATGCCTTTGAAAGGTATTATGTGGCTTACAAAAATTTTGAGTACACTCAAAATTACTTTTCCAAAGAGGATTCAATGACGGTATATAATAATGAATTATCAACATCAGAAATTGACGTCGAATATTCACAATCAACACCATTTGACTTTAGATTATTAGAGAGGACAATACATGTCAAATTTAGCTTACGATGATTCAGCAGCTTCAGAATTAATTGGTTATGTTTATACAATCGCCGTTTCAATTTTAATTTTATCATCTATAATGTTAACTTCTACTACTATGCTCAATGGAAATATAGCTAATACGGCACAGGAAGAAGCTGAACAATTAGCACTTTATTTCCAACTATCTATTGAGGATTTACTGACTACAGTAAGAGAACATCCTGATTCTTCTCCGGTTATTAAGTTGAATACTGGCATAGAATCCATAAATCATGGAATTAAGTATAAAGTAAATGGAACTACTGGCGGACTTAAAGTTACTACAATGCAGCCCAGAGGTGGAGAATTTGAGGTAACTTTCCCTATGTCTCCAGCTACATCTATAGAGACTACAAGTGGTTTGCCATTGATATCGACGTCTTCTTATATAGTCATATACTATGATGATAATCTAAAGGTTGTCAAGTTAACCACCGGATGATAAAAATGAGCGCAGCCAAAGAAACAATGGAAAACGCTTCGAGTTTACTCGGTGAACAAGAAGAACAGATTGATGAGTCAAAACTTTCTTGGCTCCAGCGCCGTAAACTTAACAAACAACGTAAAGCAGAAGCTAAGAAACGTAAAGCTGCTGAAAAAGAAGGCGTGATTCATGATTTAGTTATGGATGATATTGAAATCGGTGAGGATTTCGAAGAGTTAGATACTTATCCTGTTTACCCTCCTTATTCATATGTTAGAGTTTTGTTTGATAAGAGGGATTATTCTCGTTTTTATTATGTAGTTGAACCTAAGGCTTCAAAACAGGAAAAAGAAGATTTAGATACAATTAAGTTGGTTCTTCAAAGAGCACTTAATATTAATCGTGAAACGCTTGATGAAACCCAAGAGGATTTTTTGAAGCAAGCAGTGGATGATATTTTAGACAGTTATAGACTAAAATCACGTAAAAGCAATCGAGAGAAAATCCATTATTATATTGAAAGAGATTTGATTGGTTATGGTAAAATAGATACCATGATGAAAGATCCAAATATTGAGGATGTTTCTTGTGATGGTCCTGGCGTTGAGATATTTGTTTATCATAGAAGATTTGAATCTTTACGAACAAATGTAATGTGGGAAGATGAATTAGTATTAGAACAATATATTATTCGTATGGCTCAGCGTTGTGGAAAACATATTTCTATTGCAGAACCATTATTGGATGCAACTTTAATGGATGGTTCACGTATTGTTATGACACTCGGGCGTGAGGTCTCGACAAAAGGTTCTACTTTCACGATACGGCGTTTTAGAGATGAACCTTTTACCCCTGTAGATTTACTTGAATTTAAAACATTTTCATCAATGCAAATTGCATTCTTTTGGTTAGCAATGCAATATGGTATGTCTATGCTTTTTGTCGGTGGAACTGCATCTGGTAAAACAACATCTTTGAATGCATGTTCACTTTTCCTTCCATGGCAACATAAAATTGTAAGTATTGAAGAGACAAGAGAATTGAATTTACCTCATCCAAACTGGATTCCAGGTTGTACTCGACAAGGTTTTGGAGGAGAATCTGGCGGCTCAGGTGAAAAAGCAGCTGGAGAAGTAGATATGTATGATTTGTTAAGGGCAGCACTTCGTGAACGTCCAGAATACATAATTGTTGGAGAGATTAGAGGGGCCGAAGCTTATGTTCTTTTCCAGGCTATGGCAACAGGACATACAACGTATTCAACTTTCCACGCAGATTCTATTCAGAGCTTAGTACACCGTCTTGAGAATAAACCGATTGAAATTCCTAGAGTATTAATTCCGGCATTAGATGGAATATCTATTCAGATTCAGACTCGTGTCGGAGGCAAACGTGTTCGAAGAAATAAGGCAATTGTTGAGATTATAGGAATAGATCCACATTCACATGAATTGTTAACAAATGAAGCATTCAGATGGGACAATACTATTGACGAATATGTTTTTACCGGCAAGTCATATATTTTCGAAAAAATCATGATGAAAGCTAACCTTAATCGTGTAGAGATAATGGATGAAACCAAGAGGAGACAATTGGTTATTGAATGGTGTTTAAAGAAGGGAATTAGAGATTACAAGGACTTCGCACGCGTTGTTGCAGAGTATTACGTACATCCTGAAGATGTAATGCGTCAAGTTTACGAAGATATGCAAGTCGGAGGCAAGAAACGTCGCCGCAAAGTTGAAGAAAGAGATATGGACTTATCTCGAGATGATGAAGATGTTGACGTTGGTGATTTCCCACCTAAGATAAGGCAAAAATATCAGACACGTGAAGCCAAAGAACAAGCTACTCGTGCAAAAAGTGATGCAAAAATTTCGCAGACTGATGACCCAACTAAGAGGTCTAAATTAATTGCAAACGAAGAATCTAGGCGTGAAAAAGTGGAATTAAGATTACAAAATGATTTACTTAAAGATCAGGCATATTATGTGCCATTGAAACAATTAGTTCCATTGACCAAAGAAGTAGATATTGGTGATGTTTCATCACTGAATGAAGTTGAAGGTCGCAGAATTTTGAAAGGAGTATTGTCAGAAATGAATGCTCGGTCTAAAGCAGCAATGAATATTGAAAAAAGTGATGAAAGTCAAAGATCGGCAGCCGTTGAAGCTGAAGAAACTCGTCAGTCTAAAGCATTGGTAGCTTTGAAAACCAATTTAGCCAATAGAGTACAACGTTCAGCCAATCCACGTTGGTGGCATAAATGGCTCTGACGGGTTTTGAAACATTTAGTAGAGTTTTATTCGGCTGGTTAGGCCGTATGCTGACTAAAGATTCTCTTGGTCTTAAAAATCAGTTAGTTAAAGCCCGTATTCCACTTTTAGCAGAAGATTATGTAGCAACATCGGTAATGCAAGTCGTTTTAACTTTTTTAGTTGGTTTGGGCGTCACACTGCTTCTTCTTGGAGTTGCGATTCCTCAGATTGAGTCTATCGAAGATCCTAATGGAAATCCGGATCCTCTTACTGGCGTAAAAGAAAATTATTCAATTTCACTTTTTGTTGAAATGATTATAGCTGTAGTATTATTATTAGTATTACCGGGTTTGGTAGGTCTAGTTCAATGGTTAACGCCGGCATTATTGGAAAGTAGCCGAGGTAAAAATATGGATAAGCAAATACCTTTTGCAGCCAGTTATGTTTCAGCAATGGCTGCAGCTAACGCAACACCTTCTATGACTTTCAAATCCCTTGCCCGAAATGAGGACATATATGGAGAAATAGCACATGAAGCTGCTTGGATTTATCATAGTATGGAGTTTATTGGCCGAGATTTAGTAACTACATTAAAAGAAGCTGTTGATAGGACACCTTCTGAGAGATTTGCAGAGTTTATTCAGGGTATTATCGGAACTGTAACTGCCGGAGGAAATCTCAAACTATATTTTTTGAACAGAGCTGAATATTATGGTCAGCAAAATAGAAGTCATGTTAAAGATGTTTTACAACAGATGGCTTTATTCTCTGAAGCCTATGTTGTTGTAGCTGTAGCATTACCTATTTTCGCAATGATTATTGCAGTTATTACCTTCTGGGTTTCTGGTGCTGGTATGCAACTTGAACAGATACATATGTATCTTTTAGTTTTTGGAGGATTTCCAGTTATTCAAATGGTTTTTTCAGGTTTGTTTTATTCATTAAGTCAGGAGGTTTCAACTGATTAATGTCGATTAAAGGAAATCTTCAAAAGAAAGTATACACAGATCGTCGTACTGGTGTTAAAAGGCGTTGGATGGAATATTGGAAGGTCGATCGCTGGTTAAGTGTTAGAAATAAGGATGCAGATTGGGGACCGGCTCTTGTTGCATTTTTTTCAGTAATATTAGCAATTTTCTTTTTTGCAATTGCCAATGAAGATATTAAGAGTGATGAAAGGACTCCAATGTTGGATGCAGATAATGATAAACAATTTGACAATCCTTGGAATCTGAATGATGGAAGATTTACCTTCACCCTTGGAAATACATATGCTGAACCACAGAATGGTGAAAAATATGAACTGATTACGGGTTTAGGTTCACCGCTTGCAATTAGAAATAATGAGAGTAAAGATAAAGATCCTTCCATAAATGGTATAGATGAAGAAATGGCTGCAGATCAATGGTATCGCAGTTATCCTGAAATTTCAGCTATAGATTATATTGTATTTGGTCTAATTGCATTAATGTATCCCTACGGATGGTATGGAAAAAGACGGGATGCAATTAGAGCTCGTGTTGAGGAAAAGTTTCCTGATTTCTTGAGAGATTTAGCAGAATATTGGAAGGGGGGTCTCAGTATGACTGTAGCGATTCAGACTTTGGCTAAAGGCGAGTATGGTAATCTTAATGATGAAGTAAATAAAATGGCTTCACAAATTTCATGGGGCGTTTCTTTTGGTGAAGTTTTAGAGATGTTCACTGAAAGAGTCACTTCACCAATTGTAACAAGAGCTGTTAGAATGGTTGATGAAGCAAATAGAGCTGGAGGAAGAATTTCAGATATTCTTTTGGCAGCATCATTTGATGCTAGAGAAATAAAGGCTTTAGAAAATGAGAGAAGACAAGAAGTAGGCAGTTATGTAACTGTAATTTATGCTTCATTCTTTGTTTACTTAGGTATAATTTTAGTTCTTGCTAGCACTTTTATTCCTGCAATTGTTGATTCATCTGCAGCCACTGGCGGTGGTAGTATGTCTATCGGTAATTTAACAATTAGAGAGATGAATGAAGTTTGGATTTCAAGTATGTTCCTTTACAGCCTCATGGTTCAAGGAATAGGTAATGGACTTGCAGCAGGTTTCATGTCAACAGGTAAACTCTATTCTGCATTTAGTCGAGCAGCATTCCTTCTCTTTTTGGGTTGGTTTATTTTCGAAATAATGGGTATCGCAACTTCTGTAAACACTCCACAGATTTAATTGGAGTTTAATTATTATGAAAAATACCAAAGGTCAAATGCATGTATTGGAAGTTTTGTTAGTAGCAACCTTATTTACTTCTACAATCAATGTTGCAGTTAGTGTTCTTCCTACAAGTGATGCGAATAATTTTGAAGAAAATGATCTTTATTTTACAGGTTTAGAAATTCTTGAAATACTTGATGAATGGGTTCCCGTAGATTCAACTATTGCTGCAGCACATCATGATTCAACATTGTCTTGGTGGTTGGCTACAGATAATTATACTGCAATAAAACAATATTTGGATGCGGGTCTTTCTTCTTCATTATCATATAGATTAGAAGGAACTCACGGTAGTCAGACTGAGGTTATTGTAGATAGGACTGTAGATTCAGGACCCGTAACACAAACTTTTAGATTAGTCTGGGCAGACGAGGAACTTTGGGAATTAAATTTACAATTGTGGTATGGGTATAGGGTGGATTAATGAGAGATCAAGCACAACTTCTTTTGGTTTCAGGACTTTTAATGTCAATTACATTAATTGCAGTCACTAGTACAATTACTCATTCTGTAAATTTAGGTAGTCACCAAGGTGAAAGACATGACATAACTCCCGTCATTACTTCTTTAGAAAATAGTTTTTCATTAGCTTTAGAATATGAAGTATTGAATACAGAGGCTGGTACAGAATTATCAGTTTCTTTTGAAATAGTTACAGAAGAGTTCGAATCAATTCTTGCGTCACGCGGTTATTCTTTAGTTTACAAATTAACTTCAGCAACAGAAAGTAGTGGGACTCACACATTTGTTTATAGCTATGAGCTTAATGACAATACAATATCAGTAAATTTCGATAAATCACTAACTTTTTAATCGTTAGATCCAAGGAAAGAAGACATAGTTCTTTTGAACATTCCGCCAAATCCTAAGAAACTTGTTATTAACATCCCTACAAACATGATAAGATAACTTAGGTATAATTGGTCAAGATGGTTGTCATAATCTGCAGGTATTTCTCCATTTTTTAGTCCTAAAAGTCTGATTAAACCAAATATAAATCCTACAAAAATAAGCAACATTCCAAATCCTGTAATCATTTCAGAAGTTGTTAAACCCTCTTCAGAAGGATCTGCTCTACCTTTGAAATCGGTGAATTCATCATTATTATCATTGTCGTCTGACATAATATAGCCAGAAATTACAGCTTAATAAGCTTGCCCTTGTTTTTTATCCTTTTTTATGGGTTAAAGCCGCCTTTACCAAACCTAAGTGTAAAGGGGATGGTTCATCAGGTCTCGATTTAAATTCAGGATGGAATTGGGAGGCTACAAAATAGGGGTGCTTTTCTAGTTCTAATATCTCCATTCTTCTACCGCTAAGATCTCTTCCAGTATATTTGAGTCCATTAGCTTCAATTCGATCTATATATTCTGGATTAATTTCATAACGATGTCTATGCCTTTCAGAGATAGTATCTTTACCATAAAGAGATCTGGCTTTTCCTTTACTAAGATTGACATCATGATCTCCTAATCTCATAGTAGCTCCCATGTCATCTACACCTTCCTGTTCCGGAAGTATATTGACAACAGGATGTGGGCTTTTAGGATCGAGTTCAGCAGAATTAGCTCCTTTAAGTCCTAAAACATTACGTGCAAATTCAATTGTTGCTAATTGGAATCCAAAACAAACACCAAGATATGGGATATTTTGTTCACGAGCCCATTTAGCACTCATAATTTTACCTTCAGCTCCTCTATTTCCAAATCCTCCTGGAACAAGAACGCCATTTACACCTTCAAGTTCTTTGATAGTCCCACTATCTTCTAAATCTGGTGCTTCTATCCACCTAATCTTTACTCTACATCCTAGAACTGCACCAGCATATCTAAGAGATTCTTTATGCGAAATATATGAATCTTTTAGAGCTGTATATTTTCCAATCAAAGCAATTTCGACTTCATCTCCACCATTTGAAACACGTTTTGCAAAATCTTTCCATTTTGTAACATCTGGTTTTTTTGTCTTTAGTCCAAGCCTTTTTTCTATTAATTCATGTAATCCTTGTTCTAAGAACATTAAAGGCACATCATAGATAGATTGCGCATCAGGAGCAGAAATAACTGCCTCTCTAGGTATGTCTGCAAAGAAAGCAATTTTTGCAGCAATGTCTTCATCCAACATATCATTACTTCTTCCAACAATAATATCAGGTCTTATTCCAAGTCCTTGTAATTCTTTAATCGAATGCTGTGTTGGTTTGGTTTTTTGTTCACCAACCGAACCTACAACAGGAACAAGAGTAGTATGAATGTACATTACATTCTCTTTTCCTTCTTCTCTACTCAAAAGACGCCCAGCTTCCATAAATGGCATGGACTCAATATCTCCTACAGTTCCTCCAAATTCAACCATACAAATATCAGCTTTGGAATCTTCAGCGGCTTTTCTCATTCCATCAACTATTTCTCGTACTACATGAGGGATTATTTGAACAGTTTGACCGAGATAGTCACCATGTCTCTCTTTTTCTATAACTTTTTTGTAAACTTTTCCAGTAGTTATATTATGTTCACTTGTTAAATTACAATGTAAAAACCTCTCATAGTTTCCAAGATCCAAATCAACTTCAGCTCCATCCTTCATAACGAAAACCTCACCATGTTCATATGGATTCATTGTGCCTGCATCGACATTCAAATAAGGGTCCATTTTAACTGCAGTAACTTTGTAGCCTGCACATTGTAGTAATAGACCTGCAGAAGATGAGGTTATTCCTTTACCTAATCCGGAAAGGACGCCGCCGGTTACAATTATATATTTCATTAACTCAACGGACGTATACATGTCAGCAACCCACTATAAGGCCGTCGGTTCACTTAAACCCCTATCTTCTGTTATAATGTGACTCCAATAATTAATAAACATAATTCCAATATATTTTGGTTTGATTTATGTCCCAATAACGAATCAAATTTCATATCAGTGTATGTAATTCTGGACAAAAAGATTTCAATAATTGAAACAGGTCCTGCTAGTTCACACAATAATCTTTTAGCAGGAATAAAACAAATGGGTTTGAATCCAGAGGATATAGATTATATTATTCCAACACATATTCATTTAGATCATTTTGGCGGAGGAGGGCATCTTATGGAGGTCTGTAAAAATGCTAAATCAATAGTACACCCTAATGCATACAAGCATGTTTCTAGTATTGATCGTTGGTGGTTAGGGAGCTGTGATTTTCTAGGCAGTATTGCAGAACTTTATGGTAAGCCTAAGCCGATATCTGAAGAACGATTAATTTCGGCTGAAGATGATTTTGAATTGTCTCTTGGTAATCATAAAATTAGGGCACTCCATACACCTGGACATGCACCACATCATATAACTTGGATTTATGGTGATGATGCTTTTGTTGGCGATTCTGCAGGACTTTGGTATCCAAAGATAGGTCGTTCATTTCCAGTTACTCCTGGATATTATAGGCATGATTTAGCTTTAGAAAGTATTGAGAAAATGGATGAATTAGAGTTAGCTTATATTCATTATACACATTTTGGACCTCGCAATGCTGAAGGCGTTTTTATGCAAACCAAGAAAGAATTTCAATTATGGATGCGAGTGGTCGAAAAAGGATACAAAGAAGACAAATCTCCTAATATAATTTTAAGTGAATTATTTGATTTAAGGCCAGGTCTTAAGAGAACACATTCTTCACATGGCCCTCATCAGACGGAAACCCATTTAGGCACAGTTGAAGGTATGTTAAACTGGGTTAGGAGGGAAAGTGCGAAAGACTGAAAAAATATTTGAAGTAAAAGATTTTCCTTACCCTCATGTAATAGTAAAGGATTTTCTTGATGAGAGTACATTAGATTTAGTAATTGATGCTTTAGCTGGGTTAGAATATGATTTTAAGGAATCAGATTTGTTTAGTTATTGGGCAAGTATTGAATTAACAGACATAGATCATCCTGCAATTAATATTCTTCGAGATGATTTAGGAGATGAAGTGTGGAGGAAAAAAGTTGCTAAGGCTTTTGGTTCCAAATCACTATCTAGTATAGATATGGCAGCCTACGTTTATGGTTTAGGGGATTTTCTTCTACCTCATGATGATCAAGTTGAAGAAAGAATAATTGCATATAGTCTCCATTTAACTCCCGAAATAACGGAAGAAATGGGCGGTTCTTTACAAATTTTTGATGTTGATAATAATAATTCGAAGTTAATAGACAGTATTATTCCGGAATACAATTCCTTGATTATGTTTGAAGTTTCTAAGCATTCTTGGCATCAGGTTGGTGAAATATTACAAGATATTCAGAGATTAACAGTTACGGGGTGGTATCATGGCTGATATAAATTTTTATTATTTAGAATCTGCAACTCTTTCTAATTTGAATAGAATTTTTAGTTCTGCAGACATTCCTTTTATTCGTCTATCAAAATTTCTCAATGAAGCACCAAAAAGTGTTGAACCTAAGTTAAGTTCAGAAGAAAAGATAGGCTATTACCATCGTAAAATCGGAAATGCATTATTAGAAGATTTTTGGCAATCTTCTGATTTCAATGTTTTTTTGAGAAAAGCAACTGGCCTTAAACCAAGATTCAGAGAATCTAATCATATATCTTATTCACCTGGAGATTATTCTTTATTGCATATGGATGAGTCTGAGCCTAGTAGATTATTAGTAGTATATGACCTTACCAAAGAATGGAAACATGAATGGGGTGGTTATGATCTTTATACTTCACCTGACAAAGATCCTTTAGTTTGCAATAGAGATTTTGGTTCTTTAATGATTGTGAAACTAGCTCCTGGAGATTTATCTTGTACTAGGTACGTCAGTCTCAAGTCACAATTTAGTGCACATATTGATTGTATAACCTATGATTTAGAATGATTACTCATTTTTGAGTATATACGCAATTATTTAATGCTGCAGTTAAAATTAAACAAAATAAGGAATTGAAGAATAATGGCTGACAGTATGATAAATATAGAAAATCTTGTGAATATATTGAGGGAAGGAAAACCTATTTTAGTATTTGATGAGGATAATAGAGAGGGTGAAACAGATATATTCTTTTCGGCTAAATATGTTACTCATTCAAGTGTTCGTTTTCTTAGAAAAAATGGAGGAGGTATGATATTTTTAGCAGCGGAGAATAGAGCCTCTACAGAATTAGGGCTGCCATTTGCTCAAGAGATATATGAAGAAGTAACTAAAAATAAAAATAAATTTGAAATATTGAAAACCATGCTCAGTCACACACTTCCGTATGATAAGCGTTCATCTTTTTCAGTTTTTTTAAATCATAAAAATACATTTACAGGCATTAGTGATAATGATAGGGCATTGACTGCTAAAACCTTTGCACAAATATTTGAAGATACAATAAATTCTAAAATATCAAATGGTCAAAATATTCTTGCTCAGAACTTCCGTATTCCTGGCCATCTTCCAGTTTGTATAGCAGATTCAGATCTCCTTAAATCTCGTAAAGGGCATACCGAATTAATTGTTGCTTTATTTAATTTAATAAAAATGAATCCAATAGCATTGGGGTGCGAAATGGTTGGAGATAATGGTTCTTCTTTATCACCAAATGATGCTAAAAGGTGGGCCCAAAGAGAGGGATATCTGTTTTTAGAGGGTCAACAAATAGTAGATGTGTGCCTATGAAAGTCGTAGCAACTGGTGTTTTTGATATAATCCATTCCGGACATGCACATTTTCTGAATGCAGCTAAAGAATATGGGGATGAATTAGTAGTAATAATTGCAAATGATGACACAGTTCGTAAGATGAAAGGTGAGCCCATATTATCTGACGATATGCGCGCTGAAGTAGTTTCTCATATTAAGCCAGTTGATGGAGTTGTAATTGGACGAACGGGAGATATGTTAGACATAATTGTGGATGAAATCAAACCGGATGTAATTGCACTGGGTTATGATCAGCGATTGTTCACTAGATTAGAATTAGAAGAGAAATTACTTGAACGTGGTATCAAAGTTAAAGTAGTTAGATTACCGGAAATGGAACAAGATTTAGCAGGTTCACGTAAAATAATATCAAAGATATTAAAAATATATAGGAATAAATATGTTCCAGAATGAGGTAATATGGTTTTTACAGGAATAGTAGAAGGTACTGGAATTATTTCTAGGATTGCCCGAAAAGAAAATTTATCCTCAATAACAGTTCAGACTCCTTTCAATTTCAATGAAGGAATTCAGGTAGGGGGTAGTGTTTGTGTTGATGGCGTTTGTTTGACTATAGCTAAGATAAATCAAGATAGTTTAGAATTCGATTTGATAATTGAAACTTTGAAAGTTACGACCTTTGGTAATATTAAAGAAAAAGCCATAGTAAATCTCGAAAGATCTATGAAATTAGGAGATGAAATTGGCGGCCATATGATTTCAGGTCATGTTTTTGATACTGCAACTATAATTAAGATAAGTGAACCTGAGAATAATTATATCTTAACATTACACATTGATTCACGTTTACAAAAATATATTTTTCCTAAAGGTTATATTTCACTTAGTGGAATAAGTCTTACAATAGGTGAAGTAAATAAAAATAAAAATACATTTACAGTATATTTAATTCCCGAAACGTTAAGATTAACAAATTTAATACACAAATCAGTAGGCGATTCAATTAATATTGAAATCGAAACGCAGACTCGAAATACAGTAGATACAATTCTTGAAATGAATAAGGAGTCCATCCATGGTTAAGTCTATAGCAATTGTTGCAGGTAGTTATCATAAAAAACATATTGAAAAGATGGTTGATGAAGCTCGAATTATAGCTTCTGATAATGATTTAATCATTGAGGAGGTTAAATGGGTTCCAGGCTCTATGGAAATGCCATTACAGATTAAACGCTTATTCCTTAGAGAATCAATAGATGGTGCTGTTGTTTTAGGCATAATAGAAAAAGGTAAAACTGAGCATGGATTTGTTATGGGTCAAGTTGTAATTAGGTCTCTAATAGATTTACAACTTGCTTCTATGAAGCCAATTGGTTTTGGAATAATAGGTCCTGGTGCTAAGCCTGAGGATATTGATGAAAGATTGCTACCATACGCTAAAAATTCAGTTTTGGCAGTAAACGAGATGTTATCTAATTGAATTTAGTTTTAATTCTCCAATTTTGCTTAGCATATTTATTTTGAATATAATGCAAAGCATGATAGAAACTTGGTAATGCAAAAACAGCCATCAATAGTGAAAAAAGAACTAATGTAATAATCAATGCAAAGAAGTTTCTTAAGCCAATAAATTGAGTTCTATAAAATGAGATAATAATTCCTGAGAAAACTCCCCCCATCGTAGTAAATGTAGCTTCTACAACTGACTGGCCTGTATTCTCAACAGCTTTTTCGATGCCTTCAGGAGTGGCCCCCTCTTCTCTAACTCTTTCTGTTATTTGAATAGAATTATCAATCCCTATTCCTATGATAATAGTACCTACCATTGCAGTAAAAATATTTAGATTAGTGCCTCCTGCATCTACTGTTGCAGGGTACCACAATATTACAAGTAAGATAGGTAGAAATGTTACAAAACCATACTTTGGAGACCAGAAAATTATTACCATACATATCAAGACTAAAATCAAACTAAGTTTAATCGTCTCAAATTGAGTTTCTTGAATCCCTTGATTAATTGCAATTGTTACAGGTGGCCCTCCTGTAAGTGTAGACATTTGAGCATCATAGAATGACATTTGCCGATTTCTTATTTCAGAAATCCTATCAATTTCCTTTACTAAAATAGTGGTATCATCTATGTTGATATAAGGCATACTAACATAGATTAGAGCTTTATCATATTCATCAGTTAGAAGCATGGCCCTCATTTCATCAGTAAATGAGTCATAGAATACATCGATCATATCAGAACGTAATTGCTCTCGATTATACAATGGATTTAGATCAAGGACTGCATAATCATCTCCAAAAAAGTCGCTATGAAGAAAATCCCAGAAACTGCCATCAAATTCGAATAAAGCTTCCCCATCTAAATCTTCGATTATTATTGTGAAATGAGCAGATTTGAAAAAATCAACAATTGAAAAAGCAGATACATTTATGATTTCGTTAGTATTTCTATTTTGAACAGATAAGTTATTGATTTCACCCTGAGTCCAGTTCATTACATCAAGAACATCTAAATCTTTAGCTGCTGGTTTCTCTCGTTCAGTTTGATTATTAATAAGCAAAATTCCAGTTTGACCGGCTTCGAATTCTTCAGAATATTCT
>Ga0206683_10000487_pt1 | contig 29000 bp, 29 predicted proteins | sample M280m12015metaG_FD_155483 | JGI IMG/M metagenome (GOLD analysis project Ga0206683, IMG submission 155483) | Ammonia-oxidizing marine archaeal communities from Monterey Bay, California, United States - M2 80m 12015 | ecosystem: Environmental > Aquatic > Marine > Intertidal zone | place: USA...
AAGAATTCAAAGAAAAAGACTTTAACTTTGCGCAAGATCATCTAAGAATTTTATCAGGATTGTATGGTATTTTAAAGCCTTTAGATCTTATACAGCCTTACAGATTAGAAATGGGTGTATCTTTTAAGAATAGAAGAGGAAAAAATTTGTATGAATTCTGGAAAGAGGATTTAACAAAAAATTTAAACCATACTTTAAAAAAACATAGTAATCCGACAATAGTCAATTGCGCATCAATAGAATATTTTTCTGCTATTGACTTAGCTCAGTTTGATGGAAAAATTTTATCTGTCGTATTTAAAGAATATAGAAACGATGAATTAAAATTTATTTCTTTCAATGCCAAGAAAGCTAGAGGATTAATGACACAGTATATTATGAAGAATAAAATTGATACTAACAATGATATCAAAGATTTTAATTATGAAAACTATAGCTTTGATTCAAAACTTTCTGATGAATCTACTTTTGTATTCACCAGATAATTAACAAAAAAAGGAAATAAAATGAAGAAATACACTTTAATGCTTTCGGTTTTATTAACAACGATTTTATTTATCGGTTGTGGTAATACTGATGGTGAAATGCCTAGACAAGCTGGAAATGCTTCAAGTGAAGCTGCTTCAGGTCTAGATGCAGCACATCATGTAATGTTTGATGTGGCAAGAAATGAATTTGACAAAGGAATTGATAGGGATCCTAATTGTGTAACATGTTATTTAAATAAAGCGCATGTAGAGCAAGATAGGGTATTAAAAAGAGAGTTGTTTGAAACAGCTCTAGAATTATCAGAACCTGGACATCCAGAAAATATCCTTGCAGAAGCTGCAGTAAATTGGATGAATGGAGAAGGAGATCGATTTGCAGGATATGCAGATCTATATGCTAAATATCCAAATGATAGATTTCTAGCTGCAGGAGCATATAGAAGTCTTCAGGCTGAAGATAAAATAGATGAAGCCAGAGAGATGTTATTAGCATCAGCTGAGAGATTAAATGTAGGACATTTATATAACTTATTAGCTTATTCTTATATGTGGAATATTGATCCTGATTCAGAAGAATATGATATGGCATTGCCATACATTGAGAAGTATATCGAATTAGATCCGAAACAAGCAAACGCGCTTGATTCTCTTGCAGAATTCTATCTTAACAAAGGAGATTATGATTTAGCTGTAAGGTATTATATAGAAGCTACAGCATTAGATCCAAATTTCTCATGGGGTCCAAGAAATACTGCTTTAGCAAAATATCAAGCTACATTGTCACATGATGAAGCAAAGATTATGCGCCTAAGTACAGAAAATGAAGATGCAAGAAATGGATTTAATACAGGAAGATGGCGTCTATATAATTTAGAATGGGAGAATGCATATAAAGCATTTTCATATGCAATTGAACAAGATCCTAATTTTGCTCTTGCATACGCAATGCGCGCTAGAACAAGCTTCTTTCTAGGTAATCAAGGCGATATTGCTGATGATTTAGATATTGCTGTTAGCATGTCTTTAAATGCATCAAAGGATGAGTCTGATATGATTAATGCAATGGCTAATGATATGGAGAATGGAACAACTAGCTTCAATCTATTAATGGAAGCATTGGCAGATAAGCATTCAGATGATTCATTTTTAGCATTCGAGACTGTTTTTGCTACGCTTTCTGATAGAGGAGCAGATGTGGTTCTCGATAGAGCAAAGGCTTTATATGCAATGAATCCTAATTTTACTCCAGCATTAAATATGATGGGATATGCTTATATGGATAAAGGCGACTTAGATAATGCAGGAAAGATGCTGCAGGAACAAGTTAGAAGATCTTCAGGGTCAGCAAATCCATATGATTCAATGGGCGATTATTATTTAGCAATTGAAGATAATGTGAGTGCATTAAAATATTTTGAACAATCAGCTAAAATGGGACTTAAAGCAAGTGTTGCTAAAGCTGACAGTTTAAAAGCTCAATTAGATAAAGAAAGTGAATAGAAGGGAGATTAATATGGCAAATGTAATAAAAAAGAACTTTGGCAATCCTGACGAATTGCGCGAACCAGATAAAATGAAAGTTGAGTTTCTAGAATTTCCATCAGGGAAAGTTGCTAGACTTACTTCACAACCTGGATGGACTTGGTCAGAATGTGTAGGCCCAATTGCAGGAACTGAGACTTGTCAAGCTCACCATTTAGGTGTTGTCACTAAAGGAGATATAACAATCTTTGGCGATGATGGGTCAGAAGAGAGATTTGGTCCTGGAGATGCTTACGAAGTATTGCCAGGTCATACAGCTGAAGTAAATGGCGACGAGGAAGTAGAATGTTTTGAATTTTCGTCAGAAACAGCTGAGACTTACGCAAAATAACTGAACGCAATGTTAAAACTGATAAGAGGTGCAGAAAATTATTCTGCACTTTTTATCTAAAGATTATTTTTCCAAACCATCTTGCAAGCCAAAGTTGAAATCGCATAGATCGTGGCATATCGTAACATGTTATTAATCGAGTATCTCTCAATCCCGCTTCACGATGATATATCGCTTGTTTGTACCAATCAAAATCAATCATTTCGACAAACTTATCTAGATTAGGATACATCACAATTCCAACATCATCCCATTGATCTATATCTGGACCAATCATTGTTAATCGTACCTTTGAATACCATAAAAACCTTCCACCAACTTTAGTAACCGCCTTAATAGCCACTTCTGCATATTTTTTATAAGCTTCTTCTCCTGATATAGTATTTAGACTCTCATCTTCATATTTTGCAGTCTTACGATATGATAACAGATTAACCTGTATGATAGGTTTCCCATCGTTGTGATTTTTTCTAGCTTCTTCAATAGCTTCCTTGCTTGGAAAAAGGAATGAATTATTTGGATTGATTTCGAGCATTTTTTACCGCCTTATTATTATGTTTGTTTAATTTGTTCGAATCTTTTATTATTTATCATTATAAAACTTAAAACTTTTCTTAAATTGTCGAAAGTAAAGGATTCAATTGAGTAAAAATTACCAAATTCTAGCGCTAAAATGGAGACCAAAACATTTTAAAGATGTTGTTGGTCAAGACCATATTACCGATACATTACAAAAAGCATTCGAAAAAAATCGTATTGCGCAAGCTTTCTTGTTTGCTGGACCTAGAGGAATTGGTAAAACAACTACTGCTCGATTGTTAGCAATGTCTCTAAACGGTTCAGATACTCCTTCTGTAGATTATGACATTGATTCGGACACAGTAAAAGAGATTATTGAAGGCAGATCAATGGATGTTGTGGAGATTGATGGTGCATCAAACAGGGGTATTGATGAAATACGTGAACTAAGAGAAAATATCAAGTTTATGCCCTTATCGGGAAAGTTTAAGGTAATTATTATTGATGAAGTTCATATGTTAACAGTGCAAGCATTCAATGCACTGCTTAAAACCCTTGAAGAGCCACCAGCGCATGTAAAATTTATTATGGCTACTACCGATATCCATAAGGTTCCACAAACCATTATATCTCGATGCCAACGTTTTGATTTTTTACCAATGACAAACCAAGTTATTAGAGAGAGATTGCAGTATATTTCAAAAGAAGAATCAGTAAAGATTGATGATGAATCATTAGATTTGATTGCTGTTAAGTCAGAAGGCAGTATGAGAGATGCATTAGGTTTCTTAGATCAGGTATTAGTATTTAGCGATAAAAAGATTACATCAGATGTCGTAATTGATTTACTTGGCATTGTTCCTACTGAAATTTATTTTGATATCACAGATGCTCTTCATAGTAAAGATGGGGATAGTCTGATAAAGGTTATCCAACAGATTAGAGATAAAGGTTATATTATTGAAGATCTTCTCAAAGGGTTAATAAGTCATTTTCGCAATCTCTCATTGCTTCACTATACCAATGGATTAGGATTGGCTGGTATTGCACCTGAGATAGCTAAAAAATATGAAAAATCTAATTACGAATGGACACTAAAAGATATAGTAAGATTATCAACCAATCTATCAGAGCTTTATGCATCAATTAAGCAATTTTCAGATCAATACCTAATTTTTGAAATGACATTAATTAAATTGCTCCAATTCGATAAAAGCGTAGATATTGAGAGTTTTTTAAACTCCGATATTCCTGAAAGCGTTGCAGCGTCAGAGCCAATTAAGAAAGCTGTTCCTAAGGTGAAATCAAAACCTAAGACTACAACAGATAAGAAAGAACCAAAAAAGGAAGTTAAAACAAAAGAAAGTCCATCTGAAGTTTCGTTAGAGGATGTCAGAAGCTCTTGGGATAAGATTTTAAAGAAAGTTTCTAAAGAAAGAGGTTCTATTGGAGTTTTACTAGAAACATGTGTTGTAGAAGATTTAAAAGATAATACTTTAGAACTGTTATCTTATGACAGTAACGAGTTTAGTCAAAAACTATTAAAAGATCCTTTTATTGCATCTACAGTCAATGAAATATTAGGCTCATCTTTAACAGTAAAAGTTGTTGTTGATACAGAAGTAGAAAAAATTGAAGAAGATACAAAAGAAAAAGTTGATCAAAATGATATTGTCAAATTATTTGACGGAAAGGATTTTGCATAATGTTTGGAAATATGAAAGAAATGATGAAGCAAGCGCAGAATATGAAGTCTGAGATGACCAAGATTAAGAAAGAATTAGAAAAGGTTGAAGTTGAAGGATCCGCTTCAAACGGTTCATGCACCGTTACTATGACTGCAGATATGAAAACTACACAAGTTTCTATTGATGAAACATTGCTTAGTAGCGATGCTTATATTATTGAAAATGCAATCAAGGTTGCAGTTAATAATGCTCTAGAAAAAGCAAAAGATACATCTGCAAAAAGACTTAAATCTGTTACAGGTGGTCTAATGGATAATATTCCAGGACTTTAATGAGCAAAGTAACTCTATATATTGAGCAGTTAGTAGAATCGCTGACTAAATTTCCTGGAGTAGGTAGAAAAGGAGCAGAACGTATTGCATATTTTATTGTTCGTTCGAATAAATCTATCGCACAGAATTTGACAGCTTCCCTAGATAATATAAGCGATAAGCTCTCTAATTGTGATAATTGTGGAATGATTTTTTTAAAAGAAGATGGTGAATGTAGTTGTAATTCAAATCGTAATGCAACATGTATATGCGTTGTTGAAAACGTTGAAGATGCTGTAAAGATTGAGAATACACATAGCTATGATGGGTTGTACCATGTTCTTGGAGGTGCAATTTCACCATTGGATGGTATAGGGCCATCAGAATTATCATTTGATAAGCTTTTAAAACGTATTGATAGTAAAGTAGAGGAAGTCATTATTGCTACCAACCCAAGTACATCAGGAAATGCAACAGCAATGTATCTAGAAAAAATATTAAAAGATAAGAAGATAATTATTTCTAGGTTGGCTGTAGGTTTGCCTGTTGGTAGTAATTTAGAATATATTGATGATAAAACTGTAACGACAGCTATCGAAGGAAGGGTAAAGCTGAATTGAAAAATTTTGTAAATTTTTTAACGTATTCTCGAATTATTCTTACTCCATTCATCGTATACTTGATTTATAACAATAATTATACTACCGCAGCTCTTCTTTTCATTTATTGCAGTTTTAGTGATATTGCAGATGGACGCTTAGCTCGAAAACATGGTCTTGTAACAGAACAAGGTAATTATCTTGATCCATTAGCAGATAAAATTCTTATGATAGGAACACTTACTATAATGCTAATACGCTTTGATATAGCAATATGGGCATATCTGATTATTATTGGTCGCGATTTTCTGATTACAATGTACAGAAACTATTTGATATCAAAAGATAAACCACTTGTAACATCAAAGTATGGAAAATGGAAGACTGCATTTCAACATGTGATGGTTATAGTTATTTTGTTAAACAATCCTACACAAGAAATTATTAATCTGATTGTGTCATTTAATGCAATTTATGCGGCTGGCACAGGGTTGCACTATGTGGCTAAAAATGGATTTTAAAAACAAGATAGCTTATCAGATTGTTACCCTTTTTGGTTTAGGTAGATTGCCAGGAGGAGGAACTTGGGCTTCTTTATTTGTCCTATTTCTAGTTATTATATTCGAAGACTCATCGACAAATGCTATCAGTGGTGAAATAGCATTGTATACATATATTATGTCATTTTTTTCTTTTGGATATTTATATAAAAAATCATTACCGTTCTTCGATTCTAAAGATCCAAAAGAATTTGTATTAGACGAAATCGCTGGGATGTCATTTGCTATTATGATTGTAGGGCTTTTTTCTTGGTTTTTTGGGGGGCTTTCTTTCGATCTCCCAAACTATATTAATAATCAAGAATTACTATTCGTGTTAACGTTTTTTCTGTTTCGAATTTTTGATATTAGCAAAATCGGACCTGTAGGTTGGAGCGAAGATCCTAAAAATGCTCCTTTGTGGTGGAAAAAATTTGATACTGACCCTATTGATTCACCAATGAGAATTATGTCAGACGATTTAGTGGCAGGATTATTAAGTTCTATTATTGTTATATCTATTTTAAGTATTTATTTATGGATCCTATGATGAAGATTGGAATTATAACTATTGGAAATGAATTATTAAGCGGATTTACGATTGATCGTAACTCTGCTTGGATTGGTCAAAAGCTTTTAGAGTCTGGAATGAAAGTGCATGTAAGACAGACTATTCAAGATGATTATGATGACATATGTGACACTCTTGAATCTATGTGGGAGGAATGGCAATGTGATTATATAATTGTTACGGGGGGATTAGGTCCAACTGTTGATGACATTACAGTATCTACTTTTTTTGATTATTTCGATGATAAAGATGAATTTGATAGAGAATATTGGGATAAGTTAAAAGATCGATTTAAGAAATTAAATTTTAAGATTCCAAACTTAAATAAGAATCAAGCTTACAAATCTAAGAAAGGTAAGATGATTGAAAATCTAGTCGGAACTGCTAGAGGGTTGCATTATACAAAAGAACATGCTTCTTTATTAAAAAATGTAAAAGCTATTTTTAAAGGGAAATCTAAAAAAACTCACTTTTTTGCATTACCAGGCGTTCCTCAAGAGATGAAATCTATGTTTACAAATTATGTTTTACCTTTGATGGAAGATGAATTGGATAATAAGGTCATCTGTAAATCAATCAGAACAACTGGAATACCAGAATCAATTCTTCAAGAAAAGATATCTGATATTATAGATGCGAATAACCAAAAATGTGATATTGCATTTTTACCTCATCGTATGTTGGGAGTCGATATCAGATTGACATCTGAAGATGCTAAGCTTGTTAAAAATTTAGTTGAGTCTATTGTTAAAAGAATTGATAAATATGTATATGGTTTTGATTCAGATAATCTAGAAGAAGTTGTTGCAGATCTTTTAGTTAAGAATAATACAACTATTGCTACAGCTGAATCTTGTACTGCAGGATTATTAAGCGCTCGACTAACAAATGTTCCTGGAAGCTCTAAATATTTTAATGGCGGTGTTGTTTGCTATAGTAATCAATTAAAAGAAGAGTTGGTAGGCGTCAAAAAAGAGACTTTAGATCGCTATGGAGCTGTTAGCGAAGAAACTGCTAGTGAGCTGGCAGAAAATGTTGCTAAAAAATTAGACAGTGAAATGGGTGTAAGTATCACTGGCATAGCCGGACCAGGTGGTGGAACTGAAAAAAAACCAGTAGGATTGGTATTTGTTGGAATATTTTATAAAAATAATGTATATATTAAGAGGTATAATTTGACACCAGATCGTAATATTAATCGCGAATTAACAGTCATTTTATGCTTAAACGAAATAAGAAAAATTCTAAAAAATAAGTTTTAAAGGGAAATAATCATGGCAAAAAGTAAAGCAAAAGCAAACAAAGATAAAGCATTAGACGCAGTACAACAGGATATCAATAAAGCATACGGAGAAGGCTCAATTATGCGTCTAGGTGGAACAGTCGCCTTGGATGTTGAATCAATTTCTACTGGATGTTTATCGTTAGATATGGCTTTAGGTGTTGGCGGTGTTCCAAAAGGAAGAGTTGTGGAGATTTTTGGTCCAGAATCTTCTGGAAAAACCACGTTAGCACTACATATTATTGCTGAATGTCAAAAAAATGGAGGTAAAGCAGCATTTATTGATGCAGAAAATGCTTTAGATCCTGAATATGCACAAAATTTAGGTTGTAATGCAGATGACTTATTAGTTTCCCAACCAGACTCTGGAGAACAGGCATTAGATATTTTACAGAAACTTCTTGAAACTGCTGCATTAGATGTTATTGTTATTGATTCTGTTGCTGCATTAGTTCCTAGAAAAGAGTTAGAAGGAGAGATTGGAGATGTTACTGTTGGGTTGCAAGCAAGATTAATGTCACAAGCCTTACGTAAGCTTTCTGGACCGATTAATAAATCAAGAACTTGCGTTGTATTTATTAATCAAATTAGAGAAAAAATTGGAGTAATGTTTGGTAGTCCTGAAACTACTCCAGGTGGAAGAGCCTTAAAGTTTTACTCATCAGTTAGACTGGATATCCGTAGAATTGCCGCAATTAAAGAGGGTACAGATATGACTGGAAACAGAACAAGAGTGAAAGTTGTTAAAAATAAAGTTGCTCCACCATTCAAAATGACTGAATTTGATATCATGTATGGTAAAGGTATATCATATACTGGCGATTTACTTGACTTAGCGCTACAAGGCGGTGTGGTTGAAAAAATGGGATCTTGGTTCTCTTATAAGGGTGATAAACTAGCTCAAGGAAGAGAAAAGGTTAAATTGCTTCTAGAATCAGATGAGAAACTATGTAATAGCGTGCTTTCTGATGTTAAAACTTATCTAGAATTAGCTTAGTACTTTTCAAAGTACTGATTGGATAAATCTTTAAGTTTATTGCTCAATAATATAATAGCAATCAGATTTGGAAAAGTCATAAATGCTAATGCAGCGTCTCCAAATATCCATACTTGTTCTAAAGTTAACATTGATCCTACAAACACCATAAATACATAACAGTATCTATAAATCGGGATTGCGCCCGTTCCAAATAAATATTCTGTAGCTCTGTCACCATAAAAAGACCAGCTAATAGCAGTGGATAAAGCAAATAATACAACAGCTATTGTCACTACTTGAGCTCCAATAGAAGGCATTCCAATTCCAAATGCATGACTTGTTAAAAGAACACCTGCTTTTAAATCTGTTATTGATGGATCAATTCTTTGGCTATAAAATTCAGTTAAATGCCATGAGTTAGTTACCATGATAACAAGACCTGTTAATGTACATATAATGATAGTATCAATATATGGCTCTAGCAAGGCAACAACGCCTTCTCTTACAGCATATGGTGTTTTTGCTGTTGAATGAGCGATAGCTGCAGATCCTTGTCCAGATTCACTTGAAAATAATCCTCTTTTTACACCCATCATCATAGTATTTAAAAAAGAAATAAATGCCCCAGCAGCTATTCCAATAGCTGGATCCTTAATGGAAGGAGGATTGAATGCCATTGTAAAAATTGTATTAAAAGATTCTCCGACTCTATCAAAATTAGTAAGAATGATAAATAATGCACACATAACATAAACTGCTGCCATGATTGGCACTAAATAACTTGTAACATTACCGATACGTTTAATTCCACCCAAAATAACAGATCCAACAATAGAAGCACAAGCTAGACCAATAATGACATGCATTATAGATATGTTTGACTCACTACCAAGTAAAGTAATTGAATTGGTAGCCATTAGTGCGTTATCAGGGCCAGTAATACTTAATATTTGAGCATATAATTGTTGTGTTAAAGTGTTTGATTGGATTGCATTACCGGTAAAGAATGAACAAATAATAGCAAAACAAGCAAAGGTAACTGCCAACCATCTCCATTGAGGTCCTAGTCCATTTTCAATAGTATACATAGGTCCACCAGCAGTATTACCAAGCGAATCTGTTTCTCTATATTCTAAAGCAAGAGTACATTCTGCATATTTTAACGCTGTACCAAAGAAAGCAGTAATCCACATCCAAAATAATGCACCTGGACCACCATAATAAATTGCAATAGCTACACCTGCAATGTTTCCAATACCAACGGTAGCAGCTAATGCAGTTGATAATGCTTTAAAGTGATTTAAATCACCTTCATCTTCGACGTGATCATAATCTCCTCGTGTTACTCGTATTCCATGTAATATTCTTTTTAATTGAGGAAACCCTAGTTTAAATGTCATATAAATACCTGTCCCAAGAAGAGAAAAAACCATAAAAGGAACACTGGCTAAAGGAAAATTTTCTTTAATACTATCTGATATTAGATTGCCAGGAAAAGCCCATGCAGCATCATAAAAATGAACTCCTTGCGTTGCAAGTACGATACCTATAATGCTAAAGACAATTGCTGAAAGTCTAATTTTTGACATGCATGCATATTAAAAATTTTTTTTAAAAGTAAACATGAATTTTATTATTAATTTACTTTTCATGTTAATTGCAGGAGTAGATGAAGTAGGTAGGGGAGCTCTAGCTGGACCAGTAATAGCTGCTGCAGTCATATTGAATGATGACATTGAAGGATTAAATGACTCTAAAAAATTGACAGAAAAGAAACGTAATACTCTTTTTAAAATAATTAACAATAACGCATTATCTATTGCAATAGGAATCAAGTGGAATGATTATATAGACGATGTTAATATAAAGATTGCATCAGAGGATGCTATGATTGATGCAATTAACAACTTAAGCCATAAACCTGATAAAGTAATGGTGGATGGATTCTCCTTAGACATATCTATTCCTAATGAAGGCGTTATCAAAGGAGACCAGAAGATTAAATCAATTATGGCAGCATCAATTATTGCAAAAGTTACTAGAGATGAAATTATGCGTTCATTTCACTATATTTACCCTATGTATGGTTTTGATAAAAACAAAGGCTATGGAACCAAGCAACATCATAATGCTTTAAAAGAATATTCTTATACATCAATCCATAGGGAAACCTTTAAGCCTATATCTAGTATGATAAACAAATGAATAAAATTATATCAGAGGTAAAATCATTATTGGCATTGATTCTAATCGTGCTTCTTCTTAAAGAAACCGTTATAGAATTATATATAGTTCCAACGACTAGTATGGAAAAAAATATTCTAAAAGGCGATATGTTGGTAGGTAGTCGTTTTGCATATGGAATGAAAGTGCCGCAAAAAATCTGGGTGCCATTTACTGCAATTAGCATCCCAACTTTTTTACCAGAATACAGGTTTCCGGCATTTAAGAAAGTAGAAAGAGGAGACGTAGTTGTATTTGAATATCCAAGAGATATTGTATATAAATATGTAAAGAGATGTATTGGATTGCCTGGCGATACAATTAGTATTAAAGATAGGGAAGTATATGTTAATGGAGATATTAGCGTTCTTCCAGATGGCGGACAATTTCTAATGGATACATACATGTCTTCAGATTTAATTGATGATGAAATCTTTCTTGGTGTCGCTGGAAACAAAGATCAATATCCAGAAATTACTATTCCAAAAAAAGGAGATATTTTTACTTTAGATGAATCAATGAATTGGAAACTTTTGTTACCAATTATATTATATGAAGGCAATTCAGTAGAGCTGATTTATCAAGAACAGAAATTTAATTTTACAAATGATAGTCCTAGAGATATTTTTAGAAGAACTGGTGATAGATCTGTATTTAAAGATTATGTACCAACAGAAGGAGCAACCTTAATTAATCCATGGTCTCCTATGTTTAAAAAAGAATATATTAAATATCTTTATATTAATGGGAAGCCAATTACTGATATTGATTCATACACAGTACAACAAGATTATTTTTGGATGATGGGAGATAATAGAGACAATAGTGAGGATTCTAGATACTGGGGATTTGTTCCTGAAAGTCACATATTAGGTCAGCCAGTAATCACATGGTTCTCAATTAATCTTGATAACTATTTTCCAAGAATTGCACGAATTGGAAAAATTCCTAATTAGAAAAAAAAAGTTTTCATATTGGGTTTTCATTGATTAGTTTCGGTGGACTTAAAAAAACAATTGAGGTATTATAAATGTTAACAAGTACAGAAAAAATTCTTAGCGTTGTCGCTTTAGCACTTACCTTTGCGGTAGGTTTTTCATTATTACAATATAATTCTGCAATGGACGAAATGGCTCAATTGAGACAAGAGCAGGTCGAACATGTAGATATGGTAAATCAAGAATTTAAACAAAGAGTAAAAGCTGTTGAACTTGAAAATATTGGCCAAGGGAAAGAAATTAAAAGAGGTCAAGATCGCATTACTGCTAATACAAAATTAATTTATACGAAAGCAGATTCGCTTGGTAGCTTAATTGATGACTTGGCTTATGAGATTAAAAGAGTTGATCGTGATTTAAGTAAGAAAATCAAAAATGTTCAACGTGACTTAGAAGGATTAGAGGATAACTTTGATTCTGAAAAACGTAGAACTAGAAGAGCACTTTCAGATATCAAGAAAGATGTTAAGAAGTTAAATGATTCAGTGTTCCCTCCAGAAGAAGAAGGGGAAGAAAAGAAATAATACTTCATTAATCATTAAAAAAAAGGGCTTTATTTAAAGCCCTTTTTTTTGTACCGAGGGTCGGGCTCGAACCGACACGAGGAAACCCTCACCGGATTTTGAATCCGGCGCGTCTACCAATTCCGCCACCCCGGCAAAAATGTTGACAAATTTCATCTAAAGTACGTAGTTTGTCAATAGAGAATATTTAAACAAGGAGAATAGCACGTGTCATTTACAACAATACCTGGAATGTTTCAACATTTAGTCGATGAGAGACCAAACCTTAAAACTTTTTTTACAAAAAGTGAAAATAAGTGGGAGGGAGTTGAATTAATAGATGTACAGAAAATGGTTGAGGATTTTGCAAATGGGTTAAAAAATCTAGGTATAAATAATTTTGATAAAGTTGCAATTATTGGTGCTAATTCTCGTAAATGGGCAATATCAGATTATGCTATTGCACATATTCGAGCCGTTTCGGTTCCGGTTTATCCAACACTAATTCCAGCTCAATCTCAATATGTTGTAGATCATTCTGAAAGTAAAGTAGCTATTGTTCAAGATGAATTACAATTAGACAAGATCTATTCTTTAATAAATGACGAAAGCTCAAACCTAAGTACCATAATTATAATGGACGATAATTATAATGGAAGTAAGGATCATGTTGTAAAATTCTCTGAAGTTTTCAATATGAAAAATGAAGTACATGATATTCGCGCACTTTCACAAACAGTTCAAGAAGATGATTTGTTAACACTTATTTATACAAGCGGCACTACAGGGCACCCTAAGGGTGTTATGTTGAATCATGCAAATATTTGTAATAACCTTCTTTCAATTGATAGTATTATTAAAGCAGCGATGGAGCTTAATCCTGAATTAAAGCCAGCTGATGGAATAGAAAGATTTGTTTCATTTCTACCAATAAGTCATAGCTTTGAAAGGGTAGGCGGTCATTATTCAATTTTTAGCCAAGGAACTTCTATATATTATGCTGAAATGAATTTTACGCCTGAAATATTATTTGAAAATATAAGAGAAGTCCGACCAACATTTTTAACAGCTGTTCCTAGAATTTTTGAAAAGATACATGCAAAAATAATGGATACAGTATCAGAGATGACTGGTATTAAAAAAACACTTGCTGAATGGTCAATTAATGTTGGTGCACAAACTGTTCCATATAGACAACAAAGCAAAAATCTTCCATTTCTTTTAGGATTGAAATATAAAATAGCTGATAAGTTAGTTTTAAATAAGTTTAGAGCTGCGCTAGGTGGTAAGGTAAGAGCTTGCTCATCTGGTGGATCGGCACTATCAAAAGAGGTTGGATCATTTTTCTGTGGAATTGGAATCTCTATTATTGAAGGATATGGCTTAACTGAGACTAGTCCAGTTATGACGATTGGACATCCTGATTTCTTTAAATTTGGTACAGTAGGTAAACCTATTCCAGGCGTTGAAGTGAAAATTGCTGAAGATGGTGAAATTCTATGCAAAGGTCATTGTGTTATGCAGGGATATTATAAGAATGAAGAAGCAACCAATGAATCTATAGTTGATGGTTGGTTTCATTCTGGAGACATTGGTAAATTTGATGAAGATGGTCTTTTACGAATTACCGATAGAAAAAAGAGTTTAATTGTTACATCTGGCGGTAAGAATGTTGCACCGCAACCTATGGAAGTTTCATTAACATCTAATAAATATATTGAACAATGCAATATTGTAGGAGATGACAGAAACTTTATTACAGCTCTAATAGTCCCAAGTAAAGACAATCTAATGACTTGGGCAGAAGGGAAAGGTTTAGCATCTTTAGATTACAAGAGTCTATGTGCGCATCCTGATACTTATGATATGATAGATATAATTGTTAAGGATGTAATGACAAATTTCTCTAGATATGAATCGGTTCGCAAGTTTGTTCTTATAAGTGAAGAATGGACAGTCGATGCAGGTGAATTGACACCTAAAATGTCTATAAAGCGTAAAGTTGTTATAGCAAAACACAAAGATGAAATTGAAGAGATGTACAATCCTCAGAATGTACCAATAAAATCATCTGATGACAGTGGTCATTTAGGCGGATAATCGTCCTTTGTTGAATAAGTCTTTTATATCTTTTATAGTTCTATCGATTTTTCTTATCGGTTGGACCTTACCTAAAAATGATAATCCATACATTGTTGTGTTAGGTATTGCTCAAGACGGTGGAGCTCCTCATGCCGCATGTACAAAAGAGTGCTGTATTAATAAATGGGATAATCCAAAATTACATAACCAGGTATCAAGTATAGGTATTGTTGATCCATCAACAGATGAAGTTTGGATGATTGATGCTACACCTGATTTTTCCTCTCAGTTAAATAGTTTAACAATGGCGCAGAAAAGACTGTTTAAAGGCGTTTTTTTAACTCATGCTCACATCGGTCACTATACAGGATTAATTCATCTAGGACGCGAAGTTATGGGTGCAAAATCAGTTTCAGTGTATGCAATGCCAAAAATGAAAAATTTTCTAGAAACAAATGGTCCGTGGAGCCAACTTGTTGATTTAAAGAATATTGATATTAAACATCTTAATGATGGAAATAAAATTCAACTTAATAATAACTTAAGCATTATACCGTTCAAGGTTCCACATCGCGATGAATTTTCTGAAACTGTAGGATACCAAATCAATGGTCCCAATAAATCATTAGTATTTATTCCTGACATAGATAAATGGGAAAAGTGGAATGAAGATATTAGTCTTGTAGTGGAAAACAATGATTTTAGTCTTTTAGATGGAACATTTTATGATATCAATGAATTGCCAGGAAGAGATATGTCTAAAATTCCTCATCCGTTCATTGTTGAATCAATGGAAAAACTAGAGAATGTTGCCAATAAATCTGGAGTATATTTCATTCATTTAAATCATACAAATCCTGCGCTTAATAAACAGTCTAAGGCAACTAAAAAGATCAGGAGTAATGGATTTAATATTGCTAAGAAAAATCAAAAGTTCCATCTCTAAAGAATTATTTAATATTATCATTATTTATTAAAAATATTATCATTATTATTTAGTGCTTTTATTATGAGAAAAATTTTATTTATATGCCTTTTACTTTCAAGCGTCTTTACTCAATCAATTAAAGACTTAACAGAAAGACCTGTTTACAATATCCAGAAGATTTCATCATCAATTGTTTTGGATGGCGTATTAGATGAAGAGATATGGTTAACAGCACAGGTTGCTACTAATTTTATCAGCAGTGGATTATTTCAAGGACAACCTGCACCATTAAACACCGAAGCTAGACTTTTATATGACGACACCCATCTTTATGTTGGATTTGTAGCCTATATCGATAGAGAAGATTTACGATTCAGTATAACAAAAAGAGATAATCTTGACGATAGAGACGATAGGGTTTGGATTAATATTGATGCATTTGGAGATGAATCTCTTACATATGGTATAGGAGTAAGCGCTGGTAATGCTCAAATAGATGGACGTGCCACTTTTGGATTTGACCAATCTTTAGATTTAATATATGAAACTAAAGTAAAAATTTATGAAGATCGTTATGAAGTAGAAATGGCTATTCCATTTACAAGCCTTCGATATTCTTTAGCTTCAACACAAACATGGAGAATAAATTTCGGTAGAGGATTTACTGGCAATGATGAATTAAATCGCTATGTATATTGGGCGTCAAAAGTAGACGGAATAGAGTGCCAAACTTGTCAGTTAGGGTTTTTAGATGATATTCAGCCTCCAAAACAAGAACGAGGAGATATTGAATATATTCCTTCTTTGGTAGGTGGGTATTCTGAGGATTTTACCGATAATACATCTTCATCAAATGACGAAGTATCCATGTTTATAAAATATCCTATCTCATCAGTAGATTTATTAGAAGTAGCATTTAATCCAGACTTTAGTCAAATAGAATCAGATGATGTACAAAATGATATTAATACCGTTAATGCGCTTTACTTTAGAGAAAAAAGACCTTTCTTTAGTGAGGGAGCAGAACTCTTTAAATTTCAAGCTGAAAGAGGATATATAAATCTATTTTATTCTAGAACAATTAACGATCCATCGATTGTTGCAAAATATACTGGAAAGTTTGGAAAGACTTCATACGGTGTAATCAGTGCCAGAGATGAATCATCTTCATTATTACTGCCTTTTGAAGAATCAAGCACAGTGGTTAGTATGGGGAAAAGCTCTTCTAATATTGTTCGTGTTAAACGTATGCTTAAAAATGGTGGCTCTATTGGAGGTATTATTACAAATAGAGTATTTGATAATGCTGGAGATGCCACTACCGGTGGTATTGATTTTCATTACCATCCAGGTAATAATCTTCATTTAACTTTACATGGAGTAGCCTCGGTACATAACGAATCAAGTAATCTTGAATATAATCCAGAAGGTGAAGATATCGCATTGCAAATGATTGATGGAAATACCACAGCATTTGATGGCGAAAGAATTTCAGGTAATGCTTTAGGATTTAGTTTGAATAGAATGAATAGAACTGATAGGTCTGGTATTACTGTAAGACTACGTTCACCCGGATTTAGAACCAGTAATGGGTTTGAAAAAAATAACTCTACAAAATGGTTAAAATTTGGAAAAGGAAAAACAATTTATTATGATAATCATCCGTCTTTATTGAAAGTTTTATATGGATTCGAAGGTGTTTATAAAACTAATTATGATGGATTGGTAAAAAAGAAAGAAATTAGCTTTGAAACTGCTATATCCTTTGTTGATGGATCTAGTATGTCCGTAGACATGGAGATAGAGGATGAAAACTTTAAAGGTGTTCAATTTGATGGAATGGCAAGCATTCATGCTAATTATACAAGAAATTTAAATCAAAATCTTATGGTTCATGGTGGAGCTTTTATTGGAAATGAACTTATTAGATATTTAGATATTCCTGAGCTCGGAGATGACTATGGAGTTTATGGTTATTTTGAATATAAGCTATCAGATGTTAGCAATCTTGGTTTTGGTCTACAGTATGAAAATGTGAAAGATTATTATGATGGATATATTTTACAATCAAGATTTAACCATTCTTTTTCTACTAAATTGACAATGAGAACCAAAGTTCAATATAACGGTTTTTCTAATTCATGGTTTATTGAGCCCATGGTTACCTATCAACCCAATGCATTTAGCGCGCTATATGTTGGAGTAAATGATCTCCTAACAACGAATGATAGTATGTTCTCAAATATAAATGAGAGTCAAAGACAATTCTTTATTAAATTTCAATACCTATTTTAAGGATATAACCAATGAAAAAAATATTAATCATAACTTTATCTTTTATGGCTTATAGCTGCGTATTGCCTGTTTCTATTGGTAATCGAGTAATAGAGGCTCCTAATACTGTAAATGAGGAAAATGGCAGTGTCTATCAGTCAAATGGGACAACTATGATGGCTATTAATCATATTCTACCTGCAAAAAGCGCTTCATTTGAAATGATGAATAAGACTATTATTCTACCTGCATTTAAACGAAATGACATTGATGTATATAATAGCTTACAATTTTTAGCTCCAGAGGGACCTAATGAAGATGGTACATATACTTTTGTTTATGTTGCTAAGCCATACCTTGAAGATAAAAATTATGATATTTTAGATATTCTAATCGCTGAATACGGAAGACCTAGGGCAGAAGAATATTTTGATATCTGGTTAAGTTGCTTTGCTTATGAGCAAGAAGTAATGTCTTTTAGATGATAAAATCATACCTTTTTGACCCATTCTATATTAAATTTTCTTCGATGAGAACAGCAAAAACTCTTTTTACTATACTTCTTGGTATACAATTCCTTATTGGTCAAAATGTTGAAATAGAACCAGACGATCCTGGTAGTGATAATTATCAAGAAAGAAGTAGAGCAAATCTAAAAGCTGAATCAATTGTAAATGTATATTCTAATGTTGCTGTAGCAGATGTGCATGTATGGAATTTGCCATGGCAGTCTTCAGAAAGAATATTTCCAGCAAAAATAGCCTTACCTACAGATAATCAGCGTTATGTTATTAGTTTATATACTCAAGCTGAATATCAAGCTATTACAAGAGAATTGCAGACATTTGACTTTGATTCTAGAGATGTTGAAGAATTTGAATTGTTACAAGATCAGTTCCAAAAAATGGAATTAGCAACGAAATACGCACGTCCAATTCCAGGAACCGAATCATCTGTTTTTCTTACGCACTGTGCAAGCGATGATTTAGATTGTGAAAAAGGTATGCATTGGTTGGATCAATTCTATGCACACTATTATGATGGACAACAAGAGCAGAATATGGTATCAGACTTAAATGGAGCTGATTTAACAGAAGAAGAGAAATTTTTAGTTAGAAGACATCGTATAGGTGTCTTTAGTATGGTAAGTTTATTTTCAATGGTCATGTTTGTTATAGATAATAATATACAGTGAAAAATATTTCCATTAACGTTGTCGGGATTGGTACAGAAAGCTATCCAAGTGGAACAACACCATTAGAAATACTATCTTCAACAAAAGGGATTGCAAAAGATACTATTATTTGCAAGGTTGATGATATTCTTACTGATTTAAGCGCTCCGTTGATTTCAGATGCTACTGTAAAATTTCTTGATGGAAAAAGTAAAGACGGTCATAGTGTTTTATTGCATAGCACTGCTCATTTGATGGCTCAAGCAGTAAAACGATTACATCCTAAAACTAAAGTAACTATTGGCCCTTATTTGGAAAATAGATTCTACTATGATTTTGACGTAGAAACCCCTTTTACAGAGGAAGATCTATTAGAAATTGAAAAAGAAATGTTAAAAATATCAAAAGAGAATCTTGATATTGTACATGAAGTAAAATCAAGAGAAGATGCACTAAAATTCTTTAAAAAAATAGGCGAAGATTATAAAGTTGAAATTATTAATGATTTAGATGAGTCTGAAGTTCTTAAGGTTTATGCGCAAGGAGATTTTACTGATCTCTGTAGAGGACCACACGTTCCATCTACTGGGATTATTCAACATTTCAAATTATTATCATCTTCAGCTGCTTATTGGAGAGGAGATGAGAATAATCAAACTTTACAGCGTGTTTATGGAACATCCTTTACCAACGCTAAAGATCTTAAGAAATATCTATTAATGCTTGAAGAGCAAAAGAAAAGAGATCATCGTAAAATTGGGAAAGAGTTAGATTTATATTTTCATGACGAAGAAGTAGGCCCAGGGCTACCGCTATGGACTCCAAATGGAGCAATAATTATAGATGAAATAGAAGCGCTTGCAAAAGAAAAAGAGGATTTAGGCGGTTATCAGAGAGTTAGAACTCCGCATCTTACCAAAGGTGATTTATATGAAAAATCTGGTCATTTAGAGCATTATGTATCAAGTATGTATCCAGCAATGGATGTAGATGGGACAAATTATTATATGAAACCAATGAATTGCCCTCACCATCATAAGATTTACGCTAATACACCTAAAAGCTATCGTGATTTACCTTATCGTTTAGCAGAATATGGAACATGTTATCGATATGAAAAATCAGGAGAATTATTTGGGTTGATGCGTGTGAGAAGTATGCAGATGAATGATGCCCATATTTATTGCACCGAGGATCAGTTCAAAGAAGAATTTATAGGCGTATGTAATCTTTATATGGATTATTTCAAGATTTTTGGTATAGAAAAATATGAAATGAGATTAAGTCTTCATGACCCTAAAGGTTTAGGAAAGAAATACATTAATAATCCCGAGCTGTGGAAAAAAACAGAAGATGATGTCAGAGATGCATTAAAAGATGCTGGATTAAAATTTACAGAGTCTGTTGGGGATGCTGCATTCTATGGTCCAAAAATAGATGTTCAAGTATGGAGTGCAATAGGAAAAGAGTTTAGCTTGGCTACTAATCAAGTAGATTTTGCTGTTCCTGAACGTTTTGATTTGACATATAAAGATGTTGATGGTAAATCTAAAACTCCGTTATGTATTCACAGGGCTCCACTAGGAACACATGAAAGATTTATTGGATTTCTTATTGAGCATTTTGGTGGAAACTTTCCATTATGGCTTGCTCCAAAACAAGTAACAATTTTGCCAGTTTCTGATAAGTTTAATGATTATGCATATGATATATGCGAATCCTTAAAATCGCATGGAATTAGAGTAAATGTAGATAATAGATCAGAAAAAATTGGTTCAAAGATTAGAGATGCAGAAATGCAAAAAATTAATATTATGGTTATTGTAGGTGAAAAAGAAACTCAAGATAAAACCTTAACAGTCAGAAGAAGATTTATAAAAGAACAAGAAACCCTTTCATTGAATAATTTTACAAAACAAATCATCAATGAAATTAACGATAGGAGAGTACCGAATTAAAAAACAAAGGATAAGAGTTAATAATAGAATTTATGCTGATCAAGTACGATTGATTGGAGAAAATAAAGAGCAAATTGGAGTAGTACCTGTATCTGAGGCTCTTTCAAGAGCGCAAGATGTTGGATTAGATTTAGTGGAAATATCACCTAAGGCCAAACCTCCTGTATGTAAAATTATGGATTTTGGTAAGTTTAAGTACGAAGAGAAAAAGAAGGCGCAACAAAGCAAAAAAAAGCAGCAGGTTATTAAAGTAAAAGAATTAAGAATGAGACCAAATATTGGCGATCATGACTTAGAGAATAAATTAAAAATGGGGAAAAAGTTTTTAGATGAGGGTTGTAAGTTAAAGATTACTTTAATGTATAGAGGTAGAGAAATGTCACGACAAGACCTAGGTCAAGACCTTATGACACGAGTTTTATCGTTGCTAAGTGAGCATGGAGAAATGGAAAAAGATTCTCCTTTGATGGGACGAAAGAAATCTATAATATTAGCCCCGAAATAGGAAATATTATGCCAAAGATGAAAACAAGAAAAAGTGTGTCAAAAAGATTTAAAGTTACTGCTTCAGGTAAACTGAAACGTAATAAAGCAGGACACTCACATATGTTAATTAGAAGAGACAGAGATGTGAAGCGTGCAGCAAAAAAAGCGACAGTAGTAGCACCATCTTTTGAAAAACGCATGAAAAAAATGATGGGGAAAGTGTAAGCCATGCCAAGATCTAATAGTTCAGTTCCAAGACATAGAAGACATCGTAAAACTGTCAAGTTAGCCAAAGGTTATTTTGGAGCAAGAAGCCGTAATTATAAAGCAGCAAAAGATGCAGTAGTTAAAGCTGGTCTTTATGCCTATAGAGATAGAAGACAGAAAAAACGTCAATTTAGACGTCTGTGGATTATACGTATTAATGCTGCGTCAAGATTAAATGGTTTATCATATTCAAATTTTGTACATTTATTGAAGGAGAAAGGTGTCGATTTAGACAGAAAGGTTTTAGCTCATCTAGCAGTTAATGATCCATCTGTCTTTGAAGACCTTGTAAAATATTTAAAGAAAAAGTAAAAATAAAGAAGATGTCACTAGATAAAAGTATCAAAGAAATTAAGACATCTTTTCGCTCAGATTTATCCAAATGCAAAACATCTACCGATCTCGAAAATATTCGTATTGCTTATCTAGGAAGAAAAGGGAAGATCACTCTATTATTTGATGATTTTGCAAAGCTTTCAGGGTCAGAAAAACCTAAATATGGTAAAGCATTAAATGTTTTAAAAACAGATTTAACTGCTGCATTTAATAAAAAATCAAATATTTTAAATCCTAACCAAGGTAAATCAAGCGATAATTCTACTGATTTTTCTCTTCCTGGATATAATTTACCTCAAGGAAGCTTACATCCATTAGAACAGGTTACTAGTGAAATAAAGTCAATATTTCAGTCTATTGGTTTTTCTGTTGCTTATGGACCTGAAATAGATGATGATTATCATAATTTTGAAGCGTTAAATGTGCCAAAACATCATCCTGCACGAGATATGCAAGATACATTCTTTATTGACCCTAATACAGTATTAAGAACTCATACTTCTAACGTGCAAATTCATCTAATGGAAAATCAAGATCCACCAATTCGACATATTTGTTGTGGAAGAGTATTTAGAAACGAAGCTGTGAGTTATAAAAGCTTTTGTCTATTTAATCAAGTAGAAGGGTTGGTAGTAAATGAATCTTCTTCATTTGCAGAAATGAAAGGTACTTTAGAATATTTTGTACAAGAAATGTTTGGTAAAGATACTAAAATGCGATTTAGGCCAAGTTATTTCCCATTTACTGAACCAAGTGCTGAAGTAGATATATGGAATGATAAGCTGAATCAATGGATGGAAATCTTAGGATGTGGTATGGTTAACCCTAATGTTCTTAAGAATGTTGGATATGACAACACAAAATACCAAGGATTTGCTTTTGGAATGGGTATAGAGCGTATTGCAATGATTAAGTATGGTATTAAAGATATTCGCTTATTCTATCAAAATGATAAAAGATTTTTGGAGCAATTCTAATGAAAGTGTCTTTATCATGGCTTAAACGCTTCGTTGATTTTAAATACTCTGCATCAGAGTTAGCTGATAAGCTCACCATGCAAGGATTTGAATCTGAAGTCGTTGCAGACTTTAGTGCCTTAGAGCATATTGTTGTTGGTGAGGTAAAATCTGCTGAAAAACACCCTGATGCTGACAAATTAAAGGTTTGTACCGTTACAGATGGAAAAGACTCTTACAACGTTGTATGTGGCGCATCTAACGTTGATAAAGGTCAGAAGATTGTATTTGCTAAGGTAGGAGCGGTCTTGCCTGGAGATTTCAAGATAGGAAAAGCAAAGATTAGAGGCGTTGAGAGTTTTGGGATGATCTGCTCTGAAAGAGAGTTAGGAATCTCAGAAGAGCATGATGGTATTATGGTCTTAGAAGATTCATGTAAAGTGGGTGCATCAATTGATACTATTCTAGGTGAAATGTATGATGCAATTGATGTAGAGGTTACTCCAGATAAAGCTTTTGCATTAAGTCATCGTGGTATTGCAAGAGAAGTGGCAGCTATGTCAGGCGCTAAGCTCAAAACACCTATGAAAGCACTTAAGATTAAATCCAAAACAAAAGATGTTATCAAGGTTAAATTAGATAAAAAAGGTGGATGTACACGCTATATTGCTGGTACAATGAACAACCTAACGGTTGGACCATCTCCGAAGTGGCTTTCCGATTATTTGAAATCTGTTGGACAGAAAAGTATCAACAATCTGGTAGATATTTCTAACTTTATGTTGTTAGAGATTGGACATCCCACTCATGTATTTGACTTAAAGAAGCTGTCAAAACCTGTTATTGAGGTGAAATGGGCTAAAAAAGGCGAAAAATTTGATGCATTAGATGAGGAATCATACACATTAGACACAGATCATCTTATTATAACAGACTCTGTCAATACTGTGGCATTAGCAGGAATTATTGGAGGAAAAGATAGCGCTGTTTCAGATTCAACGACAGACGTATTAATTGAAAGTGCTTATTTTGATCCTGTTGTTGTAAGAAAAGGATCTAAAAAATTAAATTTATTATCTGAAGCATCTAGGCGTTTTGAAAGAGGTGCAGACCCTGAGGCGGCATTAGAAGCTTTTTATATGATTGCAGGGTTGATGTCCGAGGTAGCAGGAGGTACGCTAGAATCAATCATTACTGATGAATCTAGTATTGATCTAACGCCGCATAAGGTTTCTTTATCAAAAGAAACGCTCCTAAAGCACACAGGACAAGAAATTGATGCAAAATCTGTTGGTTCCATATTAAATGGATTACATATTAAGCATAGTGAGTCAAAAACAGGTTGGAATTGTACTATTCCATCTTTTAGACATGATGTAAGGCATGAAACAGATCTAATTGAAGAGATATTGCGTTGTTATGGCTATGAAAATATTAAATCTTCTTATGGTTTCTCCTCTCAAATGCAATATGCTAATGACGAAGAACAACCATTGTTTGAATTAAAACAATATTTATCTTCTATAGGGTTTAATCAATGTTACAATAATTCATTGCAAGATGTTGAAGAAGTAAAGGCTTTCGGAATTAATCCTGTTTCTGTGATGAATCCATCATCAGAAAGAATGAATACACTGCGCACAACTCTTCATCGTGGTTTGTTAGAAAATTTAGATTTCAATTTCAAAAACGGTTCCGCTAATACATTAATTTATGAACATGGAACTGTTTTTGAGAAAAAAGGGAAATCTTTAGAAGGTATTAATCAGATTAGTGACTTTTCTTGTCTAGTACATGGAAGTTTCTATGATCAGAATGTACATTTTGGAGCAGTAGAGAATAACTTCTTCTTACTCAAGGGTATTGCAACCAATATATTTGAGACTCTTACAAAAGCAAAAATTAAGTTTATAGAGGATAAGAATTCGTATTGTAATACATTTTATCGTATTGTAGATGGAAAAAAGAACACTGTTGGCTCTATCGGAGTAATAAGTCCATCATTTCTAGATAAATTAGATATTGCACATAAGACTGACGTATGTGTTATGGATATTAATACTGCCTTTTTTACAGAGCATTTCAATCACAGTGTTAAGGTTAAAGATATTGTATTGTATCCAACAGTTAATAGAGATCTAAACTTTAAACTAGATAGTGATGCTAATTTAGGTGAAGTATGTTCTGCAATGAAGTCAGTTAACCAATCAATATTGCAAGATGTATATCCTGTTGATATTTATCAATCAAAAGAAGAGAGCGATAAAAAGAATGTATTGTTTAAACTGTCATTTCAGAGTGTTAAAAAAACACTTGAAGATAACGATGTAAATCCAGTTATTGCAGAAATTATAAGTCTTGTTACAAAGAAATTTAATGCTAAATTAAGAGATAATTAATAAGGAAATATTATGGAAGATTCAGAAAAAAAAGTTGTCAAAGTTAGAATTTTTGGTCAAGAATATTCTATTCGCGCTACCGTTAACGAAGCTCATATAAGAGAATGCGCTGCGCTTGTAGATAGTAAGATGTCAGAAATTCAAAGATCAGCACCTTCGTCCTTAAATGCTTCCAAGATAGCAATTTTAGCTGCAATGAATATCTCAGATGAGCTAATGAGCGCAAAAAGAGGAGAATACTCTTTTAAAGGTGAAGTAGAATCAAAAATCCAATCTTTGATTGGACGTATTGAAGAAATAGTATAACAAAAGGGAATAACGTGTCTGATACTAAAATCTTATCAGGGTTAGAGTCGAGTAAAGCTCTCTATGAAAGCTTGCATGATCGTATCACTGCCTTAAAAGAAAAAGGTATCACTCCAGGATTAGCAGCTATCCTAGTAGGAGAAGACCCTGCATCACAAATTTACATTCGTAATAAGACAAAACGTTTTGATGCTTTAGGTCTTAAATCTGAAATTCATCGTCTAGAAAGCTCTGTTTCAGAACAAGAATTATTGGATTTAATTGCTAAAATCAATACAGATGACAGTTTTCATGGGGTGTTAGTTCAATTACCTCTGCCAAAACATATTAATAGCGATAAGGTTATTCATGCTATAGATCCAACAAAAGATGTGGATGGATTTCATCCAGAGAATGCTGGTTTATTAGCAATAGGAAAACCAAGGTTTATTCCATGTACACCGAAGGGAATTATGTTTATGTTAGAGCATTTTCAGGTAGATTTACACGGAAAACATGTTGTAGTAGTAGGACGAAGCAATATTGTTGGAAGGCCCGTATCGGTATTATCCAGTCTTAAAGCATTAGGAAATGCAACAGTTACTCTTTGTCATAGCGGTACATCCGACTTAAAACACTTTACTAAACAAGCAGATGTGGTCGTTGCAGCAATGGGTTCACCAGAGTTTTTAGATGCCTCATTTATCAAGGAGGGGGCGTGCCTTGTTGATGTAGGGATTAATCGTATTGAACGTGATGGAAAATCTACTATTGTTGGAGATGTTAACCAGTCAAGCGTGATGGGTAAAGCTAGTGCACTGACTCCTGTTCCTAAAGGGGTTGGTCCAATGACGATAGCAATGTTAGTAGAAAACACCGTATTCTCTGCTGAATTGTTATTAAATTAAACACCTTATGAATCAGAAAAATACAATCTATATACTTCTATGTGCGTGTTTATTAGTATTTAATGCATGCACCGGATCAAAAGTTGATCAGGATGAAATTAAAAAAGCGAATCAGTTCTTTGAGTCTATCTTTCAAGACAGAGTATTAGACAGTCCTGAGTTTCAAACAAGATTAGGTTATAAATCCAATTATGATCAATGGGATGATATTACGTGGAATAGTAGAAGAAAAGATGCACGAGATGCTCAATTTGACTTAGAATATATGTTAGATAATATTGATATCGAAAAGCTCGATAATAAAACAGCTATTAGCTATCAATTAATGGAAAAATCTTTACAAAGAACCATCGATGCTGATGAATATCTTTTTCGTGGATATATGGTAACCCATCGTGGAGGAAAACACTCTTCTATTCCATCTTTTCTAATCAATTATCAGAAAATAGACGATGAAAGAGACGTAAAAGATTATCTATCTAGATTGCGCAATATTGAGCCGTTATTTCAAGATTTTATTAAAGAACTAGAACTAAGAGATGAGCTTGGAACAATTCCTCCTATGTTTGTCTATCCTAAAGCCATTGCGGTATGTAAAAATATTATATCAGGATACCCGTTTGAAGAGAGTGAAAAACAGAATGTTATCTACGAAGATTTTGTCAATAAGTTAGATGCATTAGACATTTCAGATGCAGTCAAACTTCGTTATAAAAGCGAAGCAGAAGCTATTCTAGTTACAGTCGTTAATTATTCCTATAAAAACGTAATTGATTTTCTTACCGAGCAGCAGTTGAAAGCAACCAACAATGATGGGGTGTGGAAATATCCTGATGGGGCTGAATATTATCAATATACTTTAGATCAATACACAACATTAGGGTTAACTGCAGAACAAATTCATGAAATTGGCTTAAGTGAAGTCGCGCGTATTCATGAAGAAATTTATGCTATCATGGAAGAAGTTGCTTTCGAAGGTACACTGCAAGAGTTTTTTGACTTTATGAGAACAGATCCACAATTTTATTATCCACAAAGCGATAAAGGTCGTCAAATGTATTTAGATCAAGTCAATGTCGTGGTTGATACCTTATCTGCACGTATTGACGAATTATTCTATGGATTACCAAGTATTCCGCTTGTAGTGAAGCCGGTAGAGGCTTATAGAGAAGCATCTGCTGGGATTGCTTTCTATAGTAGAGGTCAAGCCGATGGAAGTCGTCCTGGAATCTATTATGCCAACTTATATAACATGCAAGATATGCCAATCTATAAATTAGAAAATCTAGCCTATCATGAAGCAATTCCTGGGCATCATATGCAGATTGCTATCGCACTAGAAGTAGAAGGAATGCCAAGCTTTAGAAAGTATGGTGGATACAGCGTATTTTCTGAAGGATGGGCGCTATACTCTGAGACACTACCAAAAGAAATTGGATTGTATAAAGATCCTTATTCTGATTTTGGTCGTTTATCTGGAGAACTATGGAGAGCATGCCGTTTGGTTGTAGATACTGGGATTCACCACTATCGTTGGACCAGAGAAGAGGGGATTGATTATTATATGAACAATACAGCAAATCCAGAAGGTGATTGTGTTGGGATGGTAGAGCGTCATATTGTATGGCCAGGTCAAGCCGTTTCTTATAAAATAGGGATGTTAAAGATTCAAGAATTACGTGCACATGCCGAGGAAACACTCGGTGATAAATTCTCCCTTCAAGGGTTTCATGATGTTGTCTTAAAAAATGGAGGAGTATCGATGGATATTCTACAAGACATTGTCTATGAATGGATTGAAAATCAGTAAATAGTATGATTATCATTAAAACAACTTCTGATAGCCATAAGGCTATGAAAGATATCACGAATACATTATTAAACAAGAAGTACGCTGCATGTGTCAATATTATTCCACGTATGCGCTCAAAATACATCTTAGATGGACGTATTGTCGAGTCAAGGGAAGTAATGCTGTTAATTAAAACTTCCGAAGATTTAGAGGCAAATGTGTATAAAACGATTAAAAAATTACATAATTATGATATTCCGGAGATTTCCACTATCAAAACAGAGAATGTTGATAAAGATTATTTAAATTGGGTTAATGAATCATTAAAATGACACTAGAAGAGTTAAAAAAAGAGATATCTAAACCTCATAATGATTTTGATCAAATTCCTGAAAAATTTTCAGGATTATCTTATGAAGGAATTTATGCTATCAGTATTGATATCTCTACAATATCTGGATGTCTTTTGAATTGTTTAAAGAAAAATAATAAGAATGAAAGCGTAATATATATTGGAAAGGGAGATATATTATTAAGTAGGCTACTTGACGAACTTAAAGCAGAAGGTGGTTTTAAGGGTGG
>Ga0206683_10000490_pt1 | contig 28942 bp, 20 predicted proteins | sample M280m12015metaG_FD_155483 | JGI IMG/M metagenome (GOLD analysis project Ga0206683, IMG submission 155483) | Ammonia-oxidizing marine archaeal communities from Monterey Bay, California, United States - M2 80m 12015 | ecosystem: Environmental > Aquatic > Marine > Intertidal zone | place: USA...
GCGCAAGAGTTTTTTGAAGGTTTTAGGTTAAACGGTCAACAGACTATTGATAGTGTTGTTTACAATGTTTATGACCTTTGGGATGCAAGGGTTCTTATAGAAGAGGGCGTAACCGTTATCTATAAAAAAAGAGACCTAGGTAAGGTAGCAGAAGGTGAAAACACGAGACCTGATTTTTGGTACAAACATAAAACCGTCAAAGAGAATGAAACGGATGTTTTTGGTGCTGTAAGGGACTCTTGGGATGAAGATGGAGATACGCTTACTTACTCTATAGATGAGAATTATGGAGATGGATGGTTGTTTGATATCAATGTCACAACCGGTGAAGTAACTTGGAAAAATGCTCCAGATTATGAACTCCCTCAATCGCAAAGCGCTCAAGGTATAGATGATTTCTCAAACTTTGACAACAATATGATGCGTATGTATAACCAGTACCAAGTTAAGGTTATTGCAAACGATGGATCTGGTGCTACCGACGGAACGGCTACTAAAGAGCAGACTCTTTGGATTGAAGTTAAAAATGTACCTGATTATGAAGGGTATGATTCCACCAATAAAATTCCTTTCTTCGTTGACATGTGGGGATCTGAAACTAAATTCTTAGACGATGCAGTAGATCAATCCATTAGAATTAAAGGTTTTGATTTAGATTTTGATACGTTAACTTGGGAAATCACAGGCATGTATGCCTGGGGTACCGGTGACTCTAAGGGCTGGGGTACGATCTGGGATTCTTACCGAGGAAACCCGATGTCGGAAGCTCCTTTGCAAATATCTTCTACGGGTATTGTCACCCCTAAATCTATTTTGAGTTATGAGGATGGTTACACTACATTTGAAATAGTTGTAAAAATTACGGATGGAAAATCTGCTCCAGTAACCAAACAATACCATCTACAATTAGAAGATTCTATTGCTGACGGGTCTTATGCGGTAAACGGTAAAGCCACACTGGTGGGTTACCTTTCAGGTGCAACCGTTTGGCAAGATTTAGATAAAGATGGAATCAAGGATGCTTCTGAGCCTTCTACTGTCACTAACGCGAGAGGTGATTTTACTCTTACTCTAAGTAAAGCAACTCAAGACACTCCCGTTATGGTCCAAGGAGGGTTGGATCTTGGAACCGGTCTGATGAATGACAAAGTCTTTGGTATTAATTCTAATCTAGCGTTTTCCTCTGGCAGAGATTGGGGCCAATACGCTTTAACGCCTGTTTCAGCTGTAACTCTAGCGATTCAAGAAATAGACAGAAGTTCCAATGATAAAGACACAGTCATTGAGATATACAAAGCATTAGGCTTTGAAAACGGCTGGGTTGAGGGCGATGGAAATTTCCACGGGGATAATTTCCACCAATTTAATGGTAATCGTCTGAGCACTTCTCCACACGATTGGGACGTTCACCAATTTAACGTTTATCTATTAGAAAACTTAATTAATATCCTTGGAGACGTAGCGTCTAAAGGCTCTGTTCAAATAACCAAAGATGCACTGGCAGATATCATAGCAGCTGTATCTGGGACAACAGGAGCAGCCAGTGTGTCATCGATTACATTAACTGATGCGCAAATATCTTCAATAACCACAAAAGGTTACGATGCTCTTTTAGAGGCAATAGCTGAAATTGTAACGGGAATGACAGCCTACGACGGATTTAGACTAGGAACAAAGAATCCTGTCAAGATAATTGATCATGAAGTCATTGATAGTGTGATGACAGAAGTTGCTCATACTCCTTCATTCTCCGTGGACAGTTCGGGAATTATGACCTTGAATTCGTCCAATTTGGAGATTAAACAATCAACGCTCCAAGATGCATTAAATTTAGTTTCTGGAGCCAAAGGATTGAAGGTTCAAGTTGAAGTAGGCGCCTTGCCTACATCATCGGAAACCATCCAATTTGTGGGCAAGTTAATAGACGGCACAAACGGAACTATCGATGCTGGTGAAAGAGCTATCGAAGTTAGGTTTAATGTAACCGTTGATCCTTCAAAAGAGATTGGTGCAGCGGACTATGTGTTCGTTCCAAGCAGTGAAGCTATCACCGTTATCTATACGGGCGAAGATGGAACGGTTACTGAAACAACTATAACTCATGATGGAGCCATGGTGAGCATAGAGGTTCCATCATCAGGAGGAGCTCCTGTCTTCTCTGTTGATTTGATGGAAGTATTTAGTAAAGGCATGCCGTTAACAGATCTTTCCAGCTATTTCTCAAACGCAGATGGAAGTAACGGAGATTACTACGCTGAGTTAGAATTTGCTGGAGCTTCATTACAAACATCCAGCGGAGAAAGCTTTACAAAAGTTATAGCACCATTCAAGGTTGCAGAAGCTCCAAAAACAACAATCTATGTCAGTGACATAACCGTCAATGAAAATAGAGGTTGGGAACAACTCGAAGTAACGCTAAGCAAACCAGCCACAGAAACGTTTACCATTAACTATAAATTTAGTGGCGGTGATGCAACTCAAAATTCAGATTATTGGTGGTGGTCGGATAATGAGGGTTACAGGCAAATTACCTTCCTAAAAGGGCAAAGTAACGCCATTATTAACGTTGATGTAAGAAATGACGATGCAGCAGAGAGCACGGAAACATTTAATATTGAATTGGTACTTGATAGTGCCTCATCAAACGTAGCGATTCTGGGAACAGATCAAGTAACCGTTACTATTATTGATGATGATTCTTCTTCGTCTTCAACAGATGCAATGGATACTGAAGCTCTTGTTTCGAAAGTAATTTCAAAAGTTTCTGCAACTATTGCAACGGAAATTAAAACTATTACTGATGCGAATAGCGGTACATTAAATTCATCCGCTGCAACGTATTCAGAGATCTTATTGAGTAATAGCACTATAACTGATGTGGCTGCATTTATAGCCACAGAAGTGACAGAAGAATCGGGCATCTACGATTCAATTATTTCTGCGGTAATGACCGTTGTGCAAACTTATACCAGTTATTTGCGAGGACCAAATAAAACCGATATGGGATATGGATTTGATAGCGTTTCGATGGCTAATGATGTAGCTGCTCTAACGATCGCAATTAATGGAATTGATCTTTCAACTTCCTCCTTTATAACGGCTTCAGCAGATTCAACAGCCGAAGGAAAGATTGCCTTACAAACTGCCATAGGAACTGATATTTACACCAATTCTGGTTTTACTTATACAGGACCAGCTCAAATAATAAACAATCTAATAGTATCTCAAAAAACCATAAACTCAGAGGGATCTGTCTACGATAACATTCTTATGCCTGTGGGATCAGGTCTGGTTAATACGAATTGGGATAACATTGGCACCGTAACGCTTGGAACTTCTGGTAATGACACGGTAAGTGTAGCCAACACAGGAAGTAGAGACATACTCTACAACGGCGGAGCAGGAAACGATGTTATAACAACCGGAGCTAATATTAAGGCTTTTGTCCAAGGCGGAACCGGTAACGATACAATCAAAACAACTTCTAATGAATACCATAGATTACAAGGTGGTCCGGGTGATGATATTTTATCTGCCGTTAATTTCGATCGAGTTCTCTACGAAGGCGGTACTGGAAACGACCTCTTTGTCATAGAAGCCTCTAGCGATACATGGAATGTATCTCAGAATTTTCAAGGCAATGACAGAAACCAAGACAATAAAACTGATTTCTTAGAAATGTGGCAGAGACCTGGTGTCATATACGATTTTAAAGATGGTGCAGATAAGATCGCTTTGAAGGGTGATTGGTCCAGCAAAACCATAGTTATAAAACAAGGAACTAATGAAGGCAATAGTTACAATACGGACATGACAGAACACACTGTTATTTACAGTTCTTCTAAAGACAACGCCGGAAATTATGATCAAATAATAGGAATAATTGCAAATACTCAGGCTACTTTGATAAGTGCTGCTGATTTTGTAACCGTGGATGCTAGTTACAATCAGACAGCAATTGGATCAGCTGTTTCCTCAGTAACTTTCGCAAGCTCGCTATCATTTAATGGTGGCACTTACGTAGGACCTGCTCAATCAGGAGTAATCATCTACAACGCAACTGACTCAGCTCCGATGACCTTTAGTATTTCTGGTGGGAATGATGCAAGTTTATTCAATATTGATAGCAACACCGGTGCTTTATCTTTTAAGACTAGTAAAACTTTGGAAAATTCAGAAGATTTTAATCGCGATGGAACTTACGATGTAACCGTTACAGCGACTCAAGGTGCTAGCTCTATAAACGGTAACGTAGGAGTTTCCATATCATCAGATACTACCTATGCTTCTTATTCTGATCTTGCTCTTGTAACTTCAACAGACGCACAAGGAAAAACAGCCGTTTATATGACAGGTAAATTAACTGACGATTCCGCGGCTCTGACAAATGGGTCAATAAATATAACACTTATGCACACAAGCAAAGGTGCTGAAATTAGATTTGAAGTTAATGATTGGAATGGAACCTTAGATGCCGATGGAAGTTTTGTTACCAATTCACGAACTCTTGACTCGAGTGTTCCAGACGGGACGTACTTTGCTCAATATTTAGAGATTCAGGATGATAGTGGAAATGCATATAGAGAGTATTATCGTAGAGCTGAAGATTCAAGCCCTTTCAAAGGCACTCTAGCAAACCCTCTTTATCTAGGTAATAGCGATACCACAACTGCTACTTATTCTAATCTAGCTCTTAAAGTTACCGAACAAGGCAGTAATAAAGAGCTAAGTATTACAGGCTCATTGTCGGATGACGGAAGTCCTTTATTAGTGGCTGAATTACAAATCCAGTTAACTCATGCGGTAACGGGTGCAAACAAATGGTTATATTTAGATTCCTGGCAGGGCTCTATAGCATCAGACGGTACGTTTGAAACGGGAGGTCAAAGAATTGAATCTTCCGATCCTAGTGGAACATGGTTTATTTCTTACATAAGATTAAAAGATGACGCCGGAAACGAAACAACGTATCAATACACTAAAGCTTATGACTCTTCGCCTCTAAAGGCTACTTTATCGAATGATCTATACCTCGGTAATACAGATAAAACGGCCCCTAGTTTCAGTAATTTAGCTGTTACAGAAACCACTAACTGGGAAGGAAAACCTGCCATAATATTAACCGGTCAATTAAACGAAGCGGGACAAGAAGTTTCGATACAACTGCGTCACTCTAAGTCGGGTGAAAATAAATGGTTCTGGGTTAATAAAGAAAATATAGCAGAGGATTTTAGTTTTGAATCTTACGCTGAATCCTTTCAAGCATCCGATCCTAGTGGTACCTGGTATGTATCTTACATAAGAATTAAAGATGCTTCAGGTAACGAAATTGCAAAAGAATGGCAAGGAGCTCAAGAGTCTTCGCCGTTGAAAGTTTCTATTACTAACAGCAGCTATTCAGGTGGAAATTCTGGTGAATCCCTTGCCTCTGATTTAACGGCACCTACAGTCAGTAATATGACGGCGACCGTAGTTGATGATGGAGATGGAACTTACTCTCTTAAGATTACAGGGAATGCAACGGACGTGGGCGGAGTGGTTAACAATCTCAGTCTTCAATTTGTAAATACCGCTGAAGCTGCCTCTACTTTTAGTGTAAATATAAGTGGCGGCAATATGACTTCAGGCACCGGAGCTTTTGATGTATCTCATGATCTTGCAGGAGAGGTATCGGGCACATACATATTAAAATATCTTGAGATATATGATTCTAATGCAATACGATATATAGAGAATCTGCAAAGTGGCTCTCTAGACTCGCCGATTGAAGGAATAACGTTTACTCACACTTCTTCTATTAGTCTGACTGATAGGACTGCACCGGTTATTAGTAATTTAACTGCAACTAAAGTTAATGACGGCGATGATACCTATACGTTAAATGTAACAGGAACATTAACCGATAGCTCAGCTGCTAACTTAAATTCAATTCAGATTGAGTGGACTAACAGCACAAATGCAGAAGGAGTAGATTTTTATACCTCAACAAGTACTTTTGATTCAAACGGTGCTTTTACGATTTCTCAAAATTTAGATGGTACTGGAATGAAAGGTGGCACATGGATTGTAAAACGCATCTATGTATCTGATAAGGACGGTAACCAAATTGCAGCAGAAATATCTAAAGCTGGAACCGGATCCTCGTTGGAAGGTTTAACTTTCTCTCTAGACGCTGGCTCTGCAACCTCAACGGACTTTGATATTCCAGTAGCTTCTAATTTAGCGATTACTGTTACTGCAGAGGAAAGTGGTGACTATACTCTAAAATTAACTGGAACAGTCACGGATTCTACTGGAATGGGATATGTACAATTTCAATTTCAAAACGAGACAGGAAATTCTATACACATGGGAACAGGAACTTTTGATGGAAGTGGAAACTTCACCACGACTCGTTCCTTGAAATTCGATAGCCCAGGAACTTATAGTATGAGTAGCTATTATCTTAGAGACTCAGCCGGGAACGAACTATCAAAATCTACAGCATCTGGTGGTTCAGGATCTCCTTTCTTTGGTAAAAGTTTTACTTATGCAACAGCTCCAACTACTATCTCTTTCTCGGAAACTTCTATTAATGAAGAATCCTATGGACTTTCCCTAGGAAAGGTTAGCGTTAATGGCGTAGAGGCCCTTGGTCTTTATACACTAACGCTTGGAGGAACCGATGCTTCTAGTCTAGAAATTAGCTCGAAAGGGTACTTAAGACTAAAAGATGACGTTAAATTGGATTATGAAACTAAGACTACTTTGGAATTCACATTAAAAGCACAAAACTCTTCAGGAGAAGACTTTACTAAGAGCTTTGCAATTAATGTTAATGACGTAAATGAGGCAGTCAGTTCTTCGATAGGCGGCGTAAGTGGATTCTACAAGTTACTTGATTCGGATGGTTCAGGAATTATGATAAACCCTGGAAATGACGGAGAAGTGAGTGATGTTAAACCTGATATTTACGAACTTGGAATAACTTTAGATTCTATTGAAGAGTATTCAGTTACTAATTCACTTACTATATCTGACGCTAAAGAAGATGAATTATTGGATGTACTAAATACAACTGATGAAAATACAGCTGTTGGTGTTACATTTGATAATACCTTAAATATCGTCGACAACATAATTGACGAAGAAGATTTACTCTTTGCAGATATTATCTAATTAAAACAAAGGCTTATGAAGATTTTTTATTTAATTTTCATAAGTCTATTGTTTCCCACTAATATTTGGCCAAGTAATGTCTCTTTTTTAAATGATTTATTACCTGCATCTTATAGAGGTGCTTTTGAACTAGCTGTATCTGAAGCAAAATTTGACGATGGACTGGATGTACTTGGATACATGGATAGCTTTTCTGGGTCGAAACCTAAAGTAGCTTCAATCTCTGAATTTTCAGCATCTTATCAATTTAAAAATGGACTTAAGTTTACCCTTGAAAAAAATAATTCACATGCTGAAGTGGTTCGTCCCTCAATACCTAAATTCATAGAAACTAATACTGAAGCAGACTTTTACTCTATTTCTTACCCTTTTTCTACAGAATCTAGAATCTATGAAATAGAGTTTTTTTCTACTGAAACAATCCAGGATCCTACAACTATAGATTGTTATGAATTTGGAACTACAGTAATAGGAGGTTCTTGTGCTGAAGCTGATGTTAAATTAATTAATTCTTCTATATACCAAGCAACAGGAGAAAGAATATATTTACCTGTCCTAGAAACCACGGGCTCATCTGAAGGTAGTGGTTTAAATTTGAGAATTAAAAATAAGATAAATGATTCATTTAACATTTCACACACAATTAGCGTTTCACAAGAAGAGATTACCTTAACTTATAATTCGGCTATCTTAAATACTACCGATTCCTTTTTAAGAGGCATCAAAATTAACGGAGTCGCCACAGGTGATCTCTTAGATCAATTTAAGAACGATTTACCCCAACAGACCCCTTGGACGGAAAATATATTTAAATATTCCTTTAATTCTACCTATAGTTTATCGAAAAGATTAGCTTTAAGCGGTCGCTTTACATTTTTAAAAGTCAGTAGAGATGATTATATAGAAAACCCAAATAAAGAAGACTTTAATTCCAATTTACTAATTGATTTAGGTTTCTTTTTTGAATTACAAAAGAATGTCTTATTCTATTCAAGATTATCTCTTTCAAGCCAATATCTTTTAGGAATTACACCTATAAGTTACAATCGCAGGACAAATCATTTATTTGACCATCCTTATGGTCAACTTTATGTAGGAACCTTAATTAAATTTTAAAAAAAATGAATAAATTTAAGCAAATAATTTTGCTCGTATCTCTGTCTCTAATAACTACTTCTGTTTCTTCTGAAGATGTTCTATTAGAAACTTATATGACTGAGATGGAGTTTAATGAGTTTAAAGAAAGAGTTGGACGAGCGGTAGCAGAACATCCAGAATTTAGATCATCACAAGCGAATTTACGAGCAGTCTATGCTCAACTTGAGAGCTCTAAAGCAGCCCTAAGACCACAAATTAAGGTTTTATTAGATAGTAATAATGCAATATCAAGAAAATACCAGAATGAAGCCACTAATTTAGTTGAGCGATCACAGGCTGATCACAAAACAAATGTAAGATTTTCTATCAATCAGCTTCTTTATGATTTCGGTGCTTCTAAATATGAAGTATCAATGAATGAGTCTTTAACTAAAGCTTCTAGAGCTGAATTATCCAATAAAGTCTTAGAACTCTTATATTTGTCTATTAAAAGCTACATTGACGTAGCTTCTTATATTAATTTTGTAAATGTAGTTGAAGATTCTTATCTTAGACACACAACTATTAAAGAAAGGATCCAACAAAGAGTCGATAGTGGTCTTGCAGCAGGACGAGAGCTTAGTAGAGCTGAAGCTAGAGAAGCTGAAGCTTTTGCAAAATTAACCTCCGTAAGACAAAACTTAGGAGTAGCAATTTCTAACTTTAGGATTTATTTTCCTGAAGGAGAATTGCCTAATAAGCTTCCTTATTATCCCTATGAATTAACAACAAACATAATTACTTCTCAAAAAATTATGTTTAGTAGGAACCCTTTGATACTTCAAGCAAATGAACAATTATTAGCTTCAAAATTTAAAACTAAAAATATTAATGCTTCTACATTGCCTAGATTAGATTTGGAATTAAAGAAACAACACTACAACGTAACTCAAGAATCAGATGAATTTGATTTTTATAGCGGTGTTAATTTTAGCTATGATCTTTACACTGGAGGACGAAATGAAGCCTTAAAAGAGCAGGCTCAAGCAGAAGAAAGCATGTCACTTAACGACAGAGAGGCTTTAATTCAAAACTTAACTTCGCAATTAAAAGAATCTGTTAAAAACTTAAATCTTTTACCGGATAGATTGAATGCCTACAAAGGAGCCTATTTAGCTAATAAAAAATCTCAATATTTCGCTCAGGAAGAATTTAAGAGTTCAAGTGCTGTTTTATTAGACTTGTTGCAGACTGAAAGAGATTTTCTTGATGCATCTGAGTCACTTATAGAAACATTAAGAGCTTCTGAAATTCAAAAGTACTCATACTTGCAACTTATAGGAGAGTTAGGAGATACTTTCCAAATTATCTTAGATTAACATGAAAAAAGTCGATCACTGGTTTTGGTCCGCGTTTGCAGAACACAGAAGTATCTATTACAAAGTTATGCTTGCTGCAACCCTCGTTAACTTTATGTCTATTGGTAGCTCTATCTTCATAATGGTTGTATATGACAGAGTTGTACCTAATTCAGCTTATGAATCTTTATACGCTTTAACAATGGGGATGGCTCTAATCATTGTTTTTGACTATATCCTTAAAATGCTAAGAGCATACTTTATTGATTATGCAGGAGAGTTCGTAGACAAAAAGGTAGGAAATTCAATATTTGATAGGTTATTACAAGCTCCTGCTGCTGTTGTGGCAGGTCCTGTAGGAGCGACAGCTAATACTTTTAAAGAATTCGATCAGGTCAGAGATTTTTTTACTTCAGCTACATTATCTTTAGTTGTTGATTTACCATTTATTTTTCTCTTTATATTTGTTATTTATTTAATTTCTGGACCTTTAGCAGTAATACCATTAACAGCCGTCCCTTTAGTTTTACTTGTTGGAATTGCTATCCAACCTTTTTTATCCAGAGTGAGTGAAGAAATTGGAGGCCATAATCAAGAAAAACAATCCATCCTAGTTGAAACGATTAGCGGTATAGAGTCTGTGAAAGTATTAGGTGGAGGAAAGCTAGTTAAAGAAAGATGGAAGAAAGCTGCAACCGAACATTCTAGCTCAAGTAGGATATCTAGATCTTTAGCTGCGATAGCAACAAATGCAGCTCAATCTGCACAACAAATATGCTTGGTAGGAATTGTTTTTTATGGAGTTTTCTTAGTAGGAGATGGAACTGTCAGCATGGGAGCTATGGTGGCTGCAGTCCTTTTATCTTCTCGAACTCTTGCTCCTTTAGCACAAATGGCTAATTTGTTTGGAAGATTTAATAATGCAAAAACCTCTTATCAACGTTTGGCAGCCTTTATGGAGGAAACTAAAGAAGCTGCTGAGGCACAACAAAGTACTTCCGTTATAAGAAGACCTTCAATAGGTGATTTAGAATTTAGATCAGTTAACTTTAGATACACGGGACAAGAAGTGGACACTCTTGTAGGTGTTAATTTAAAAATACAAAAAGGTGAAAAAGTAGCCATATTAGGTAGAAACGGATCTGGTAAAACAACTCTAATAAAACTCTCAAGCGGTCTATTTGGAAGCACAGATGGAATTGTTACTTATGATGGCGTTGACACAAAACAGATACATAATGATGATTTATCTAGATCCATAGGCATTGTTCTCCAAGATGTACAACTATTTTCAGGAAGCGTGATAGAAAATATAACAATGGGTCGAGAGGGCATAACGCAAGAAGATATCGTTGCTGCCGCTAAAGTCTCAGGGCTAGATGAATTCTTAGGGAAAATGCCAGGAGGATACGAATTGGTGCTGCAAGACAAAGGAAATGGACTGTCTGGAGGTCAAAGACAAGCTATTGCTATAACGAGAGCTTTGGTACATAAACCTTCTCACTTTATTTTAGATGAGCCAACTTCTGCTATGGACATGAATGCCGAACAACTCTTTATTAAGAATTTTAAAGAAATATATTCAGATTCAACACTTATAGTGGTTTCACACAGAATGCCACTTGTTAATTTAGTTGACAGAATAATTGTCATGAACGAAGGGAAGATCATCGAAGACGGGATGAGAGATGAGATATTAAAGAAACTACAAGGATAAATGAATAACCATTACTTGAAAGCAATAAAGAACTTTATTCTTGGAATTATAAGGGCACCAAAGCCTGATTTAATTCTTTATTCAATAACCACATTCTTTATTCTGTTTTTTATATGGGCTTCAATATCAGAATTAGAAGAAGTTACCAGAGGCAATGGTAAAGTTATTGCATCCAGTAAAGTTCAAGTTATTCAAAACCTTGAGGGTGGAATAATAAGAGATATTTATGTCAAGACTGGACAAAAGGTAAATAAAGATGACCTGCTTCTTAAAATTGAGGACACTCAGTTCTTAGGGGACTTGAATTCTGCTAAGCAACAAACTGCTTCACTTAATAATTCCTTAAATCTATTAAAGGAAGAAAGGGATATTTTAGAGCCCCTAGTAAATTCTGGAGTTGAACCAAGAATTAACTTAATAAGATTATTGCAAAGAATCTCGCAAGTTGAATCTGAATACCAAGTACTTCAAGATCAAATTCCTAACTTAGAAGATAAATTAAAGAGGACAAGTGTAGTAGCTCCAAAAGATGGAATAATAAATAGAATCCTAATTAGCACTACAGGTGGCGTTATCCAGCCTGGTAATCCTATCTTAGAAATGATACCTGTAGATGATGATCTTATCCTTGAAGTAGAGATTGCGCCAACTGACATAGCTTATGTAATTAAAGACCAAAGAGCTGTAGTCCAATTAAGTGCTTTTGATTTTGCTGTTTATGGGAGCCTAGATGGAATTGTATTAAATGTTAGTGCCGATACAATTACTAAAGATGACGGCAGTACCTGGTATATATGCTTAGTTAGCATCCCTGCAGATGGAATTACATCTATGTCTAGAAAACTTGAAATCCTTCCAGGGATGCAAGCAACAGTAAACATAGTTAGTGGAAGTAAAACAATTCTTCAATATTTACTACAACCTTTTACTAATATAAAAAATAAAGCCTTTAGAGAAAGATAAAATGTCCTTTGACCGAGAAATAATTATCTTAGTCGTACAAGTTATTGCCTCACTTGGAGTAGTAGTCTCGGTTGTATATTTAGGTATTCAAATCCATCAACAAAATGTAATTACTAAAGCACAATTTGGGCATTCATTGACGCAGAGACTTTACGATAGGTATTTCCAAACATCAAAAGATAATGAATATGCTGAATTTATGGCCAAGGACTGGAACTCTGATCATTTAACACCCTCCGAGTCTTGGAGAATACAAATGGCAATTCTTACTTATCTAGTAGACATTTTTGATGTATATGACAAGGTGAATGCTGGACTTGTGGATAAAAGCCATTTAGATACAAGAATGAGAACACTAAAATTGGGAGTAATGAAAACTGCGAACGCCAAATTAGTTTGGAGTGGATGGAAGAAAAATAGAAGTGAAGAATTTGTTCAATGGTTTGAAGATGAAATTTATTCTGATGAAGATCAAAATAAATTTACAAGAGAAGAAATAGAAAAATTGGGCAAACTAAATACTATTAGGTAGCTAAATACTTTCTTATTTTGTACGTTTAGATTATAGATTTAATTAGATAGAAAGGGTTTATATTATGAAAAAAATCTACATATCTTTATTTTCTTTGTTCATTTTATGGGGATGCTCAGATAATAATGAATCAAATATTGAATTATTTGCTAGCGGAGCAAAAATTTCAGGTGTCAATGGAATACATTTTGGTCCAGACGGCTATTTGTACGCAGCTTCAGTTATTGGTTCAGATATATCAGTTGTTGATACCGAGACTAAAACAATACTTAAGAGGTATGGACCAGAACAGGGCGTTTTTGGTCCAGATGACGTTGCATTTAATGATAAGGGAGAGTTTTATTGGACCACCATCTTAACGGGTGAAGTGGCTGGTTTTAATTCGCAAGGAGAAAAAGTTATTGCAGCTAATCTTGGACCTGGAGTTAATCCTATAACCTTCTCTGATGATGGAAGATTATTTGTTGCTCAATGCTTTTATGATGATGGTTTATTTGAAGTAGATCCACAAGGAATAGAACAGCCTAGAAGCATAAAAGAAGAACTAGGGCCTTACTGTGGTTTAAATGGAATGGATTGGGGCCCAGATGGAAGACTATATGGACCAAGATGGTTCGAAAATGAAGTTGTGAGCTTAGACGTAGATACTGGAGAAATGCGTTTAGAAGCGAAAGGTTTGAATGTTCCAGCTGCAGTTAAGTTTGATTCAAATGGAGTGTTACATATATTAGACACTGCAGACGGAAAGGTATTAAAGATCGTAGATGGGAAATTAGCAACCGTAGCTAATTTACTGACAGGTTTAGATAACTTCGCTTTTAATGATAAAGATGAAATTTTTGTTTCAAGTTACGCTGACGGTTCAATTTTAAAAATTAATGGAGACGAGATTGAAGAAATACTTCCTGGTGGTATCTCGCATCCAGGAGGCTTGGCTGTTTATAAAAATACTCTTGTTGTTGCTGACATTCAATCTGTAAGATCTTTCAATATAAACAATCAAAATCAAGACTGGGTTTTAAGGAATATATTTAGATCGTCACCACTAGGAGCTAATACTTCTGCTGCAATTCTAGATGATCACATCCTTCTAACGAGCTGGGTAGATAATACCGTTAAGATTCTTAATCCAGAAAGTGGCAAAATAATTAAGAGTTTTGAAGGATTAAATATACCAGTATCTGCTGCAAAGTTTAATGATTCTTATGTAGTTGCTTTACATGGAAATTCTTCTATTTCTATACTTAAAGATGATGGTAGCCTTGATATTTTATCTGATGATTTTGATTCTCCTACTCATGTCATTCCTTACAAGAATGGACTTCTTGTTTCTGATAGAGATAGAGGTGAAGTTATAGAGGTTTCCTCATCTGGAGATACAAATACTTTAATTTCTGGTCTTAATTCTCCAGAAGGAATTGCTTTTATTGATGATACTCTATTTGTGTATGAAGGAGATACTGGCGAAATTAAATCTATTGTAAATAACCAAATATCTGTAATTGCTAAATTAAGCGCTGGCAGCCCAGCTGCTTCTCCAATGCAACCTCCTTCAATGGTATTTAACGGTTTAGTTGCTCATGAAGGTTATCTATATGCTACTGATGAAATGAAGAGATCTATTTTTAAAATTCTTCCATGAAGAAATCTTTATTTCTTTTATTTATATTCTTATTTTCCATGCCGCAATTTGGAGAAGGGCAGACATCAAAGTTAAATGAAATAGATCTTTGGTGGGAAGGGCACGGCAATAGTGCTAATTCTCCTGTTTTGATGATTATGGGTTTAAATTCAAATTTAAAACGTTGGCCACCGCAATTAATAGAAGGATTAGTTAATCAAAACCTTTATGTCATTACATATGACAATAGAGATACTGGTAAATCAACTTGGGTAACAGAAGAATCAACAATTATTAAAATTCTTAAATATATGCCAACATTTGTACAAGAACCAATCGTTGATTGGTTCTTCGATCAAATGCTAGATGAAGAAGGGCGCTTTAAGATGGGGGGTGTTCCTTCTGAATACAATTTAGAAGATATGGCTCTTGATGGGATAGCTTTATTAGATCATTTAGAAATAGATAAGGCTCATATAGTCGGTGCATCTATGGGAGGTATGATTGCTCAGGTTATTTCACTAAACCATCCAGAAAGAGTAATGACTTTAACAGGTATTATGACTACTCCTGGTTTTGACACTGCTGGCTTAACAGGTCCATATCCTAAATATTTAGATGCCATGAGAGAATCTTTTCTTTTAAATCTTCAAAGTAAACCTAAAGAATCTTTAGAAGTAGGGAACATAGCTTTAATTGGAGCTAATTTTTTAGAAGAAGAATATAAGAATTTAATAAAAATACTTAAATCTATGGAGGAACATGGAAATAATCCAGATTCTGGCCATATGGCTGCTGTTGGATTAAGCCCTAATAGATTTAAAAGGTTAAAAGAAATATCAATACCTACTCTAATTATCCATGGCACTGAAGATCCGTTAATCCCTGTAGATCACGGATTAGCAATTTCTGAACAAGTACAAAACTCTAAAAAGTTGATTATTAACGGAATGGGACATAATTTTCCAACTTCCGTTATTCCTGTAATAATTGAACAGATGATTAATCATTTTGATGGATAATAAGATAATATTTCATTTAAGAAGGAGGAGAAATGTCTAAAAACTACGTAGAAATAGAAGGTGTTCACCATGTGGCCTATAGATGCCGAGATGCGGAACAAACCAGATGGTTTTATGAAGACGTCTTAGGTCTCAAGTTGGCTGCGGCCATGTCCTTTGATCATGTTTCTGGAACTGATAAAGAAATGAAATATATGCATATATTCTTTGAAATGTCTGATGGAAATTATATTGCCTTCTTTGATGACCCTCATAATGCGCCTTCTGATTTCTTTAAAGACATGAATGGATTTGATAGTCATGTAGCAGTTCAAGTTAACTCAATGATTGATTTAGATAAAGTTAAAGAACAACTAATTGCTGTAGGGTGGAAATCTTTTATTATTGATCATGAATTTGTAACATCCCTTTATATCTTTGATCCAAATGGAATACAGCTAGAATTTACTTGCAGGGCTAAAGACCATGATCAAATAATGGAAGAAGATGCCGATAAGGCCCACCAAGAACTTGAACAATGGACCAAAGAAACAAGGAATCTAAAATTAGATAAATTTGGTAATGAAGCTTTAGATCTTAGAGAAAAGACCTAATTATGAATGACCAAGTAAAATATCAAAGAATACCTTTGATATTCGCTTTTAAAGATACTTCTTCGTATAAAGACACTTACGCAGGAGAAATTGGCACAGTAGCTTTAACTGCTCATTTATTAAAACCTGTAGATTCAGGCAATAAAACCGCCGTTGTGTTCATGCATCCTACTGGAGGAGGAAGCTATCTACCTATGCTTAATTCATTAGCTAAACAGAATATAGATACTGTTTGGTGTGATAGCAGGTATAGAGGCACTGACTCTGCTTTAATTATGGAAAAAGTTCTAATTGATCTTGGAAATTGCATTAAGTCTTTAAAAAAGGATCATGGATACGAGAAAATAGTTCTAGGAGGATGGAGTGGAGGAGGGTCATTGTCTCTATTTTATCAATCAGAAGCTGAAAACCCTTCTATTACAGAAACTCCTGCTGGAGATCCAATTAACCTAATAGATGAAAAGTTTATACCAGCTGATGGAATAATGCTTATAGCAGCGCATGAATCTAGACATAGAACTTTTACTGAATGGATTGATGGTTCTGTTATAAACGAAATTGAACCTGAAAATAGAGTCATAGAGCTTGATATTTATAACCCTGAAAATCCCAATCAACCTACTTACTCTCAAGAATTTATAGATACTTATAGAAAGGCGCAAATAGATAGAAATAGAAAGATAACCTCATGGGTGCAAGAAAAGCTAGCTGATTTTAAAAAGGAAAATGAAAATAATAGAGAATTTGGGTTTGTAGTTCATAGAACTATGGCTGACCCTAAATGGTTAGATCCAACTATAGACCCTAATGGAAGACAGCCTAATTGGTGTTTTTTAGGTGATCCTAAAGTTGTAAATAATAGCCCCATAGGTTTAGCACGGTATTGTTCGTTAAGAAGTTGGATGTCTCAATGGAGTTATGACTATGCAAAAGGTGATGGAATTAACTGTGCTAAGAATATATCAGTACCAACCTTGGTCATTGGAAATACAGCAGACGATGGAATAACTCCTTCACATACACACAATTTATATAATGCAGTCGGCAATGAAAATAAAGCATTAATCTGGATCCAAGATGCTAACCATTATTATTTCGGCCAACCAGAAAAATCTAAAGAGTCAGCAGAAACATGTTATGCCTGGCTATCTAAGAATAATTTAATATGAAGAAGATTTTAGTTAATGAAGTAGGGCCTAGAGATGGTCTTCAGAATATAGATATCATTTTAAATGTTGAGGAGAGGCTACAACTTATTAACTCATTAGAAAGTGCCGGAATAAATTCATTGGAAGTAGGGAGTTTCGTGAGTTCAAAAGCTGTTCCAGCTATGCAAAAAACTGATGTTTTATTAGAAAAACTTACATCTAGTAGTAATAATTATTCCGTCCTTATACCTAACACTTATGGCTATAAAGAAGCAAAAAAGAATAACGTTAAAGAAATTTGCTTAGTTTTGTGCGCTACAGAGTCTATGAATAAGGAAAATATCAATAAGAACATTAAAGGTACGATTGACGAATTTATTGAAATTATTGATATGGCCAAGAAAGATCAAATAAGATCTAAGATTTATATCTCTGTTGCTTTTGAATGTCCTTATGAAGGTTTAGTGAGCTCTGACTATATATACGATTTAACTAGGGAATTTCTCTCTTATGGAATAAATGAAGTAGTCATAGCAGATACCATAGGTGCAGCTAAGCCTGATCAAGTTAAAAAACTCTTTAGGAAGTTAGTTAAAGATTTTGGATCATCTGATTTTTCAGCACACTTTCACGATACAAGATCTTTAGCTTTAGCAAATGTAAGGGCTGCAATGGAAGAGGGTATTGATAAGTTTGATTCATGTATAGCAGGATTAGGGGGTTGTCCTTTTGCCCCAGGAGCTTCAGGTAATTTAGCAACTGAAGATTTAGTTGCTATGCTGCACAAACAAGGATTCGAAACAGGTATTGATGAAGAGATGCTGCGTAATTCAGCTAAATTAGCAGCACAACTTACAAGTTAGATTAATAAACTCTCTTTAAACTAGCTTCATTCTTTGTAGGTTCTCCATCTAACATGACTATATTTTCGAAGGACATCGAATCATTAGAGTTCATAGTCCATTTCATGTTAGTTACGAAACTTTCATGTTCTGCATGTAAATCAGACTTAGACTTGTCTAGTTTAATTGACATCATTTTCCCTGCTAGTTGGTCAACTTCGAAAATAGGTTCAGTGCCAAGACCGCAGTAATGTTTTACAACTAATTTTCCATCATCATCACTGTAAGTTGTTAGCATTTCTACACCATCTTCAACCAAAGTTTCAGTAATAGTATTTCCACCAGAAGTTAATCTAAACTCATAAGAAACATCAAAAACTGCTCCAGTTAAGCCTTGTGTCATAGTGCCTTCCCATTTACCTAATTTCTCTCTTACCTGTTCAAAAGCTTTACTTTTAGCTTCATCTCCCATTTCTACGTCACCAATAGTCACAGGTTCAGAAGAAATCAAAGGCAAGCTAAAAAATAAACTAAAACTAATGGCAAATAACGATTTTTTTATATTCATATTTCATCTCCTTAGAATAGTATTTTAATCTTTTTAATATAAGACATGTTATTAATTTTAGTGTACTTTATATAATTAAGAAGGAGAAATTATGAATAAAATTAAAATCTTACTAATAGGCATAATCTTAAGTCTTTCAGCTTCAGTTAAAGCAGAAGTCTTAGAAATCTATACTTGGAAGGCTAATGAAGGTGAATTGCAGAAAATGATCGATGCTTTTATGGAAGCGAAAGCTATTCATGAATCCGAAGGAGATGTCGTTGTTTCAATTGAACAAACAGATATGGGTGGAACCGGTGAATATCAGTATACGATGAGATGGGATAACTTACTCCAATGGGGTGCATATAAGGATCAAATAGGAAATTCTCAGAAATGGCAGAAATTTTGGACTAAGTGGTCTAGAAACCCGGCAGGTAAACTTGTTGCTACTGTTTCCGGAGGTTCGTTAGATAACTCTAAAGCTGAAGATTACAGAGATCTTTATGTTTGGTCGGCTTATGAATGGAAAGCTAATCCAGGAAGAGTTCCGGAAATGTTACAGAGAATGGCAACTTCTAAATCAATTATAGAAAAAACAGGAGCTAGAGTAACAATTTATTCAGAAGGTGGAGGAGGAAGTGGGAATTACCATTTTGTTATGTTCTATGACTCTTGGACAGATATGGCTGAAAGTTTCCAGAATCTTGCATCTAATGAAGAATGGCAGTCATTTAATACAACAAATGATCCAACCATTAGTACATTAATCAGCACTAATACAGGGCAAAAGATAAACTAATTATTTTTTATTCAATTTAAAGGCCTCCAAAGAGGCCTTTTTTTTAACTTTTAACTAGATATAGGTGTCTTAAGACCCTAAAACACTATATGGACTTATTATATATTCGTATAATATATATTATGTTAAATTAACTATTTATCCACATAGTTAGCAACAAAGCCTTATAACCCTTCTCCTCTATAGACTTATAGTGATATGTAGCATGTAGTACAATGCTGACAATATGAAGCCTCTTAACGGTATTAAAGTAATAGACTTAACCCATATGTTAGCTGGGCCCTATGCAGGCATGGTCATAGCTGATTTAGGTGCGGAAGTAGTTAAAGTTGAGCCATTAGCTCCTGGAGAAATGACACGAGGTTTGCTTCAATCTGACTCAAATTATTCTTTTAAAGACTTTGGTGCTTATTTCCTAACTCTTAATAGAAATAAAAAAAGCGTTTCTCTAGATCTTAAATCGGATGATGGATTAAGTATCTTTCATGATCTAGTTAAATCAGCAGATGTTGTACTCAACAATTTTAGTGCTGGAGTAGTAAAGAAGTTAAAAATAGACTTTGATTCATTGAAAAGCGTAAATCCTAGAATTATCACGTGTTCTATTACTGGATTTGGTGAAACAGGACCTCACTCTTCCAGACCTGCATATGATCAGATAGTTCAGGCCTATAGTGGAGGTATGTCGGTTACTGGACCTGATGCTGCAACGCCAACTAGAGCAGGAATACCGATAGGAGATTTAGGTTCTGGTCTTTATAGCGTAATAGGAATTTTATCTGCCCTCCTCTCTCGTGAACAAACTAACAAAGGTCAACATATCGACATGTCTCTCTTAGACGTACAAATATCCCTTTTAACTTACATGGCTACCATGCAAACGTTATCAAATATTGATCCAGAACCCATTGGAAATGCCCACTTTGTACACGTTCCCTACAACAGCTTCACTACACAGAATGGTTTTGTTGTCATAGCAGTTATTACAGATGCTTTCTGGGAAGCTCTTTTAAATGTTGTAAATATTGATAGTCTTAGAGATTCCAAATTTAGTAAGTCAGTTGATAGATTAAAAAATCAAGATTTTATTGAAGCTGAATTGAACAAAATCCTTTCAACAAAACCCTCTGAGTTTTGGATACAAGCTTTAAACGATGCAAAGGTTCCGTGTGGACCTATAAATACTTTCAGTCAAGCTTTATCAGATGAGCAAGTAATTCATAGAAATATGGTTGTGGAGGTAGAACACCCTGATGGTGGAACAGTAAAAATGCCTGGGAATCCAGTAAAACTATCCTATACCAATGAAGACTCTTACACTCCTCCTCCTCATTTAGGTGTTAACACTAGGGAAATCTTAAGAGACTGGGCTGGGTATGATGAAAATAAGATTCAAACCTTAATTGATCAAAATATAGTTCAATCAGTAGACTAGTATAAATTTATCTAAAATATAGCTTACTATTGCTATAAGAATAGTAATTAAAGCTAAAAAAAGCAGTAATCTAGTAAATTTAAATTCTTTTTCTTTCATCTTTTACTTTAGAAATTCTTCTAACTAGTAGAAAATGTATTATATATGGCAAAACAAGATTTAATAGAAATGGATGGTGAGGTTGTTGAAACCCTTCCAAATACTACTTTTAGAGTAAAACTTGAGAATGATCACATAGTTACTGCACACATATCAGGAAGAATGAGAAAACATTACATAAGAATTCTTACTGGAGATAAGGTAAAAGTAGAAATAACCCCATATGATCTATCTAAAGGAAGAATAATCTTTAGAGAAAGATAGGCCCTATAAATTATAAAGTTTAATCATTATTGCTGTAAGCAAGGCAAATTTATGCTGATCTGCTTCTGGAGTCCACGCCTTATCCCATGCACTGTGCATTGCAATAACTGTTTGAGTGGGTGGGTCTATCCATATCATTTGGCCAAAGATGCCTTGAGCGTAATAAGATTTATAAGGAGGTCCGCTTAACCACCATTGGTAACCATAATATCTATACCCTTTAGAGGCTTTCGTGGAATCTATCATCCATTTTTTTGGAAGGACTTCTGTACCATTTTTTAACTTACCTTGGTTCAGGGCAAAAATGCCTACTCTTATATAATCTTTCAAAGTTGCATAAATACAACAACCACCTAACTCGTCTAAGAACTTAGCATCCAAACCCCAATGTGCATCAGATTCCATTCCGAAAGGCTTCCATATTTTATTTTCTAAATAGATTGATAAGTTGCTTCCAACTGCTGAACGAACTATTCCGCCTATAAGATTGCTTTCAGCAGTGTTGTAATTAAATTTCTTACCAGGTTTATTTGTTATCTCTAATTTAGATAAATATTTATAAAGATCTGAGGAGTTTAAACCAGCAGCTAAGTTAACATCTGAGTAAGGATCATCATAATCTTCGTTCCATTCAATTCCAGAAGACATTTGAAGAATATGTTTAATTGAGACCTTATCGTAATTACTTCCAGACAGTTCAGGCAGATATTTAGTTACTGGATCTTTAATGCTTTTGATAAAACCATCTTGTATAGCTGCACCGAGTAGCATAGACGTAACTGACTTTGTTACCGAAAAGGAAATCCATTTAGAGTCTTTATCATTACCAAAATTATAGTTTTCATAAAGTATATTGCCCCGCCTTACTATCATCATCCCTGCTACATTAAATTTATTAATATAGTCGTCTAAAGTGTAAGTTTTACCTTTGTGTTGATAGGTAAGTTTAGAAAAATCTAATAATAAGTAATTTAAAGAATAAGGCTTTGAGCTTTTATTGATAGCCCTTGAAGGAACAAAGTAATAACCATTCCTAAATCCATTAAGCTTCTGTTGTTTATCCCAAAAAAGAATAGAATCTTTAGGGTCTGTTTGAGGTGCAATAGGTTCTTCAGAAAAAGAATTTATAGAAAGTGAAAAAAGTATAAAAAATAATATAAATTTTTTCAATTCTTTACCTTCTCTTTTTGTTTAGAATTCTCTTTAAATTCAATTGAAACCTCACCATCTTTAAGCTCAACATAAGCTGTACCGCCTACTTTAGATAATTTACCAAATAGTATTTCTTCTGCTAATATTTTTTTAATAGAATCTTGTATTAGTCTTTCCATTGGCCTTGCGCCCATATTTTTATCATATCCATTTTCTATCAACCAATTTCTAACTTCTTCGGATACTTCTAATTGAACTTTTTGATGATCTAATTGAACTTGTAATTCCACTAAGAATTTATCTACAACAGTCCTTATAACTTCAACTGGTAAAGGATTAAATTTGATTATGCCATCAAGCCTGTTTCTAAATTCAGGCGAAAATGTTTTTTTGATCATTTCAGTAGCATCACTAGAATGATCTTGAGATTGAAAACCCATACTTGCCCTGCTCATATCTTGTGCTCCCGCATTAGTAGTCATGATTACTACTGTATTCCTAAAATCAGCCTTTCTTCCATTGTTATCAGTTAATGTTCCATGGTCCATTACCTGTAAAAGGATATTAAAAACTTCAGGATGTGCTTTCTCTATTTCATCAAGTAAGATAACTGAGTGAGGATGCTTAGTAACTGATTCTGTTAACAACCCGCCCTGATCATAACCCACGTAACCAGGAGGCGCGCCGATTAATCTTGAAACAGTATGCCTTTCCATATATTCAGACATATCAAATCTTACAAATTCTATGCCCATGATCTTGGCTAGTTGCTTACTTAGCTCTGTTTTACCAACTCCTGTAGGACCTGAAAATAGGAAAGATCCAACAGGCTTTTCTTCAACCCTTAACCCTGCTCTAGCTAACTTTATAGACGATGATAGACTTTCTACCGCCTGGTCTTGACCAAAAATTACTCGTTTTAAGTTCTCTTCTAATTTCTCTAAAGATTTTTTATCAGAAGAAGAAACTGTTTTCTCAGGAATTCTAGCTATAGAAGCTACTATTCTTTCAATGTCTATCTCTGAAATAGTCTTTTTTCTTTTAGATTTAGTAACTAATTTTTGTCTAGCACCAGCTTCGTCTACAACATCTATGGCTTTGTCAGGAAGATAGCGATCGTTTATATGTTTTGAAGCCAATGAAGCGGCTGCTTTTAATGCTCCTTCTGTGTATTTAATCTCATGATGCTCTTCAAAGCGTGTCTTTAAACCTTTCAAGATATTGATTGTTTCATCTACAGAAGGTTCGGGGATCTCTATTTTTTGGAATCTTCTGGATAAGGCCCTATCCTTTTCAAATATTCCTCTAAATTCTTTATATGTAGTCGAGCCTACAAATTGCAGGCTTCTTTTAGCCAAAGCAGGCTTTAATAAGTTAGATGCATCCATGACGCCTCCAGACGTTGCACCTGCACCAATAACCGTATGAATTTCATCAATAAAAAGAATAGCAGACTCGTCACTTTCTAGTTCTTTTAGGACTGCCTTTAGTCTTTCTTCAAAATCTCCTCGATATTTTGTACCGGCAAGTAAAGATCCCATGTCCAAAGAATAAATAACACTATCTTTAATAAGATCAGGTACTTTCTTTTCAGTAATAAGCTTTGCAAGTCCTTCCGCTATAGCTGTTTTACCAACACCTGACTCTCCTACTAACAAAGGATTGTTTTTGCTTCTTCTCGCAAGGATTTGGGTAAGTCTTTCAATTTCATCCGCCCTTCCTATCAAAGGATCGATTCTTCCTTCTAAAGCTTCTTTATTAAGATTTAGAGTGTATTTCTCTAGAGCAGTGTTAGAGTCTGGTTCATTGCTTTCTATTTGAGATTCTTCGCCTTCAATACTTATCTTTTCTGAATTTCCATGACTTAAATAACTAACAGCATCTAATCTGGTTAAACCTTGTTCTTGTAATAAATAAACGCTTTGAGATTCTTTTTCACTGAATATTGCTACCAAAACATTACTTCCTTTAACTTCAGTCTTACCTGAAGATTGAACATGAAATACTGCTCTTTGTAACACTCTTTGAAAACCTAATGTCGGTTGAATATCAGATACTTCTTCTTTTTCAATTTTTGGTGTTGTCGAACCAATAAATTCTTCTAGGTCAGTACGTAATTGATCAATGTTAACTTTGTTTGAACTCAAAAGTTCCTGAGAATCAGAATTTTCAAGTAGCGCTAAAAGTAGATGTTCGACAGTTACAAATTCATGTTTTTGCGTATGTGCTAGCTGAAACGCATTATTTAAATTTTGTTCTAGTTCATTATCAATCATCTTCTTCTACTTGCTCAATATCACTTAATAGAGGGTGGCCATTTTCTTTAGCAAAATTATTAACTTGTGCGCTCTTTGTCTCTGCCACCTCTTTTGTAAAGATACCACAAACTCCCTTACCATGTGTATGTACTGCTAACATAATTTGCTGTGCCTTGTCTCCTTCAAATCCAAAAAATATTTGAAGTACATAAACAACAAATTCCATAGGAGTGAAATCATCATTAAGAAGAATAACTCTATAAAGAGGAGGTTTTTTTACTTTTGGTTTCTCTAAGGTTGCAACAGTAGAAGTGTTGCCTTGATCTTCACTTTGTTTTGAATCTTTATTATTTTCTATAGAGGACATTAATCCATATTTTTAATAATAGCCTCTCCAAATTCCGAACACTTTAAAAGACTTGCACCTGTCATTAATCTTTCAAAGTCATAAGTAACTGTTTTTTGGCTAATTGTTTTGGCTAAACCTTCAATAATTAAATCTGCTGCTTCTGTCCAGCCCATATATCTAAGCATCATTTCTGCTGATAATATTAAAGAACCAGGATTAACCTTATCTAAACCTGTGTATTTAGGAGCTGTTCCATGTGTTGCTTCAAATAAAGCTACTTTATCTCCAAGATTTGCTCCAGGAGCTATTCCTATGCCTCCGACCTCTGCTGCCAAGGCATCCGATATATAGTCTCCATTTAAATTAAGAGTGGCTATAACGCTATATTCATCGGGTCTAGTTAATATCTGTTGAAGAAATGCATCCGCAATTACGTCTTTAATAATAATTTCTTTGCCCGTATCCGGATTCTTAAGTGAATGCCAAGGACCTCCATCTAATTCTACTGCATCATATTCTGAAGCTGCAAACTGATAACCCCAGTCTTTAAATGATCCTTCAGTGAACTTCATAATATTGCCTTTATGAACAAAGGTCACTGAGTCCCTATCAGTAGCTATAGCGTATTGAATAGCCTTATCAACTAAGCGTTCAGTCCCTTCTTTAGAAACTGGCTTAACTCCTATGCCACAATCTTCAAGAAATCTAATTTTTGTAACGCCCATCTCTTTTGTTAGGAATTCAATAACTTTTTTAGCATCGTCTGAACCTGCTTCCCATTCTATTCCTGCATATATGTCTTCAGAGTTTTCGCGGAAAATAACCATATCTGTCTTTTCTGGATTGGTCACTGGACTTGGCACTCCATCAAAATACCTTACAGGTCTTTGGCACACGTATAGATCTAATTCTTGCCTTAAAGCAACATTAAGAGATCTTATTCCGCCTCCTACAGGGGTTGTTAAAGGTCCTTTTATGCCCACTAAGTAAGTTTCTAAAGCTTTTAAGGTTTCAGGAGGTAACCAATTATCTTCACCATAAACTACTGTGGACTTTTCCCCACAATATATCTCCATCCATTCAATTTTTCTTTTAGCTTCATAGGATTTTTCTACTGCGCTATCCACTACTTGTATCATCACGGGAGTAATATCAGAACCGATACCATCTCCTTCTATAAAGGGAATAATTGGGTTATCTGGGATGGTTAATTTACCTGATTTATCAACAGTAATTTTTGAGCCGTTTTTAGGTTCACTGATATGTTCGAATTTCATAATTGCTCTGTATAATTCCTTTTTGTGGGCAGCATTATATATTAAAAGGAAAATAAGGTTAATTTAAGCTTCTATGAGTAAAACTAAGGTCTTAGTAGGTATGTCAGGTGGAGTAGATTCATCTGTCTCAGCTTTTATTCTTAAAGAAAAAGGATATGAGGTGCATGGCCTATTCATGAAAAACTGGGATGATGACGATGGATCTCCTTATTGCAGTATAAAGGAAGATTTTATGGATGCTGCTTTTGTTGCAGACCAACTAGACATCCCTCTTTATGAGATTAATTTTGCTAAAGAATATAAAGAAAGGGTATTTTCTTACTTTTTAACAGAATTAAAGAAAGGCAGGACTCCAAATCCTGATATTTTATGCAATAAAGAAATAAAATTTAAAGAGTTTTACGACTACGCAATTTCGCAAAACTTTGATTACATTGCTACAGGTCATTATGCACAAACTGATCATTCCAAATTATTAAAAGCTTTTGATACAAATAAAGATCAAACGTACTTTCTGCATGCAATTGATAAGGAAGTATTATCAAAAACTCTTTTTCCTATTGGCAACATAGATAAAGACCAGGTAAGAAAAATAGCTAGAGATAATTCCTTAGTGACCAGTGAGAAAAAAGACAGCACTGGTATTTGTTTTATAGGGGAGCGCCCTTTTCCAGAATTTATTTCAAATTATGTTGAAGAGAATATTGGAAAAATTATAGATGAAGATGGTAATGAGCTAGGTGAACATAAAGGGCTTCAATACTATACATTGGGACAAAGGCAAGGTATCGGTATTGGAGGTCAAAAAGGAACGAACAATAATCCTTGGTACGTAGCCAGTAAGAATATTAATACAAATACGCTTACTGTTGTTCAGGGTAACGATCATCCTCTGCTCTTTTCAAATGAACTTACAACTAGGAATAAGTTTTTGTTAAATGACGATATCGGTAATGGGTTTAAAGGTACGGCTAAAGTTAGATATCGACAAGAAGACCAAGAGTGTGACATTGAAATTGATGGGAATGAAATCTTAGTAAGATTTGCAGAACCTCAAAGAGCTGTAACACCAGGACAGTCTGTAGTTATTTATAATGAAAATGAGTGTTTGGGCGGTGGAGAAATAGAATCAATTAATTAGTTTTAACTTTTCTGTTCTTTTTAATTTCTTTATCTCAAATTCTCTTTTTAAAGAATCACTTTTCGTTTTGTAAGATTCTTTATAAATCAGTTTTACTGGTAATCTAGCTTTTGTATATTTAGCTCCCTTTCCAGAATTATGTGCAATTATTCTTTTCTCCAAATCATTAGTAATGCCTGTATAGAGTGAGCTGTCATTGCACTCCAATATGTAGACATGCCAACTCAAAATTAATAGAAACTAGACGTGGACCAAATCAGAATAATCAAGAGAACAGCTATAGAACAAAGCCAAGCTCTAATTCTATCTTCTTCTTGCATTTTTTACGCTGAAGCGCTTGGTCGAGAATGAATTTTATTATAAAGATTAACTACGTTCTTATTATCTTCGTTTAACGGTTGCCCAACAGTCGTTCCAAAGTTTAAGAAGCAATAAAACATAATATCAGCTAAAGAAAATCTATCTCCGCAAATAAATTCTTTATCTTTAATTTGCTCATCTAGCCAGGTTATTCTTTCTTGAGCTAAAGTTTTTAAGTCATCGGCTGCTTGTGGAATAAGTCTTAACCTGTCTTTAAAGAAATCGTGACCTTCAGAAAATCTGAATCCATTAGTTAAGGGTTCTACTATTTGTAAATCTATTCTTCTAGTCCACATTCTTGTCTCTGCTCTAGCTTCCGAGGTCTTGCCCATAAGATCCGTGTAACCTTGTTGTTCGTCTAGGTAATCACAAATAACAGTTATTTCAGATATAAAATCACCATTATCAAGTTCTAAGGTTGGCATCTGACCTGAAGGATTCCTTGATAAGTGACCTGTTTGTCTATTTTCTCCAGCCATTAAATCTACTTCGACTGTTTCAAGTTCTAATCCAAGCTCATGGATAAACATTCGTACTACGTGTGGATTGGGTCCTATTGAGTTGTAAAGTTTCATAATTTCTAAGGTTTTTTTACTACATTACCATCTTTCATAACAAAATCTACCGATTCTAAATTTGTGATATCTTCTAGAGGGTTACCGGATACTGCAATTATATCTGCAAGCTTTCCTCTTGAAATAGAGCCAATATTTTCTTGTTTTCCAAGCAAAATTGAGGCGTGTAAAGTGGCTGAAAGAATAGCTTCCTTTGCAGTCATTCCGGCATCAACCATTAATTTAAATTCTTTAGCATTATCCCCATGTGGAGTTACACCTGTGTCAGTACCAAATGCAATCTTGATGCCAGCTTGATAAGCTTTAGAAAAGGTAGAAATTAATTGTGGTCCTATCTCGAGTGCTTTTGTTTGGACAAAGGGAGGGTAATAATCTTCAATCAAAGCCTTTTCCGCAACCCAAGCACCGGCTAAGAGTGTGGGTACGTAATAAGTGCCTTCCTTTCTCATAAGAGTCATACCTTCTGCATCCATAAGTGTGCCATGTTCTATTGAGTCAACTCCTGCTTTAACAGCACGGATAATGCCCTCTGAACCATGAGCATGAGCAGCAACCTTAAAACCATAATCCTTAGCTGCATCTACGACTGACCTTATTTCTTCTTCTGTCATTTGAGGATTTTGACCATTCTTAGCATTACTTAAAACTCCAC
>Ga0206683_10000495_pt1 | contig 28695 bp, 22 predicted proteins | sample M280m12015metaG_FD_155483 | JGI IMG/M metagenome (GOLD analysis project Ga0206683, IMG submission 155483) | Ammonia-oxidizing marine archaeal communities from Monterey Bay, California, United States - M2 80m 12015 | ecosystem: Environmental > Aquatic > Marine > Intertidal zone | place: USA...
GAAAAATATTGAATTTTTTCAATGTATTTTCCATCTACTGCTTCATACTCTCCTCCTCCACTTCCAGAGAACCTAAAAGTTTCAGTATTAAACGCAATCCATTGAAAAAACCCATCAATTAAAACTTTCATAGTTTTTCTAGGAAGATTTGTATCTCTAGCTCTAAATTCTCCATTATTATATCTTCCCGACATAACCCATTTTCCCTGAAGTAATGATTCTGGTTTAGAAATATTTCTCCAACTATTATCTTTTGTTAATTCTATAGACGTTATACTGTCTTTTTCAAAATCAGAATTAAATTCTAGTGAAACCTTATAACTATCTCCTTCTATTTCATAATATCCTCCATAAGTTTTAACAAATGCCCCAGAAGTTTTGTTAAACTCTGTAACTACTAGATATTCTGAATCAATAATTAATCTTTCAATTGTCTCATCAGTTTTATCAAGTTCAAAAACACTTGATGCTGTATTCTCTAATTGAGAACAAGAATATAAAATATTCAGTATACTAAGTAAGAAGATTTTTTTCATTATTTATAATATTTAATTATTTAAAATTAGCAAAACATTAAGTATATTAGCGCCTCATTTAAAATAAAGTTCATGAAAAAAATATTATTTATAATTGCTTTTACTTCTTTTATTTTAGCTAATGCTCAAGAAGTAAGCTTTGTTGAGTATGACTTAGATAATGGATTACATGTTATACTTCATCAAGATAATAGAGCTCCAGTTATAACTACATCTGTTCTCTACCATGTTGGATCAAAAGATGAAGAAGAAGGTAGAACTGGTTTTGCACATATGTTTGAGCACCTATTATTTGAAGGTACTGAGAATATAGAGGCAGGTCAATGGTTTAAAATAGTTGAGGCTAACGGGGGACAGAATAATGCATATACATCTAATGACTATACTTATTATTATGAGGTATTCCCATCTAATAAACTTGAATTGAGTTTGTGGATGGAATCTGAAAGAATGCTTCATCCTAAAATTAGACAGGACAATAGGATTGGGCTTCAAGAAGGGGTAGTTAAAGAAGAAAAAAACATGAGACTTAATAATGCACCATATGGTTATTTGCTTTATTCTGTAACAAGTAATTTGTTTAAAAAGCATCCCTATGGAAGGCTTACTATTGGTCTAGATGCTGACCTTGAAGCTGCTAATATTGATGACTTTATTAAGTTTAATCAAAAATTTCACAAACCTAGTAATGCAATTTTAACTGTTGCAGGAGATTTTGAGATTCAAGAAACAAAGAATCTAATTGATAAATATTTTTCGGGGATTCCAAAGAGTGATAAAGTAGTTCGAGATCTTCCCAAAGAAGATCCAATAACTGAAACAATTAATGCCGAATGGCGTGACCCAAATATTCAGGTTCCAGCTCTTGTTCTTGGATATGTTACACCAAAAATGAATTCAAGAGATGCTAGAGTATTAAACTTATTATCTACTTATTTAAGCGATGGCAAAAGCTCTGTTTTATATAAAAAGATGGTTGATGAAAAGAAAATGGCTCTTGCTGTTCAGACAGTAAATCTAGCCCAAGAAGACTATGGAACATATTTAATGCTTGCTCTTCCTGTTGGGGAGAATTCCCTTGACAGCCTACTTGAAGAAATTGATGTAGAAATAGAAAAAATACAAAAAGATTTAATTTCAGATAGAGATTTTGAAAAGCTTCTGAATATGGTTGAATCTCAATTTGTAAGTAGAAATGCTTCAATTGAAGGGATTGCCAATTCACTAGCTGATTATTATACCCTTTATGGAGACACAAATCTTATAAATACTGAAATTGATATCTACAGAAGTATTACAAAAGATGAAATTAGAGATGTTGCTAATAAATATTTAAACTCTAATCAAAGATTAGTCTTAGACTATCTTCCAGGTGATGAACAAAATAAAACAATAATAGAATGAAAAAAGAAATCATAACTAAAATCATAAAAATTGGAATACTTAAAAAAGTATTTCTAATTACAGTATTTATTCTCTCTAATTCTTTAACAGGACAGGTTGATCGTTCTGTTATGCCAGAATCTGGACCAGCTCCGGAAATTAAATTTGGCAAACCTAAAACATTTATTCTTGATAATGGATTAACTGTTATGGTAGTAGAAAACTCAAAATTACCTAGGGCTTCTGCATCATTATCATTTGACAATCCTTTATTTTATGAAGGTGAAATTGCTGGTGTAAGTTCAGTTCTTGGATCAATGTTAGGGAATGGCACACAGTCTATTTCCAAAGAAGAATTTGTTGAAGAGGTTGATTATATGGGAGCCAATTTAAGTGTCTCAGGGTCTGGTGTATTTGCTAGTTCACTTTCAAGATATTTTGATAGAGTACTTGAGTTAATGGCTGGAACAGTTCTTGAACCCCTATTAACCCAAGAAGAATTTGAAAGACAACGTGATTTATTAAAAGAAAACCTGAAATCAGCGGATAAGGATGTTGCAACTGCAGCAAATCGAGTTCAAAATTTATTGACATACGGACCAAAACATCCAAATGGAGAATTTATTTCTCAAGAGTCTATTGATAGGATCACATTAAAAGACGCTAAAGATTATTTTAATTATTATAGTAAACCCAACAATGCTTTTCTTGTAATAATTGGTGATGTAGAGTTTGAGAATATTAAATCCCAAATTACTGATTTATTCAATGGATGGGTATCAGGAGAGGTAAGTGCAAGCTCATTCCCTACTCCAACAAATCCTGAGAAATCAGAAATTATATTTGTTGATATGCCTAATGCAACACAATCAGTAGTTTCTGTTATAAATACTATAGACTTTAATAAAAAAGAATCTGATTATTTTGCAACACTTGTTGCAAATAGAATCCTTGGAGGTGGAGGGGCTGGTAGATTGTTTAATAATTTAAGAGAAGACAAAGGTTGGACTTATGGATCATATTCTGGGATCAATGAAAGCTATAAAACAAAAGGAGTTGTAATAGCTCAAGCTCAGGTTAGAAATGATGTTACTGATAGCTCAGCTGTGGAGTTATTAAAGGAAATAAATAAAATGAAAAATAGTCTTGTTTCAGATGAAGAGATAAAAAATGCAAAAGCAAAATTTACAGGTAGTTTTGTTTTAGAATTAGAAAACGCATCAACAATTGCATCTTTTGCAAGAAATATTATTACTCAAGATTTACCAGAAGACTATTATAATACATTCCTTTCAAATATTGAAAAAGTTAGCAAGGAAGATATTCAAAATGCCTCTCAGAAATATTTTAAAACAAATAACACAAGAATATTTGTTACAGGAAAAGGTAGTGAAATACTTGAAAGCCTAGAAGATATTGAATATAATGGTGAGAAACTTACTGTTAAATATTTTGATAATTTCGGGAATGAAACAGAAAGACCAGATTACTCTGTTGATGACACTTTAACAGCAGGGAGTATAATTGATAGTTATATTGATGCAATTGGAGGTCTTGATAAATTAAATTCTGTTACATCAATTGAAGAAACATATGTTGCTGATGTTATGGGTAACCCTTTTGAGCTATATAGTTTAAAGAGCAATAAAAATCAATCTTTAACTACTATTAGTGTTATGGGTCAATCTCAGAAAATTGTTGTAAATCAATCATCTGGATTTATGGAGGTCATGGGTCAAAAAATGGAGATAACAGGTACGGAATTAGAAGAAGCTATTTCTGGTGCTGCTTTATTCACTGAAACTAATCTTGACTATTCCACTATAGAATTAGTTGGCAAGACTGAAGTTGATGATGAGGCTGCATATGAAATAAAAGTCTCAGACTCTAAATCATTATTTTATTCTATCGAAACTGGATTAAAGTTGAAAGAAGTAACTACACAAGAAGTAGAAGGAAATAGTATAATAACTGAAAATTTTTATAACAATTATGAAGAGGTCGAAGGAATACTTTTTCCAATGTCTATAAACTTAGTTACACCTTCAATGCCAATACCTGGAGGGTTGTTTTTAAATGCCACCTCAATAATGTTAAATGTTGAGACTTCGGATTCGGATTTTGAATAAACAAAACAAGGGTGCTTTTTTAAGTGCCCTTTTTTTTTGTCACAAGGTATACCCCAATTAATATAACTATTGTCCCTGTAATTTGAATTAATTTAAAACTTTCACCATCCAATATTCCCCAAAATATTGCAACTATTGGCATTAGATAAGTAGTCGATACTGAAAAAACAGGAGAAGAAATTTCAAGTAGTTTAATATACATTGTCTTTGCTATTGCTGTTCCAAACAATGCCAGAATCACAATATATATAATAGACTCTATTATGCTTGGATCATAAATAAAATTGGAAAAGGGGAAATCAGAAAAGATTAAAATAACAAATGCTGGAATCAGCAGGAACAAGAAACTCATAAAAACAAGTCCTATCGCTGGAATTCCAGACAATTTATACTTTAAAATATTAGCATTAATTGCATAGCAGAATGCTGCAATAACAACAAATGCAACAAATAATAAATTATAGGAAGAGATTAATAATTCATTATATACTAAAACTAGTATCCCTATAAATCCAACAAAAACTCCCAGTAATTGCCTCTTAATAAATTCTTCTGAAAAAATTATCACACTGATTAATAACGTAAATAAAGGAGTCAGTGAAACCATCACTGCTGTTACAGAACTTGAAATTTGAGTTTCTGCAAAACCAAATAAATATGCTGGGAAAAAAGAACCAACAAATGCTGAAAATAGCACCCATTTTAATTTATTTTTAGGAATTAGTTTAATCTTAGGATACCCAAAAGGGGCAACTATTATTGTAGTTATTATTATTCTTATCGACCCTAATTGAATTGGAGATAATCCAGTAAGTCCCTTTTTAATTAGAATATATGAACTCCCCCATATTATAGATAAGAGAATCAATGTACCCCATTTTTTAATCTGTATGTTCATCGAGACTTTTATTTATTTTCTAGGATAACTTTTACTTGTCTAATTCTTTTTTTATCTACAATCTCAATAACAAATTTAAAGTCTTCATGAATTATTACTTGACCTACTCTGGGTATCCTCTGTGCTTTTTCTAATAATAATCCCCCTAAAGTTTCTATATCTGCTGCTATTTGTTCAAAAGAAGAGAAATCCTTCAAATCTAGTGCTTTATAAAAATCTTGCAAATTAATTTTTGCATCAAAAACATAAGTATTATCATCAAGCTTTGAGAACATAGGGTCTTCTTCATCAAATTCATCATTTAGCTCTCCAAAAATTTCCTCCATGACATCCTCTAAAGTTATTAATCCTGATGTGCCTCCATATTCATCTACTACAATTGCCATATGTATTTTTTTAGCTTTAAATTCATTTAAAAGATCATCTAACTTTTTGTTTTCAGGAACATATAATGGAGCTCTAAGCAATTGGGTCCAATTAAACTCTTTATTTTCCAAATAGGGCAACAGATCTTTGACATATAGAACCCCTAATATTTTATCCATATTATTTTCGTAGACTGGAACTCTAGAAAACCCCTTATTTATAACTTTTTCAATTATATCTGAAATATTAGATGTTTTTTTTAAGGCAAACATATCTACTCTAGGGCACATTATTTGTCTTGTTTCAAGATTTCCAAAATTTACAATCCCTTTCAATATTTTTTTTTCCTCAACACTTGTCTCTTCATTATCTGTTAGTTCAAGAGCCTGAGATAAGTTATCAACTGAAATGTTTTTTTTGTTTTTAATGAAAGATGATTCAAAAAAGAAAGTAATCTTACTCATTGGAACATTTAAAAAAAACAAAAGATATCTGTCTAGAAAGTAGATTGGCAAAGCAATAATTTTTGAAAAAATTAATGGATTCCTGTTCGCATATATTTTAGGAAGTATCTCTCCAAAAAATAATATAATTAATCCTATAACTCCAACTTCAATAAAAGTCTCAATAAAAACATTATTAATTGATGATAAAAACGGGTTGTCAATAGAAGCAAATAAAATAACAGTTGCAATATTTAGAAAATTATTTAGAATTAGAATTGTTGCTAGTAGCTTTTTTGGTTTTAATAATAATTTCTCTATTATTTCCAAGGGTTTAGATTTCCCCTCTTTCAAAAACAGTGTATTCTTATTAAGAGAAAAAAGTGCAACTTCAGATCCTGAAATAAATGCAGATAATACTAAGCATATAATAATGGACAGAATCTTAATAAAAAGAAACGGTTGATCTAAAAACATTAAACTAAAAATATATAGATCCAAAGAACTAGCAATTTAATTTAAAAGGGGAGATCATCCTCAGGTTGTTCAGTAGGATTAGGTTTTTCTTCAATATTAACTTCAGTTTCTTTATTTGAACTTGAATTATCTGAAGTAGATTCTTTTTTAGTAGATAAAAAAGTAAATTCATCCACATTAACTTCAGTAGTATACCTATCTTGTCCATCTTCTCCTTGCCATTTTCGTGTTTTAATTCTTCCTTCAACATATACTTTGTCTCCTTTTGCTAAATATTTTTCACATATTTCAGCTGCTTTATTTCTGACAACTATATTATGCCAGTCAGTATTCGTGACCTTTTCATTAGTAGATTTATTAGTATATGTTTCGTTAGTTGCTAAAGGGAATCTCGCAATACAACCTCCTCCATCAAAATGTCTAATTTTAACATCATCTCCTAGATGACCAATTAACATAACTTTATTTAATGTCCCACTCATTTTAATTATTTATACTAATATACAAAAATCAATTGCCCACGTTAATAAAATCATTTATAAAATTTTTTATTGGGACAGGAAATGGATATTTAGCAATATCATTAATTTTAATTCCATTAATTATAGGACTATTGACATCTAATTTCCAAAAACTTAAATAAAGAGTCTGGTGTGATAGCTTATGCATTATGTTAGTTCTATTAATTTTTTCGATGGATTTTTGATTTAATTTTAAACACTGATATAGTTGATCAGTTAATAAAGAATTAGAAAATTTTACAACATTTTTTTTTGATTCAATTAAAGGAAACTGATATAATTTATTCCATATATCGCTTGAATCTCTCTGAAGTATTTTGGTTTTATTTTCTTTATTTACTGGGACTATAAAGTTGAAGTAGCGTGTTTTATGTTTTTTCTTTTTTAATTTAACAGGGAGATCATGAACAAAATTATGCTGAAAGGCATAACATTGATTTGATAAAACACATTTTGAACATTCTGGTTTTGGTCTACATTGTAATGCTCCAAATTCCATTAAAGCTTGATTATAATCACCAGATGACTTAACATTTTGTATTAACTCATTAGCTTTTTTCTTAAAAACCTTGAAAGTAGTAGAAAGATTTATTGGGTTTTTGATTCCAAAATATCTTGATAAAACTCTATAAACATTTCCGTCAACAACTGACTCTTTTTCGTTAAAACAAATAGATGAAATTGCACTTGCAGTATAATCTCCTATTCCTTTTAGTTTTATTAATTCATCAAATTTTCTTGGAAATTTTCCCTCTAGCTCCCTGCTAACATACTTGGCTGTATAGTGTAAATTAATTGCTCTATTATAATAGCCAAGTCCTTGCCAAATATTTAAAATTGTTTGCTGATCCGCTTTTGCTAAATCATGAATAGTTGGGAACTGTTTAATAAAAGTATTATAATAATTAATACCGTATGAAACCTGAGTTTGTTGCAGTATAATCTCTGAAATCCAAATTTTATATGGGTCATTTGTATTCCTCCATGGCAGGTCTCGTTTATTATCCAAGTACCAATCTAAAATTGTTCTCTGCAATTCCATTTGTGATGATATCCTCCTATAAATATAAATGGTTTATATCAGATAATTTAAAATATAAATTTATATATTTGCTAGCCTTATAATCAAATGTTTAACAAAATCAATAATAATGACAAAAGCTGACCTTGTTAAGAATATATCAGATAAAACAGGAATGGATAAATCTGATGTTCAAATGATTGCAGAAAAATTTATGAATGAAGTAAAAATTTCATTGAAAAATAATGAGAATGTATATATAAGAGGGTTTGGAAGTTTTATTGTAAAGACAAGAGCTGAGAAAACAGGTAGAAACATTTCAAAAAATGTAGCTGTAGTTATACCAGCTCATAATATTCCTGCATTTAAACCATCAAAAACTTTTGTTAATTCAGTTAAACAAAACGTTCCTATAGTTTAATAAATTAAAAATTATAGATTAATATGCCGAGTGGTAAAAAAAGAAAGAGACATAAGGTAGCAACGCATAAGAGAAAAAAAAGAGCAAGAGCTAACCGTCATAAAAAGAAAAAAGTGTAGGAAGAATACACTCTAATAAATTCTTAAGTTCTTTGACATTATGTAATGACTTATTAGTCATATGTTTTTAAAAATGTTTAACCATTCTACTTAAAAAGTAGATTAAAAATTCAAACAGTGAAAAAAGAATTGATTATTCGATCTAATTCCGATACTGTTGATTTTGCAATGCTTAACGATGGAAAACTCGTTGAGTTAGATAAAGAAATAGGTAAAAATAAATTTTCTGTTGGTGATATATATGTTGCAAAAATTAGAAAAATAGTTCCTGGTTTAAATGCTGCATTTGTTGATGTGAATAATGAAAAAGATGGATTTCTCCATTATCATGACCTTGGGCCAAAACTTTTATCCTTAACAAAATTTGCTAAACTAGTTGAGTCTAAAAAGATTAAATCATTTTCATTTAATGATTTCAAATACGAGAAAGATATTTCTAAAAATGGTCTTATTAAAGACTCTCTTTCTCCAAAACAAACAGTTTTAGTTCAAGTGATTAAAGAACCGATTTCAACAAAAGGACCAAGACTAAGTTCTGAAATATCCTTAGCAGGTAGATTTATGGTTATTGTTCCTTTCTCTGAAAGAATTTCTATTTCACAAAAGATAAAAAATACAGAAGAGAAAAAAAGGTTAAGAAACCTTGTTTCATCAATTAAGCCAAAAGGATTTGGTGTAATTATTAGAACTGTAGCAAAAAATCGTAAAGTAGCGGAATTAAAAACTGACTTAAAGGACCTAATTATAAGATGGAAAAGACTTTGTATTAACCTTAGCAAAGCAGACACTTATCCAGCTAAAATTCTTGGAGAAATAAATAGGTCTTCTTCAATATTAAGAGATGTTTTTGATGATTCTTTTACCGGTATATATATAAGCGATTCTGATCTTTATTCAGAAATAAAAGAGTATATCAAAAATATTGCTCCAAAAAAGACTTCTATTGTCAAATTATATTCGTCCACTACGCCAATATTTGACAAATTTGGAATTGAAAGACAAATAAAATCTTCGTTTGGAAGAACTGTTTCAATGCAAAAAGGGGCTTATCTGATTATTGAGCACACAGAAGCTCTACATGTTATAGATGTTAATAGTGGTAATAGATCTAACAAATCAAAAACACAAGAAGAAACTGCAATGGAAGTTAACCTAATAGCTTCGGCAGAAATAGCCAGACAACTTCGCCTGAGAGATATGGGCGGAATTATCGTTGTAGACTTTATAGATCTAACATCCAGAGAAAACAGAAAAAAATTGTTTGACCATTTCTGTAAAGAAATGGGCAAAGACAGAACGAAACACAAAATTCTTCCACCAAGCAAATTTGGATTAATTCAAATTACAAGACAAAGGGTAAGGCCTCAAATGAGTATAAATACAAAAGAGCCTAATCCAAATAAAAATCTTGAGGTAGAAGCGCCTATATTATTAATAGACAAAATCAATGTTGAACTTAACAAGATTGTTAAGAATTCGCGTTATAAAAAAGAGAAGATATATTTACATGTTCATCCATTTGTAGCCGCGTATATAAATTCAGGTTTTTTTTCAATTAAGAATAAATGGTACTTAAAATATAAGAGATCAATTACAATTATTGCAAGAGACTCTTATTTATATCTTGAATACCATTTTTTTAATAGTGATTCAAAACTTATTAAATAAAGAATAAAAAACCGTTTAGAGTTAATCTAAACGGTTTTTTTTATTTAAATAGGTTTGCCTTTTAAAATTCAAGAATATAGTTAACTTAGATAATAGAAATGAATAAAGACTTTAATCTCAACAATTTTTACTAAAACTAATACAAAACAGACAGGATGTGTAAAACTCCCAAAATTATTTATCGATTAATCTTATTACTTTTTATTATGACCTCGAGTGTTAGTGGTCAATTTCATCAAGAGCTCGTTAATTTTGAAAGTGCAAATCCTTTTTCGCTCAGTGATATTATAACAGCTCTAGATGAACAAGAAAAGCAAAGAGTTTTTGGCCAACTAACAATTCCTATAGACAGTTTGAATCCTGATAAAAAATATCCATTAATTATAGGAGTTGCAGGAAGTATGGGCTGGAGAAAGCATCACCTTGATTACATTAAAATGTACCAGGAACAAGGCTTTGCAACATTTGAATTGAATAGCTTTAAAAGCAGAGGGATAACCTCTACAGTGGGTTCTCAAGATCAAGTAACTATAGCTGCTGTAATACTTGATGCATATCGTGCACTAGAGACTCTAGCTCAGCACTCTTATATTGATAAAGATAGAGTTGCTATTACTGGTTGGAGCTTAGGAGGAGGAGTAACACTTTTTTCTGGCTGGGAGCCCTTAAAAAACGTTATCACAACCGAACTTAGCTTTGCTGCGCATTTGGCTTTCTATCCACCATGTTTTATAAATCCAGAAAATCTATCTTTTACTAAAGCTCCCATACACATATTAATTGGAGAAGATGACAACTGGACACCAGCATCTCCGTGTGAAAATTTAGTAAATAAGTTGTCCGAAAACACTAATATTGGAATTACTATGTATCCCGATGCACATCATGGGTTTGATAGTGAAGAACCTGTTCATAGAATTGAAAGAGCTTATAGCTTCAAAGATTGTTTATTTAACTTAACAGCAGAAGGAGATGTGTTGATGAATTACCTGAGATTACCCATGTCTAATCCAATCCTTCAAAAAGTTGGCTTCTTATTTTGCGTTGAGCGGGGTGTAGATATTGGAGGAAATCCAGAAGCAAGAAAAAAATCATTAACCTTTGCCAAAAATTTTATGAAACGTGTATTATTGACTCCGTAAATCTTTAAATCAAAAACTATTTAAATGAAAAAAGTACTAGTAACAGGAGGTGCAGGCTTTATTGGCACTCATTTAATTCTATGAATAATTCCATAAGGAAAAAAATTGAGTTCTATTGCGCTTATCAGGAAAGGTGCCATATGGAAGTAAATAAAAAATTAAATAAACTTGGGGTATATGGTGATGAGATAGACAAATATCTTAGTCATTTAATAGATAAGAACTTTTTAAACGAAACAAGATTTTCTGAAAATTATGTTAGGGGGAAATTTAATAGTAATGATTGGGGGAAAATTAAAATAATCCAAGAATTAAAATCAAGAAAAATATCCACTTGGAATATAAATAATGCATTATCTGAAATATGTGATGAAGATTATTTCAAAAAGATAAGGGGCTTATCAATAAAAATAATTAAAGAAAACAGTGGCATCCCGAAAGAAAAGATAAAAGAGAAAATTTTAAATAAATTACAATATAAAGGGTGGGAGAAAGAATTAATTTTCAAAGAAATAAATATACTAATCAATTAATAAGGTTACATTATTATTAATCATTTCTACCGTTCCAGAATTTATCTCCAAAGAAGTTTCTTTATCTGAAATATCAAAATGACTTTTAACTTCCTTATTTATAGTTAGCTTTTCCTGGATTATTACTTTACCTTTTTTAAGTGTTGATACAATAGGTGCATGATTATCTAATACCTGAAAATCTCCATATGAACCAGGAAAAGAGATTGACTTAACTTCGCCTTTGTAAAGTATAGCTCCAGGTGAAATAATTTCTAAATACATTTATTTTGCTTCAGATAACATTTTCTCTCCTTCTTCAATTGCTTCTTCAATATTTCCTTTTAAATTAAAAGCTGCTTCAGGGAGATGATCTAACTCTCCATCCATTATCATGTTAAAACCTTTAATAGTATCTTTTATATCAACTAAGACCCCGGGAGTTCCTGTGAATTGTTCTGCAACATGAAATGGTTGAGAAAGAAAACGCTGTACTCTTCTTGCTCTACCTACAGCAAGCTTATCTTCTTCAGAAAGCTCTTCCATACCTAAAATTGCAATTATATCTTGAAGCTCCTTATATTTTTGCAATAACGCCTTAACTCTTTGCGCACAATTATAATGTTCATCTCCCAATATTTCAGGTGTAAGAATTCTAGAAGTTGAATCAAGTGGATCTACAGCAGGATATATTCCAAGTTCTGAAATCTTTCTTGACAATACAGTTGTAGCATCTAAGTGAGCAAAAGTAGTAGCCGGTGCAGGGTCTGTTAGATCATCAGCGGGAACATAGACTGCTTGAACTGATGTAATTGAGCCCTTCTTTGTAGAAGAAATTCTCTCTTGCATTGTTCCCATTTCAGTAGCCAATGTAGGTTGATATCCAACAGCTGAAGGCATCCTCCCAAGAAGAGCAGATACCTCTGAACCTGCTTGTGTAAACCTAAATATATTATCTACAAAGAAAAGAACGTCTTTACCTTGACCATCTGCACCTCCATCTCTAAAGTATTCTGCAACAGTAAGTCCTGAAAGGGCAACTCTTGCTCTTGCGCCAGGAGGCTCATTCATCTGCCCAAAGACAAATGTTGCTTTTGAATCTAAAAGCGCCTTTTTATCAACTTTACTTAAATCCCAATTTCCTTTTTTCATTGACTTAAGAAACTTATCTCCATAATTTATAATCCCTGATTCTATCATTTCTCTTAGCAAGTCATTCCCTTCTCTTGTTCTTTCTCCAACTCCAGCAAATACTGAAAGTCCTCCATGTCCCTTTGCAATATTATTTATTAACTCTTGGATTAATACAGTTTTTCCAACTCCAGCTCCTCCAAAAAGTCCAATTTTACCACCTTTAGCATAAGGTTCGATTAGATCAACTACTTTTATTCCAGTGAAAAGAACTTCAGTAGAAGTTGATAACTGATCAAAATCAGGAGCTTTCCTATGAATAGACATCCCATCTTTATCTTTTTTTGGTAAAACTTTCATTCCATCTATTGGATCTCCAACTACATTAAACAATCTCCCATATACTTCTTTACCTATTGGCATTTTAATAGGGTTACCAGTAGCAACAACTTTAGTACCCCTACTTAATCCATCTGTTGAATCCATGGAAATTGTTCTAACAATATTTTCCCCAATATGAGACTGTACCTCTAAAATTAATATTGAACCATCATCTCTTGTTATTTCTAAAGAGTCATATATTTTAGGAAGTGTACTATCTTTTGATGAAAACTCTACGTCTACAACTGCTCCAATAACTTTTGAAACTTTACCAGTATTTTGTGACATTTTTTAAGATTATAAAACTAAAGTGCAAATATATACCCTATCATTAAATATTAAAAGTTAATAGCCCTTCAATTTTGATAAATTATTAAGATAAAAATTATAATCACCTAAAAGCTTCTTAATTGTTCTAGCTCTCTTTAATAAAATAGAATATATTAGACGCTAATTTAATTATTTATGGCATCAAAATATATTGATCTTTCGACAGTTAAGTTTTTTATGAACAACGTTCAAGAATTAGAATCCGTTCTAGAAAAGGAAAGGTTTGTAGATCACGATCTTGAATCTGTTGATCTCTTTGTTGAATCTGTTAAACAATTTGCAGATAGAGAACTATTTCCCTATTTCAAAGAAATGGATGAAAACCCAGCTCATTATAAAGATGGCACAATTCACGTTCACCAACAAGTTGAAAAAATGATGAAGGAAGGTGGATCTATGGGCTTAATTTCTGCACCATTTGATTATGAAGATGGAGGTTTACAGTTACCCTTAATTGTTCATACAGCTGCTAACTATATTTTAGATGCTGCCAATAACCATTTGCCTGGTTATTCTGGTCTTACTTCAGGAGCTGCAGAGCTTATTGTGGAATTTGCAAACAAAAATCTTAAAGAAAAATATACTCCAAAGATGCTTACAGGTGAATGGGGTGGAACTATGTGTCTTACAGAGCCCCAGGCAGGAAGTTCATTATCAGACATTGTTACAAAGGCATCTCCATGTGATGGTGGGCACTATAAAATAAGTGGTCAAAAAATTTTCATTTCCGGGGGAGATCATCAGTATTCTGATAATATAGTTCATTTGTTGTTAGCAAGAATAGAAGGAGCTCCTTCTGGAACAAAGGGAATTTCATTGTTTGTAGTGCCAAAAATGAGGCTTGAGGAAAATGGTACCCTTTTCTTTAATGATGTTACAACAGTGGCTGATTTTGAAAAAATGGGACAAAAAGGATATTGCACTACTCATCTTAGTTTTGGAGATAAAGGTGATTGTCAAGGTTATCTTGTGGGTGAGGAAAATAAAGGGCTAGATTATATGTTTTTAATGATGAATGGTGCTCGTATTGCCGTTGGACGTGGAGCATCGGCTATTGCTTGTGCTGCTTACTATGCATCGTTAGAGTATGCTAACGAACGTCCCCAGGGTCGTAAACTTTCATCAGACGGAACAAAGAATTTAAAAGATAAACAAAGCTTAATAATTGAACATCCAGATGTAAGGAGAATGCTTCTGCTTCAAAAGTCAATGGTTGAAGGTTCTATGAATTTAATTTTTAAGGCTGCAAAATATTTTGACCTTCAACATAACAGCACTGATGAAAAAGATAAGCATAAGTATCACACTTTACTTGAGATGATAATTCCTGTCGTTAAAACTTATCCCTCAGAGGCTGGTATTTACTCAATCAATAATGGACTTCAAGTTTTAGGAGGTTATGGTTTTTGTTCAGATTTTATTCTTCAACAATATTATCGTGATATAAGAATCTCTTCAATATATGAAGGTACTACAGGAATCCAATCTCAAGATCTTCTGGGTAGAAAAATGATGTTGAATAATGGTGAAGGTGCTAAACTTTTATTAGAAGAAATTAAAAAAACAATTGATAAGGCAAATCAAGATAATGAATTAAAAGAGTGGGCTTCATGCTTAAACGATCAGCTCGATCAAACTCAAAAAATATTATTTCATCTTATGCCATTTGCAATAAAAGGAGATTATGAACGATTTTTAGCTGATGCATCCGTTTTTATGGAATTCTTCAGTCTAATTCTTATCGGTTGGTCTTGGCTAGAAATTGGTGTGGCTACTAAGCATGCTTTAACAATGAATAATAGTTCTTTAGATTCAAAATTCTATCAAAGTAAGTTAGATGCTTTAGAATATTTTTATGTTTATGAGTTACAAAAAACAAAAGGACTTGCAGAAATTCTTCTTCATCCTTCTTCAGTAACAATTAAAAAGGAAGATAAAGTAATCAATTAGTTTAGCAGCGTTTTTTTAAGATTCGATTTTTTCACTCTCTATTGATTCTTTTGCCATTCTTGCATATGATTGAACAACTAAATTTAGATGTTTAAATCTTATATCCTTTGTTAAGCCCTTTTCATATCTAAAATATATCTGTTGAACGATTACAGCTATTTTAAAAAGCCCAAAAACAAAATAAAAGACAATATTTTCAATCTCATCTCCAAACTTTTTAGAATACATTTCTAAAATTTCACCTCTCTTTGGATTATTCTCGTCAGAGGTAATGTTTAAATTTATTTCTCTCATATAATCAGGATCATCTTTATTTATCCAATATGCAAGTGTAGTTCCTAGATCCATAAATGGGTCTCCTGTTGTACACATTTCCCAATCAAGGACTGACTTTACAGATAAATTTTTTGGGTCAAGAACTAAATTATCATATTTAAAGTCATTATGTATTAGGGAAACATATGGTGACTCTTTAATATTATTATTTAACCATTTCATTACAAAATTTATTTCGGGTATATCATGAGTTTTTGAATTTTGATATCTTTTTATCCACCCATTAACTTGCCTTTCACAATATCCAACTGGTCTACCAAATTCACTTAGGCCTATTTTTTCAATTTGTAATTTATGAAGCTCAACAAGTGTGTCTACAAACTCAAATGCTATGAAATTATATTGTGCTTTTTTTGTTAGTATTTTTTTAAAATTGTTACTCCTTAATACTATTCCACTAATTCTTTCCATTATATAGAAGTCCGAGCCAATAATGTTTACCTCATCACAATAGTGAATTGGAGTAGGTGATTTTTTATAATTTGTTTTGAGAGCAGATAAGACTTTATATTCTCTACTCATGTCATGACCTGATTTAACTTTTGCTCCAATAGGTGGTTTTCTAAGTATGAATTCTTTTTTATTAGACTTGATTAAATATGTGAGATTAGAGAACCCTGACGGAAATTGAAGAATTTCAAAACTATTTTTATCTATATCTAAAAAGTTTGATAAATAATTAGCTAAAGCAACCTTATTGAGTCCCTCGTCCACTCTTATTTTTGTTGGATTATCATTAAATGATTCAGACATTATAGATTTGAATAATAAGCTTTAATGTTTATATGATTTTAAAATAAGTCTAGCTAATCTGCTTTTATGCACTTCATCTGCTCCATCATATATTCTTGAAGCTCTTTCATGTCTGTAATAAGATGATAAAATTATATCATCTGTAACTCCCAATGCTCCATGGACCTGAATTGCATTGTCAACAACTTTTTGAAGTACATTGGCACAATAAAATTTGATAATAGATATTTCTGCTCTTGTTTTATATGTTCCCTGAGAATCAATTTTTTTGGCAGCGTCTTGTACCAATAATCTTGCAGCATTTATCTCTGCTCTTGACTCTGCAATCCAGTTTTGAATAGTCTGTTTTTCTGATAACATTGTTCCTTTAGCTATTTCTCTTGAAGTTGCTCTTTCACACATTAAATCAAATGCTCTTTCACACATTCCTATCCACCTCATACAATGGTGAATTCTTCCAGGTCCTAATCGTTTTTGTGCAATTGCAAAGCCTTCCCCTTCTGATCCTAAAACATTTGTGATTGGAACAGAAACGTTATTAAATTTAATTTCCGCATGACTTTCCCATCCTGCTCCTGGATGACCCATCATTGAAATATTTCTAACAAATTCAACCCCTTCCGTTTTCAATGGAACAATAATTTGACTAGCTTTTTTATGAACATCCTCTCCGTCAGGATCAGTGACCACCATAACTATTGCAAAATATGCTCCGTCAAAACTTGAGGTAAACCATTTATGTCCGTTTATAATATAGTTTCCATCTTCTTTTTTTGCAGTTGTTCCCATCCTTGTTGGGTTTGAGCCAGCATAATTAGGCTCTGTCATTGCAAAACAACTTCTAATTTTTCCTTCTAAAAGTGGTTGAAGGTATTTTTCTTTCTGTTCTTTGGTACCAGTCTCAATTAAAACTTCCATGTTACCAGCATCAGGAGCTTGGCAATTAAAGACATAGAATCCATAAGGACTTGCACCTAGAATCTCGCTAACCTCTCCATGTTGTTCTAGTGTTAAACCTAAGCCTCCATATTCTTTAGATACTTGTGGTAGCCAAAATCCCATCTCTTTAACCTTATCTCTTAACTCGTTTAGTTTAGGTAGTTTTTCACTCCACTCAGAATTAACAATCCATGGTTCAAGTGAGATCAACTCATCATTAATAAATGTTTTAATTTTTTCTTTTACTTCTTTAAAGTTCATTTTTAATACTTAAATAAGTTTAATTTTTTAGTTTGGAAGTGAATATATCAATGAAATTGTCTCTGCTACACATACAGGCTTAATCTCTCCTTCAACTTCAAATATAATTTTTAATGTATATTTTGCTCCTCCTGAAACCTCCTCAATATTAGTTAAAGATACCTTTCCCCTAAATTTTGACTCCGCAGGAGTTGCATTTGGAAACCTCACCTTTTCAAGGCCGTAGTTTACTGCTAATGCTATGTTATTTAGTTTTAATGTTTGAAATACAATCTGTGATGCATAGGATAATACATGAAAACCATGGGCAATAGTTTTTTTATAAGGAGAATATTTTGCAGCTTTTTCTTGATCTATATGAATCCACTGTTTATCTTGAGTTAATTCTGCAAATGAATTTACTTTCTCTTGTGACATTTCAAACCACTCCGAAATACCAATTTCCTTTCCAAGATATTTTTTTAAATCTTCTAGATTTTCTATTTCGGTTGAATATGGTTTGTCCATTTTTTAATTTTAATTTATCATATAACCTCCGTCAACATTAAAAGTTTCGCCAGTTGTATAACTTGAAGCATTTGAGGCTAAATAAACTGCAATTCCTGAAATTTCATCTGGCTCACCAGCTCTTCTAATTGGAAGATCCCCTAGCCAAACTTCTAACATTTCTTCATTTTGCCATAAAGCGGAGCTTAATTTAGTTTTTATTAACCCTGGGCAGATTGCATTTGATCTAACACCATATTTTCCCCATTCTTTGGCTTGAGATTTCGTAAGCATAGTAATTGCTGCTTTACTTACTGAATATATTCCCAGTCCTTTGTCTGGTTTATGACCCTCAACTGATGATATATTAATTATTGAACCTGAATTATTTTTTTTCATATGTTCAAGCGTCATTTTCGACAATTTAAAAGCTGCCTTAACATTTATGTCAATGATTTTATCAAAAAGCTGTTCGTCAGCATTCTCCAGACGATCAAAGACTGGATTTATTCCTGCATTATTAACTAATATATCTACTCTTCCATATTTATCTATGGTTGAATTAACAAGTTTCTTTAACTGGCTTTCATCACCAACATGACAGGCGCATGTTGTCGCATCAAAACCATTTTTTATTATTTTATTTGCAACTTTATCAATTGATTCTTGAGATCGACTGCTTACAACTACACTTGCTCCAAACTCTGCTAAAGCTTCAGCAATAGAAGCTCCAATTCCTCTACTTGAACCAGTTACTATGGCAACCTTACCGCTTAAGTCAAAAAGTTTTTTATATCTGTTTTTCATTACATTTAAACCAGTTTTGTAAGTTTGTAATGTTAGCGAAAAAGATTTATAAAAACAAGGATTATAAAGTTATTTAGAAACATATCATTCGTAATTATAATATTGATAGTTGCTTACCTATTAAGTTATTTATATTTAAGTAAAGGTTGTCCATATATATTTTTTTGTGATTAAATAGACTGCTATATTTATTTTTAATAACTTATGTTAATAATATGGATGCTTTATAACAAATAACAAATGAATTATGAATGGGAATCAAGAACTTTTTGAATTTAACTTTTATGAATGGGAAAAGCAATTAAAAGATAAGCCTTATTTAAGACAACCTATTGGTGATAAATGGGAGGAATATACTTGGGGTGAAGTTGGAGATATGGCTCGTAGACTAGCAACAGGTCTTAAATCACTTAATCTCAGAGAAAGAGCTCACATTGGAATCTACTCAAAAAACTGCAGAGAGTGGATTATAGCAGATCTCGCTATTGTGATGGCTGGATATATATCAGTCCCTTTCTTTCCTTCATTAAATGGAAAAGAACTTGCATATATTATGGATTATGGAGACGTTGATGCACTTTTTGTAGGTAAAATTGAAACATGGGACGACATAAAAGATGATTTACCAGAGGAAATGGCTTTAATTAAATTTCCTCAATATGCAGGATGTTCAAATGTTACTAAAGGACGCGAATGGTCTGAGTTTATAAATAGTCATAAACCAATGCAAAACCCTCACATGCCAAAATTATCTGATTTATGGACTATAATATTTACATCCGGTACAACGGGAAATCCCAAAGGGGTTATGCTTTCTTATCAAGCGATTCATGGTATTAAAGTTGTTCTAGATGATCCTGAGAATCCTTTAGGAATAAAGCATGATGGTAATAATGAATTTATATCATATTTACCTTTAAATCATATTTTTGAAAGAGTAGTTATTGAATGGACGTCTTTCCGGTATGGAGGAACAATTTCATTTGTAGAATCAATTGATACTTTTGGAAAAAATTTAAAAGATGTTCAACCACATGTTTTCGCTGCTGCTCCAAGAGTTTGGACAAAACTTCAGTTAGGCATTTTATCCAAATTCCCTCAAAAAAAATTAGACACATTACTTAAAATTCCATTATTGTCAGGTTTACTGAAAAAACTTCTAAAGAAAGGGCTTGGATTTAGTAAATCCAGAATAGTTGTTTCTGGTTCCGCTCCTATGCCTGTTGAGCTAATTGAGTGGTTTAGAAAAATTGGAGTATACATAACAAATGGATATGGAATGACTGAAAATTGTGCAATTTGTAGTTCTGTTGATGGTAGAGACTTCAAAAAAATGAATACAGTCGGTAAACCACAAAAAGGTGTTGATCTTAAAATTGATGAAAAAACTGGTGAAATATTGATGAAGGGGTCAACTGTTATGAATGGTTATTATAAAAATGAAGAGTTAACGAATACAACTCTTAGAGGAGGCTGGCTTCATACTGGAGATAAAGGCTTCCTTGATGAGGACAATTATTTACATATCACTGGAAGGGTTGCTGACAGCTTTAAAACATCAAAAGGTGAATATATTGAGCCCCTAGAACTTGAACAACACTTTGTAAATATTAGTGAAATAGAAGAAGTCTGTGTTGTAGGGCTTGGAATTGCGCAGCCTTTATGCTTAATACAATTGTCTGAAATTGGTAAAAAAACTTCAAGAGAGGTTATCTCAAAAATGTTAACAGATAAGCTGGATAAGGTCAATAGCAGTCTTGTTAACTATAAAAAGATCTCTACTTTAATTATTGTTAAGGATGAATGGACACAAGAGAATGGTATCGTTGGCCCAACACAAAAACTAAAAAGAGGTGCTATTGAAGATACATATTCAAAAGATTATTTAAAATGGCATAATTCTACCGAACAGGTCATTTTTGAATAAGTATTTCTTATTAAGAATCCATACAAATTTTCTTATTTTGGGTCATGCAAAAAATTATGTTAACTTTATAACTAAATCAGAAAAAAATGTATTTGAAGGGAATAGTATGCAATTCATCTAATTCCTTTATTTACAGTATGTCCCAAATGACATTAAAAACTAATTAAACAAAATAAATAAGCTTATAAACCTAATAATTATGAATAGAAAATTTTTAAACAAGCATGTATTGGCCTTTATGGCAGTAATGCTGTTAGGAAGCGTTTATTCTCAAAGTCAAGTTTCCGGATCTGTATCAGATAACGATAACATGACAGGAATTCCAGGAGTAAACGTTGTAATTGAGGGGACAAGTGTTGGTACTGTTACAGATTTCGACGGAAATTTTGTACTAAACTCCAATCAAGCGCCTCCTTTTAATCTTGTTATTAGCTATGTTGGGTACTCTGCACAAACAGTATCTGTAACATCTAGTGGTCAAGATATTAACGTATCACTTTCTGCAGGTCAAAACCTTGAAGAGGTAGTGATTTCAGCTGGAAGGAGAGAACAAAAAGTTTTAGAAGCACCTGCTTCTATTAGTGTTATTTCGGCCAGAACAATTGAAAACTCACCTGCTGTTACTGACCCTATGAGATTGCTAGCTAATATACCTGGTGTTCAAGTTCAACAACAAACTGCAAATACATTAAACGTAGAAATGCGAGCAGGATCTGGTGTTTTTGGAACTTCTACATTCCTTGTTAAGGATAACAGATATATGGTTACACCTTCAGCTGGACTTTTTCAAAGTTATCAAGCGGGATTATCAAATCTTGATTTAGCTACTGTTGAGATTGTAAGAGGACCTGCGGGTGTTCTTTATGGTCCTGGAGTTACGTCAGGGGTTGTTCATTTTAGAACAAAAAGCCCAATTGATTATGAAGGAAACTCAATGTCTGTTTGGGCTGGAGAAATGGCAGCTATAGGAACTGAAATTAGAATTGCTAAAGCTAATGATGATAAAACATTTGGATGGAAAATTAATGCTAAGGTATCTACTGGTGATGACTTTGTTTATGATAATGAAGCTGCAATAACTGCGAAAACTGCTATGCCATTTGCAACACAAGTTCGTCAACCACAAGTTTCTAATAAAATGGTAGATCCTGTGGCATCTCTTTCTGGTAGAGTATTGTTAAATACTGCCGACTTAGATAAAGATGGTGATGGAAACATGTTAATTAATGACTATTCCAACATGACTTTTGACGCTCATCTGGAGTGGAGACCTAGTGACAATACATCATACAAAGTAGCAGGTGGATTAAACAATGGACGTGGAGCTTTCTTTAATTCTCAAGGTGTAGGTTATACACAAGGGACATCGGTTTGGGCTCAAGCTCAAGCTCAAGTTGGAGGTTTCTACGCTCAAGCATTTCTTGATAGTAATAATGGTGGTAAAGACAGTGAGCCGACATTCTTATATGCTACTGGTCTACGAACGGTTGCTAAACGACAGGCAATTCAACTACAACTTCAATATAGCTTTGATATACCATTCCTGTTTGATTCAGAATGGACAGCAGGATGGGATTATAACAATACTTACTCTGACTCAGAATATACTTTATACGGAAGGAATGATGATGATGATGACTACATAATCAATGGTTTTTATGGACAAGGTACTTTGCATATGTCTGATAAAGTGGATTTAGTTGTAGCGGGTAGATATGATTCTGTTAACTTTATTAGCACAGGGGCGTTTGCTCCGAGCGCTACTTTAGTTTACAAGGCTTCTCCTAAAAGTACTTGGAGAGTAGGATATAAGAAAACTCTAACTGCTAACACTGCACTTAATCAATATATAGACTTTCCAGTAGCAGCTCTTGCTCCTGGTATTCTAGATGTTTGGTTAGTGGGACAAAATTCGAATCATCAATTTGGAGACCCTGCATCTCAAATGATTGAATTAGCAGGATTAGGAATTAGTATTCCTGCTACTTCAGCTGGTGGAGGATTGCCTCTTGCAATTCCATATGGAGCTGTTGCTTCAGCATCATTAGCAGGATTATATGCTCTGGCACCTTCGCTTCAGCCACTGCTTACTCCTTTCTTTGCTACATATCAAGGACCATCTGGAGGTACAGGAAGTTTAAATCCTTATAACCTATTTAATGGAGATGCTATGCCATCTAGTGATGACACTTATGGTGCAAGATTTGGTAGTGTTTCGAATTTTGAACTTGGATGGACAGGTGTAATCGGAGACAAATTAAAATTAAGTGCTGATATCTATACATATGAAAACAAAGGGTTTACATATTTCCAAGCGATTGGACAGACATTTGCATTAGTAGGATCTGATATTCCAAATGATCTTGCTGCAGCAGTTATGGCTGATATTACTCCATATGCAACAGCAGTATTAACACAAGTTACAACTCAAACATATCAAGGTTTAGCGGCTCAATTAGGCCTGCCATTTTCAGTAGTGGCTTCAGGGGCATTAGCTGCTGCTGGTGTTCCTTCTTTAGCTAATTCTATTGCTGGAGGGGTAGCTGCAACTGTCGGTGGTGTTGGTGGAGCTTTCACAGCTGGTGGTCAAGGATTTGTTGGTCAATTAGGACCTCTATTTGCTGCACTTGGTGCTGTTGAATCATCTGCAGTTCCTCAAGGAGATGGTGTTACTCACATTCCGGCTGGATATAGAACTTATGGTGATGCAACTAGATCACACTGGGGAGGAGATGTATCTATGGATTACTTCGTTAATAGCGATGTAAGACTTTGGGCTAATGCTTCTTGGTTAAGTCAAAACGAGTGGACTCCAGGAGAAGAGGATGATGATGACCTTCCTTACTATTCAAGTCTTAATGCTCCTCAATTTAAATGGAGATTAGGAATGGATTATACTCCACCATCTGGATTTAACTTGGCAGTTTCATTCATGCATGATGATAAATTCTGGACTGAACAAGGATTTTTCACAGGAATGGTTGAGACAAAAAACCTTATTGATTTAAATTTAGGATACAAGTTTAGTCCTGCTATGAGATTTGATATCTCAGCGCAGAATCTAACTGATGATCCATATTCACAATTCCCTAATATGCCTCTAATTAGAAGAAGAGTAATAGGAAAACTTACTTTCAACTTCTAATGTTGAAATTCTATTAATAAAAAGAGCAACTTTTTGGTTGCTCTTTTTTTTTGTAAAATTAATATTGTAAGTATATTTGATTTTTCGAATTCGTAAACCTCTTTAGAATGAAAAATGTAGGAATTGATACAATTGATTATTATATCCCTAGTCTTTTTGTAGATATGCAGGATCTATCTTTAGCAAGAGATATTCCCTATGAAAAACTATCACAAGGTTTGGGGCTGAAGAAAATGTCAATTCCTGATAATAATGAAGATACTGCTTCACTAGCTGCCAATGCACTTCTTCAATTAATCACAGCAAATAAAATAAATCCAAGTGAAATTGGAAGAATATATTTAGGGACTGAAACAGGCCTGGATTCATCAAAACCGATTTCTTCATATGTAATAGAAATTGTTGAAGACTTACTTAGTGATAAATTTGGAAACAGATGTTTTAAAAATTGTGATATTGTTGATCTAACTTTTGCCTGTATCGGTGGTGTTGATGCTCTTGAAAACTGCATAGATTGGGTTAAAGGAGGTGTGCAAAGAAAAGCTATTGTTATTGCAACTGATATAGCAAAATACCAAATTGGTTCAACCGGAGAATATACACAAGGAGCAGGAGCATTATCATTGTTAGTCGCTGAAAACCCAAAAATTATTTCTATTTCAAATACCTGGGGAGTTGCATCAAAGGGTATTGGAGATTTCTTTAAACCAAGAAGAATTTTTAATAAAAAAGATGTATTTAAAGAAGCTGCATCTTTAATGGGATCAAACCCTTCAGATGAAGAAGTTCTGGAACTACTTGCAAATAATGCATCAAAATTTTGGAATTCATCAAATAAACAAATAGAAGTCTATAAAGAAGAGCCTGTCTATGAGGGACAGTTTTCTAATGAGTCATACCAAGAAAGAATATATGAGGCATTAGACCATTTCAAAAATCAAAAAAATATAAATTTTCTAACAGATTGGGATTTTTTAATTTTTCATCTTCCTTATGCATATCATGGAAGAAAAATGATTTTAGAGAAATGGATACAATGGCTTGAAGAAAATGGAGAAATTGATAATTTATATGATGAAGTTGGACAGGAAGAAAGTAATAGAAAAGAATGGTTAAAAAGTGTTAGTCAATCAAACTTGTTTAATGAGTTTGTAAAAGAAAAATTAATTCCTGGCGAATTAGCTTCAGCCGAAATTGGAAACATGTACACAGGTTCAATCTTTATGGCATTAATTAGTGTGCTTTCTTCGGCATTAGAAAAAGGGCAGGATATGAAAAATACTAAGATTGGATTTCTGAGTTATGGAAGCGGTTCAAAAGCCAAAATTTTTGAGGGTAGAATAGAGGGCCAATGGGAAGAAATAATAAAAGATTTAGATCTCTTCAACAATCTTGAAAATAGAATTAAAATTGATATTGAGTCCTACGAGAAATTACACAATAATGAAAGTATGCCTCCATTAGATTCTTCATCAAAATCAATTAAATTGGATAAGATAGAATCTACAGAATTAACAGCAGGTCTGAGAAAATATAAATAATATAGATATGAATATACTTGTTTGCATCAGCAATGTCCCAGATACAACTTCTAAAATAAATTTTGTAGAAAATGACACAAAGTTTGATAAAAATGGTGTTCAGTTTGTAATAAACCCTAATGATGAATTTGGACTCACAAAAGCAGTGTGGATGAAAGAATCCCATAATGCAAATGTGACGGTTCTAACTGTTGGGGATCAAAGCACCGAAACTACATTAAGAAAATGCCTAGCTATTGGTGCTGATAAAGCAATTAGAATTGACTGTATTGCCAAAGATGGATTTTCAGTTGCAAAAGAAATTGCCCAGTTCTGCCAAAAAGAAAAATTTGATTTAATAATTTGTGGTAGAGAATCTATCGATTATAATGGGGGGCTCGTAGCAGGTGTAATTGCTGGAATACTAGATTATAACTTTATTACAAATTGCGTAAATCTAGATATTAAAGGAAATAATGTTGAAGCATCAAGAGAGATTGATGGTGGTATTGAAACCCTTGAATGTAATTTACCTATAGTTTTAGGGGTTCAAAAAGGTTTAGTTGAAGAAAGTGATCTAATAATTCCCAATATGAGAGGAATAATGATGGCTCGACAGAAACCATTAGAAACTATTGAAGCTCAAAATTTTGAAGCTGCAAGTGAAAATAAAACTTATCATAAGCCAGCTGCTAAAAAAGAGGTTAAGCTTGTTAAAGCTGATGAGATTGATAAGCTAATTGATCTTCTAGAGAATGAAGCTAAAGTAATTTAAGTTATAGTAGAATGTCAATATTAGTATACACAGAATCTGAAAACAACAAATTTAAAAAGTCTGCTCTTGAAGCTCTATCATATGGCAAAGCATTAGGAAAGAAGATGAATGAAGGTGTTACATGTCTTTCAATCAACTGTGATGATCTGAATGAATTAAAGCAACATGGTTCTGACAAAATAATTGATGTGCAGAATCCATCCTTAGAAAAATTTACATCAAAAAATTATGCTGCAGCAATTCATCAAATTGTAAAAGAAGAAAATATTAAAATAATTATATTAAGCTCATCTACTAACTCAAAATATTTAGGAGCATATTTATCAGGAAAACTTGAGTCAGCCTTTGTGTCTAATGTAGTTGAAATCCCTAGCGGATTAAATCCTTTTTTAGTTAAAAGAACTTGTTATACAAATAAGGCTTTTTCAACTACAGAAATAAAAAGTGAAATAAAAATAATTAGTGTATCATCCAACTCATTCGGAATTTTTGAAAGTCCTACAGAGTCAGATATTAAACAAATAAATATAGAGATTGAAAGTAGTGATCTTACGATTAAGAAAATTGATAAGCAAACTGGAGCTGTAACAATTGCTGATGCAGATATTGTTGTATCAGGAGGTAGAGGACTAAAAGGTCCGGAAAACTGGCATCTAATTGAAAATCTTGCAAATGTATTGGGGGCTGCTACTGCTTGCTCAAAACCAGTATCAGATCTCGGGTGGAGACCTCATAGTGAACATGTTGGTCAAACCGGTAAACCAGTTGCATCAAATCTTTATATAGCAATCGGAATTTCAGGCGCGATTCAACATTTAGCTGGGATAAATGCTTCTAAAGTAAAAGTTGTAATAAACAATGATCCTGAAGCGCCATTTTTTAAGGCTGCAGACTATGGTATTGTTGGGGATGCTTTTGAAGTAGTTCCTGAACTAATTGAAAAACTTAAAAAAAGAGGATAATCATAGTTATTTTTTATATAAAATTAAAATTCTATAAATTTTATCAATATAAGTAATCAAAAGATTTAATTTTTTGATTCTAAGATAATGAAACATCTATGATAATAAACTTTATTTATATAAAATATAATTATAATAATATATTCTAATACTTAGTGTATAGGACCTCTAGCAGCAGTCTTTTTGATGTATTTATAGAATCTTTAGGGTGTGAGCCATAAAGCACAACAGAATGGGGAGAAGTTAACGCTGAAGCTGGGAGAAGCGTTTTAGTGTTTTGGGGGTTGCTAAATGCGCGCCTTAACGTAATGTCCTCTATATCAGAATTAACAACAAGCCCTAAATCAATATTTAAAGAATCTTTATTTATAATATTATTTACATGGTTCGTTATATTAAACTTATACCTCTCAGGCATATTGTTTGAATCATATTCCAACAAACCTCCAAAAATATATTTATTGGAATTAACGCTCCCCGCATTATAGTCAATTGTAAAGTCTTTATTATAGTCTTCTATCGTTTGTCCATTTCCATAAGAGTATAAGTAAATCCTATTAGGCAAAAGGTCATGGGATACACCATGTGCAGACTGATCAATATTAAAAACAAGATTAGCTTCATTAATAATTATATCTTGGGACGCAAGGTTATAAATCACAGCATCAAGATCGAAGTTGTTCTCAGCAAACAATTTAATCTTAGAGGTTAGTCTAGAGCCTTGCAGAAAAATCTTATTTGAAGGCGCCCCTTCAGATGAGCTAGCAATAACTTGCTTGACCTCTTCATTAGAATCTTCATAACTATAATGATTTGCAGACACTCCGCCCAATGGTATAGAGCTGCTTTTTTTTCTTCTTTCAATTACATCATCATCCAAAGTCTCAGTACCCTGACTATTATAATAATTATAGTTATACTCAAGAACAACCTGAGTATTTGATATGTCTAGCAACATATATAAGTCATCTGAAAAATTCTCAGCTTTAACAATTAACCCCCTAAGATGATGGTTAAAATTATCACTGTTTTTAAGCTGATCTAATCCTTCAAAATTCATTACTCGTCTTTGGAAAAACTCCACATTAAGAGGAACCCTTATTCGAGGGGATTCATAATACTCTACCTGATCTGTTTCAATTACAGTAGTTTCAGGATCATCTTGATAATAAAGAACAGGCACCTCTTCAAGATTTAGACTAATATTGTCATCATGCAAAACATGGCCTGAAAAGCCTTCATCATAAAAGTCTTGATCTGAAAAATACATAGCATATTGTTCAAAATTTTCCGCTATATCTAAATAATTTAAATAGTATGTTAACTCATATACCTTAAGATCAAAAGAGGCGTCTC
>Ga0206683_10000499_pt1 | contig 28599 bp, 25 predicted proteins | sample M280m12015metaG_FD_155483 | JGI IMG/M metagenome (GOLD analysis project Ga0206683, IMG submission 155483) | Ammonia-oxidizing marine archaeal communities from Monterey Bay, California, United States - M2 80m 12015 | ecosystem: Environmental > Aquatic > Marine > Intertidal zone | place: USA...
GAATTGGGAAGTATTGGAATCGTGCCCAGAACCCCACGAGCTCAGGGGCACTCTTTTTGAAATGGGTGATGAGGTCCCTGATGATGCCCCTCTGGTTGTCCCTCTGGATCAGCACTTCAACGTACAAGGAATAGGGGCCGTGGGGATAGGGTATGTGCAATCTGGAACCATCAAGAAGCATGATGAAGTAGAGGAACTCCCAGGGGGAAACAATGCCATTGTAAGGAGTCTCCAGGTAATGGATGACGATGTCGATCAGGCAACCTCGGGAGACAGGGTCGGAATAGCATTCAGGGGACTGAAGGAAGGGTCACTAGGCAGGGGTTCTTTGATAGTTCACAAGGGCTCACAGGCCGTCGGTTCACATGTCAGCTCAAATGGGTCACTATCGAAGGCCCCATTTCAGAAACGTGACCTCTCTGTTGGTGATGTCATTCATGCGTCAGTGGACATGCAATTCAGAGTCGGGAGAATAATGGAAATTGATGGTGATCAGTTGAGAATAGAATGGGAGAGTCCCTTACTAGTAAGGGAGAGTGGGGGATCAGTGGTCATTGTAGTACAGCTTGATGCATTGCCAATGAGGGTGATTGGGTCATTATCCGAACTTTCTCCGGCTTGATTTTCTTGGTTGCATAAGGGGGCTCTCGGACTATGCACCGCCCCTAGAACTTATACCGATAGAGATGTGCTCGACAACTGGATGCACATAGCCGGGCTTAGGCCTGGCCGAACAGAAGGAGAAGCTGAGTTAATCGGAAACCTTGGTTTGGTCGGGAGTAGGGGAAGATTCTGCGCGATCATTACTGAGCGTCAGCTAACCCTCGAGAGGTTTGACGGATATGGCATCAGAATGGACCTAGAATCAATATCAAAAATGAGGCACATGAAGATTCCAGATCTGCCTGGAGGGATTCCAATCATTGGAACTCTCGCAATTGGGGTTGGTTACTCCACACTACTCCCCCCAGTCGGATGGGCAGTATGTGTGGCTGGTGGGATTTCCATACTGTCATATCTTTCTCTGAGGAGCTCAGTTCTGGTTATCGAGAATGGGGCTGAACGGCATATGGTTAGTGGAAGCGAGGGTTTACTGATGCGCCTATGCCTTATTCTTGAGCGTGTCAGAAGAGGAGACAGTGTGATAGAAGCCAGGGTTGGTTTGGAAGACATAGAGGCGGAATTACCCGTATTCCCATCATATATGGATGCAGGAGGCATAGCCCCACCAGTTAGGGCCGCCCTCCCGATGCCTCCACCGCCCCCGATAATGGAGGGAGTCCCTGTTTCCAGAATTGATGCAGAGATAGAAAGTCAGCTGAGTCCTCCTCCCGGAAACGAAGAAGTCGGCAGCTGGAGGTCTTTCCATAATGATGAGGCGCCAACACCTGAGATTACTGATTTTCCAATGGATAGTGAGAGTAATCTTTCGGCATACGAGAGAGCGTGGGGTAGGCAAGAGTCTCCTGATTGGTACAGGGAAAAGGAGCCAGTGAACCCAACGGAGAGCAGGATAGAGTCGGCCCTCTCTGGTGCTGCCGACATGTTTGGATTCGGTGGAATATTCGATGATGAAGGCGTTTCTGGTGAAAAGGAGGGGGCTTCGGAACCCGAGTCAGTTTTCGGGAGTTTCTTCGATGAGCCTAACGAGCCTGTTTCGAGAGTGTCCTCTAGCTCGGAAATGATCAAAGCGGCCCACAATAGGTTTGGAGAACCCGCTTCCCCATTCAGTGTTCGTTCCCTTCCTGAGCCAACAGTGGATGCCGTAAGGGAAGAATGCAAACCGGGACTAGTAAAGATGGCGAAGGCTAGGCAGGCGCAGTCCAGGAAGGCACTGGCAGCTCCGATTATTGACAATTCAAGTCTGGAAGACTACCCAGGTGTCTCGAAAATGGTTACTTCGATGAGTGGGGGTCGTGTCGACACAAGAGGCATTGCCAGAACAAGGGGGAAGCCCGGTTGGATTGCATCTCTCCTTAGGCCGAAGAGTAAGGAGGTTTCCAAGAATAGTGAGAGTTACTCATCCCAATATGGCGATGTAGATGCGAATGAACATGGGAAGGGAGAGAGGTTCCGAACATCACAATATCTCAGACTTAGGAGCGACCAGGACCATCAAGCCGATGTGGTTGGAAGGGCAAAGGAGAGATCGTTACCTGCTCCATCTTCGGCCAAGGAAGCTCTTGACCAGAGAGTCAAGAAAGTTCTCGGTGGTAGTGAAGAAATCGCTCCTACTTTGCCTGCCCCTGACTCGGGCCTTAGATTCTCACAATTACGTAGGTCCTCGCCAAAAGGTGAGCAGCACCACATTCCGGGAGTACGTAGGCTTGAGTAGTCATATTCCGACTATTCTTCGGTATCTGTCAGCGCGGGCATGATATGCCCCTCTATCCAAATTTCTCACTCCCTTGGTCCCCAGTCTCTCGACACAGTATGATGCAGTTACAGTCGCGTGGACAAGTGCGTTTCTCATCACTTCAATATCGTTTAACGGGCCTTCATGATCAATGAGACATGCAAAGAGGGCCCCAGCAAATGTGTCTCCACAGCCGGTTGGATCAACCATATTCTCTGTCGGGTATGATGGGAGAGCAATAGTTCCGCACGGCAAATGTGCCAATACTCCACTACTTCCCCTCTTCACTATGAGGCTCCTAGGACCTGGGCCAGCTGCTTCGCCGCCGTGTAGGGACCTGCCTGAGATGACTGATGAGATTGCTCTGGTTAGAACCTGCTCGCCCGCAATAGAACAAACCTCTTCCTCGTTAATGATGACAATGTCCACCTTTCTCATTGCCTCGGAAAGTAGTTCGAATTCATTTTCAATCCATAACCTGAATGAGTCGAGGGCTGTAATTCTGGCTCCCGGGCACTGATTCAATGCTGCTAATTGTATCCTTGGGTGGGTATTGGCGCAGAATAGCACGCCGGGGTCGGACCAAGCAGAAGGGATGGTTGGGACGAATTCTTCCAAGACGTTTAATTCGGTGGAAATTGTCGTTACCCTTTCCATTGAGTCATCATATTTTCCTGACCACCTGAATGTATCCCCCTCCCGAATTACCACGCCTGCGAGGTTTAATCCTGAGTCCTCCAGTACCATCTGGTGGTACGTGGAGAAGTCCTCTCCAACGGCACTAACTATTCCTATTCTAGGAGGGTCCCCGGGAGGCGGCCTCATGTGAAATGAGGCTGCTAATCCTGAATGTGAGGCGGCGCCCCCGAGAATCCCACTGCCACTCTCCTCTGGAGTATGGATGTCATCATAACCGATACTTCCAACGATGACCATTTCCATCTAATTTCCTCCACCCATCAATTCCGGGTGCTCTTCTAGATACCTGATTGTTACGTCTCCCTTCTGGAAGTCTTCTTCTTTTAGTATCGCTTGATGTAGGGGTATCAGAGTGTCCACTCCAAGCAAGAGTGTTTCAGAAAGAGCGGCTTCCATCCTTGAAATTGCCTGGTTCCTGTCAACGCCCCATGCTATTATCTTCGAGAGTAGGGAGTCGAAGACTGCGGGCATGTCGTATCCAGTATGGGCATGTGAATCTATCCTTATTCCCGGCCCCCCTGGCCAATGGCATTCCCAAAGGCGCCCGGGAGAGGGGGATAGGGTGATTGGATTCTCAGCGTTGACCCTTACTTGGATGGCATGTCCATTGATCGATACTTCGTCTTGGGTCATGGAAATAGATTCTCCAGCTGCAACTCTGATCCCGAGAGATACCAAATCGAATCCGGTAATCATCTCGGTCACCGTATGTTCGACCTGAACCCTGGGGTTAACCTCGAGGAAGAAAAACTCTCCTTCTGAATCCCGCAAGAACTCGAATGTTGCGAGTCCCCTGTAGCCCACCGCTTCTGCCCCTGCAACCACCCTAGATCCTAATTCGGATCTAACTTCTTCCGAGAGCCATGGCCCTTCTTCGAGAATCTTCTGATGGCGCCTCTGGATTGAGCAGAACCTCTCGCCGAAGTGAATTGCTTTCTCTCCGTCGCCGAGAACCTGGAATTCTATGTGTTGGGCCCCCTTGATGAACTTCTCCAAGAATACCCTGTCATCCCCGAAGGCGGAAAGGGCCCTTCCCTGGCAGAGCCTCAGGGCCTTGTCGAAGTCCTCAGCTGATTCCACCACCTGCATCCCTATTCCACCACCCCCGGCAGCAGCCTTGATTATCACTGGATAGCCGATATCTTCTGCCTGCTCAGCGGCCTCTTGGGGATTAGATATGGGTCCATCCGAGCCCCTTGCAACGGGAATTCCTGCCTTTGTCATGGCATCCCTAGCTGCTATCTTATCACCCAAAAGTCGGAGAACTCCCGGACTTGGGCCGATGAAGGTGATTCCTTCCTCCTCGAGCCTCTGTGCGAAAATGGGGTTCTCAGCTAGGAAACCATACCCCGGATGTACCGCGTCTGCGCCTACTTCCTTAGCTGCTTCAACAATAGCTTCGATGTCCAGGTATGAAGCGAGAGGGTCCGAACGTGGAATGTACACCCCCTCATCGGCTAGCCTGACCGGAAGGGAGAGCCTGTCTTCTCGGCCATGAATAACAACAGCATCGATGCCCATAGACCTCAATGATCTCAATACCCTGAGGGCTATCTCACCGCGATTCGCGATCAGCACTCTCCTGAACATCGAATCGTTGCTGTACAAAGAGCCCTATGATTGAATCGGAAAGTGGTTTCATGGAAGTGTGAGTCAATATACGTCTCTGAGGTAGCGCTTATCTGTCTTCATTAGTCCTGTTTCAACAAAATCCTTGGCTTCCTCTTCACTCATCTCACCATAATTAGCGCAAATCAAAATCAGGGTCTTATGGACATCCTTCGCCATGTAATTCTTATCGCCGCAAACGTAGAAGTATCCGCCGCCATTTATCCACTCCCATATCTCCTCTCCATTCTTTTCCATTAAATGCTGCACGTATACCTTCTCAGAACCGGCTCGTGACCAAGCCAAGTCTTGTCTGTCAAGAACTCCACTCTCTTTCCACGACTCCATTTCGTCCCTGTAGTAGTACTCTCCCTCTTCTGTCCAGTCTCCGAAGAATAACCAATTTCTACCAGACGCCCCATCTAGCTCCCTCTGCTGTAGGAAGGCCCTGAAAGGGGCAATTCCGGTTCCTGGGCCAACCATGATGACATCAGTTGACCCATCCTCAGGGAGAACAAAAGACCTAGTTGGGGACATGAACACCCCTATCTCCGTATCCCTCACATCGCACCTATCTGCCATGTATCCGGTGCAGAGACCTGTTCTGTCCCTATCGTGATGGCTGTACCTCACTATTCCAACAGTCAGATGCACGGTTCCCGGTTCGAACTCAGGACTGCTGGCGATTGAGTATAGTCTAGGCTTCAGCCGGTCCATTCCATCAACCATCTGTTGTGGCGTGAAGCCTATGTGTCCGAAGTCAGAAAGAGCGTCGACGTAGTCACGAGACCAAATATAGTCCTCCATTGCTTTCGGGTCTGACGTAAGCTCCCGCCACAGAGATTCCGCGGGATCAGTCGCTGAACCAATCTCCACATATCCCTCTGGCAAATCCCCTTCTTCTCCACTTCCAGCCCAGTCTAAAATTATCGAGCCGTCCCCAGATGAGGTGCGTGTCCTGCCAATCATTCGAATCTCCAAGTCGCCACTATCGGAAACAGCCCTTTCGCCCAATGATTCAATCCACTTCTTTGCGACTCTGTGAATCTCACACCTGTCAGTTAGAGCGTCCCTGATGGAGCAAGTTCCGAGGTTGGTCTCAACTTCCTCATCTCCAGAAAATCCGCAGAGCCCTAATACCTCCTCAACAATTTCAGGAGGGCACTTTGGGATGACCCCTAGTGCATCTCCGGCCTTGTACGTTAGTCCGGAATCTCCCAAATCGAAAACGATGTGCCGCGTCTCCTTCCCAGACCCCTCGCCATTCAATATTCGGTTGTCCGTCAGAGTTGACGAATACGGATTCTTTGCACTCCAGTCAGACAAGCCGTCACCTTCGACCTAGCGAGTCAAGTTCTGTTTATGAAGAAATGCCGGAGGGGGTCTGCAGGAGCCCTATCACAGAGCGATGGGGTCAAGTCCTAGGGCTGACTTCGAGTGTCGTGGCGAGAGTAGACTTCCTGGGCACTGGCAATGCTTTCTCCCCTCATGGGAGGATGCATGCTCTCGCAATGATAGATGAGAAAATACTGATCGACGCCCCCCCAACGCTTCTAGCTCAGATGAGAAACGGGGGTTTCTCTACCTCATCAATCCAACACTTGCTAATCACTCACTGGCATGCAGATCACACATTCGGATTTCCGTTCTTTCTTTTGGATAGGAAATATATTTCTGACACCTCTGGAGATTCAAGTCTCACGGTCCACCTACGACCTGGCGGGAAAACTCTACTCTCTGATCTATGCAACATGGGATTTCCAGGAAGTCTAGCTGACGCCCTTGAGCAATCCATAGACTGGGATGAGAATGAAGCGGGAATATTGGGGGAGACAGGATGGAAGTACGAAAGATTCCCAGTTTGCCATACTCCCGAGACCGACCCGCACGGATACGAATTGACTCATGAGTCGGGATTTAGATTACTCCACTGCGGCGATTCTGGTCCTTGTTCCGAAATCGAAAAGAGGGCCGGTAATGCTGATGTTGTTTTACTAGAAATGGGGATGCCCGACATAGGGGAATTCCCGCATCACCATCGCCCCTCCGATGTAATCTCTTTCGGCGAGAGGCATCCAGAGGCTAAAGTCCTAGTAACACACAACTACTCCTCAGGCAGAGGCAATGAAGAGGGTTTTCCGATGCCTTCCCTACATGGATCAATACACCAACTAGAAGATGGCGATGCAATTGAGATAAACTCAGATGGCAGTTTTTCCCTGATAATAAAATAATAGAAAAAATATAACATATTTATAGTTAGGTAGATGTATGGTTGTTTCTCAGCCTAGAAGATTGAGATTGATCACTATTCGGAAGGAGTTTTTCTCATCGTCAATTTGGAATACATTGGCACATCCCTAAGTGGCTGTTGTCTAGGACTAATATTGGATAAATTATACTCGTCTCTTGAACTGTAATATCGTCACACTGGAGAGAGGCTTACTATCTCAAGCGCAATAGTCGGGAGGGAAAAATATTGTCATCTTTGAAGTAAGAGAAATAGGTTCAAAGAACAATTCCCTCAGAGAATCTTATTATCTCCTGCTTACTCGCTCAGAATCCGCGTCGGCCGGTTGTTAACTCAGATGGGGAGTTGGCAACCGCAATTGTGCGGAATATGGAGAAGTGTAAAAAAATGGACGGGAATATTTTCGAAAAAATTCTCGGACAGGAGAGCCTCTTCCTAGAAAGAAGGGCTTTCGACCACGCCTTTGAGCCCAACCGTCTACCTCATCGAAAGCAAGAGGTTGACTCTTTGGTTAGGAATCTAGTGGATGCATTGAATGGACACATCCCCTCGAATATGCTACTTTATGGGGTTCCTGGTTCTGGGAAAACTGTCGTAACTAGATTCGTACTTTCTCAGCTTCTCGAGAAGGGGAAAGAGATGGATGAGCCTGTGAAGTGCTATGAGATAAATTGTCGAAACACCGATACAAAATACAGGGTTGTACAAAATGTGGCGACTCAATTGTCTCAGAGGGGAGATGTGCCAATACCATTCACGGGATGGCCTACTGACAGAGTTCTAGAAACTCTAATTTCCAGGATGGACAGAGCCGGGGGAGTTCACATTATCGTCCTAGATGAAATTGACAATCTTGTCTCGAGATCCGGGGATGGACTGTTGTACAACCTTACAAACATCAATACAGTTCTGAAGAATTCCAGATGCTGCATTATTGGCATAAGCAATGACTTGCACTTCACTCAACAACTAGACCCCAGAGTTAGTTCCAGACTCAGTCAAGAAGATCTGGTATTCCACCCATATGGTGCTTTGGAGATTAGGGACATCCTGGAGGAGCGGGTCAAAGTCGGCCTCAGGGAGGGCGCATTGGATGAGGGCGTTGTCCAGCTATGTGCGGCTCTCGCCGCACAGGAACATGGAGATGCAAGAAGGGCCTTGGACCTGCTCAGAATATCCATACAGAAGGCAGAGCAAGACGAACATGCCATAGTTGGTCCAGCTCATGTCAGAATGGCGCAAAGCCAACTTGAGTATGACCAAGTTACACCAGTTCTCAGAACTCTCCCCCTTCATCAAAAATTAGTTTTGTTCTCCATCAGATTGAACGAGAGCAATGGGCTCAGAAATATCAGTACCGGGGAGGTTTACAGAACATACTCGGAGGCCTGTATGAAGGTAGGGGTAGAGGCCCTGACCCCAAGGAGGATTTCTTCTCTCCTTAATGAGCTAGATACATTGGGCCTTATCATGGCAAGAAACGTAAGTAAGGGGAGGGGCGGAAGGAGCAAGCAAGTCAATTCGGCCATTCCCAAGGCTATTGACGCAATTGACGCGCTCAGTGAGTCAGAGCCATTGATTGCTCAGGCCGCGACAGGCAAGTACGTATTGCAAAGCCACCTATGATATGGCTGTCTATCCCTGACAATGGTTATACCGAACTTCTAGGTCGCCCGCCCGTTACTATGAGTGATTCAACGTGGATGGAGTCTCTGACTCGCCCTAGCAAGACCGGATCTGCTGCAGCTATCCTTCTGGGTTCGTGGGTAATTGTTCTGACACTGGTAAACCTCTCACAGGGGGCTTACTCGGAGGGCAGGAAAGTCCTCTGGGTGAAATTCCTAAGCGGCGTTAAGGATTCATCTACTACTGACATGGCTTTCGTTCTGGATGATGCAATATTCGGATCGATTGGAGTTGCATTATTCGCGATTGGGGTTATGGGCCTGAATAAGACCAACGAAGGCGGGTTCTCTTCTTGGGCCTCCGGCCTTCCAACGTGCGTAATGTCATGTTTGTTGTCTTTCGATGGGAGTTACAGGAAGTTAGGTGCAAGCTGGCTAGTCGCAATGGGAGTTATTTTCTACGTTGTTTGGAGTATTTCCGAATCAACCTGGGTTGATCCAGGAGTTTATTCCGTTGCTGCGGTATTGATTTCTTTCGGAGTTGGGATTGGGGTATTAGCAGAATCAGAGTCCTAATCCACAATGCTGAATGACTCCAGCAACTGACGGCACCTGCCCTTGGACTCCTCACCACATATTCTGACCACTACCCCTTTTCCTGGTTGACCATACAGAACCACTGCCCCAATAGGTGACAGTGGATGTAGTAGGAGTGGAGCTAGATCTTCCTCTCCTTCGACATTGATTATTGTCGAAGTTCGGTCCTTCATCCACGAATTGATTGCGCCCTCACAGGCACCTAACAAAGATGCCGTTAGTGAACCAGAGGGACTTGAACAATTCAGCCTCTGACCATAGTGTGTCTGGTCAATATTTCTAGAATCCACCCATTCCTCCCTCTTGGTCAAACCATCGATTATGGAGATATCAGGAGCTTTTCCGAGTTGATGCATGGTAAGGACTGTGACGTCTCCAACGGCTATCATTGGGCCGGGTTGGTTTTCTACGTGGGAAAGGGCCTCTCTCATTGCCACTGAGGGGTTGTCCTCGGGACCGCTGAATAACGTTCCAAAGGGATCTTTGAGTTTTGCTTCAATCCCAGGAGTCAGGGCGATAGTTGTAGATCTGATGCTTTCGGGAATCCACGGATTACCCTCTCTATCAATAACGCCATCTCTGATTCTTGAGCTAGATATTGGTATTCCGTCCCATGCATTTTGCAACTCTAAAATCACAATCTCCAATGGATCTAATTCATTTATTATTCTTAATTTATTTATTTCTATACAATTTTCCATTGTGTCTTCTGTACTGAAGATAACTTGCGCCCTTTCATGGATTGGGGCGGGCCCGAATTTATCCTCTAATTCTCCAAAGGACACTCTTGACAAAGATTCTTCATCCAAAGAACTCTTGATATTGTGATGTCGAACTTCCCATGTTTGAACTCTAGAGTCCTTCTTCTTAGCCAGATTATCTGAATTAATCCAGACTTCTAATTCACTACAGTGTTCTAGAGACTTAGATAATAGATGAAGGTGGCCTTTGTGAAATCGATCAAATGTGCCTCCAATCAGACCAACATCGAACATATGTATTTCACCGATGAGTTTCATTATCATTTCCAGTTAGTAATGTGTGCCCCGGGGCGTAACGGTAGCCTTCACTGCAGTGCTCCAGCACCTGACCCACCCCGGGACGTCTGTCGGACTGGGTGGTAGTCCCTTGATTCATCCCCTCTCGGGTCCTCAGGGGACCTTGTCCCGGTCCGGCCACCTGTTTTGCGCCGACAGTCATTCTGCCTTGAGGCAGTCAAGTCGGTCTTCGACAGGTGGCTACCCATACGTGGTACCGTGTTTCATCCTCTACCTCCGGCGAGGGGGTTTCGTCAACACGGTGTTGCCGCTGGGCAACCTTTGGCCGGACATGGAGGTCAAGAACCCCTCGGTTTGCCAAAAAGGCATTTTTTCTACCCAAGTATAGAGGAAGATGAGAATCCCTCATGGAAACCGGACTCTCTGAGAAGTAGTCTCTCAGCCACATGGGCATCTCCTGACATGCATTCAGTCGTATTGAAATCAGGCCATTTCTCCAATGGTTGAGCTAACCATCCGATCAATGGATGTGTCCTACCAGATACTGGAGCCCTAATCTCAAACACGGACTCTAGAGAATCTAGTAAGTCGAGTAAATGGGGAGTCCCGTGGAGTTCCTCATCTCCATCTCTAACCCCCCTTAGTCTCCTATCCAGTAGTGTCCTCAACTCCGGACTGCATCCCTTATGCTTCAACTCATGAAGGGCGGGTGACTTGCATTCCTCCCCGGGTGTTCGAAGAACTGCTGCAGACCAGGATACTGGGTTATTGAGAAGCCAGTCTGTTGTATCGTCTTCCTGGAGTAGCTGGAATAACAAGTCCGAGGAAATCGCTGACCACCAACTAAGGGGAAGTGAATTTATGATGGCGCCTATTTGTCCAATTTCTAATTCGGAGGGTTTGCTGGCTCGATCAACTAAATTAGACCAAATTCGTAATTCATTTTCCTGCCCCAATGCCCTCCCCCTTTCCAAAACAGAATTTAGAACATTCTCATAATCAGAAGCACTTGATTTGCCACGACCATGGAGCCATGACAATCCTTCTAATGCGGAGAGGGATTTTTCGGGGGGATTCGAAAGCCATGCATCCACGGACCACTTCAATAAATCATCATGAAGGCTTTCCGGAAGCCAGGGTGAGTTTGCGAGTAATTGTGATGCTACCCATGAAGCTCCAGGAGAGGCGCTTCTCGAATCCGTTGTGGGTCTGGCCCTCAATGCCGAATCTGGGGAGTCTCGAAGAAGTTCTGTAAATTTGACAGAGAATATTTCCAATACTTCCTCGGGAGCAACTTCAGCCGCTTCTGAGAGCCTCTCAAGTGGAAGTGCTTCAAAATCCATCAACACTAACCACTTTGGGTCCAGTCTCTTTCCAAGTCTTTGCCACCTTGGCCATCTCGTTCTGGATGGTGAGGCTATCCATGCGGCTATTGGATAGCTGGCTTCCATTCTGTTTGCCCATTCTTCGTTTCCTTCCGGATATTGAGAACTCGCCGATCTTATCATAGATGAATACTCGATGTCATTCACTTCGTGTAATAGAATCTGGACTTGAGGGGGGAGGTCGTTTTCATGCCGCCCACTGGACGGGATGTTTGGAGAGTCTGGGAAATGAGTTACGGGATCTATGAGTTTTACAGGTAACGTTCTACCTCCGTTTATTTCAAGAGTCATCCATGGGAGGGGCCTTAGTGGATCTATTGTAAGACGGTCTAAGTTGGAGAACTGGGGCACGTCACTGTTCAATATCACCATCCTCAGAGAGGGGTGCGAGGAAAGTGTAGATGCAACATCACTTGGGGCGTTGTCAGGGAAGTCAACTACTATCGGAGGTCCCTCTTCAATAGAAATTACCCATCTAATCATTGATTCAATTGCTGCATCCCCGAGGCCCCTAGTGTCAAGTAAACCCGAAGTGACTGTTTCCGTGAAAAACCGTGATTGTCCCCAGTCCTGTCTGAATCTCCTCCAGGTTGAGTCTTCTGTCTTTGAACGGCGATTACCCAGTATTCGGTCCTTCAGTGATTGGCACCTCTTGACTCTCTCGGAATCTGATAGTCTCGGATGGGCGACCTCGATCCAGTGATCGAGTGCCTCAAGGGGGTATTCGCTTCCTCCGATATCCACCCCTCCTAAATTTGCAATAACTATCGCAGAAGACCTTGAAGTTTTCAGAAGCATTGAACGAGGCAGCCTATCACTGACCACAGCGGCGATTGCAGACTTTGGCCTGACATCTGGAGACATGTTGTGGCAGGTTCCAAGGACCCATGGCCCCCTATGCAACGTATTCTCAGGAAGGGGAGGGGCCGGCCTATGCAGAGGGCCCGCAAACCATTTTCCAGGAGCTATTGCGATTGGGCGCTCCTCATCCAATAGTCGTGCCCTGACAATTCCTATCACCGAGCGACCCTTGGAAAATGTGTCTATTCTTCCCCTGTCGAGTGGAATAGGTGAGTTTCGTGATTCCATTGTTGATACATCAAACCACCTGGGGGCCCTTTCTTTGATTACGGCCCAACTCCAAGAGACCCCTTCTGTTCCACTGGAGTCTTCAGAACTCCCAACAGCCACTGGTGGCCTATCTGGAATTAGGATTAGTGGGGACTCCGTGGGAGCCATCATTCCTATCAGAAGGTTTGGGCCATCCCTAGAGAGGATGCAAATTTCATGATCATTGTCTGGCAGCGGAAATCCCTCAGATGCCCTCGACCATTCATCGTCCCTGACCATGTCCCATCCCTTCTCTGTTAGGTGGAGTATTGCCCCCCTGCTTCCTGGTGGCATGTCACTGTCGACCAATGCATCGTTTCTCATCTTTCTAATCTCAGCAGATACGTGAGGTATTCGAATTCCTGAGTCGGTTGCCATCTCACTCACAGTAGCACCCCCATCAGTGAGCCTATTCAGAAGCCTCCTCCTATTCCTACTGCGAATTTTTCCCATGGATACCGCAATACGGCCATCTGACTGAATATTGGAACCATCAGACACCACAAACCACCACTGTTTCAATCGACATAATATATTAGTAATAAATTAAACTGTTTAGTTACATTTTATTACACATTTCCGATGGAGAATGGGGTGGTTTCATTTCAACACCTAATGGTGTAACTAAATCTGCCCTGTTTTTCGTCATGTTTGGTAACTAAAATGGGCTAATTCGTACAGAACGGTTATATCAGTGCCCGCCATCCTGTGCATATCGGGCCGTCTGCGGTACCGTGACCAAGGAAGGGCGAGTAATAATGGAGAATGACCGGATTCGTGATTTAATCAGGAAATTCGTCTCCGAGAAACCTAGGAACACCGCCGAGATTGCTGCATGGATCAGTTCCCAGAGTAATTCCCAGGCTCCACGATCGGACATCGCGTCGATACTGGAAATGGATGACAAGATTGTCAGAATTGGGACAGTTAGGAGAAGTGGAATTGCAGGACGTGAATACCCCTTATCGGAATGGGCGAGCGATAAGTGGGTAGCTCATCATGAGCGAAAATAGCCAAAAAAATGGAGGAGAAAAAATGAGGACAACAAGACTGAGACAAAAAATCAAGAAATTTCTGCACAACAGAGGAGAAGCGAATACCACCGAAATATTAGAGCACGTCAATACAACGATGAGACACGGAACTACACCTCAACAACTAGGAAATGTCCTCTCCAAGGACAAGGACATCATGAAGGTAGCAACAACAAAGAGAGGGGGCGCTCTATCTGGGCGCTACGAGATTTGCGTCTGGCAGCTGAGGCCAGGAGTTCTCGACGGAGAAAACTGAATTCATATTTCCAAATCTACAGACCACTCGCCGCTTCTGGCGAGGCTGTTCATTTTGGCGCGGTGAGCGAATGCTTTCTGGCTTTCCTCGTTCGAACCACTTGCCCAAGTCTGTAATGCGTGTGCGAGGAGGGCCCTGCCATATGAGTAGGACAGTTGCCATGGGTGTTCAGTATCCATCGAATTCATGAGATTCAGATGAGCGGTTGCATCTTCATCTGACTGACCCCCGGAAAGAAATACTATTCCAGGGAGGTCATGTGGCACATGAGAAGTCAGACAGTCGACCGTCATCTGTGCTGCTTTTTCCCTACTTCCTTGATCGGAGCAACCCTTGCCGGATAAGGTCATATTTGGTTTCAGTAAAGCACCTGGAATGTGAACGCCCTGAACCTTACATTCATCAAAGGTTGCATCGAGAATTCTTGTAGTGACATCATAACAGGTCTGAGCGTCGTGATCCCCGTCCATCAAAACCTCTGGCTCAATTATTGGGACCAATCCTTGTTCTTGACAAATCGAGGCGTATCGAGCCAGGGCATGTGCGTTTGTGGAAATGTTTGCATCGCTTGGAATGCCATCGCCTATTCTAATTACGGCTCGCCATTTTGCGAAACGGGCGCCCAATCTGAAATATTCGGCACACCTCTCACGGAGTCCATCGAGGCCTTCCGTAATTTTCTCGCCATGGTGGTGGGCCAGATCCTTGGCACCCGTGTCCACCTTGATTCCGGGATGGATTCCGCGGCTGGCAAGATAGTCGGGGATTGGAGTCCCATCGTCCATGCTCTGCTTGATGGTCTCGTCGAACAGGATTATCCCGCTGATTGCGTCCTCGTATCCATGCGTCGAGAAGATGTTTGTTCGGTAGGACCTTCTTGTCTCGGGAGATGGTTCGACACCCACTGCCTCTAGTCTATTTGACATAGTCCCATTACTCTCATCTGCTGCGAGAATTCCCTTTCCCGGGGCTACAAGTTCCATAGCTGTCTTCTCTAGAAGTTCCCTGTCCATATCGATTACCGATGTCGACGAGAAGGTACTGAGAAATGAAACCATCGTTAGTGATTGATTTTTTCAGAGTTGGATAGTGGGCCTATATTTCTCTCTCGGAAGAAACGAACCTGTGCCCCTTATTGGCCACGTCAATTATCTCTGAGTGGACCGATGCCCTGCCATCTCCGATAATTTCTACACCCCGAGTCCTGCCACTGCACACTCCTGTACCTATGAATAGGGAGTCTTCTGATGAGCATAGTTCGTCCCTGTCCCAAATTCTCTCTATATCCCCATCTATCATTCTCTCGGCGCGTTCCCTGTGGCCTTCGTTCTTGAAAACAAGCCTGCCTTCAAATGGCGCATCTAGGCCCCTTAAGGCGGTGGCAGTAATCACTCCCTCGGGAGCCGCTCCAATTCCCATAAGCATGTCAATGTGCGATTCTGGATCTGCAGAATCCAAGGCTGCTGAAACATCACCATCCCCGATTAGAATGACGTTGACCGATTGTTCATTGAGATCCCTGACTAGCTGATTATGCCTAGGTCTGTCCATCGCAACCACGTTCAGCTCCCCAGGTGACTTTCCAAGGGCCGTGCACGCCGCTTCGACATTGTATGCAACATCGGCCTCCAAGCTGATTTCTCCTTTGAGTTCGGAGGGACCAGCTATCTTGTCCATGTAGCAGTCAGGAGCATGGAGCAAAGCTCCCCTCGGTGCTGCGGCCAATACAGCCATGGCATTGGGCAGATTCTTCGCTACATGATTTGTGCATTCAAGCGGATCAACTGCGATGTCTATAGATGGCGCCTGGGGCATTCCTTGCATCGAACCCAGTGGCTCCCCTATCCACAACATGGGGGCATCGTCCCTTTCTCCCTCGCCTATGGCAACTCTACCATCGAACGGAACTTTATCGAAGACGGCCCTCATAGCCTCGACTGCGGCGCCGTCTGCGGCCTTCCCGTCTCCTTTCCCCCTCCAAGCGGACGCTGCTACAGCCGCTGCTTCGGTCGCCTCAAGGAAATAGTGCTCCAAGTCTACGGTCGCCATGCCAAGGCGAGAGGGTCGGGGTTCTCAATCCTGCGCATCGCCCTTCCGCTTCTCTATCACTCGGATATCCCTCATTCTTGTTTCTGGGTATTGGCCGGAACTGTCCTTCTCCAATGACTTGACCATGTCCCAAACACATAGCAATCCCGTAGAAACGCCACAAAGGGCCTCCATCTCCACCCCTGTCTTCCAGTGAGCGCTTACAGTTACAGTGCATACAAGGGAGTTGCCTTCCCAATCCCAGGATACATTGCAAGACTCGATTGGCACAATGTGGCAGTGTGGAATCATCCTAGGGGTTTCCTTTACAGCCAGAATAGCTGCAATCGTGCTGGCTTCCAGAACGTCTCCCTTGATCACCTGACCATTTCTAATCGCATCAACTGAATTGGGCGAAAGCTCGAGAGAGCCTTTTGCGACGGCGTGCCTGTGAACTATCGGTTTGTGCCCGATGGGAACTATTGCATCTGTCATCCCATTCCACCTTTCCACTCAACGCCATCAGAGCGTGTCTCTTTCTTCCACAGGGGGGCCTGGCCCTTGAGTTCATCGATTAACCATGAGCAGGCCTGGAAACCTTCTCTTCTGTGTTCAGAGCCAACGTGAATGCAGACAATAGCCTCTCCAGGAAGGACCGTGCCAGTCCTGTGTGCGATGACCACTGATGAGACGCCGAAATCCGAAATTGCCCTTTCGGCGATTGATTCTAGGACCGAAGGCAATTTTTCGCCCCATGCATCAAATTCCAGACTATACACGTCGTGCCTCCCTTCTTTGCCACGAGTAATTCCGACAAAGCTGACTATGCTCCCACAGCCATCCTTGGACACCATGCCCCTCAATTCCTCGGGGTTGATCGAAGCGCCTTCAACGAAGACTCGCACGGACACGACTCTCCGATGGGCGTTGAGTGCTTGAAGACGCCGGAACTACCCAACTGTTCAAGCGGTCAGGCGATATCGGAGCTTCGTGTCTAAGGAACCCGTGCACATCCTTGGAGCTGGCCTTTCAGGACTGTCCGCGGCTGTCATTCTAGCAAAATCCGGAAGAGAGGTCCATGTTCATGAAATTAGGAAGGATAGTGGTGCCCGTTTCGATGGAGATTTCCAAGGCCTGGAGAACTGGACCAGCAGAAGTGACTTCTTCGATGAGATGCGCGAATGGGGCCTCGACCCTGATGAATTCAAATCAGACCCATTCAGCATAGTAGACCTAGCTCACCCGGATGACGTAATCACTAATCCGATAACTGATGGAGTGGCTTTCAGGGTCGTTGAGAGGGGGACTGGGCATCATTGCATTGACCAGGGCTTCAAGAGGATGGCAGAGGCTGCGGGCGTGAAGATTCACTATGGAGTCAAAAGGGCCCCAGAAGATTGTCACATCATTGCTGCTGGCCCAAAGGATTCCAGTGCAATTGCTTTCGGGGAGGTTTTCCATACTGATCACCCCAATCACGTTACTTTCCAGCTGAATGACAAGCTCGCGCCGGGAGCCTACTCATACCTGATAATTATCGATGGGATTGGACTTATCTGCACTTGTCTATGGAGAAAACAGAAGAAGAGCGGGCGTTACCTAAATGAGACCATAGCATGGTATGAAGAGAGGTACAATCTGAATCGAAAGCCAATCAAAAGAGTAGGGGGGAAGGGTGACTTCTCAATACCCGAGAAATACGTCCACGAAGGTCGTTACTATGTTGGAGAGGCAGGGGGGCTCCAAGATTTCATGTGGGGCTTTGGGATGAGATACGCCATTACCAGCGGGGCTCTTGCCGGAATGGCGATGCTGGGAGAATGCGATTATGAAGAAGAAGTCAAAGATCGACTTCTGCCCTTGATCAAAGTTAGTGCTACTAACAGATTCCTGATGAACAGGATAGGGGACAGGGGTTTCAAAATGGTGGCCAATCATTGGATGAGGGATCAAAAGAGGAAGGGGGATGGATTGGAATTCATGCGTTGGGTGTACAGGCCGGGGATATTCAGGCGAATGATTTGGCCATTAGCACGAATGGGGATGCTGCGGAAGAAATCAATGGGTGATGGCCGGAGAGTTCTGAGGATGCCTTTCAGAGGGGCCTTGAGGAGAGACAGTTGGGAACCCAGTGCAAGGGCCATTGAAATTGGGGAGCAGTGGAAGGCGATTCAGAGGGGCGGAGGGGACGTGTCCTTCTCCGATACCGACGCTTGACTCCATGATCGGCTTCCGTTTCATTGATATGGCGCCTCTCATTGGAAACATTATGACGTCATGGCCACAAATGGAGCCAATGCAGAACAACCTGGTGAACTACGGAGTTACCGACAACGGAATCGCGGTTATCGAACTATGCTCTGACTCGGCCGGTGAGCCGCTTTCTGAAGGTAAGACTTCGGTAAACACATACACCCATGCCATGATGCGGGATATCGATGAAGCTGTACTGAAGGCACGCTTTGACGATGATGTAACTGTGATTGTACTAACCGGCCATGGGGAGAAGTTCTTCTCAGCAGGTGCCAGCATAAGCATGCTTGACTCCGTCAGTCCGGGATTCAAGTACTTCTTCTGCCTTCATGCGAATGAAACCCTAAGCAGATTGGAACAGACTCCTAAACTTGTCATAGCGGCCCTCAATGGTCATGCCGTGGGAGGCGGACTAGAGATAGCGATGGCTGCGGACATCCGTATCGGGAGGAAGGATTCTGGACAAGTCGGCCTTCCAGAGGTCTCCCTAGGAGTCCTAGCAGGTACGGGAGGGACCGCTCGTCTTTCCAGACTGGTAGGCAAGGCGAAGTCTATGGAAATCATGGTGACGGGGAGGAAGTTTTCCTATGAGGAAGCAAGAGAAATGGATCTCGTGCACGACGTCTGGGCGGGAAGCCTGTCAGACTTCCATCAAGATATTCTTGATTATGCTGGTCAATTCACTCTGCCATTCGCCGCTAGCAAGGCAATTGGGAACATCAAGCGAAGCGTTCAGAGTGGCATGGAGATACCTCTTGAGTACCACCTAGCATTGGAGAGGGAATTGCAGTCCGACCTCTTCCAGAGCAAGGATGCAAAGAAGGGGATCGCTGCATACGTGAACAGGAAGATTCCAGAATTCGAAGGTAACTAGTAGTTCAGAGGAGGAAGGAAAGATGACGGATGCAGAAGTAGTGAAGGACTACACAGAGAATTTCGAGACTTGGATAAATGACTTCAACGAATGGCAAACCAGGATTGGTTTCGACCCCTCCTGGCTTGGCGATTACAGATTCGACATCAAGTTTGACTGGGACACTGCTGGTGAAACCATAGAATTCGGAGATTTCGCTGGCAAGCCGAAGTGGGATCGGCGCATGCAGATTCCACAGCAAACCGTCAGAGACGCCATCATCAGTATGGTTAGCGTCCAAGGCGACACAGAATTCGCTTCCGTTGAACAGCAGAACCATCTTCTTGCCACTGCCCCGACTGAATATGACAAAAAATCCGCACTTCGAATAATGTGCGAGGAACAACGTCACGGATGGCAAATGGCTTACCTCCTCTGCACCTTCTTCGGTGAGCAGGGAGTCAGGGAAGCCTCGAAGCTTCTCGAAAGAAACGCTCAGGAAGGAACTAGGGTCCTAGGTTCGTTTAACGAGCCTATTGATCACTGGCTGGACTTCTTCATGTTCACGCATTTCATTGATAGGGACGGGAAGTACCAGTTGAAGATGCTTAGCACGTCCTCCTTCAAGCCACTTGCAGCTAGTATGGGCCCAATGCTGAAGGAGGAGTCATTCCACTTGGGGACTGGTGCAAACGGACTGAGAAGGGTGGTCAAGCAGGGCGTCATCCCCTGTGCCCTTATCCAGAAGTACGTGAACAAATGGGTCAGTACCGGACTGGACTTGTTTGGAACTGATGATTCGAGCAGCGCCCAATGGGCCTACGTCTACGGAATAAAGGGCAGGTACGACGAGAGGGAGTCTGATGATGAGGCTGACAGAGAGCACCTGAATGAAGCTAGCAGGGAGTTGTATTTCCAAGAAATTAGAGAGGAGATGCGGAGGATCAGCAAGCCTCGTAAGGAGGGCGAACCAGAGTTGGTGATTCCCTCTGACAAGTTCAACAGGGGCATAGGCAAGTATTCCAAAAGGCGCTTCACGATTGAAGGGGAACCTTTCGAAGGAGACGATGTGGCTTGGGATGAGTACCTGAAGACAGTGTTGCCAACCGATGAAGATGAGGATCGCCTGATTAACGAGTACATGAAGGAAGAGTGGATCCAATACAGAGAATGGAAGGGATGAGAAGGGGTTTGCTGATGCAATATCACTCGCTAACAATTTTTGACAAGAAGAAGTGTGCTCACTTCTTTGAGTTCCTGACTGAATACTTCCACAGCCACCACCATTCAGAGGAGCAAGATGCTGAGGCTTACGAGAGTCTCCTGTATATGGTCAAGAGACCTTACACTCCGGATATGCTCGATATGATAGACGACTGGATGGGGCTCCCAGAGAGGGTCTGGAGGGAGGACACTCAGAGAGAGGTTATACTGTCATTGTATGCCATTAGGTACCCCGACACCCTGCTCATAGAGAGTCTGACTGAGTCGGCCAGATCTGACATCAGAAGACTCTCGGCATATCTGCACTTCACACACCATACTTACTCCATCTGGGACGAAGATTCCCTCAAGGGCCTTCACAAGCTGGGAATTGACATACCGACTACTGAGGTAGCCGACCCGTTCATCTACGGTGCATATGTTTCCGCGATAGAACTACTGAAGGATGTTGCACCATTTACGTGCTTCCTTGAGCATGATGTACCCAGACAGCGCCTCTTCCAGGCGGCTCTAGCAGCTTACGGCAGGGAGTGAATTTGTGGAAATCAGTACCGTTGCCGTAATCGGCGCGGGGACAATGGGGGCAGGCATTGCCCAAGTGTGCGCTCAGGCAGGATGGGAAACTAGACTGCACGATCCATTCCCAGAGAGTTTAGCCAGTGGCATGGCATCCATCGAATCATTCTGGGAGAAGGGGGTTTCCCTTGGAAAGACTAGTGCGGAGCAGAAGGAAAGTTGGTCTGCCAATCTCACTGATTGCAGTGACCTTGGCGAGGCAGTTGGGGATGCTGATCTGGTGATAGAGGCGGTTCCCGAGGACATGGATCTGAAGAAGAAGATTTTCAGGGGCTTGGAGATGATGGCCCCGGGACATGCAATTCTGGCTACGAACACTTCTGGATTGCAGATTAGCGAAATAGCTGGTTCAACGGGATGCGGGGAGCGGGTAATAGGGCTTCATTTCTTTAATCCCGTTCCAATCATGAAACTTCTGGAGATTGTTCATCACGATGGGTGCTCAGAGTCCACAATAGATGCGGCTCGCTCCATAGGGTCCTCAATGGGGAAGGAGTCCATTTTGGTAAATGACATCCCAGGCTTTGCAACCAGTAGACTGGGAGTTGTTCTTGGCAATGAGGCGATTAGGATGCTTGCCGATGGAGTGGCTAGCGCATCTGATATTGATACTGCCATGAGGCTCGGATATCGCCACCCAATGGGCCCCCTCGAGCTTTCGGATCTTGTCGGCCTGGATGTTAGGAGAGACATCCTCAGGAATCTCACGGAGTCCTTCGGTGACGAACGGTACGAACCTCACGGGTTGCTCGAACGCCTTGTTTCCGAAGGTAGCCTAGGGAAGAAAGCTGGTAGGGGGATCTACGATTGGAGTGACGGTGTGAAGCGCGAGCGTGAAGATCTTCCGATGTGAGATTTGGGGGATTGGAAATGATTCCAGCGTGGGTTGAGGTCATTGGAGTCATAGCAGGAACACTAGGGGTTGTGGCCTGGATACCCCAGATCAGAAAGGTGTGGTCGGATGGGGAACATGAGGGGATTTCCATTCCTACATTCTCTCTGGTTTCAACCTCGCTTGTGCTCTGGCTTGTTTATGGAATTGTAATTGGTTCAGTAGCTATGATAATGGCTAATTTGGCAGCATTAAGCTGCATAATAGCGATCATTGTAGGCGTCATCAGGCTACGCGGATGAGGTGGCTGCTGGTGCGAACACCGGGAGTTGAACCCGGGTTAGCAGGTTGGGAACCTGCTGTCATAACCACTAGACCATGTCCGCTTATGCAAATTGGAAAGGGTAGGGGTAATTTAGCGCCACGGTACGAATTATGGCCTAGAATCCGCCTTGCGCTTCTTAGAGCCTGGTCTTTGCCCTCTCTTCTTATTTCCATGATTTCGGTTTTTTCCCGATTTGTTGGACTTAGATGGTGAATTACGATATATTCTACCATTCTCCTTCCCTCTGGACCTGTTGCCTTTGCCGCCCCTACCTCTTTGATTCCTCCTTGGCCTTCCACCGGCCCCAGATTCCCTGTCACTTCGACGGTTTGTTTTGTTGGGCTCCTCCTTGGTAATCGTGAAATCATTCTTCTTGAGGTCGTCAGGGCGAGGGTCGGAAAATCTCTTCCTAATGCCTACTTGTTTCTGGATTCTACCGTAAATCCTCTGCTCATTGCCCTTGATGAAAGAAATAACAACTCCTGTTTGTCCTGCCCTGGCTGTCCTTCCACTTCTGTGCTTGTACGCCTTTGCATCATCAGGGGGGTCATAGTGAATCACGCAGTTTACGCCTTCAACATCTATTCCCCTAGCAGCAACATCTGTCGCGATAAGTACCATGCTTCTACCAGTGCTGAATTTGTTCATGGCACGATCCCTCTGCCTCTGATTCAGGCCCCCATGGAGGGTGGAAAGTGGGATGCTGTCCAATTGCATCTCGCCACCTAAACGATCTACTCCGGCACGGGTTCTACAGAATATGATGCTTCTACCTGCCCTTCTGACTGATTTGACAGCGATTTCAGTCTTTTTGTGCGGCTTCATCTTCCAAAACAGGTGCTCCATACCATCCATGCTTATTTCCTTAGGGCCTATCTCTATCCTCACAGGATCGTCTTGGTACAGCTTCACTAGTTTAGCAACATCATGATCCAGTGTCGCACTGAAGAGTATCATTTGGGGGTTGCTTGTACACTTCTCAATGATAGAGCAAACTGGCTCCATGAAGCCCATGTCAGCCATCCTGTCAGCTTCGTCCAGAACCACCATACCAACGTCCTCCAGAGTCAATGCCTTTCTTTTCAGCAAGTCGATTAGCCTACCTGGGCACGCGACTAGTATCTCCGCACCCTTGTCCAATCCCTTCAATTGCCTACCATAGGAGGTCCCTCCATATACTGAAAGTACCTTCATCCTGGAGTTCCAAGCTAGTGGATCCAGTACGTTTCTTATTTGCTCGGCGAGTTCCCTAGTTGGAGTCAGTATTAGGGCAGTTGGCCTCTTGGAGTCAGCTGGCCTTGTTCTCTCTATCATTGGGAGGCCGAAAGCTAGGGTCTTTCCAGAACCGGTTGGTGCCCTGCAACACAGGTCCCTTCCTTTCATCAGACTGGGGATAGCCTCTATCTGTACCTCGAATGGCTCTGTGATGCCTTGACTTGATAGAGACTCAACTAGGCCGGGCCCGATCCCTAAATCTGAGAATCGAACCACTGAGAACCCTAGTCAGGGCGCGCGTAGGTTCCCTATTTAGTATGGACAGTTTGAAGTGGGATAATCCAATGAATGGGCAAATACGATTCCGATGCGGGCACTATTGGGAATTGTGGATTTCCTTCCTTCGAACATATTCCGAATAATTCCCGGGCCAGACCCATAGGCTGCCGTCTCCTGGAAGTTCCCATATTGTATCGCAAATCTTGTCGAGGAAGAATCGGTCGTGGCTTACGGTGATTATCGCTCCATCGTATTCCTGGAGGGCGTCCTCAAGGGCCTCCTTCGCGTCAGTATCGAGATGGTTGGTCGGCTCATCCAACAGGAGCATGTTATTCTCACTGAGCAAGAGTTCTAGCAAGGCTATTCTCGCCCTCTCCCCCCCACTTAGCTTCCCCAAGGGAACTGAGACCATGTCTTTCGTGAATTGGAACTGCCCCAGGAGGGCCCTGATTGCACCATATTCCATCCTAGGCCTAAGAGCCTGGACTTGCTGCACGGGGTTTAACGAGAAGTCCAGAGACCTGTGGTCCTGATGGAAGTATCCTAACTTGACCCCCGGGCGGACGTCCAGTGTTCCAGAATCCAATCCCAGCTCCCCCATGATAATCCTGAGAATCGTTGTCTTGCCAGCTCCGTTAGGACCTACGACTCCAATCTTCTGGCCCCTCCTCACGCCGACCTCGAGGTCTTTGACGATTGGTCTCCCGAGCCCTTCAAAGGTAAGGTTCGCCTTGTGAAAGTCAAGTACCTCGAGACTGCTCTTTTCCATGGATTGAAGGTTGAAGTTTAGACTCTGCCTCTGCCTTGGCTTTAGTGATTTTAGCCACTTCAGTTCTCTTTGAGACCTAGTGATCATTACGTGCTTCTGAGATACTGACTTATCGAACTTGTTTGCCCTTTTCATTGACTGCATAGCTCCCAGAAGCCTCTTTATCTCCTTCTGGGTCTTTTCTATCCTGTCACTTAGGGTCTGGAGGAATAGCTCCTTCTGCTGGAGGTGTGAGCTGTAGTTTCCCGGATATCCCTTGAGATGGGCATCTTGAACCTCTACAATATTGTTACAGACTCGATCCAGGAAGTACCTATCGTGACTCACAATCAACAAGGCCCCTTCGAACTCATTCAAGAATCCCTCAAGCCAAGTCAGAGTCTGGAAGTCTAGGTGATTAGTAGGCTCATCTAGGAAGAAGACATCTATCTCCCCCAATCCAACGAGTTGTCTTGCTAATGCCACCTTTGCCCTCTCTCCTCCAGATAGGGATGACAGTTGGATATCCAATGAGTGGTGGGCCAAGTCTAGTGCCTTCAGAATCTCCTGGGCGTGTCCAGCAACGTCTCCTCCCCCAGATCGGGCCATTAGGCTCTGCAGCTCCTGATACCTCTCCATTGCCGGCTGCCAGTCAGTATCGTAGAACGATGGGTCGGCCATCATTTGTTCGAGAGAGGAAATCTCCTCCTCTAGTTCCTGAAATTGCCTCCCTCTTCTGTTAAGCTCCTCACCCAGTGTTGCCGTCTCGTCGATATCTCTGACCTGAGTGAGAAACGCTAGGCGTAAGCCGGGGGCGAATGTTATGTCCCCCATATCCTGGTCTTGATTGCTAATTGTTCGCAAGAGTGTTGTCTTGCCCGCACCATTGTGCCCGACCACCCCTATTCTGTCCCCTTCATCAATCCTGACGTTTACTCCCTCTAGCACAGTGAGCGGTCCGAAGGCCCGATGGACGTCCTCGAGGCGTATGAGCTCCCTTGCCACGAGACTGCGCGTGGACTTGGGTTGAAGTGCCCATCGGTCACGATCAATGACTTAGGACGGCAATAATCATGAATGGCGGGCCCCGATCAATTAACATGACATCAATGAGAGATCGCTGGAAATCGTCGAACGGAAGGAAAAAGCTGTTTTCCATTTCCACAGTATTATTGCTGTTATTTTGCTGCGGATACATTGCTATCGGATATGTGGTCGCTTCACAGGCCATAGCGGTAAACGCGGGATGCGGGATGTGGAGCGAGAACACACCATCTGATTGGGACACTGATGATGATTGGGAAAGTTTCGAACCATGGCCTGATGCTGACGAACGTGTAGAGATCCGTCGCGATTTCGATGCTTCGCCATATCAGATGTCGTCGTACGAGGAGATTGCATTTTCACCGAGAGGCGATTCTGGAATTACTCTAAGCGGGTGGTATGTTGAGGTCGATCCGGATGCCCCAGTGGTCATACAAACACATGGGATGCCAATGAATGGAAAATGTAAACCAGAAATGCTCCTAATGCAGGGTTACCTAGCCGAAGGAGGAATAAATTCACTTTCGTTTGATCTCAGAAATTATGGGGACAGCGAAGTTGTTGGCGATTATATTGCAGTAGGCCAGAAGGAATACAAGGACCTTCTTGGGGCCTATGACTGGCTCATATCTGAGAAAGGATACGAGCCAGGCGAAGTGGGCATGACTGCCATATCTGCAGGCGGGGGCGCTGCTATCGCCTTCGCCGAAGAAACTGGCATAGGTGCTATGTGGCTAGACAGCGCGGTTTTGGACTTCCCTTTGGTAGTCAAGAACGAACTCGGGAGATTGGGTTTCCCAACTATCTTCGCGGGACCGGCAACTACCGTCGGCGGTTGGCTTGCTGGAGTGAGTCTGACTGAGAGATCACCCATGGAAGCAGCCGAAAACGCGGGTGAGAGGGAGGTTTTCTTGACGCATGCAGTTGATGACCCGAGAGTATCAGTTGTCCATTCTGAGCGGTTTGAAGCGAGAATGATCGAGAATGGAGGAGATGTGACTACCTGGTATGTTCAGGACAGGGGGCACGTTGATGCGATTTGGGGAGAGTCAGAGGAATACAAAACCAATTTGGTAGATTTCTTCAATGATTCATTGGGGTCCTGATTCTACTCTTCTTCATCCGTCTTTGAGAACACTGGCTCCCTCTTTTCCAAGAAAGCTGAGACTCCCTCGGCAAAGTCGGGAGTGAGGGAGGAGGCTATCATCAGGGCCCTCTCGAATTCCAATTGGGTCTCGAAGTAGGTCGATGTAGAGGCATCCATGAGCTGCTTGGTCGATCTCCTGCTGTTTACCGACCACCTCCCCCAGTTCCTCGCTATCTGCACTGATCTGCCAACTAGATCGTCATGAGGCACCACCTCATCTACTGCTCCCATCTCCAGTGAGGTCTCTGCTGACCATACTTGGTTCTCGAAGAAGAACTTCTTGGCCTGCTGCACTCCAACGAGGCGCGGAAGAAGCCAAGTGGTTCCCCCATCCGGAGATAGCCCCAGTGCAAAGAATGCGGCAGCTAGCTTCGCCCTTTCCGAGCAAATCCTGTAGTCAGCGGAAAGCGCGAGTCCCAGCCCCCCGCCCGCTGCAGCACCGTTTATTGCAGCGATGAAAACGGTATCACTAACCCTAATCTTGAGTATCAATGGGTGCAGTGTACCCGTCATATCACTGGTCATCTGCCCAATTGTCCCATCGTCAATGGCGTCAGCGAATTCCCCTATGGGCCCTCCAGCACTGAAGAAATGGCCGGAGCCAGTGATCACTACAGCCCTGCATGATGGGTCGTCCATCAGTTTCTCTAGTTCTACCACGAAAGGATTCAGATTTACTGGATTGAATGTGTTTCTCGATGCCTCGGGAGAGAGTGTCACTATCGCGACTCCGCCATCCTCCCTGTCCACTCTGAAGGGCATGATTCGCGTAGATAGTCATCATTATTGAACTCCATGAAGGTGATAAGTCGCCCCTCGCTGGGCCATTCCATGCACGAACGCGACTGCATATACATCGACGGGAGATGGGTTCCAGCCAGAGGGAGCGGGGTCATCGAAGTGGTCAACCCCGCCACCGAGGAGGGGATCGGTTCCGTCCCTGTGGGAGATGTGTCTGACGTTAACAATGCGGTTGAGGCGGCTCGCTCGGCATTCTCATCCTGGTCCGAGAGCAGCATAGCAGAGAGACAGGGTTACCTGAACGCGATTTCTACGGCCATTGCCGAGCGGGGCGAGGAGATCGCGGAGCTCATCACATCCGAAGTGGGGACTCCGATCAACTACTCGCGCATGGCCATGGTCGGAACGCCCCGTGTGGTTTGCCGTTCATATGCCAAGATGCTGGACTCCTTCGAGTGGGAGGGGGAAGTAAGAAACTCGCTAATCGTGAAGGAGCCGATTGGGGTGGTCGGCATGATCACCCCCTGGAACTTCCCCCTGCACCAAATTATCGGGAAGGTCGCTCCAGCTCTCGCCGCGGGATGCACGATGGTTCTCAAGCCCTCCAAGGAAGCCCCCCTCAATGCTTTCATCCTAGCAGACATAATCGACGAGATTGGTCTTCCTGCTGGGGTATTCAACTTGATCTCGGGGCATGGCCGGGAGATCGGTGAGGCACTGGCGTCCCACCCAGGGGTGGACATGGTGAGCTTCACCGGGTCGACAGCGGCTGGAGTGAGCGTGTCGAAGGCGGCGGCACCGACGGTCAAGCGCGTGACCCTGGAGCTGGGGGGGAAGAGCGCCAATGTGATTCTCGATGACGCGGACATCCCGAAGGCCGCCAAGATGGCAGTCTACGCCTGTTTCAACAACTCGGGGCAGGAGTGCTCCTCACTCAGCCGACTTATCGTCCCCGCCTCTGCGCGTGACGAGGTCGTCGATGTGATCTCCTCCACCATGGAGAGGTACACGGTAGGCGACCCCATGGACGAGGGCATGAAGTGCGGCCCGATGGCATCGAAGAGGCAGCAGGACTCAGTGAGTGGCTACATCGCAACGGGAGTCTCAGAGGGAGCGACCCTGGTTTCAGGGGGCGAGGGGATGCCGAATGGTTTGTCCGCCGGATTCTTCGTCAAGCCTACGGTGTTCGCCGACGTCACTCCTGAGATGACTGTTTTCCGCGAGGAGATATTCGGGCCGGTCCTGTCGATAAGCACCTATGAGACTGAGGAGGAGGCCATATCGATGGCGAACGACTCGGAGTACGGCCTTTCTGGCGGGGTCTGGTCGGGTGACGAGGGCCGAGCGATGCGCGTTGCCCGTGCCATGCGCACCGGACAGGTCAGCATAAACGGAGGGGCGTTCCACATCAGTGC
>Ga0206683_10000500_pt1 | contig 28541 bp, 23 predicted proteins | sample M280m12015metaG_FD_155483 | JGI IMG/M metagenome (GOLD analysis project Ga0206683, IMG submission 155483) | Ammonia-oxidizing marine archaeal communities from Monterey Bay, California, United States - M2 80m 12015 | ecosystem: Environmental > Aquatic > Marine > Intertidal zone | place: USA...
CAACCTCTGTTCTGTCTAGACGCTCCGCTATTACTAAGTCCCCTTCACCAACTATATTAAGAGTGTCCCAAGTTGTTTTCGTCCAATTGGCAATAAATCCACCAATAAATAATTTTAATTGATCTTTACCTTGGACTGGTTCAGCTGGCATGTTGTAGTAAATACCATCTTCAGAAAAGTAAGATACAAGCTCTTCCGCGTCTAGATTTGACCATGCTTCTATAAAGTTTTTAATTACTGTTATGTTGTTATTCATGAAATTCTCCTAAATTTTAATCTTCTTAATTAATATACCCTGATCCCCTCTATGTACTGGCGAGAATATACCGGTACGAGCTTTATATAACTCATCAAGATGACTGGGAAGTTTAGTGCTTATATCAATAAGGTAGCCATTGATTTCCTCTTGATTCGTATCAAAATTAAGAGTTAATTCAACTTCTTTATCATAAATTCCATTCAAATAAATAGCATAAAATCCTTTCGTAAAGCCCCATCTACTTAAGACGGTTTCTATTTCCAGAGTTCCTAAGTTAAATGAATTTAAGCTGGATTCTTTAGGAAGGAGTAAAACGATCCTGCTCGCTGATCTGTCACTTTGCAAATTCACTTTTATTGATTGACCGTTATTTAATCGTTTCTTATCTTTTATTACAGGACCTTTCCATCCACTGGAATTGGTTTCCGCCCAATATCTAGAAGAATATTCTTTTGCGAAAGAAATTAACGATTTAGAGCTAAGAGTGTTAACGAATGAAGACAATGGTTCTATTAAAGGTTCAGGGTCATTGGCTGAGACATTTTTATAATTACCGGATAAGTGAATATAAGATTTATCTGTATCAATATTCTCGTAAAAATGAATATTCACATGTTGAGGTCTGTGTTCAGTATAAAGGTTTGTAAAACTGCCTGATATTAAGGCAATTAAAGTAACTGCACCTACATAAGACATTGCTGTTTTAATTTTTAGAGAATATAGAAAAGGAGAAATGATTAGAGCGTACAGCCCCGCAAAAGGTAATACTGCCCAAACTAATTTATATCCCTGACTTTGCTCTAAAGAAAATATAAGCCCTAAAGTTAAAGGCAAGGTAACGACTAAAGTGAGAAGTTGGAAAAGAGACTTGTGTTTATCTTCTAAAAGAACTGCAAGAAGGATTAACGGGCTTGCAGAAATTAGAGGAAGAATAAATGTATTGGCAGCATCAGGTAAGAGGATGGTGATAGCAAAAGATAATATAAGCCAAAAAAACCAAGACCCTAATATCATCTCTTGTTCATTTACAAATCTTCTACTAATAGCAGTTCCAATCAAGGCCCCTAAGGTAGTTGAACTAATTAGTAAAAGACGATAAGGCCAATCTATACCAGGCCAACTTATTACGTTGCCTGAGAGTAAAGATAATAGATAAAACCCAGCTGCACCAGAAAGGACTGTTGTTGATAATGTTATTGGAGAAAATACAATTCCTAAAGCTGTTCTTTTTAGGTTGATCTTTGATTTTATAAGGGCAGTAATTAATATGAAGGTTGCAAGTAAGCATATAAATATACTGTTACTTGATTTCCATTGAGTCCAGAAACCATATATTTCTCCTCCGTATATATATTCATCTCCCATATCCTGCCAATCTGCTGATAGCAATTCTCTTGAGGCGGGTAATATATTTTCTCCATGATGTTGGATGGTTCTAAGATCAATATTCTCTATAGTATCGTTTGGCGTGTGATAGTGGTTTCTTTCACCCGCAAATGCAAAATCTATCCCAGGGATGTTTGCTCTTTCAACCACGCTAAAATCTGTGTCATTAGGCATCCTCTTAAAGATCTCTTTCACAAAAGAGAAGCCATAGGGACTTTTATGTTCCTTAGAATAACTTTTAATTAGCAATTCATTTCTGCTAGACGTTCTAAGAACCATACTGCTTCCTGAAGAGCCACTTCCTTCTACGTTTAAAACGATTCCAATTTTCTTGGCTAAAGGGTGTTGATTAAAGAAAGCTTCGGCACCAATTAATCCATTTTCTTCAGCATCCGTAAGGATAAGCATAATTGGATGTTTAAAAGGAGCTTCTAATTTTAATGCTCTAGCTGCCTCAAGAATTGCAACAACTCCAGCTCCATCATCTCCGGCACCAGGCGCCATAGGAACGGAATCATAATGCGCCATCAAGGCTAAGTAAGGCAGGTCAGTCTGACCTGGGATTATTCCTATTAAGTTTTCAACCTCCGCACAACTAGAAAATCTAGACGCACAAGCCCAAGTCTTCTGTTCTTGATGTTCAATTCCTAATTTATCTAATTCAACTTTTAATCTTTCTTTGATGACTCTGTTAAGATCCGAACCCACAGGATGGGGTTGATTTTCTCTTAATAGACTTTTAAGAATATTGTGAGCTCTAACTGCAGAGAACTCGTTTTGAGGAGCATCTATCCCTTTAGGGGCAGGGGGTTGAGTACTAAAATGCTGAATAAAGAAAAGTAATACAGTTAAGAGTATTGCCAATATTGGTATTCTATTTTTAATCACTATGTTATTTATAATGTCCTTAAGCGTATTTAATAACAACCCCAGATTTTAATTAATCATTATTTTGATATAGTGCAAGCATGAAATATGCTCACAGAGATGATATTTATGATGCCGACACCCACATGATGGAGAGGCCTGATTGGATTTATGAATTTGCTGATAAAGACATAAGAGATAGATTAGAACCCATAGTTGAAGGAGATAAAGAAACTTTATTAACAATCGATAAGGCCTTAGACCGTTTTCAAAGTCGACAATCTTCTAAAGATACTTTAAATAAAGCTAAAGAAGAATTTATGAGTTGGAAGCATAAAGGTTGGGATGGTCTCGGGGCGTTTGATCCCGATGAAAGAAAAATAGCGAATGATCTTCTAGGGTTTAAAGGGCACATAGTTTTTCCAACGAGTGCTTTTGATCAAGTTTTAGCAGCGAAAGAAGATTCAATTATTCTAGGCGGCATAAAGGCCTTGAACAGAGGCATGGCAACTTTTTGTGAAGTTGACCCTAGAATGTATGGAGCAGCTTACATACCATTCAATTTCGGTGAAGATGTTGCTCTTAAGTTCCTGAGAGACGCGATCAAAGATAATTTCTCAGTCATACTTATAGATACAATTGCGCCTGAAGGCTGCAAGGCATTTACCCACCCGGATTACGATATCGTTTGGCAAGAGATACAAGAATCAGATATAACAATAACTTTGCATGTGGGAGCAGACAGTAGCTGGGACCCCGTTCCTCTATCGTTTTACAATAATGCTAGTTCAGTGCCTATTCATAAAGTAGGAGATGCACCGCGAGATGCCCTGGCTTACATGGGGATTTCTTATAATGCTGAATTATTCCTTGCCTCAATGATTTTTGATGGCGTTTTAGAACGTTTTCCTAATTTAAGAATAGGTGTTGTTGAACTAGGAGCATCTTGGATAATTTCATGGATGAAACACTTAGATCAGTCTTATAGAGCGTTTAGAAGATTACAAGACCTTTCTCAAGTGAAGCAATTGCCTTCTGAGTATGTAAAGAAACACATCAAGATAACTCCGTTCCCTGGTGAAGACATCGGTTGGTTATTAACTTCTGGAGCTGCTGACTTACTTATGTTTGCATCAGATTATCCCCATCATGAAGGAACAGATGATCCAATTTCTAGATTTGAGAAGACAATGTTAGAAATTGATGAGAGCACGAAAAAGAAATTTTATAGTGACAACTTTAAGAGCTTACTGGGAAGCAACATCATTGATTAGTAAATTTAATACGTTGTAAAAAAGATGGCCAAATATTACAACCCATTTTGGGTAATTATCTTTGTCTTATTGACGTTTGAAATTTCAAGTTTACCTCCTCTTTATCTTTTAGATTCTTTGGGAGACTGGGTGTATCAAAACCCAATAATGGTTAGCATGACCTACATAGGGGAAGTTGAAATGTACCCCATTAGGGATAACTTAGCAGGGCTCTTTGCTATGCCGATGGTTATCTTCTTTATTTTATGGCGAATGAAAAAAAAGAAGATACCTCTTTCTGAATTAGGTTCGTTAGAAATACAAAGAAAGCCTTTATATTTAAGCATTTTCCTATTGGCAGCCTTTTTAATATTTGAAGAACTATACTTTTACCTTCTTGGCATTGAAATGCCCGAATCCTTTATCGAATTTATGCTTGCTGAGCCCATTTTATTGGGCTTTATCTCCGTAGTGGTAGTTGCACCTATTATCGAAGAATTCTTATTTAGAGGTTTCTTGTACTCTCAATTACGAAGATCTGCCTTAAAGGATTGGGGCGCCATAGCGGTGTCTAGCTTGGTTTGGACTGCTATTCATTTTCAATATGAAATAGGTATATTGTTCTTTTTATTCCTATTCGGCCTATTTCTTGGCTATTTAAGACTAAAATACAATTCTTTACTGATACCCATAGCGCTTCACGCTATAAATAACTTATTAAGCTTTCTACAGACTATTTATTTCCCTTAAAGCAAATTTTCCTTGAAACATTAGTAAAATACAGGTAATTTGTTAGCTATATTTGAAGATCTAGGGAAAGATCTTAAAGAATTTTACACATATTAAGAACTTATAGGATTTAAGTTTTTACTAAACTTTGGGGAGTTTTAATGAAAAAGTTAACTTATATTGTATGTCTTTCTTTAGTTCCCTTCTTTGCTTTATCAGCCGATGATGAAGAAAGGGGAGGAATTGAAGAGGTTATCGTTACAGCTGAGAGGCAAGCATCTTCCATTCAAGATACTGCTATATCAATCACAGCTTTTGATGAGAATCTTATTGATGATCTAAACCTTAGAAACCAAGAAGATTTGCAGAATTATATACCTGCAACAACCATCCAACCTTACGATATCTCGATTAGAGGTATTGGTAGGATGTTTAGGGCATTAGGTGGAGACCCTGGTGTTGGAACATACGTTGATGGAGCATATTCTGTTGACTTCGGTATCGCTTCAACAGATAACGGTTTGTATGACGTTGAAAGGATTGAGATTCTAAGGGGCCCTCAAGGTACTCTTTACGGAAGAAACAGTATTGGTGGTGCGGTTAATTTCATAACCAATAAGCCTGATAGAGAATTCGGTGCTGAAGTAAGAACTTTAGTAGGTAGTTACGGTATGTCCGAAGCTTATGGGTTTATTAATACACCTGTAACCGATCATCTAAGCGTAAGACTTATTGCTGTTAACAGAGGCAGAGACGGAACCGTTGAAGATTTAGGAGCTGGATCTGACTTAGATAGTTATGACGATGAAAACTACACTATATCTATAAGATGGGAAAATGATAATCATACTTTTGATATCAGGGGCAATAACAGAAGTTACGGCAGAATCTTAAGTTCAGCTCAAGGTGCTGGACTTATAACAACCAGTGAATATGGATCTGGTGTTAGAAGAAATGACCTGATGATTCATGGTTATAGACCAGTTGATCCCGATACGCCTTGTTCAAGTTTCACTGATAGAACTGTGGCTAATTGCGCAACTCCTGGTTACGAGATATTTGAATTTAATCACAAAGGCCTACAAAGATTTGGACAATTCCTAGTTCCAGGTGTAGACCCTGCTTTATTTGCGGGAACCGGAGTTAGCCCTAACTTTGCTTATGGTTACGATCAAAGCATATTAAATGCCACAATGTTTGGAGATGGTAAAAGCGTTCCTTCATTGAGCGGAGGTGACCTAGTTACATCTACAAATGGAATGAATGACGAGTATTTTGGTCACTCAGGTGGACTTATCAACTATGTTTGGGATGTTCAAGATAACTTAACTCTTAAATATATTGGCGCTTATACAGATTATCTTTACACAAGGGTAACTGATGATGACAGAACAGGAAACCCAGTGTATGACGAGCAGTTCCATGCCATGCAAGAAAACGAAAACTGGCAAAATGAAATTCAAGTATTTTGGGACATTACTGACAATTGGAGTTTCGTAGGTGGTTTATTTGAGTATCATGAAGAAATTGATCAAGATTTAGATTTCTTTAACCCAAATGGAGATCCTAGATACGCTGATGCTGCTAACTACGGCGCTACTGTAGATGCCGTTGCTGGAGCTGATGCTTCTGATTACACGAAAATGTTAACTGCCGTGGCAGTTTATGGGGGAGCTAACCCAACCGTTCCCGCATATTCAGCAGGTACTGCTAACGCTTATTCGGCTAGAGATGTTGGTTGTGGTGTAGCAAGTTTATTAGGATTATACGGTGTTCCAGACTTCGCAGACCCTTATTTAACTCAAGTATGTATCATTTCTGGACCCTGGTCGGGAGAGGATGCAGTTCTTAAAGATGGACCTAACCCTTCACTTGGAACAACTTTTGTTTGGCAAACTGAAAATAAAACAGATGCTTATGCTGTTTACTTCCAAACCGAATATCAAATCAATGAAACTTGGGCTATTACACTTGGTGGGTCTTACAGTGAAGATGAAAAGGACGCTGAAGAAAACTTAGTTCAATACGGTGAGGCGGAGTTAACTTCTGCTAACCTTTTGGCTTTTAACGTAGCTACTGGCGCATTAAATGCAGATGGTACTCCTACAGGAACGGGTGTAATAAGATTTAAAGGTGTTCCTTATTCAAGATCTTTCTATAGATCAATGCATAGAGAATTTGAAGAATCTAATTACAGAATTAATGTAGATTATTCTCCAACTGACAATGTACTATGGTATCTGTCAAGCACAACTGGACATAGAGCTGGTGGATTTAACTTAGGTTATTTCTCTGCTTTTCCTAGTTACGATTCAGAAAAAGTAACTTCAACTGAGTTAGGACACAAAGGTTCTTACCTTGAAAATACCTTGCAGATTAATGCTTCTATATATAACTATGTTTATGAGAATATTCATGGGCAGTTTGCGGCTCAAAGTTTCTTAGGCGGAACAAGCACTTCTGTAATTGGTTATCCAGAAGCTGAAACTGATGGGTTAGAGTTTGAAGTCATCTACATGCCTCAGCCAAACTGGTTAATTGGAGGTAATTACAGTTACACCGATGCAAGATATTCTGAAGAACTAGTTGATGCATTTGGTAATATTGGAAATATTGATACCAATAACCCTAATGCCCCTGGATCACTTTATACTATTAAAGAAAGAGAAGTACCAGTTATGGGTAGAAGGATGGAGAGAATACCTGAGAACAAGATGTCTCTTTATTCTAATTATACTCAAGAGGTATCAAGCGGAACCATTGACTATTTAGTGGGATACTCTTGGACTGACTCGATACTTTGGGATGATGCTGGATTACCTTTAGATACTTCTCCATCGTTTAGTAGGTTAGACCTGAAAGCAACATGGAAAAACAACGAAGGCGATCTAGATGTAATGTTCTTCATTAACAACGTTGCAAATAAGATTGGTGTTAGAAACATGTCGAATGATGATGAGACTCAAGGTTTCTTAAGATCACTTACTCCAACTTTACCTAGAATGGGAGGTATATCCTTTACTAAGAGGTTCGGAGGTTAATCAATTAATCTTGACTAAAAAAAACCTGCTTCATAGCAGGTTTTTTTTGTTCTTTAAATAAATAGTTCCTTAGGAGATTTCTTAACAATTCCGTTGATTAGATAGAGGCAAAGGCCTGATACAACAATAAGACCAATGGATGGGCCTAATACAAATAATTCTGGATAAAAGTTAGCTGTAGTTTGGAATACTTCTGTTTCAATAAAATAAACACCTGAATACGACATTAAGGCACCTAAGGTTCCTGAAATTAGGCCAAGTAATGCAAATTCAATGAGAGCTGAATTTTTAATTAAAGAATTTGAAGCGCCTAAAGTTCTTAGAATAGCTGATTGATGCTTTCTCACACTAAAACCATCCTGGAGAGCTGATAGAGCTAGAAAGACAGCACTCAAACAAGTAAGTAATAAAATAGAGTTTAGCGCTTTAGTGACTTGATCAATGATTTCTTTAACTTGTTTAATCAATTCTTCTACAGAAAATACGGAAATAGTTCTAAATTCTCCCATAAGCTCTGCAGCGCTTTCTTGTTTTTCTTTAGGTATATAAAAAGACGTAATAAAAGTTGATGGGATGTCCTCAAATAGGGAAGGGTGACCAATCACAAAAAAGTTAGGGGAAAAATTATCCCAATTAATTACCCTGATGCTCTGAACAAAGGTTTTAATATCTCTGTCTTCAACTTTAAGATAAACCAAATCACCCACGCTTAGGTTATACCTTTCCGAAATTTCATCTGATATTGAAATTCCGTTCCTATTTTCATCTGAAAACCAGTCTCCTTCTAAAACTTTATTCTGATCAGGCAAGTTATATACCCAAGTGATATTAAAGTTTCTATCAATTTGGATCTCTTCGTTGTTTTCAATTTTTGCAATACTGGAATTTGCTACTGGAAAAAAAGTAGAAGCTTTTATATTCTTTTCATTTAGAAATAGTTTCATCTGATCTTTGTCTTCCTTTGTAATATTTATTGCGAAGTTGTTTGGAGAATCTTCCGGAATTGAATTCTGCCAAGACCCTAATAAATTTTTACTTGCTGAAAAAGTAATCAAACTCAGTCCTATTGCAACAGTAAAAGCGAAGATTTGAAAAGAATTTCCTAATTTACGTCTTCTGAGTTCTGACAGAGCCAGATTAAGAGCACTTGAAGCTCCCAAACCAAGTTTTTTGTTTCCTAGTAATAGGTATATAGACCCTATACCTATAAAAGAAAAACCAATTACACCTACAAAGATTATTAGAGATAAGGTTATTTGATTGGTATAGAGGTATAGGAGTACAAAAAATGCTAGCAATCCAGCAGAGATAACTGATATAGAACCTTGATTTAAACCGACGTCATCCTTTAAAACTCTCATTGGTGATATAGATAGAAGTTTTAATATATGAGGATATATAAAACCAAATTGACAAATAAATGCCGTTAAACAGGTTACTACTAGTGGGTATAATCCTGGTGCAGGGAGTTCCGTCGGGAAGTAAGTTGACATTATATTAATAAAACTATTTTGTAGTAACCAACCAAAGAAAAGCCCAAAAATTAGAGTCAATATGGTTGTATAAAAGAAGATTAGAAAATATAAAGTTTTGATATGTAGTGTTTTCATTCCCAAAGTCTTTAAAATTGCTACATAACCTATATGACGCCTTGTAAATCTTTGAGAGGCTATGCTGATGGTGCATGCAGATAACAGAACAGCTATGAGTCCGCCTAGGAGAAAAAAGTTTTCAGATCTATCAACTGCTCTACCAAGAGAACTAGAATCCTCTCCCAGCATTTCAATTTCATCTCCGCTTTCTTTTATTCCTTCAAGAAAATTTCTAATAGAAAGAATTTCATTTTCTGGACCTGCAAACAGATAGTTGTATTCCACACGACTTCCAGGTTGAATAATCTGAGTTGATTCAAGGTCAGACGTATTCATTATAGTTTTGGGAGCAAATGAAAAATTTCCTGAAGCTCTATCAGGTTCGTAATTGATAGTATCAGTAAAGATAAAACTTCTATCTCCAATATAAACCTCATCTCCATAATTTATTTTTAATAAATTTTGAAGGCGTTCATCCATCCAGACTGTCCCAGGCTTAGGATTACTTTTAGTCAAGTAGACGCCTTCTGAATTTTTCAATTCGAGTGAACCTATTAGAGGATAGGAATTATCAACAGCTTTAACTGAGCTTAATTGCATCTCTTCATCAGAAAATATTACTGATGCAAATAAAGCCATTTCCATAAACTTGGAGTCTTCGATATCTAAGTCTTTTAATAGCGGCTGCAATTTATTCTTATTTGATTCAAACTTAAGATTTCCACCAAGAAATTCCTCTGTTTGCGTACCTAGAGCTTGTTCTAGTCGGTCAGTAAAAAGAGAAATCCCTGAAACAATTGTAATTGCAAGGGTTAAGGAAACTAACATAGAAGTAAGATAACCGGATCTTACTTCTCTTATGATGAGTTTTAAAGATAAACCAAAAAGCATTATTCGACTATTTTTCCTAATTTAAGACTTATAGTTTTATCACATTTTTTTGCTAAATCATGGTCATGAGTAACAACAACAAGGGCATTGTCTGTTTCGGAATTCACTTCAAATAATAAATCTGATATCAACTTTCCATTCTTTGAATCTAGGTTGCCAGTAGGTTCATCCGCAAATAATATTTTAGAAGAACAAGCAAAAGCTCTAGCGATAGCAACCCTTTGCTGTTCACCGCCTGATAATTGATTAGGGTAGTGCTGTTGTCTATTTTTTAAGCCAACTCTTTTCAGAAAGTATTCGGCATTGCCTTTAGGATCTTCTTCAGATTTTAATTCTGAAGGGAGCATGACGTTCTCAAGAGCTGTCAAGCTTGGAAGAAGTTCGAAAGATTGAAATACAAATCCAACTTTCTCTTTTCTAATTGATGCTCTTTGCTCTTCATCTTGGTTATGAATAGGTATGTTATCTAAAAAAATCTCTCCGCTAGATGCTGTATCTAAACCAGCCAACAATCCTAAAAGTGTCGATTTCCCAGAACCAGATGGCCCAGTTATGGCTAGAGATTGACCTTCTTCCAGGCTGAAAGAAACATCATCTAATATTACTAATGAAGAGTCACCAGAAGCTACCTCTTTCCTGAGATTATTTACTTTTAAAATCATTTTTGTGATTAAATAGGTGTATTATATAACTATAACACCCCTTAATTGATTACGAAATAGAATTTATTCTCAACTTACTAATGAATAAATGCTCCAAAACTAACTTGTAGAACATGAGATATCTATCAGTTTTAATAATAGTAATATTTTCTCTATCAACCCATGCAGATATTAAGACTAAATCTTTATTGATATTTGGTGATAGCATCAGTGCCGGATACGGAATGTCTAAGAAAAAACAATGGTCTGTACTACTTCAAGAAAAAATAAAGAATGAAAACCTTAAGATCAAGGTCATTAACTTAAGTGTTTCTGGAGAGACTACCAGTGGAGGCCTTTCAAGGCTAAACCAAGCACTTAATTCAACTAAACCAGATTATTTATTACTTGAACTAGGAGGAAATGATGCCTTGAGAGGGTACCCTCCTAAGAAAATCTCTTCCAACTTATTAGAAATGATCAAAATTGCTGACTCTTCAAATATTAAGGTCCTTTTGATGCAAATAAGAATTCCACCTAATTATGGATCAAGATACCAGAAGGCTTTTGAATCTATTTATTTGACTATAGCTAGTGAAACCAGTGCAATACTGCTACCTTTTATGCTTGAGGAAGTAGCTTTGAATAAAGATTTAATGCTTCCAGATGGCATTCATCCAAAGGCTTCAGCACAACCTTTGATTGCTGATTACATTTTTACTCAACTCAAGCCTTTATTGATTCATTAAATACAGGTAAATTGTACAATCTTTAGATAAGAGTAAGATTGTTTCAGGTAAAATTATGTTAAATAAGTTAGAAATCGCTAAAGATTGGCTTCCGAGATACACAGGAATGCCTTTGGATAAGTTTGGAAAAAACTTTTTACTTACTAATTTTTCGGATTACGTAGAGAATTTTTCTGATAGATTTAATGCAGATATTTATGGAGAAAAAAAGCCAATGCAGGCGTGCACGAACTCTGATGGGCTAACAATCATTAATTTTGGAATAGGGTCTCCTAATGCTGCAACAATCATGGATCTGTTAACAGCCTGTGATCCTAACGGAGTACTATTTTTAGGAAAGTGTGGAGGTTTAAAGAATTCTAGTGAGATTGGTCATTTTATTCTACCTATAGCTGCAATACGAGGAGAGGGCACTAGCGATGACTATTACCCTTCTGAAGTTCCTGCTTTGCCTTCTTTTAAATTGCATAAGTTCGTTTCAGAAAAGATAATTGAAAAGGGGTATGAATACAGAACAGGAGTTATCCATACAACGAATAGAAGAGTGTGGGAGCACGATCAACCTTTCTTAGAACATCTAAAAGCAACCACTTGCATAGGCATAGACATGGAAACAGCGACTATATTTATTGTAGGTCACTATAATGAGATTTCTAGAGGCGCTTTACTGCTAGTCTCAGATGTACCAGTGGAACCGGACGGAGTTAAGACTGAAGAATCTGATAAAGAGGTAACTAAACAATGGTCAGAACAGCATCTTGAGCTAGGCATAAACTCAATGACTGAAATTGGCAAGAGTGGAGAGCAAATACAACACTTTAGGTATTAATATAAATGACTGGCTTGCTCAAAATATTAAATAATCCTCTAACCTTGTTGGTTGTTTTTGCTGGAGTTTGGTACACAACTAGAGACTTTGTGATTTTTACTTCTGCAATTATGGCTTTCGTAACCTTACAAGTTGTTTTAGAAAAGATCGTTTATCGCAAGGTACCAACCTTTTTATTTGGATCCTGGTGTCTCCTTCTTCCATTAGGAGCTATGACATTAATTTTTAGAGATCCAGCATTCTTACAATGGAAATTTTCTATTGTTCATTGGCTCTTTGGTTCAATTCTTATAGGCGCTAGAATAATAGGTAAAACAGATATACTAAAATCTTTACTTTCTACTGCTAATCCTGAAATACATCAAATTGATAATATTTACTGGAAGAGAGTAAATTTCTATATGGCCTTTGGCTTCATACTTCTAGGCTTTATAAATCTATATATTATGAGAATTTATGATTTCGATTTTTGGGTTAACTTTAAACTCTATGGAGTTTTAATTTATAACATTGCCTTAACATCTTCAGCTCTTTTTTATCTTTTCTCTAAGGCAGAAAAAGTTTCAAATAAAGACGAAATTCAAGCGTAAATTAAGGCTTTTCCATTCATTTAGCTCGCCACAAAAAGATTTGCCTAAATGCAACAAATTGGGCATAGTAGCTAAAGAAAAGTAACTTTTTATAACAAAATGACCGCTTGGAACTATAGACCGAGAGGTTTCTGGGGTAAAACATGAAAATTAAATCAATTTTATATATTATTTTTGGTTCTTCACTACTTCTTTCTGGCAACGTTTTTTCAGCTGATGAAGAGGAAGAAAATGCTAGAGATAGAGGTGGTATCGAAGAAATAACTGTAACTGCGGAGAAAAGAACATCCACAGTTTCTGATACTTCAATGTCAATTACGGCTTTTGATTCTTCTTTGCTAGAAGACTTAGGTATGCAAGGAGCTGATGATCTTATGGATCAATTGCCTGCTACTACGAGAGATGCTTATGACGTAAGGATTAGAGGAGTTGGAAGAAACTTTAGAGCTCTAGGTGGAGACCCAGGCGTGGCTACTTATTACAACGGTGTTTATTCACCAGACTTTGGTATAGCTGCTTCTGAAAACTATCTTTATGACGTAGAACGTATTGAGGTATTAAGAGGCCCTCAAGGAACTCTTTATGGACGTAATTCAATTGGTGGCGCTATTAACTATATAACCAAGAAACCAAGCTTTAATGGAGAAGGCGAAGTAAGAGCGGTATTAGGTGATTACGGCGTGCAGCAATATTACTTTCTTAGCTCGGCTCCAATAACTGAAAACATAGCTTATAGATTAAATGCTATTTCGGTAGAAAATGACGGATTACAAAAAAATATTGGGACTGGACCAGATGCTAACTCAGGCGGTGATGAAAACATCGTGATGACTTTGCTTTGGAATATTACTGATGATATGAGTTTTCAATTCAGGGCTAATGATAGATTGGCTGACCGCGTTATTGGTCAAAGTGTTCTTCTAAATGAAGGTTATGGAAACAATAGAGGATCGAGGGATACAGCAAATGCTGTTTATGGTTTGAGGCCAGTAGCTGAAGGCACTCCAGGAGCTATGATGTTTACAAACACCATTACTGGCACGGTTGCTTACGGTGCTCCAAGAAGAGCAGGTGTGGATCCAGTGGGATTCCCTTGGAGATACAATCCAATGTACGGCAGAACTGATGCCCCTTCTGTTATAGGCACTTACCAAGTAGACGGTAACCACGATACAAATTGTGAAGATTTCCCTTACGGGCCACCTGCTTGTGATTCACGACACGTTAAGTTTGATCAAAGAGGTCAACAAGCAAAATTCGAGTGGGATATAAATGACACTACTACGATTACTTATTTGTATGGAGCGGTTGATTTTGAATACATCTTTAATATTGACAATGACTTTACAAATAACAGTACTTTTTCTCAGTATAGACAAACGGTACTAGAAGACGTGCATATGAACACCCATGAAATTAACATCAACTGGACTTTAGGTGAAGACATTGAAGTGACTTCTGGTGTGTTCTTTATGGATGAGAACAGACAACAAAATTACACATTAAATAACAACGTCCCTGCTATTTTAGATGCAGCTAACTACGGATTGCTTGATACCACTTTCGGTACTGTTAAAGCATTAACTGGGATTCAGTTAGATTTACCAGGTGCACCTTTTGAGTACTACACTCAATACCAAAGTTTGATGTCTATATTGTCATGGGCTTCTAATGAGGCAACACCTCACGTTAGAGCAGGTGATGCACCTCTGGGTTCAACAATTACCGGTAGGTGGCAAGGCGATTCGTTAGGAAGGGTTTACGGACATGAAAATGAAGTGCAAACGGATGCCGTTGCGTACTTTACTCAAGGTACTTGGACGATTAACGATCAATTAGCATTAACTTTAGGTGCAAGGTACGCTGAAGATGAAAAGGAAGCAACTGAGATAACAGGCGGTTATGCTGAGTTATACGCTTACGCTCTAGCTCCTTACTTACCGGTAGTAAATCTTCTTGCTGGAGCACCTTATATTCCTGTTGGTGCAGATGCTACTCCTGCTGCCCACACAAACGTGGCAATGGGTAATGCTTCCTTTAATTTTGATCCTGCGTTAGTGGCTCTATACACATCATACGCAGGCTTAGGTTTAGTGCCTGCTGGTGCGGTTTACCCTCTATCTCTAGATGTTGCGAATCCTTTAACACCTACGTGTGATATGACGGCTGAATCTTGTGCCAACCCTTTGAGATTGGGACAAGGTATTCCTTATAGTTATACAAGAAATATTAAGGGAGAAAATACGTGGAGTGATACTAACTTCAGAATTAATTTTGATTATACGCCAAATGATTATCAACTGTTTTATTTCGGTATGACTACTGGTTATAGGTCAGGTGGTTTTGCTCTAGGTGTATCAGGACAACGTGATGATGCAAGAGACGAGAACGGTGTTCCAAATGGAACTGGTCAAATCTTGGTAGATTACGATCAAGAGGAAGTTACAGCTGTAGAGTTTGGTTATAAAGGCCTACATCTTAACGACACTCTTCAAATATTTGCTTCGATTTATCACTATGACTATGACGGTTATCAAGATGAATTAGAGCAATTTGATCCAATTAGAGGAGGAGGAACAAATATTGTTTCAAACGCTGACGGAATAACTAACGAAGGTTTTGAAATAGAAATGAATTACGCTGCTTCAGATAGATTAACTTTAGCAGGTAATTACAGTTACACGAAGACTGAATACGGTGAAGATTACAACGTATTTATGACTGATGACCCTGTTAATCCAGTACCTGTATTTGGTCAATGTACTCAAGGTTATGTTGCTTGTAGCGTAGTTACTGAAGCTCAAGCAGCCGAATACACAGTTAACTTAAAAGGCGGTCCTTTGAAAGGAATTCCTGAAACTAAGTTTACTTTAAGAGCTACCTATGAGATGGATTCTAGATGGGGTCCAATATGGTTATTAATTAACCACTCTTATACTGGTGACTTCTCAGCTTCAGGTATTCAGCGTGAACTGGATAGAATTGAATCAAGAGAAAGAACTAACCTAAGTGCTTCATGGTGGAGTGAAGACGGTAAGGTTAGCGTAAGAGCTTACATCAATAACGTAATGGACAATGAAGCCTATTACGCACTAAGTACTTCTGGCCACGAAAATAACTACACTCAGAATGTAACGCCTCTAGCACCTAGAACGATGGGTATGGATCTTAGATATAAGTTCTAATTTATTTAGTTCAAAAAAAACAGGCTCATTAGGGCCTGTTTTTTTATGTGGCTTTCTTAAATAACTTCAGTAGAATTCGTTTCCTTTTAAGCATATGAAGAGAACAAAAATAATTTGCACTATCGGACCGGCCACTGAAAGTTTTTCTAGTTTAAAGAAACTCTATAAAGCCGGCATGAATGTGGCTAGATTAAATATGTCACATTCTGATCATAAATCAGCCGGGAAGATCATTGAAAGAATAAAAAAACTTAATAAAGAAGTAAAAACCCCCGTGGGAATAATGTTAGATACCCAAGGTCCAGAGATTCGAACCGGTGACTCAACTTCAGTCGTAGATCTAGTCCCAGGCCAGTTAGTTTCATTTACAGTTAGAGATGAGGTTGATGTAGAGACTACATCTATTAGAGTGAATTATGATGAACTAATAGAAAGCGTAAAAGTAGGGACACTCATATCATTGGATAATGGCTTGTTAAATTTTAAGGTTTTAAAAAAATCTGAAAACGAACTTGAATGCGAGGTTATAGATGGAGGAAAGTTAGGAAGCAAAAGGCACGTCAATCTTCCTGGAATAAGAATAAACCTCCCATCAATTACTGAGAAGGACAAAGATGATATTGCTTTTGGCTTAAAAGAAGACGTAGATTTTATTGCTTTGTCTTTTGTAAGGTCGGCAACTGATGTAGAAGATTTAAGGACACTACTAAAGAAGCAAATAAAGAAAGTAAAGATAATATCTAAAATAGAAGATCGAGAAGGGTTATCAAATATTAATGAAATCTGTGAAGCTTCAGATGGAGTCATGGTTGCTAGAGGCGACCTTGGGATAGAGACAGATTTATTCAATCTGCCTAATGTGCAAAGAAGAATAATGTCTAAATGCGCTAAGAATGGAGTTAGATCAATCGTAGCTACTCACCTTCTAGAATCAATGATTGATAACCCAACACCGACTCGAGCCGAGGTAACTGACGTTGCAAATGCAATCTATGAAGGTGCAGATGCCGTAATGCTCTCTGGAGAAACAAGTATAGGAAAGTATCCAACTGAATGCGTAGATTTTATTACTAAGATAGCTAAACAAACTGAAAAATATAGAACTTTAGGTTACGAATCTAAGTTAATTGCAGATACAGATTGGCAGCATTTAGGAATTGCAGCTAAGTCAATGGCTGAATCAATTCAAGCTGATGGAATAATTGCCATAACTAGGTCTGGTCAAACAGCTGAAATAGTTTCAAACGCAAAACCTTTTATGATTCCAATTTATGCGTTTAGCAACAATAGAAAAACCTTGAAAAAGCTATCTTTAGCTGGTTCAGTAAATTCCTTCTTTTCAAAAATGAATCAAGATCATGAAAAAAATGTAGATTCTGCTCTAAAGATTCTTAAAAAAGAGCTTAATCCAAATGAGAATCTAAAATTCATTGTTATTTCTGGTATTTTGTCTGAGAAATCTGCTGATGCTATAGAAATAAGAAATCTGATAGTCAAATAACAAAGCCTATATATTTAAACAATATGGTAAAGTTTTGTTATGAAACCATTCTCGATAGCAGCTTTACAATTAAATTTAGAGTATTCAGATAATTGCGATCTAGTTGCAGAAAAGACTTATCAGGCTGCCAAAAGGTATCCTTGGGTTCAGATGGTTGTTTTAAGTGAATTGGCTGTTGGCGGTTCAAGTCGGTCCTTAGAGTATTCTTTTGAAAAACAATTACCTAAGTTTCAAGATATAGCTAAAGAATTAAAGATTTGGTATGTCCCAGGTTCTTTTTATGATCATGCTGGCGAAGAAGTTAAAAACGTAGCACCTGTAATCTCTCCTGAGGGAGATTTGGTTACTGCTTGCACTAAAACATATCCTTTCTTGCCTTACGAAACAGGAATAACGCCTGGTTTAGAGCCTTGCGTATTTGAAGTGCCGGAAGTTGGCATCTTTGGAATGCATATATGTTATGACTTATGGTTTCCTGAAACCAGTAGAGCCCTTGCCATGAATGGAGCTCAAGTAATACTGCATCCAAGCTTGACGGATACTTGTGATCGAGACGAGGAAAAGATTATGGCAAGAGCAACTGCTATACAACAACAATGTTATTACATTGATGTTAATGCAGGAGGAAAACAAGGCAGAGGATTGTCTATTAGCTTAGGTCCTGAAGGAGAAATATTGAATGAATCTAGTGAAGGCGAAGAGACTGTTTTAATTGAAATTGATACAGAAAAAGTTGATAGAGTAAGAAAAAGAGGCATCAAAGGCCTAGGACAACCTCTAAAAAGCTTTAGAGATAATCCCGATCCCTTTAACAACGCAACTATAAATAACAATTACCTTAAAGATTTAGGTGTTTTAGAAATTCCAAAAAAAGAATAAACTCTGTTTGATGAGAACATTAAATACATTAATAACTATATTCATATTGTGTTTTTCTTCATACGGTGTTTCTGATGAATTACCACTAGGACCAAATGGAAATCCTGACTTAAATGGAGTATGGCAAGTTTTAAATACTGCGAACTATGACTTAGAAGCTCATCCTGCAAGAGCAGCAATGCAGTTAGTAGAAGGCGCTGTAGTGCCTGTTCCTCATCCAGATATCTTAGCTTTAGGCGCTGTGGGCTCTGTGCCAGCAGGATTGAGTGTTGTTGTTGGGGGTAAAATACCTTACACAAAGAAAGGTTTGAAACAAAGAGACGAAAATAAAAATAATTGGTTAGAAAGAGACCCTGAAATTAAGTGTTATTTACCAGGAGTACCAAGAGCTACTTACATGCCATATCCTTTTCAAATATTTCATAGTGAGTCTAGCTTCTTCATAGCTTATGAATACGCAGGTGCTACTCGAAATATTTACTTAGAAAATCCAGGAGAGCCTCCCGTTGATTCTTGGATGGGTCAATCTTGGGGGCAATGGGAAAAAGATTCTTTTGTAGTAGAAACAAAAGGCTTTAATGGCCAAACTTGGCTGGATAGATCAGGAAACTTTCACAGTGACCAATTAAAGGTTACCGAAAAGTATACTTTAATGAATAAACACACCATGCAATATGAAGCAACGATTGAAGATTCTGAGATCTTTACTCGGCCTTGGACTATACAAATGATGCTTTATAAGAAGGTAGGAAGGGATGCAGAATTACAGCAGTTTAAATGTGTAGAGTTTGTTGAGGAGCTTATTTATGGTCAATGGAGAGCAAAAGACTAGTCTAATGAAATTTCTTTTTATAACCATTATAAGTTTGCCTTTAGTCTTATTGGGAACTGAATTTGAGACACCGAAAACTTGGTTTGGAGACCCTGATTTACAAGGAACTTGGACAAATGCTAGTTTAACAACTCTTGAAAGGCCCGATGAATATGAAACCCTAATCGTCAATGAAAGAGACGCTTTGATTGCAAAGAGAATGACAAAAGAATTTGTTGATGCTCAAGATAATTATTTAGAACCAGGAGAGACACCGAAAGCTGGTGCAGACGTCGGAGGATATAACACAGCGTGGATGGATTTTGGAACGGAGCTATTTAAAATTGATGGCGATTATAGAAGCTCTATTATTACTTACCCTGAAGACGGCAAATTGCCTAGACGATGGATAGGTTGGGGAAAAGAAGCTATAGCTATAGCAAGAATGTTTAGGCAGGCAGATCACCCTGAACTAAGATCTTTGGGAGAAAGGTGTATCGTTGGGTTTGGTTCTAGTGGAGGGCCACCTATGTTAAACGTTCTATACAACAACAATTACCAAATAGTCCAATCCCCTGGTTATGTCATGATTATGGTTGAAATGAATCATGACGCTAGAATTATTAGACTTAATTCTGAGTTTAATCCAGACAATATGAGAAGGTGGCTAGGAGACTCTGTAGGTTTTTGGGAAGGCAATACTTTAGTGGTTAAAACTAAAAATCATCACCCACAACAGAAATTTAGAGCAGCGATAAGGCATCAAATTTTAATATCTGAAGGCGCTGAGATAACTGAAAGATTTACCAGGGTAGGGGTAAATGAAATTCTCTATCAATTTGAGGTTAATGACGATGAAGCTTACAAAGATGTCTGGAAGGGTGAGATGCCTTTAAGGGCATCCCAAGAAAAAATTTATGAATACGCGTGTCATGAAGGAAATTATGCCATGGCTAATATCTTGGCAGGCGCCAGAGCCGAAGAGGAGAAATAATTATGAGAAATATATTTAGCTATGTCGTGTTTTTAATTCTCTTTTCATTAAGTTATACAATTTATGGCCATCATGCCTTTACAGCTGAATTTGATGCTAATGCACCTATTAATATCACAGGAAAGGTAGTAAAAGTGGAATGGATTAACCCTCACGCATGGGTGCATGTTGAAGTTAAAGAAGAATCAAAAGAAACTATATGGATGGTAGAAGGAGGAACTCCTAATACTCTAATTAGAAACGGACTTACTAAAAATTCTATTAAACCAGGAACTGTTATCAATGTTAGAGGTTATCAAAGCAAAGGGAAACTATGCCTACCTAGGTGCATAGCTAACGGGAGAGATATTACTTTTCCAGATGGCAGTAAAGTGTTTATGGGTTCTTCTGGAACTGGAGCTCCCAGAGATGGTTCGGATCCAAAAGAAAGGTGAAGAATTTAGTTTTATTATTCTTCACATTAACTTTCTCTCCTTTTAATGTAGCAAACGAAGATGAGCATAGCGATATGCATGATTTTATGGCTCATCTTTTGACACCTGCTTCAGAAGCCATTTGGGAGTCATCAGGTTACGTCATAACGGAAGAAGGTGAGTTTAGCCTAGAGCCCACTAGCGAAGAAGAATGGGAAAGGGTTTTATATGGAGCTAAGGTAATAACGGAGAGTGCCTCTTTACTTAGCATCCCTTCAAGATCTAAAAATAGAAAAGAATGGATTGTTTTTGCTGGCCTTTTAGAAGAAGTTGGACAGAAAGCTTTCGAGGCTGCAGAAAAAAAAGATGTTGAAGATTTATTTGAGATAGGAGCTGAACTTTATCAAGTATGCGTAGCTTGCCATCAAGTTTATATGAATGAATAAGAAATATGCTTGATTTTGTAGTTTGGTTATCTGAAACAAAATGGAGTATAGCGTTACATGAATCCTTGTATCTTTACCCTTGGATAGAATCAACTCACGTTCTGTCTATTTGTTTGTTCTTCGGAACGTTGTTATTTGTTGATTTAAGGCTAACCGACAAGGTATTTAATAAACTTTCTGTCTCAGAAATGAATACAAAAGTTTTACCATTAACTATATTTGGGTTTTTAGTTATGTCCATAACTGGATTGCTGCTGTTTTACGCGATACCAGTTAGGAATTACCAAAATATATTTTTTAGAATAAAAATGCTTTTAATAGCTATTGCAGGAATAAATGCCTTTTTCTTTCATAAAAGAATGTCTAAAGAAGCAAAAATTTGGGGTAAAGATTCTTCTATACCTAGATCCATGAAGAATAGCGCTATAACCTCTTTAGTTTTATGGTCTTCGGTAATAATTAGCGGAAGAATGATTGCTTATAATTGGTTTGATTGCGACAGACAACCTCAGCCTAGATGGATTAATGAATTAACTAGCTGTGAAGTTGATTACAGTCTTTTTGAGGGAATAGATGGTTTCTAAAGAGTTAATAGATATTTTCTATGTATTAGAAGATACCTTCATAGGGGAGTATGTAAGGAGTTCTATATGGCTTTTTCCAGTTATAGAAAGCTTCCATTTAATTGGCTTAGGTATATTAGGTGGATCTGTTGTCATAATGGATTTTAAGTTAATGAAATTAATTTTTAGGGGCACAAATAAAATTTATATATTAGATCAAACTAGGAAATTTTTTATTGTAGGCCTCTCTCTTTTGATCCTAACTGGAGTACCACTTTTCCTGTCTGAAGCAGTTAAATGTTATTACAGTCGCGCATTCTGGATAAAGATGATTAGTCTTGTAATTGGGGTTCTTTTTGTTTACTTTGTGCGTAACCCTTTAATTGTTAAAAAGGAAGGAACAATTTTGATTCTTATAGGATTTGTATCATTCTCTATCTGGACGGTGGTAGCAGCATCAGGAAGATGGATTGGGTTCTCCTAATAACTGAATAATTTTGAGTGCACAGAAGCTAACTCTCAAAACCCGTATTGGTTATGGAATAGGGGATATATCTATTTGCTTATACTGGAGTGGAGTAGGCTTGTACCTTCTTTACTTCTATACAGATGTAGTTGGTATTTCTCCTGCTCTTGCAGGAGTTATATATGGCATTGGTATGATGTGGGATGCTCTCACAGATCCATTTATGGGGTATTTAGCTGAGAGGACAAGAACAAAGTGGGGTGTTTATAGGCCTTACATTCTTTTTGGTAATCTGCCTTTAGCTATTTCCTTCTTTCTTTTATTTTGGGTTCCACCTTATGAAGGGACAACTCTTTTCGTAATTCTTTTATTGATAAACTTATTTCACAGAACTTGCTTTACCATTGTTAGCGTTCCTTTTTCCTCATTAACACCAAGGATAACTGCTGATAGTGAAGAAAGAACAAATCTTACTGGATTTAGAATGCTGGGGGCTCAGACGGGTACAAATCTAATGGCCCTATGTGCTTTTCCTATTATATTCATGTTTGGTGATGGAGATGAGGCTAAAGGATTTATTTATTTAGCTTTAATTGCTGGAGTTGTAGCTATGATGATTCATGCTATAACTCTTTATACTGTAAGAGAGCCAAGCACCAGCCAAGGAATTGATCGAGTTAGTGGAAGTTTAATAGACACCGCTAAATCTATTGGAAAGAATAAGCCTTTTTGGCTGGTTTTTTCTGCTACTCTAATAGTGGGCGTTACTACTATTTTCTTCGGGAACAACTTAGTTTATTTTACAAAATATGCTTTAGACCTTCATCAATATCAAGGGACTATCTTATTTACAAGCGGAATAATTTCTTTTGCTTCTATACCTATTTGGTGGTGGATATCTAATAGAATTGGTAAGAGAAAGACCTGGTTAGTCTCATCTACGATCACTTTCTTTTGTTTATTGTTATTCTTTATCTATCCGATCCAGACTCTTCTAGAACTTTTAATTATAGTTGCTTTGATAGGGGCAGGTTCAGGAGCAGGTGGCATTTTATTTTGGTCTATGCTGCCTGATACCATTGAGTACGGTGAAGTTAAAACAGGTATCAGAAGTGAATCTTCTTTGTATGGGTTTATGACATTTGCTCAGAAGGGGTCTATAGCGATAGCTATAGGTATATTAGGGTTTACTCTGAATTTCATTGGATTTGAACCAAATGAAGTACAAAGTGAACAAACGATAAGTTCTATGAAATCTATCATGAGTTTAATTCCTGCATTGGGAGTGGCAATAAGCTTCGTTATAATTTATTTTTACCCTATTGACTCTGAGAAACATAAAGAACTTTTAGAGCAGTTAAAAAATAAATAGGAAAAATAATGACTAAATGGGGGATTGCAGGAACAGGAATGATTGCTAAGGCCTTTGCGGAAGCCTTAAAGGAAACAGATTCTGTTTTACATGCCGTAGCTAGTATTTCAGGAAGGTCAGAGAAGTTTGCTAACAATTATGATTGTTTGGCGTATGAAGGCTATGAACAGTTAATTAATGATCCTAATGTTCAAGCAATATATATAGCTACACCTCACCCTTCACATTTTGATATCACTTTAAGCGCTTTAAAAAGTAATAAAGCAGTCCTATGTGAAAAACCGATGACCATGAATGCAACTCAAACCATGATACTCATCGATGCATCCAGAAAGAACAATACTCCATTAATGGAAGCATTTATGTATAAGTCTCACCCCCAAACTCTAAAAGTTTGTGAAATATTAAAAGAATCTTTTAAGCCTCCATTAACAATTGATGCAGAGTTTTGTTTTAAAGTAGAAGTACCTGAATCCCACAGGTTAGTTAATAGAGAGCTAGGCGGTGGGTCTATTCTAGATATTGGATGCTATCCGATGTCTATTTCAAGATTAGCAGTGGGTAAAGTCAATGGAAAAGATTTCCTTAATCCAAATGGAATAGAGTGCGAATCAGAATTAAACTCACAGGGCATTGATTTAAATGCTCAAGCAAATCTAACTTTTGAAGATGGATCGACTGCTCTTATTAGATCAGCAACCAACTTGGCTTCAGATAGCACGGTAACAATAAAAGATGCGTCTAATACGCTTATCATAAATCAGCCTTGGCATTGCGGAGAATATACGGAAAGGACATCTGCATTAGAACTGCAATTAGGATCTAATGAATTTGAGACAATAGAGATATCTGCAGAGAAGGGTATTTACGCAATAGAGATAGAACATTTTGAAGAGTTAATAGAAAGTGGGGATATAGAATCAAAGATCGTCCCTCATAATGACTCTCATGGAAATATGATAGCGCTTGATCGCTGGAGAAAAGGCTCTGGGGTTTACTATGAGAGCGACAAGGGAGAGAACGTTACAGGCTCTTTATTTTCATTAGATATAAAAGAGAATAGAAAAGAAATAAAGAAAGCTAATTTACCTGGAATAGAAAAAGATCTTTCTCGATTAGTTTTTGGATGCGATAACCAGTCAGACAGCAATCATGCTTTTGCTATGTTCGACCACTTTTATCTTAGTGGAGGCAATGTATTTGATACGGCCTATATATATAACAATGGAAAAAGTGACGGTTATTTAGGTAGATGGATAAATGCCAGAGGTTTAAGGGACGAAGTTGTTATCTTAGGTAAGGGTGCACATACTCCAGATTGCTATCCCAATAAAATTAGACCACAACTAGAAGAAACTTTAGAAAGAATGGGCACTGACTACCTTGATATTTATTGCTTGCACAGAGATAACTTGGAAGTTCCCGTTAGTGAATTTATAGACGCTCTTAGTGAGCTAAAAGATGAAGGTTTAATTAATGTATTTGGAGGGTCGAATTGGTCTTTACCTAGATTTAAAGAAGCTATTGATTACGCAAATGAAAATAATAAGACACCTTTTTCAATGCTCAGCAACAATTTTAGTTTAGCTAGAATGTTAGAACCAGTTTGGCCAGGTTGTTTTAGTTGTTCTGAAGAAGATTACAAGTCGTATCTAGAAGAAAATCAGATAGCTATTTTCCCTTGGTCTAGTCAAGCGAGAGGCTTCTTTCTTGATTCTCAAGAGTTTCAAGGATTACAACACGTTGCTGATCCTAATAAAGATGAACAAGATAGGGTTTGGACTAATGAAGATAACCTTGAAAGGCGAAGAAGGTGTTTTCAAATGGCTAAAGAGAAAGGACTTGAGCCAATACAAATATCTTTAGCTTTTGTTCTGAATCAGCCTTTCCCAACGTTCCCATTAATAGGCGCTAGGAATTTATTTGAAACTGAAAGTTCCTTAGAGGCCTTAGATTTAGACCTTTCTTCAGAAGAGGTTAATTGGTTAGATTTAAGCGAGAATTAAATTTAAAACAGGTGTTTAATCTTTGATTAAATCTTGTTAATCTTCATACAGGTGTCCCGCATTCAATTTAACACAAGGGGGATTGAATGTTCGGTTTCTTTGTTACCCTTTACAGGAGGTGGTCAAAATTAGTATTTATTTTAATTCAGGAACAACAGGAGTAGCCTTCTGACACGGGTTAACCCGGTTCCGGCTGACAGTCTTAGAACAGTCAGTTGAAAAGTAGTTGAGATACGCTTTTCGGAAATCCCCGCCTTAGTGTGGGGATTTTTTTTATTACCTAGCTCCTTCGCTATCAAAAATTCTTAAGTAGGTGAGTTGTTCATGATCAGAGCTATTATTCACTTTGATGTAGTCACCTTCTTCAGCTAAGACGATGTCTCCTGAAACAATTGAAAGTTCTGCTTTATGCTCAATACCGAAACTTGGATTTGTGCCATGACCAGCTTCGTGGTTGGCGTATTCAACCACTTCCATCTGGCCTATACCAGAAAGAAAAACATAAACTACTTCTGACTTAATTAATCTATGCCCTCCAGTTGAGCCCCCAGGTTTAATTACTGTTTTACCTGCAACCAATTTTCTCAATAAGTCATTGGTCCACGCCGAATAACCATTGCTTTCTTTTGAAAGATTCTCACCCACTGAAAAGTTTTCGTATTTTTTAGCCATAATTCTTCATCAAAAAAAGAAGCATTCTATCATCACTTCATCTTTACTGTTTACTAACATGCAATATAAGATGAAAATATATTGAAACAGGGGGGATTTGTGAGAAAAAGAAAATTCTGGGGATGGGGTTATGCCGATGAATTACTTTCTGCAGAGGAAGAAAAGAATATTGATTCAAGAATAGCTAAGACCTTCCAGTTAGATGATATAGAGACTTTGCCTATACCTAAAGTTGAAGACATAGACTTACCTAAACCTCGTCTAGGCGCTCCATCAGCACTTGCAAAAGTTATATCTGAAGATAAAGAAGAAAGACTTAATCATACTTACGGGAAATCTTTTCCTGACGCGGCTAGATCTTTATTAAAAGACTTTTCTTCACCTCCTGATTTGGTCGCTTTTCCTAATACAGAGGATGAACTTATCAATGTTATGGACTGGTGTGACGAAAGCAATATTGCAGTCATTCCTTATGGTGGTGGTTCAAGTGTTTGTGGGGGAGTAGAAACCAAAGTGGGCGATTCTTATTCAGGAGTTGTCTCTCTTGATTTAAGAAATTTAAATAAAATTATAGAAATAGACAGAGAAAGCAGGAGTGCAAGAATACAAGCAGGTATCTTAGGACCTGACTTAGAATCTAATTTAAAGAAAGAAAATCTTACGATGAGACATTATCCCCAAAGTTTTGAATTTTCTACTTTGGGCGGGTGGATAGCTACACGTTCGGGAGGACATTATGCAACCCTATACACACATATAGACGACTTCGTTGAATCAACAAGAATGGTAACTCCATCGGGAGTTTTAGAAAGTCGAAGATTACCAGGATCTGGTGCTGGACCAAGCCCAGATAGATTAACTATAGGCTCTGAGGGAATATTAGGAGTAATCACTGAAGCTTCAATGAGACTGCAAGATCGACCTACCTTTAGGGCTTCAACGAGTGTTGAATTTGCTGATTATAAGGATGCCTTGAACGCTTTAAGGCAGATAAGCCAATCAGGTTTATTCCCTGCTAATTGCAGGCTCCTGGACAGTAGCGAAGCAGTGATGAACGGAGCAGGGGATGGATCGAAACACATACTTATACTTGCGTTTGAGTCTGCGGATCACGATAAAACGGCTGCATTGAAGAGAGCATTAGAAATTTGTTCAGATAATAACGGATTATATGAAGAGCCAGATAGTAATAAAAAAGATGCACATAGAACTGGATCTTCTGGAAATTGGAGAAGTAGTTTTATTAAAGCTCCATACTTCAGGGAAAGCTTTACTAGGAGAGGTATAATTCAAGATACTTTTGAGACTTCAATTACTTGGGAAAGAGCACATTCGTTTATAACAGAAATTAAAAGTGATATTTCTAAAACGATAGAACAGATTTCAGGAAAACCTTCTTTAGTAACCTGTAGGATAACTCATAGCTATCCTGACGGATTGGCTCCTTACTTTACATTTGGCGCCTTTGCTAAACCTTCCACAATGATTGATATTTGGAGAGAGATAAAACTAGCCACTAATGAAATATGTATTTCTAAAGGAGGAACGGTTACGCATCACCATGCTGTAGGCAGAGATCATCGTCCTAACGGTTACGATAATCAAAGACCAGATTTATTTAAAGACATTTTAACCGCTGGAAAATCTAAAGTTGATCCTAACGGAATAATGAATCCAGGCGTTTTAATAGATCCAGAGAATAAAATCATCGATAATTGGCTAAAGTAAAGGTTCAGAATGCAAAAATTAACTATAACTGGCATAATTTAGATCTGAAAGGGGGAATTTATATGTCAAAACAAGCAACATTTACAGAAATGCTTCATGGAACAGCTGAAGATTATGCAATCATTGCAGAAGAGGGTGCGAAATTAGCTACTCAACTTCCTGATAGGATTTTGGAGCATTTAGATATTTTAAAAGGTGAGACTGCAGGTTTTGCAGTTGATAGGTATGAACATAGCTTACAGACAGCTACAAGAGCTTATAGAGATGGAAAGGATGAAGAGTATGTGGTTTGCGCATTACTTCACGATATAGGCGATACAATTGCTTCCGCAAACCATGCAGATCTTGCGGCAACTATGCTGGAGCCGTTTGTTTCCGAACAAAATTATTGGATAGTTAAGCATCATGGAATCTTTCAGGGTTATTATTTCTTTGAGCACTTGGGTTTAGATAAAAATTTAAGAGATGAATATAAGGATAATGAAAATTGGAATGCTTGTGCAGAGTTCTGTTCAAAGTATGACCAAAATTCTTTTGATCCTAATTACGACACAATGGGCATTGAAGAGTTTGAACCAATGGTTAGAAAAGTTTTTTCTACACCAAGAAACTCCATATATAAGAAAAGAGACTACGCCTAAATATTTATTCTATGGAAAGAATTGAGTCTTTAATCAA
>Ga0206683_10000501_pt1 | contig 28538 bp, 26 predicted proteins | sample M280m12015metaG_FD_155483 | JGI IMG/M metagenome (GOLD analysis project Ga0206683, IMG submission 155483) | Ammonia-oxidizing marine archaeal communities from Monterey Bay, California, United States - M2 80m 12015 | ecosystem: Environmental > Aquatic > Marine > Intertidal zone | place: USA...
ATGCTCAGAACCATGCCTTGAAATATATGGATGATATACATATCAAATAAAGAATCAGATTTAGCGTAAAAATAAAATGTCGCAGAAAGAATGAATAAGCCAGTCATCATCAATGCACGAACACCTATCCTGTCAATAATAATCCCTGCTAAAAATGCAAAAACTGCAGTTGACCAGAGTGTTATTGCATCCTTCAGTTTCAAGTCTTGTCTAAGTATTTCTTCGCCAGTAACTTCAGACAAGTAGTTGAGTAATTCCCTATCGAAAACAACCAGACCTCCTAAAGTTAAGCCATTTGTGAAGGTAATTGTGAAAAAGCATACTGCTAAGATGATCCAGCGGTAATTTTGAGGGTTCTGGAGGTTTGGATTCATTATAAGGAGATAAAAACTTTTATACTTCATGAAAACATACAGTATTCTATGACTAATCAAAAGTATTATTTAAAAGCATTAAAAACCAGGAGTTAATTATATGTTGAAGTCAATCATGATGGTGACCATGCTGGTTACAAATTTAAATGTAACCGAAGAAGCTTATGATGAATATTTAGACTATGAGCTTGTATCTCAAGGAGTTGTAGATGAGAGTCTTGCAGAGGTATGGGGTGCCGAAGGAATGGTCGGTCATCCATACATAGTGATGCAGCCAAGCAGTGGTGAGCCCGTCTACTTACGTTTTATTGAAGAAGAAGAGAAGATGAATTACAGGCCTATGGGAACACATGGATGGAATTCAACAGAAATACTAGTACAAAATCCAGATCAATTGGCTACTGAACTTGAGTCATCTCCCTTTGAGATCATCGGTATGCCATATGATCTCTATCCTACACCAGATGCTCCAAGGGCAATGCAGGTTTTAGGACCATCTGATGAGGTTTTATACTTAACAAGAATCATTCCAGAAGGCTCAGGTTTTAATCTTGGCTCTGCTCAATCGTATGTTGATCGTGTTTTCATAATGGTGCTTGGTGGGCCTTCAATGGAGGCATTACAAGATTACTATAAGACTTCATTTGGTATGCCTGTGACTGAAGCTTCTGATTGGACCATCGGAGTTCTTTCTAGAATGAATGACCTACCAGATGATTCAGTCTTTCCTTTGGCCTTAGTTGAGTTTGAAGAGAATTTTTTGATAGAGCTTGATGAATGGAATAACGGTGATATTTTTGAGTCTCGAGAGGTAAAGGAAGGTCATCTACCTCCATCCACATCAATGGTTTCATTTTCAACAACTTCGATTGATCAGATAAATGTTGAATGGAAACATGAGCCTCAACAGATAGATGTATTCCCATATAACGGAAGCAAGGTTGGAGTAACTGTTGGGATTGCAGGTGAGTGGATTGAGATTATTGAGTGGGAATAAATGAAGATTTGTATAATTTTTGGGCATAACAATACTAAAGATTCATTCAATGCTTCTATCAGAGATACCTTTATTAATGAGGCAAAGAAAGTCGGACATCAGATTGATCTAATAAATTTGTTTGAAGAAGCTGAACAGTTACCTTTCTATAGAAGCGATATAAATCCACCTCCACAATTAGTGTTAGATTATAGAAGAAGGCTCGAAGAATCAGATGCAATGTTTTTAATGGGCGCATGCCACAATTTGCGTATGAATGCCATTCTCGAAAACTGGATTGATTGGGTTTTACATCCCAAATGGTTTTTTTCATACAGGTCATTACTGCCAGATAGTAAATATTTTGGAAATTATGGATACCCTGTTCCTGGAGCAATGAAAGATAAGATTGGAATTGTTTCAATGACTTATGGTGGACCAATGATTAGTTATTTCAATTTCTCATTTTTCGATAACATACCCTTCAGAAGACTAAAGAAATCCGTATTTCAACTCGGAGGGCTTAAAACTAAATACTTAAGATTTTATTCAATATTGCCAACTATGAATAAAGATGACTTTGATAGACATATGAAGAAAGTAAGGAAATTTGCAAGAAGCCTTTAATTTTTTTTATTTTTTAAAATACTTACCTTTCTTTTTAAGACCTTCGAACACCTCTTCTCTCTTTTCTATCTTTGCAATAAAGGTCTCCTTCAAATCGTCTTCATATTTCATCGCAGCATTCCAAAGTGCAACATAATTAAGTGATTCATCAACAGTGTGATCACGACTGTAATTTATCACTTCTTTTATTCCGCTGATGGCAAGGGGTGATTTGCTGGCTATTTCTTTGGCTGTCTTCATGGCATGTTCCATCATGTCCTCTTTACCATCAAAAATCGCACTGACCAAACCATATTTTTCAGCCTCATCGGCTTGCAATTTTCTGCCTGTGAGTGCCAATTCTCTGACAATGCCTTCAGGGATAAGTTTTGGCAGTCTCTGCAAAGTACCAACATCTGCCACCAAGCCCAAATTTGTCTCATGGATGCAAAAGAATGCATCCTTTGTGGCATACCTGATATCACATGCACTGATCATATCGACCCCTCCTCCTACACATGCTCCTTGTATCGCAACAATTACTGGCACACGTGACTTTTCGAGGGATGAGAAACTGTATTGCAGATCTTTAGTGAGTCTAAATATGGCTTCATTCTGAAGCCCTGGATGCTCATTGCTCGCAGCAAGCTCTGAGTCAGTAAAGTTCCCAAGATCCATTCCAGCGGTAAAATGCTTGCCTTCTGCTGATATTAAAATGACTCTGGCTTGACCATCGTTTGAGATCTCATCAATCAAAATCGGCAGTTCAGACCAAAAGGCCTTGACCATTGTGTTGAGTTCATCTCCTCTAGAGAGGGTCACATGAGCAATATGATCTTCAAGAATGTATTTAAAGCATTTATATTCCATGACTATTTAAGTATTTTTCTTACGACCCAATAAACAACCATCGAAGTGATTAAACCAGTCAAGGCCGGCATGATAAAATTGGGTGAGAAATATGTGCTTGCAGCACCAGCGATATATGCAATGAATGCAGATGGATTCCAAGACGCTATGCCTTCAAAACTTCGACTATGAAATTTAGCTTTATCAATTAAGAAATACTCAATGATAACCGGGCCGATCAATGGAGGTACAATGCTTGCCAAAAGTGCCAAGAACGTAAAGAAGTACTGATATAAGCCTAAGCCTAGGATGGTTCCTAGGATTCCACAAATGACCGTCATGACATTCTTTGGTCTCTTTAAGATGCTTGAAGTCTGTATGACAGGCAGATATAGATTTGCATCACCCGTGGTCCATAAAGCCAAGCTCATTCCAATGATCCCGATCCATCCAATGATCACACCCTCTTTCATTAAGATATTTAAGTCCACCCCTAAGAATGCTGAAAAAAGAGAATCATTGGAAACCACACCTCCAAGAGCCCCCAGTATTTGTAAAAACCATTGAGCGATAATTAGGACAATGAACGGAATCGCAATTGCAACCCAGGTTTTCTTAGCAAACCGAGTGTATTCTGGCATCACTACCGCTCCTACAATCCATGATCCAATAACAATATTGATTGCTTCTATTGAGGTCATCTTGCTTTCTGAGACCAAAGCAACTGAAAGGGATTGAAAGCCCGATAAACCACCTGCTTGCATAATATTAAGATAAATTGCATACAAGCCTACGAATACTAAAATTGCAACAGATGGAATGCTGATTCTCTCCAGTCCTTTTACGCCAAAATAGGTGGTGACGGTATAGAGTATGCCAGCGAAAATTGCAGTAATGAGAAAAGTGGATGATGAGAATATGTCTGCAGCAGCTATTTCTGGGTTTAGTGCAAGCGTCCAAGTAATACCAAATGCTCCAACGACAATGCCTTGCCAACCAATTGTAAGAATTGCTATGAATAGAACAGGAATGTATGCACCAATGTTTCCATAAACATAGCGATAAAGAAGTCCACTATTGCAAGCGGTCTTATAGCCGATGTATCCAACAAAAGCGCCAATGATGAAATTAGCTAGATTTCCCAAAAAAGTGGTGTAAATAATGTCAGGCCAAAACGGTATACCATTTCCCAATTGTGTACCTGTAAAAAGTCCAGTAACGAGAAACCCCCAACCAAATGCCAATGCAAGTAAAGGCCCAGTATTTCTTCGTTGATCTTCGCTTAACGCACTCAATGGATTGTCAGCACTGTTTTCTTCTGCAACCTCATCAAGAGTCCACCACTCTTTTATTTTATCTAGCATATTTCTCTCCAAATGATCGAATGAGTAAGATATTGATAATTCCAATAAACCATAAAAGAAAGACAAAAAAAACCCCAGTTAAAAAGTAACCGGGGTTTTAATTTGAATTTCAGTTATTAATTAAAAATCATAAGAAATTCTTAGGCCAATATTTCTAGGTCTCATTGGTGAGACAGAAATACCTTGGAAAGCAGTGAATACGGCAAAAGCACTTGGTGAAGCGAAGTCGCTCCATCTTGTGCATGCAGTCCACGCTTCTTCATCGCCTAGATTATTAACATACAACTCCATTCTGACGTTATCTTTTTGGATACCGCCTCTGGCATTCATAAGCGTATAGCTCTCACATGTAGCTAGATTACTTTCATCCGCATATGTTTCGCCAAAATAGTTAAGGTCTGCTCTGAAGAACATATCCCAACCATTGTTCATGGTGTTTTTGTATGAGGCACTTAATGAACCCATATCCTCAGGATATCTTGGCATTGTGTTGCCTGCCATTTGAGAATATTTTGCAAATGCTGATACGAAGTTATACTGATAATCATTGAACTCAGAGTCTGCCATTCCAAGTGTTCCAGATAGTGTCCAGTAATCGTTAAGAGCAATATTACCCTCAATTTCAATACCAGAAATTTCTGAATCACCCATCGTTGCAAAGTTTCTTACGTTGTAAACAAGATTACCCGCAGTGTCTCTAACTTTGTCGCCGATTGCAGCACAAACCCTGTTCGCTGCGGTTCCACCAATATCTGCGGCTCTACAAGACTCATTCACAACAGCTGTGCTCCTACCTTTCTGGTTGGCCCAGTCAGCTTGATAAAGTGCAACTGATAATGTCGCTCTTCCATCGAGTAAAGTACCTTTCCAGCCGATTTCCATGCTATCCAGCTCTTCTTCGTCTAAGAATCTGAGAACATTTGGCTGAGTGGCTTTGTATTGCTCCAGCTCATAATCTGTGGCATTCGCAACAGAATCATTTGCTTTACCAGGAAGCACACCTTGTGAGTAACTGGCGTAGAACATAGAGTTGTCATTAGGGATATATCTCAAGATGACACGAGGAAGTGTATTGTCGAACTCAAGTTGATTGATGTTCGTTCGTGCAAAAATTTGCTCGATTTCTTCCTTTTGCTGTCTGACTTCAACACTCAAAGTCAATTCATCATTGATGTCATAGTCAATTCCAAGATAAATACCCGTTGATAAAACATTGTCAGAATTATTTCCTGTATTGGAATCAACACTGTTATTGCCTCTGTATCCGTTTGGAAGGAAAGGTGCACACGGCCTATTTTGAGGCTGTGAAATATCAGCTCCCCCCCATGGAGTTGGCATACCAAAGCTGTTTACGCATTCGATAATGATCGCTCCACCTTGTCCTCTATGGATAAAGTTTTGTTGATATCTATTCATGCCAACCAAGAATCTCAATCTCTTATCTTGATCACTGATGTATTTAATATCGTATGTTCTGTCATGAGAGATGTAAGGATCTCTTGATGATGAGTTGCTTTGCGATGTATAGTCAAAATCTCTGACCCACATAGTCGCTACGTGGTTGTATCCAGCGCTGGCTTCAATGGTTCCACCGTTGTCCATGTCATATGAGAAGTTAGCATTGATTCGATCAATGTCTCTTGCCATACCATATGAACCGACTGGTAATGTAGGAACTTTCCCATCAAAACTTGGTGATACAGGACTGCCTCCAAACAACCATGAAGATGCCAATGGACTCAATGAAGTATTCATATCAATGACGTTGTTTCCACCAAAATAGTCAATTGCAGATCCCTGTCCTGGGACATTGCCGCAAACGTAACCACTTGGATTAACGGTTGGATTGGCTGGATCGCCGGTTGAAACAGTTTTGCCTGTACAGGAGTCATTTCTGTATCCTAGGATATAACCACCGGCAGGCCCACCGTCTCTGTCTTCACTGTGAAAGGCTCTCAATTTAAGTTTCCAGTTGTCTCCTTTAGCAACAAGACTTCCTGAAATAGTTTGAGTTTCTTCTTCGCCCATTTCTCCGCCATCAGAGGCTTTGAATATGCCATCTCTTTCATAAGATTTGACAGAAACTCTGCCTGATAGCATATCGGTGATAGGTCCTTCAAACGATCCGTAAAAGATCATCTCACCGTCTTCACCCAGGGTCAGGTCAATACTGCCCTCGGTTTCTTCAGTATTTGGATCTTTAGTGATGTAGTTTACTGCTCCACCAAAGGTAGAACGACCATACAATGCTGACTGAGGTCCTTTAACAACCTCAACACGAGAAACCTCTTCCAGTGGAATTGAGTGATAACCACCAATTACATAGATGCCGTCAACAAACATTGTTGCAATATTTAATGAAGGATCTTCGGATAAACTGTTAACGTTCATTCCTCTGAATCTCAATTGAGAGTTGACCCTTCCAGGTGCTTGCCCGCCTTGTGCTGAATGTTGAAAACCAGCAACTTGTAGTGAGAGATCCTCAAGATTTTTAAAACCACTTTCTTTGATATCATCTGCTGAAAATACAGAGATTGAAAGTGGGATTTCAGAAAGGTTCTCTTCCTTCTTACGAGCCGTTACTACTATTTCTTCTATTGAATCTTGTGCATACAAGCCCGGCGATAAAACCGCACTCATTACTACAAAGAAAACAGTAGATAAAACAATTAGCTTTTTCATATAAATGCTCCCTAGTTAGTAAAAAAAGTAACTGATAGATCATACTATATGGTTGTGTCAGTTGACTACCAAATTTGTTGTAATTTCACAACTATGTGCTAGAAAAGCTCGACAAGTTCATAGTAGGTTTGCATGTAACCACCTACAGCTCCTTTTAGAAAGAGATAATCACCATCATTTGTGCACCACACATCATAGGGTGGATGCTCCTGAGGCAGTCCTGGTGTTCCAACAAATCTGAAATGCAATGCATCAAAAGTACCTGCTCCGACGGTTATCTTTTCTTCACCTACATACTCAATGTTCATTGTGATTGGAAAAAGCATCGGACCGGTTGCGCCTCTGTGATCTGGTGACGAAAGAAGTATCTCTCCGGAATTTTGTACCTTTTCGTCACTATTTCTATCAAAAAGTCTCAAATGCCAAGCATCGCATGCAATGGCATGATTTTGAAATGTTTTCAGCCTTCCTTTGGTTGCCATCTTTTGGCTCACTCGCCCCTCGAGCGCAGTGTTTGTTTCACATTCTGCATATCCATTTGCAAAATTAAACCAACCCGAACCCATGAATTGATCATCCACAGAAATTCTCACAAAACAGTCAGTGGGAAGCCAATTCTCATCCAAAGAATAAGTAATGTCTCTCATGACAGCAGGACGATCATCAATTTCGCAGTGAGCGACAATCTTCCTGTGACCATCTGCATGTTTATTGATTATGAAGTGTTCCCTTCCTCTTTCCTGTCCTTTTCTTTCTTCTTTATTTGAGAGGTAGATAATTTTACCCATTACAGTCTCATGATCGATTTGAGTGATGCTTTCTTTATCAGTCATTGCTTTCCTCATCTTCACTATCTAATTCCCTTGAGATCTCAGGCTCACCTGTGACCTCTGGCTCTATTTCCTCTAATGGTTCGGCCTTACCAAATTGAACCATTAAGTTATATAAACCGGTTTCATCCAATTCTTCGACACTGACAATGGAATATCTCGGTTGGAAAATATCATTAGGAATAATTAACTCATCACCTGCATAACCACATACTCTGCCTGTCCAACTTTTAAAGCTAATCATGTCTGAGCCACCCAAATCCAAACTGCGAGGGCTGATTTGTAAATGGTATGCTCTTTTTCTGGGTCTTCCGTATACAATCAGATTTCCTCTATCTAGAACTTCGTAATCATTGATGCTCGAAGTATTGAAACACGATGGTCTCTTATTGGCATTAGCGCTTGAGTTTGATGCAGACAGCTCACCATCTGAAGCACACCCTATAATCAGTATGTTTAGCGTAATGATCGAAACAATTTTTAAGGCTTTGTTTTTGATTCCTCTTCTCCTAATTTAGCTGTCATTTTCTTTTATTTTAAGTCAGAATACTCCTGATTATATAACTCTTCACAAAACAATCACAAAATAAACCCATGGAAAAAATATTAGTCTGTATAAAACGTGTCATTGACTACAACGTCAAAATAAGAGTGAAACCAGATGAATCTGGGGTTGTCACAGAAGGCGTAAAGATGAGCATCAACCCTTTTGATGAAATTGCCCTAGAGGAAGCTCTCAGGATTAAAGAAAGCGGAAATGCAGCAGAGGTTGTGATCATATCCATTGGCCCAGATGATTCTCAGCAACAATTGAGAACCGGTTTAGCCATGGGTGCAGATCGTGCAATTCTAATCAAACATGACGAAGAGATAGAGCCTCTTACTGTAGCAAAAGCATTGTCTGAAATCGTTGAAAAAGAGAATCCAGGTTTAATCATGATGGGAAAGCAAGCAATTGATGACGACTCCAGTCAAACCGGACAAATCCTTGCTCAATTGTGTGATATTCCTCAAGCCACGTTTGCATCGAAAGTGACAATTGAAGGCAATAAAGCCATTGTTGTTAGAGAGATCGATCAGGGATTAGAAACTCTGGACATTGATTTGCCAGCGATCATCACAACAGATTTGAGATTAAATGAACCAAGATATGTAAAGCTGCCTGATATCATGAAAGCCAAGAAAAAGATTCTAGATGTTATCGAATCCAGTGAACTAAACACAGAGTTTAGTTCTTCAATTGAGGTAATAAATGTCGCTCCCCCTCCTCCAAGAGAGTCTGGCGTGATGGTTAATGATGTCGATGAGCTTGTTATTGCGCTCAAGGAAAAAGGGCTTTTGTCATGACAAAGGTATTAGTTATAGCAGAACACTTTGATGGGGAAATTATTTCATCAACATCGAAAACGGTAAATTGTGCTTCTCAGATTTCTGAATCCATAGATATATTGGTATTAGGAGATGATAATTCAATAGCGTTAAAAGCATCCAATATCGAATCGGTTAAAAATGTTATTGCCATAAGCAATCAATCATTCGAATATCCGGTATCTTCAATTATGGCCCCAGTGGTGGCTGAGATCTCTAAGGAGTATGATTGCATTCTTCTTCCATCGTCTACATTTGGCAAAGACCTCGCGCCAAGGATCTCTGCAATTCTTGATGTCAATCAGGTCACAGACATTATGTCTGTGGAAGGGCCAAGAGTTTTTAAAAGACCTATTTATGCTGGAAATGCCATACAGACAATTAAGATCGCTGAGGGTCAGAAGATTTTAGGCACGGTAAGGACTGCTTCTTTTAAAGAACTTGGAAATTCCAATAGTGCAAATGTAATCGAGGCTGAAATGCCAGATGTTCATGTTCCTAACCATACAAGATTCATAAAGATCGAGTCAGAGAAAACAGAAAGACCCGATCTTCAAGTTGCATCCACTGTTATATCAGGTGGTCGTGGAGTTGGCAGCGCAGAGAATTTTGAGCTGCTGTATCAGCTTGCAGATAAGCTCGGCGCTTCAGTTGGTGCCTCAAGAGCTGCCGTTGATGCAGGTTTTGTTCCAAATGACATGCAGGTTGGTCAGACAGGTAAAATCATTGCTCCTCAGCTTTATTTTGCCTTTGGCATTTCGGGCGCAATTCAGCATATCGCAGGAATCAAGGATTCAGGGACAATTGTTGCAGTGAATAAAGATGCAGATGCACCCATTTTTGAAATAGCAGACATTGGTATTGTTGCAGATCTTTTTGAATTTATACCTGAGCTCACCTCTAAACTTGGCTAACCACCAAACTCCGCAGAAACCTTCCACTCTTCTTCTTGGATTTGCGAGTGGAATGTCTCCTTTTGGTATGGCCATTGTTGTTCCAACTCTGGATTTGTTTGCCAATGAATTCCAATCCAGTTACTCCACCATTCAATTTATTATTTCAGCCTATCTATTTGGTCTGGCAACTGCCCAACCTTTCATGGGTTTTCTGTCGGATAAATTAGGAAGAAAGCCAGTTATGGTTTCAGGAATTATTTTGTTTATCATCGCTTCGTATGTATGCATGACGGCTGAGAGCCTAACGACTTTGATTGCTGCAAGATTCCTTCAAGGAATTGGAGGGAGTGTTGGCACAGTGACATCGAGAGCGATCATTAGAGACAGTTACTCCGGTGATATGGCAGCCAAATCACTATCTAGGGTTACCGCAACCATGGGGATGGCACCCATGATTGCTCCTGTTGTTGGGGCAATTGCACTTTCTTTGACTGGATCTCCAAACGGTATTTTCTTGGTCACTCTATTGATTGGTTTATCTATATTGTTGCCGGTTATATTTTACTTGCCAGAAACTGTCACAAAGGTTGGCCTAGAAAGAAATCAGTCTAGTTGGTATAGAAACTACTATACATTATTGCGATCAGAGACCTTTGTTGGGTCAACATTTATCTATGGATTCACCACTGGAAGTTTCTTCGCAATATTAGCGGTTGGTTCAACAGTATTCTCAAGGGACTTAGGCATCGAAAGCATTGGCTTTGGACTGATATGGAGCTCTTTGACGATCTTATATGCCTCGGCATCATTTTTTGCCGGTAATCTCACTGCCAGATTAGGATTGATGAAGGTTCTAAATATGGGGGTATCGATTAATTTGGCTGCAGGATCTTTGTTCGCACTTTTGATTTATTTAACCGGAACCAATATTTATTCAATAATCTTTCCGCTTGCTTTAATGTTCTTTGCACATGGTTTTATCGTCTCAATGTCTATGGCAAAAGCCGTTAGCGATTTCCCAAATATAGCCGGAGCCAGTTCTGGATTATCAAGTTCACTTGGTTTAGTGACCGGGGGTTTATTCAGCATTCTGTCCGGATCAATGTATACAGGCGAGTTTATGCCAATCGCTATGATTGTTTGGTTATCAACTTGCTTTTGTTATCTATGTTTCTTATTGGTTCGTTCAGGAGAGCAAAAGAAAGAAGGCTAAATTTATCAGCCTATGCTTCCTGGTTTAGCGATGCCTATCCAAGCTTCCACAATCAACAAGACCCATATGCTTAGCACAAAGATTCTCGCCTTATCCAGACTGGCTTTCATTTCAAGATCGTCTGCTTCATTGATATTATCAATCGCGATATTGTGGATGCCTTTTATGAAACCGCCAATATATTTCCTAATCATGATTCCACAAAATATGAGCCCAGCAAATACAACGAGCTTATAGCCCACCCATGGCTCAGCATCCAAGCGATCTGTATAGAATCCATAAAAGACAGATGCCAGCAAAGTAATGACCATGGCCCATCTAAACACATAGTCAACTTTGGTCATTTGTTTTACGAGGTCTGTTCCCTCATTAAAATGCATATAAAGAAGAGCACAAAACCAAACAGGCCCTAGAAGGATAATACCAACCCATTGCCATGTTGGATGATCAATTCCATAATGTTCGGTAAGAATGCCACCAACTGTCAACATCAAGCTAAGACAAAGTCTTGGTATAAGATCAAGATTCATCATAATTTTTCCAGCCATTTGTCTGGCATCACGAGATAAATTTCTATTCACTGACAAACCGCTGGAATAAAAGACACCGATGTCTCCACCTAGCCAGTATACGAATAATAATATATGTATTAATAAAGTTATGTCATGTCCACTCATTGGCATTCCCCTTTTACATGCATTCAGAATAAATGATTATATGACATCGTCATCGAACGTCAATCTGCAGTGAATTTGATAAAATAAAAATTATTTATAAAGAGGATAAAAAGATGGCGGATATCTGGAAAGCAGCATGTATGCAAACCATGAGCAACTCTGTAAATAAGGCTCAGTTAGTTTAGAGAGTGATTACATGGTGACGATTGTTTTACCGAAATTCTCTCCTCTCATTAATTTACAAAACTGAGCCGGAGTTTTTTCGATACCAATCGCTTCATCTTCGATGTATTTAATTTTTCCGTCTTCAAGCCATTGATTAGCTTTTGAGATGAATTCTTCTTGTTTATCATAGTGGTCATAGACAACCACCCCTCTTATTGTGGCTCTTGCTCCAACGATGGGCCCTAGGTTTGGTCCCGGAGGCGGAGACGAGAGATTGTATTGTGTCATAAAGCCACACAATACTATTCTGGCTTCATAGGCCAAATTTTTTGTCATGATATCGAGCGTTTCTCCTCCAACATTATCAAAATAGATATCCACACCATTTGGACATAGTTCTTTGATTCTCTGGTCAATATTTTCGGTTTTATAATTAATGCATTCCTCGAATCCAAAAGTATCTTTTACCGTTTTGCATTTTTCTTCAGTGCCCGCTATACCTATTGATTTAGCGCCATGAATCTGGGCGAGTTGTCCAACCATGCAACCGACCGGACCACTTGCAGCTGACACAACCACAATATCCCCTTCTTTTGGTTCACCGTAGACCATGAGCCCTGCATATGCAGTCAACCCTGGCATACCCATTATCCCTAGTGCAGTGCTTAGTTTCCCCTGATGACCACTGAGTTTACGCACTCCTTCCCCGTCGGATATGCCATACTCTTGCCACCCATTTGATGACAGTACAGTTTCTCCTTTTTTAAATTCAGGATGATTGGATTCAATTACTTCAGAAACCGTTCGTCCAACGATCGTATCGCCAACATTTACCTTCTCAGAATAAATATGTCTTCCTGTTATGACGCCTCTGATGTATGGGTCTAGTGAAAGATGAATTGTTTTACTTAGAAATTGATTTGAACCGGGGCTATTAATCCCTTCTTCCAATAGTTCAAAGTCTCCTTCGACAGGAATGCCTTCAGGAGACTTTCTTAAAACAATTTTTCTGTTGGTGGTCAATTTAGAGCTGGTCGATCATGTAGTCACAGCTGCTGACTCTAAATTCTCCACCGTCTTCAATGTTAACAACCTCAACCGTGCCATCATTGATGACCAATGAAAATCTTTGTCCTCTTGTCCCCATACCAAATCCTGTTGCATCGAGGTCAAGACCAAGGGCTGATGTAAATTCACCATTTCCATCTGCCAACATTAGGACCTTATCTCCAGCATCTTGGCTCTTACCCCATGCATCCATAACGAATACATCATTCACAGCCATGCATGCAATTGTATCAATGCCTTTTGCTGTAAGTTCAGATGCCTTTTCAATAAAACCAGGCAGATGTTGCAGAGAGCATGTTGGTGTAAACGCACCAGGAACTGAAAATAAGGCAACTCTTTTTCCAGCAAATAAATCATCATAGCTTACAGGCGATGGCCCTTCAGCTGTCATGGTTGTAAAGTTAATATTTGGAACTTTATCTCCGACATTAATGCTCATTCATTTTCTCCTAGAATTTTTAATAAAAGCATATTTTATTACACAAAGAATCAATCAACCATAAATAATGCAATTTCAGGCACAAAAGATACGGTCATAAGACCAATGAGCATGATAATTAAAAACGGAATGGTTGCCCTGCATATGGTCCAAAACTTTTCCTTAAAGACACCCATTGCGACGATTAAATTTAACCCAAGGGGCGGAGTGAGATACCCTATTTCTAAATTCATGACCATGATGATCCCAAAATGAGTGGGGTCAATGCCTTGCGATACTGCGATTGGCATCAACATAGGTGCAAGAATAAGAATTGCAGAGCCAATATCAATGAGACATCCAATAAGAATTAGAAAAAGATTAATACTCAGCAGAGCTGTTACAGGATTATCAATCTTGTCACTCATCCAGGCGACTAGATTTTGCGGTACTTCTTCATAGGTAAGAAATACATTTAAACTCAAAGCAATCATTAAAACCGGGAACAAGGACCCAAGAAGCTTCGTTGTTTCTCTTATGACATCTCTCAAGTCATCCAAATTCATTTCTTTATGAATCAATGATTCGACAACAAAAGAATAAACGACAGCCACGGCGGCCGATTCTGTTGCTGTAAAGTATCCTGTATATATGCCTCCAAGTATGATCAGCGGCATTAATAATGCCCAAATACCATTACGCAGTGATTTTGAGATATCAGAAAGGTTCCAAGAGCTTTCACGATGTGAAAAGTTTTGAGCCACCGCATAAGTGAGCATTAAGGATGTCAGAAGTATGGCAGGGCCAATGCCAGCAATAAATAAATCCCCTATTGAGGTCTGTGTCATGATTCCATACAAAATCAATGGAATACTTGGAGGCACAACAATGCCAAGTGTGCCAGCAGCACACAGTGCACCCAGCGCAAAGTTTTTCGGATAACCTGCATTGATCAATGCAGGATACATCAGTGTTCCAATAGCGAGCAATGTGACTGTTCCTGAACCAGAGACAGCAGCAAAGGCTGCACATGACATGATTGTTGCAATTGCCAGCCCTCCTGGAATGGGTGCTGTTAATGAAGTCATTAAGTCAATCAGTCTTGATGCCATTCCGCCTCTCGACATAATATTTCCAGCAAGAATAAAAAGAGGAATAGACAGCAAAATATCCTTGTTTGCAGCATCCCATGCATCGACAACAATATTACTGATCACACCATCTCCAAATGCCCAATAAGCGTATGCCGTGGATACCCCCAAAATAACGATGAGGTTCTGTCTTAAGATAAATAAGACAAGAATTATAATGGGTAAAAATAAAGCAGAGGCCATAAAGTTATTCAATGCCTGAATCAGCACCCTCCCCTGGTCTTAGATCTGGATTGATTGTGTAAATCAGATGCCGGACAGATGTCAAAAGGAATGCTATCGGGATAATCATTTGAAAAGGCCAAACCGCTACTCTCAGAACCATTGATTGAACGTCGTCTCTGAATGTTTCAATTACTACCTGAAAAGCAATGACAGAAAACAGAATACAAAAAAGAAACATCAAGCCTTCCTGAATACGATTGAGAATAGGATCAAGCGACTTAGGCAACCAATTATCTGCAAATTTAGGCCTCAAATGGGCGGCTTCCGATGAGGCAACTCCTAGTCCAAACATTACAACGAATAAATTTGCATAAACCCCAATTTGCCTGGACCAATGCAACCCTGTTCCGGTTATCTCTCTGAAAGCAACATCACTGAACATTACAATAACCAACGCAGCAAATGCGAGGAATGTGACATTCCTTTCAAATATATTTAAGTATCTTAATGTTTGCTTCATGATTTTGACTTTGAATAATGATAAATCATTGTAAACTATCCTGATAACCGATTTTATTGCAAACCGTTAATTATGAATAACAAACCCGAACTTCCAATAAGCGAAGAAACCAGGATATTTTTAGAGTCAAAACATCTTTTGTTCATCAATGGTGAATGGAGAGAATCCACTTCAGGAGAGACTATTCCAGTTATAGATCCCGCGACCGAGGAAAAAATAGCAGAGGTCCAATCCGGGACAAAAGATGATATTGATCTTGCAGTGAAATCTGCAAGGGATGCTCTGAAGGGTGAATGGTCAAAGATTCCATCGCATGATAGGGCACAGATTCTTCACCGCTTATCGGATGAAATAGAAGCCAATTTCTCCATTCTTTCTGAACTAGAGGTTTTGGATAACGGGATGCCCATGCAGCTCGCACAATACTCCATTGCAAGTCATGGTGTCACATTAATGAGGTATTACGCCAGTTGGGCACCAAAGATTCACGGAAAAACAATACCGGTCTCACCAGGCGGCGTAATGAATGGAGAATCACTGACGTACACAAAAAGAGAGCCCATAGGTGTAGTTGGCGCAATCATACCGTGGAACTCTCCGCTGATTTTTGCAATTTTAAAACTTGCCCCAGCGCTGGCAGCTGGATGCACAGTTGTTCTTAAGCCAGCAGAATTAACCCCTTTGACCGCATTGTATTTTGCTCATTTGATTGAGAAATCTGGAATACCAAAAGGTGTTGTAAACATTGTGACAGGGCTTGGGGAAACTGCGGGAGATGCTCTCGCAAAACATAATGATGTAGATAAGATCACATTTACTGGATCAACTGAAGTTGGGAAGAAGATTGTCTCATCATCGGTAGAGAACTTAAAAAAAGTCACTCTTGAGTTGGGCGGAAAGAGCCCTGTTGTTATTTTTAATGATGCCGATCTTGAGAAAACAATTCCCGGTGTTGCAAGGGCTTGTTTCTTTCTACAAGGTCAAAACTGTATGGCCGGAACAAGAGTATTTGTTCACGAAGACATACACGATGAACTCGTTGAAGGTGTTAAGAATATGGCACAGTCTTTCCAAATTGGTCATGGATTGATAGAGACAAACGATTTTGGGCCATTGATATCGCAAGACCAGAGAAGCAGAGTCATGAAATATATCCAACAAGGTATTTCTGAGGGCGCAACGTTGGTGTGTGGCGGCAATGAAGTCAACGAAAGAGGATTCTTTATCGAGCCAACAATATTCACAGATGTTACTGGCGATATGACTATAGCCAGAGAGGAGATTTTCGGTCCTGTGTTGTGTATTGAAAAGTTCAGCGATGAGCCACTTGAAAGCATTGCCAAAAGAGCGAATAAAACCACATATGGTTTATCGGGAAGCGTTTGGACCAATGACATAACCACAGGCCACAGAATGGCTGCTTTAATTGATTCTGGGCAGGTGAGTATAAACTGTCATGCTGCTGTGGATTCTGCAATTCCATTTGGTGGAAATAAACAATCTGGCTGGGGGCGAGAATTTGGTGAAGAAGGTTTGGACTCATACCTGAAGACGAAGGCCACCACAGTCATGTACTGATTTACCAAGGCACTTCATTTCCGAAACGATCTAAGAATTTTCCACTGTCATCCGATTTAATTGATTCGAACATTATTTGCTGTTCAGTAACGCTTACATCAGGTTCAACATCAGCTTCATCCCCACCAAGAAATGTTTTACACCATCCTGGAGCCAATGCGATGACAGTTATGTTCTTCCAGTCAATCGACATTCCCTTTGATAAAATATTTAATCCAGCTTTACTCGCTCTATACGAATAGAGTCCGCCAAAGTTATTTTGTTCCACTGAACCAAGATCACTCGACATCATGATGAGTAATTTTCTATTGCTCATTGCAACTTGATCATGGAAAGCAGTTGCAACTTTAAACGGAGCGAGAAGATTGACTTCAAGAATATCTCTCCAAATTTCATAATCCATATGCCCAATATTCTGATATCCCATAGCTTCCGGAACTCCCTTTGGTCCTAACGTTCCAGCATTATTAATAAGAATGTCGATAGGTTTATCGGCATATTTATCGCTTAAGGCTGCTATTTCTTCAAAATTTGTTACATCAAGCTTTTCAATGATGAGATTATCAGGATATTGATCTCTTAATTGAAGAAGCTCAGTCGATTGCTCAGGATTCCGTGAAGTCGCTATGATTTCCCAATTTTTTTTCGCATATTGCTTTACATGTTCAAATCCAAGACCACGATTGGCTCCTGTAACAAATACTGTTGGCATGATATTCTCCATAAAATAGAATCTGATTATCATAACAAATTCTAACTAATGGAAAATGCAAAGGGGAAAGATATGTCTCAACCAAATCATTTATCAGCTCTTAAGATCACAGACGGTATTCAAATAGAAAAGCTGAGGAAAGAAACACAGGATTATTTTAGTGAATGTGAAAAGAAATTAGGATTTATACCAAATGTACTTCTTGCCTATGCTCATGATGAGAAGAAACTCGACCAATTTATGGGTTTCTATAATAACCTTATGTTGGATGATTCAGGCTTGACAAAACTTGAGCGTGAAATGATTGCAGTGGTCGTATCTTCATTCAATCGATGTTATTACTGCATGGTCGCTCATGGAGCAGCTGTGAGGCATATGTCCAAAGATCCAGTGCTGGGAGAACTCCTGGTTATGAATTATAAGGCAGCTGATTTGAGTGACAGACACTTAGCAATGCTAGATTTTGCATGGAAAATTTCTGAGAGCCCAGAAAAAATTACTGATTGTGATCGTGAGCATTTAAAAAAGAATGGATTTAATGAGCACGATATTTGGGATATATCTGCTGTGGCATCATTCTATAATATGACTAATAGAATGGCATCAGCCATCGATTTAATGCCAAATACTGGATATCATCAGAAAGCGAGGTAATTTATTATGGAATTTAATTTAGACGGAAATCTATGGAATCAACTTTCAGAGCTGCTGAGTTCTTTTGGAATTAGTTTATTTATTGCTCTGTGTATTCTAGTCATAGGGCGACAGGTTGTTAAAATTGTTATAAAAATAATCTCCACTGCCCTGGATCGATCCAAAACAGAAGACACTGTCAGAATATTTGTCACAAATCTGTTGAATACTCTATTGATGATTGTGGTATTTATCGCCGCGATTAATCAGTTAGGCATACAAACAACATCGATTATTGCGGTCTTAGGTGCTGCAGGTCTTGCAATTGGCCTTGCACTTCAAGGGTCGCTTTCTAACTTTGCAGCAGGCATTCTAATTGTGATATATCGGCCATATAAGGTTGGAGACTACATTCAAGCAGATAACCATCTTGGAACAGTTGATGACATTCAAATTTTCTCAACCGTTTTAAGAACTCCAGATAACAAAATAGTTGTTGTTCCAAACGGCAGTATTATGAATGGAAGCATTGTTAATTTCTCAAACCAAGATACACGACGAATAGATATAGTTGCTAGCTGCAGTTATAACGACGATATTGATAAAGTTAAATCAGTTTTGTCTGATATCCTTGAGAGTGACGAAAGAATCTTAAGCGATCCTAAGCCAAGGATTGCAGTTTCTGAGCTAGCCGATAGCAGTGTAAATTTGATTGTCAGGCCTTGGGTGAAAAATTCAGATTATATTGACGTGCTTTATTCACTTACCGAGGAGATTAAGAAGACATTTGACAAGGAAGGTATCTCAATTCCATATCCACAAAGTGACGTGCATATCCACAATCACTCAGAGTGACTGTGGAATAAGCATTTATCGTAAATCAGATCCTTAGGATGCAGTCATCCATTTTTGGAATTTAGGATCAGCAGGTGCCTCTAGCCCCGTTTCTTCTTTGCATCTTCCCTTAAGTTCCTTAATTGAGCTAAAGCCTTTATCAAATAATTTAGGCTTACCTCTCAATTTCATTTTTTCAACTCTAAGTTTTGTTGTCGCTGCTTTATTGATGCTTAAATCTTTTCTGAGAACGACGCCATAATTTTCTTTGGCTCCTTGTCTAGTAACAAGACCTGCATCTACATCGAATTGAACACGCTCTGGCTCTCTAGTGAATGGGTCGCCACAACCGCCTCCACCCCATGTCACGTGATACAGAGTGTCTCCCTCTTCGACAGCAATTCTATCGCATTTTGATTGCAATAATTCTTTTTCACCATTTTTTCTTACCAAAGTTTTAGTGCTTCTCTCTCCAGGTAATCCTCCATTAACGCCCCAAGGATATGTAAGCCATCGGTCATCATGAATTGATACTTCACCTGTTTCTAAGAATTTATAGGTTGTTGCTAAAGCATTTCCACCTCTGTTGTATCCCGCTCCTCCGCTATCAGGAACGGTATAGTATTCTTCGATAACTACTGGGAAGTAACTCTCAAGGAATTCATTGGGAACATTGGTAAAACCTGGCCATAGCGAATGACCATCGGGACCATCACCCATTGGTTTTCCTGGAACTCCACCAAAACCAATCATATACAGTTGATACCATTCACCATTCTTATCATAGCCTGAATACATTAAATGAGGGCTATCTGAGAATCCTGCACCACAAAGGAAATCTGGGGAGCCTTGTCCCAAGAGTCCACCCAGTACGTCGAATATCCTGCCTAGCGCATGAGTCCTGCATGAGAGTGCAGCAGGATAGTTTGGTTTGAGTAATGTGCCTTGAGGAATCCTAACTTCCATGAGGTCATAAAATCCATCATTAAACATAATGGCAGGATCGAAGACCATTATCATATAAACGCCACAGAACATTTTGAACATTTCCTCATTCAGCAGAAAGTTTATAGAACTTATTGATTGGGGGTCTGTGCCTTCAAAGTCAAAGATTACTTTTTTGCCCTCTCTCCACATAGCACACTTAATCTTATAAGGACCCATTTCTAATCCGTCGTCACAGATGTAGTCTTCAAAGTATTGTTTTTCAGTTGGCACCGTAGTTTGAATGAGCTTACCCATTGCTTTTTTGTTACGATCCAAAAGATCTTCAAGCGCAGAGTAAAATGTATCATCACCAAATCGGTTAGCCATCTCTAAAACTCTTTTTTCTGCAGTCTTTATAGATGCCACAATTGCATTAAAGTCACTTTTGTTCCAAACAGGTAGACGACAATTGTGAAGAATGATATTCAATATCTCTTCTTGTAGGACATCGTCTTTATAGATCTTGGTCGGAGGAACTCTTACACCTTCTTCAAAAATTTGAGTAGCATCTGTAGGCAAACTTCCAGGCACTTTTCCACCAACATCAGTCATGTGACCAAACATAGCAGCATAAGCAATCAGTCTTCCATCTTTAAAGATGGGTCTGAGTACCAACCAATCATTTGCATGACTCACTGCTCCGTTACATGCATAAGGATCGTTTGTTAAGAACATATCCCCTTCTTCAATGGTTCCATCGAATGCTTCTTTAAAACCATGAATAAAGCTACCAAATTGTCCGACAACCATTTTCCCATCAAGGTTAGCAATCATAGGAAATTCATCACCTTGCTCTCTAATTCCAGGAGACATAGCGGTTCTAAATAAGACTGCATCCATTTCCCATCGTGCTGAGAACATAGAGTTTTCTATTACATCCAATGTAATTGGATCTAACTTCTTTCTTTTAAATTTTTTATCATTTGTTTGTATAAGTTTTGCAGGCATCTCTATCTCCGTTATGCTTCAGGCGTAATTAAAATATTACCAAATTTATCAACTTTACCTTTGTGCTTGGACAAGATAAGAGTTGTTGAGTCCATTTCCGTTACAACTGCTGGACCATTGATTACATTTCCATGTTTAAGTTTTGAGCGTTGATAAATTGTGGCTGTTTGGTTTTTGCCATCCATAAATACTTTTGCATCATCAGAAATAATAGATGCTTTAGAAGGCTTAGGCCCTCCTCTTCCAACAGATGGTGCTTTTACTGACAGAGCTTTGTCTTTAACTACAGCCCTTAGGTTTACCAGTTCTTTCTCTTCATCCAAAGAGAAGGTAAAGAGCTGTTCGTGGAGATCATCAAATTTTCCACCTATTGCATCTAATCCTTTCTTCTTGAGTTCTGAAAGCTCAAAATCAACATTGATGGTAAGTCCTTGACCAAGATACCTTAAATCTACCTGGAATGTAGTTGTCCTCTTATTTTTTGGAACACCTTCAGCATCTAAGGTTTTGGAAGCTTTCTTTGCAAGGTCTTCAAATATCTTTACGATTTCTGTTTTACTGGTGTCTGAGAACCTTCTGATGAATGACATTGATGCTTCATCTTGAATGTTAGTTGTAACGTCGCCGTATGCACAAAGCACGCCTGGTCCAGGCGGGATAATAACTGGCCATGAATTGGTAAGTTTGCCAAGTGCATTAGCATGCAATGGGCCTGCTCCTCCAAATCCAATTAGTGCAAAATCTCTTGGGTCATACCCCTTTTCTACAGAAACTAAACGAAGAGCACCGTACATGTTTTCATTGACAATATCTATGATCCCAGCTGCTGCCTGTTTAAGGGATAATCCTAATGATTTAGCAATTGGCTTGATTGATTTTTCAGCAAGATCTTTTCTTATCTTCCAGTCTTCATCTCCACCGAGAGCAACGTGTTCAGACGGTATATAACCAAGAACTACATTTGCGTCAGTTACTGTGGGTTCAATTCCGCCTTTATCATAGGCTGCTGGGCCCGGTGTAGCGCCAGCACTTTGTGGACCTACTCTAAGAGCGCCTGTCAATTCAGGAACATGGGCAATTGAACCGCCTCCTGCTCCCACAGTCCTAACATCTACTGATGAGGCTCTTACAGTTACATCTCCGACTGAAGTTTCACGACTTTGTGCTGCAACGCCGTCTTTAACCAAGGATACATCTGTGGAAGTGCCACCCATATCAAATGTCATGAGGTTTTCAAACCCAGCTTGTTTTGCAATCCAGATTGCTCCAGATACACCACCAGCGGGTCCACTCATTAGCAAATTCACAGGTGAATCAGAAGATGCTTTTGCAGAGGCAAGTCCGCCATCTGATCGAAGAATACGAAGCTTTACATCCTTCATTCTTTTCTTAAGACCCTTTTGGAGGTTCTTCACGTATTCGGCAACTTTAGGTCTTACATATGAGTTTGCTACCGTGGTAATGGTTCTCTCATACTCTTGCATTTCAGGAACCACTTCGGATGACAATGAAACAGGAATCTTAGGCAAAAGCTTTTTCTTTTGTATAACTTTCTTTATTTCTTTCTCGTGTTTGTCATTTGCATATGAATTGATCAATGAGATTGTGATTGCTTCAACACCTTTGTTAGATAATGCTTTAATGTCTTTTGCTAGTTGTCCAACTTTCAATTTTGAAAGCACTTCACCTTTTGCTGAGATTCTTTCATCGGCTTCAATTGTCAAAGCCAATGGAGCCAGTGGGTTACTCTTATTGTAAATCACCCAGCCACCAAGACCGCCAGGAACGAATGAACGAGCTATCTGAAGAACTTGGCGATAGCCTTTTGTGGTTATCAGCCCAACTTTAGCGCCAGTTTCTGTCAATATGGTATTTGTGGCGACAGTTGTGCCGTGCATAACGGTGTTAATTTCTGATGGATCAACGTTATTTTGGGCACATACTCGATTAATCCCATTAAAAACTCCTATGGAAGAATCCTCTGGTGTACTGGGTACTTTTGCTGTGTGAAGCGCCCCAGTTTTCTCGTTGACAAGTAAGAGGTCAGTGAAAGTTCCTCCAACATCAACTCCAAGTCGATAACTCATATTTTCTCCTATTTTTTATGTCGACACTAAATTAGTTCTTTGTTTTTATTAGTTCGACCTTTTCTTTGAATTCTTTGAAAGATTAGCTTAAAAAAAAATCTACAGTAATCATACTTTTATTGCATGTTTATTTCAGCATTTTCTGGGAAAATTCCTGCTTTTGGAACCATTGCTGGAACAGCTCTCCCAAGTTTAGACTCAAGCCATTCAGAATTTTCCACGATATGCTTAAGATCCACACCTGTTTCTACTCCAGATCTGTTGAGCATATACAGTAAGTCATCTGTGGGTATATTCCCTGTTGCTTTTGGTGCAAATGGACACCCTCCAATTCCTCCTGTAGATGCATCAATAATTGTGACTCCTACCTCGATTGCTGCTGCTGCATTTGCTAGACCTGTGTTTCTTGTATTGTGCAGATGAGTCCTTAATGGCAAATTTGGAGCAAGTTCTCTAACCAATGAAAATGTTTTTTTAATCTGATTAGGCACTGCAACACCAACGCTGTCAGCTAAACCGATGATGTCTGGATTTCCTTGGAGGACTTTTTCTGCAATCACAGCAATATGTTCTGGATCAACCTCCCCTTCATAAGGGCATCCAAATGAACATGCAATCAAGACATTTGTTCTTATCCCTGATGCTTTAGCTTCTTCAGAAATTTCTAACCAATTATCAATCGACTGCTGAGTGACTACGCCTTGGTTTTTCATATTGTATGTGTCAGTACTTACAATGACCATTCCAACTTCTTTGATGCCGCAATCTTTCGCACGCTGAAAGCCCCTTTGATTCATGATGAGTCCAATATATGAAACATCATCGTGTTCTGGCAAGCTTGCAACAAGTTCTTCTGCATCTGCCATTTGAGGAACCTTTTTTGGGTGAACAAAACTTGTAACTTCAATGTTTTTGATGCCTGCATTCACTGATCGGGTAATGAATTCTTTTTTGACTTGTGTAGAAAGGAGCTCAGGCTCACTTTGGAGACCGTCTCTTGGTCCTACTTCACAAATTGAAACTTTTGACACTATTTCACTCCCTTAAAGTTATCTAGATTTGATCAAGTGTATACAAATATTATGATATTCTCTATCTTTTGAATTGGTTACATATTATGCAACTTGGACGCATTACAGCAGTTACAATATCCTCTCCTGATTTGGATCGGGTTATTGATATTTATTCAAAATATTTGAACTATCATTTAGTTTTTTCCACAAGGGTCAATTCTCACCAGGCAAAAAGTTGGAATGCACCAAACGTTGAAAATGCTGAAATGATTTATATGAGTCCAGAAGGTTCAAACGATTTTTTCTTTCGATTCGTAGAACAAACGATCGATTCTTCTTATGTTCCATTTGGAAGCTATGGATGGAATGCAGCAGAATTGATTGTAAGAGACGTTGACGAATCAGCGAAAAAGCTAATGGATTCACCATTCCAGATAATCGGTGAGCCTGCAGATTTGTCATTTACAGATCAGATCAGAGCGATGCAAGTTATGGGCCCATCCAAGGAGGTTCTTTATCTGACTCAATTTAAATCAAAACTAGATGAGTTTGATAGTCCCATGCCAAGATGTGATATCGATCAAACCTTTATCGTTATACTAGCTGGAAAAGACATTGATCAGATGCAATCCTTTTTAAATGAAAAGCTATCTATAGACAAAGCGCCGCCTATGCAGTCAAGAATTCGAGCAATCTCTAAAGTTTTTAATCTTCCTGAAGAAACACAATACAAATCCGCTGCTTTGGCTATTAGAGGTCAATCATTAATAGAGTTGGATGAAATGCCACCCGAGGCTGGCCCAAGAGAATTAACCCCAGGTTGCTTGCCTTCAGGCATCTCAATTGTTAGCTTTCTTGCACATGAATCCAATTTTCTTGAGGAAACATATGATTCTAATATCCCAAGCTTTGAAAAAGTCCAAGCGAATACAATCAAAGGGACTTGCGGTGAGCTAATCGAGATACTCTATACATAGGAGTCATTCTATTGGAACCTAATTTAATCACATTAATACTTATTGCTTCAGCCAGTTCTGTAGCAGGCGTATTGGCAGGAATGTTGGGAATTGGTGGCGGAATAGTTATTGTTCCAATGCTCTACTATCTTCTAACATATTTTGGTCTTGATCAGTCGATCATAATGCATGTTGCTGTAGGAACATCCTTATTTATAATTATTCCAACTGGATTGAGATCTGCTTTTGAGCACTCAAAAAGAGGATCTTTTAATCAATTAATCTTCAAGAAATGGTTTATACCGATAGCTATAGGTTCAGCTTTAGGGAGTTATCTCGCCGGTATATCATCATTTAAGGGTCTAACCTTGCTCTTTGCAACGTTGGCCTCGATTGTTTCTTATCAGATGTATACAAGCAGTAGAAAGGATGAATTACTAAGAATCATTGAGCATCCACTGGTTAATATCTCACCATTCTTTATCGGTATATTTTCCTCAATGATGGGTATTGGAGGTGGGAATTTAAGTGTTCCAATAATGAGCTATATGGGTATTGATATAAGAAAAGCCATTGGCACTTCATCTGCTCTAGGGATCGTTATTGCCATTCCAGGATCAATCGGCTTCATAATTAGTGGATATGGGCTACCCAATCTTCCGGATTACTCGCTTGGTTATGTCAATCTCCTTTTCGCAGCATTGATAATTCCACTGACAATACTTTTTGTTCCAATTGGAGTTCGTTTGGCTCATAAGTTCGAAAGGAATAGACTGCTGAGAATTTTTAGCATGCTTTTGGCAGTTACCGCCATAAAAATGTTTTGGGATATATTTAGCGTTTAAAAAGTTAAGGCTTGAGATTCACCGGATGCAAGCTGTGCTTCAATAGCTGCTATTTGAGTTTGCAGCAAGGTTACTCGCTCTACTTCTTTTTCTAGAAACTTCGACCAGTTTTCAACCGTTTTAACAGAAGAAGGAAGTTGACATTTAATCACTTTCTCTTCGATCTCTTTTCCCATTTCGAGGAACGCTTTTTGCGTTTCCATTTTCACCAAGAGTGCATCAAGGGTTAGATTCTCAGAGTCAGCACATTGCTGGAGTGCGATATCATTTCGTTTGTCAGCATCAATTTTTGCATTTGCGAAGGAGTTTTTTGAGTCCTCATATTTTGCTGCTTCAAATTCACACATTCCTTTGGTTATATATGATTCATCCAATCTCTTGAGAGATCCTTTTGTTATCCCTGTGTCGGCTGAGTTAATGCATCCTTCAAAATCACCAACATTTGATAAGGATCTAGCAAGCCTCATGTCAAGCTCACCATCATCGGTTAATTTTGCAGCCTCTCTCAGGGCAATAATAGCCTTATCATCATACTTTGATAGGAACCAGGCTTGTGCCAATACCATCCAGTTTTTTTCATCGTCAGTTTCAACGATTCCATCATCCACTGCCTTTTGAAGCAATTTTGCAGCCTCGTATGGCGCTTCTTGGGATAAATAAAGTTGAGCCATCATTACAAATTCAGAACTCTTTTCTAGATATCCTTCTTGGTAGGCAGTTTGGTAAGCAGCTATTTGCTCGCTTTCCTGTCTATCTTGTGAATACATTGCTGAAAGCTGGACCCAGTATTCTTTTTTTGACCATTCAACAACCAATCTTTCAAGGACTCTTTTTACTTGGTCCATCTGCTCTAATTCATAGTAGCAAGCACGTAGCAATAACCACCATTGTTCTTTAGTCGGCCCGATTGCTAGGTTTTTTGCGTCTGATTGAAGTCCTTTAATTTCTTCCTCGAGTTGAACATATTTATCATTACCCTTTCTTGTATCTGCAAGCTGAAGCTTTAGGACTTTTTTGATTTCATTGGCTAGAGATATATGATCGATATTGTTTCTGTCATATTTCACTCTGTATTTCCCAGCAGCAGTGGTTATATTCTTTTGAAGTTGAGTGACACGATCAGCATTTCTCGATTCAGCTGATGTTATAGCTCCTGTAACCGATTCAATGGCATTTTCATACTGTTTCATTTGATACTGAGCTGTGCCTTTCAATATATATAGATCTGGTCTGGGTGTTGTTTGATTTTTTAGAATTTCATCTACTGATGATATCGTTCTTGGATAGTCTTCCAATTGAAAGTAAAGTTGAGCAATGGTAGTTCGTGCAGATGATACGAGACCTTCAGGCACCTTTTCACCCTGCAGAACTTTACGATAAAAACTTATAGCACCTTCATAATTTTCTTTTAGATATTCTACGTAGCCAAAGAAATAGTTAACTTGGGCTCTTTCGTAATCTGTAAGCTTTTTAAAAGCCATAATGTCAGTTAATTCTTGGAGTCCCTCAGCAATTTTTTCTTGCTCAATTAATTCCTGAGCAGAAGATAGTTTTTTTGCGACCTTCTCAGTCATTGCTCCTACTTTTTTCGTCTTTCTTTGCTCTTCCTCTTGTGCCACTGCTTCTCCAGATGGGATAGCTAAGAATGTTGGAAGCATGACGAAACTGATGGAAAGAATAAAAAACAATGAGAGCTTCTTCATTTATTTCTCCAATTCAAATGTAATTTTATGTTGAACACCAGGCACATCGATTGGTGTTCCATTTATAACACGAGGTTTGTATTTAAATTTTGATGAAGCTTTTAAAGAGGCTTTTGCAAAAAGACTGCTTGTACATTCAACAACTTTTCCATTCGCAGTTGTCCCGTTTCTTGTGACAACAAATTCAACTATACAGTAACCCTCTATGCCTCTTGAGAGTGCTCTATTTGGATAAATGGGTGCAACTTTCACGATTGGTAGATATTCACCTTCACCGGCATTAAATCCACCAATACCAGCCGCTACATCCATGTTTGCATCCACCGAACCAATGCTCACAGTTTCCATGCTGGTATCTATGTCATCCATTTGTTGTTCAGGCTCAGGTGGCGGTTCTTCTGGTTCCGGTGGTTTTTTTGGCTTTGCATTTTTTGTATCCAATGACTCATCTTTCTTTATTCGAACAAAATCAACAAATCTACCTTCGTATTTTGAGGTGATCGCTCCTTCACCAGTTGCTATAAGTATTTGCATTACCCATAGTATCCCAAATGTAGTGAATATAGAGAGAAATCCAGCAGCCGCAATTCGGGTGATAGGGTCTTGGATTCCTATTGTATTTCTTATTTGTTCAATCAGTTCAGACATATCAAATCGTCAGCTTACTCGCCTTCATTTGCAGCAATTGATACATTGAAGACACCAGCTTGTCTTGCAGAGTCCATAACGGTCACAAGTGTTTCAGTAAAAGCTTTTTTGTCTGCTTGAATAATGACAGCTCCTTCAGGATTTTCAGCATGCATTCTTTCAATATTGGCTCTCACTGCCCTTGGATCGATTCTTCTTCTATTGATCCAAATCTCATTATTGGCTCCTATTGCAACAAGGATATTGGCATTTTCTTTTTTAACAGCAGTGGG
>Ga0206683_10000503_pt1 | contig 28422 bp, 39 predicted proteins | sample M280m12015metaG_FD_155483 | JGI IMG/M metagenome (GOLD analysis project Ga0206683, IMG submission 155483) | Ammonia-oxidizing marine archaeal communities from Monterey Bay, California, United States - M2 80m 12015 | ecosystem: Environmental > Aquatic > Marine > Intertidal zone | place: USA...
ATTATGTTATAATTTGGATAAAGAGGGTTGCTTAAATGCTATCAAATAGTCCACAAAATCCATTAGAACTAAAAGACGTGATTTTATCACGTCTAGGTGCTCCTATTGTTAATATAGAAGTATCTAGAGATCAAGTAATGGAATGCATCTCACGAGCAATAGAACTTTTCACTGAATATCATCCTGATGGCACTAACCGTGGTTATATAATGATACCAGTAGACCAAACTATTTTAGATAGCCAAATTGTACAATTTGATTTTCCTGTTTATGCTATTGAATCAATGTTAAGAGTTGGTCGTGATTACTTCTCAATGGGCGGCGGCACTACTATGGCTTGGTTTTCAGACTTTGTTAATGGTATGGCTGCTGGTTATGGTGGGAGAAATCAATCAATGCTTACGGGTGGTGCAATGTTTGGTGCTGGTGGAGGACTACAAGTTTATAACCAAACTATGAGTTACCTAAACTTATTATATGACCAACTCCAACCAGTTTACGATTTTTGGTTTAATGAAACTTCTAACTCAGCTCAAGTAAATGGCGAATATATTCTAGGCGAATTATTAGTTTTTAAAGTTTGGACTCCAACTTCTACTTCAGTTTCAAACTCTGAACTAGCTATCGGTAGCGCTCATGCTCCAATCGCTGGTGGTAATAATATCAATATTACTGCAGACCAAACATGGCAAAACCCAGCTAGTCAATGGGTTGCTGCTGAAGCCGGTGTACCATATGCTAAACAAGGTGTATATGATAATCGCTGGGTAAAAGATATGGCAACTGCACTTACTAAACAGCTTAATGGTATTGTACTAAAGAAAAACCAAGGAATGGTATTACCGGGTGGTGTTACTATTGATGGCCAAACTATGTATCAAGAAGCTACCGAAGAAATTGCAATGCTCAGAGAAGAACTTAAAGAGCTGGACCAACCTCTTGGAATAATATATGGATAATATCATATATAAATATATTTAAAGGAATAAAAATATGAAAAGTTATACACAATTTATTAAAGAAAAAGCTGAAAATTCTGATTTAGAACTAATTGAAGCTCTAAATAGCCCAGGTCATTATGTTGATACTGTTAAAAACGATAAAGAATTTGTTGCATTATTCAGATATAATGGTGGCGATATTTATACTTATGAAGCTGAAAAAAATAACAAAGGTCAATGGATGATTAACTTTTATGACAGTAATGATGAACAAGGTGTTACTGGTAAAGTTGGACCAAAAGGTGCAATGAAAATTCTTGCTACTGTTAAAAAAATTACTGTTGACTTTATTAAAGAATATTCTCCAAAAGAACCAGACTTTACCATGTATTTTGCATCAGCTGATTTTGATGAACTGTACGGTGGTGGTGAGGCGCGTAGTCGTATATATAAAACAATGGTAAAACAAACTATTAAAGAAGTTGGTGGTAAATGGGATACTGATATTAGTAGCGACGGTGAGTATACCACGTTTGTTATAAAAAAGAAAAAATAAATACTATATAAACTTAGTTTATAATAGCGAAAAGGTATAATATAATGTCTAAAAATACTAAAAATGCTAAACTTGATACTTTCAATAATGAACCTGAATATGGTACTAATGAATCTATTTTTGATTCAAACCTATTTGCTCAACTTGAATCACGTAGAGGTTATAATGAAACCTCTGTTGACTATACATTGAACCCTTATGTTAATTTTAATAATTATCAAAATAGTCAATCTTTACACGATGTTTTAAGCGGCGAAGCCATACAAATGTGGGGTATTAAATGTTTCTATCTCCGCAGAAATATGTCTAATGTTGACCTAGTATTAGGTGAAGACCCGTTATCAGTCTTTGAAGATAACTTCCCTTTCGCGTGCTACTTGGAATCATTCTCTGGCTGGGAAGGCGGTGGTGATACAATGTCACTGTTTGGCTTAGTTGTTAATGATGAAGTTAACCTAATAGTTAATGATAAACTATTCAAACACCAAGGCGATGGCAATCAACTAGCCGAAGGCGATCTAATTTATTTCCCTAAACCTAATGCCCTTTTTGAAATTAACTGGGTTGAACAAGAAAACGAAGAATTCTACCAAGTAGGATCTATTCCAAACCGTAAAGTTACTGCTAGCAAGTTTGTTTATAGCGGTGAAGAAATTAATATTACAGGCGAAGGTGATGATTTGTCCGAACTAACTCCAGTAAGTAATCTTGAATATGCATGGCAAGATTCATTAATACCAGGCGAAGAAATGGAAGTAATGGTTGAAGAATTTAATGAAATTATTGATGGCGTCTCAGCTCTCCCTAATGAAGCCGATATTTTAGAACTAGATGATGATGGGTTTGACTTAAACCCATTTGATAATAACTTTTAACATATATAAATATACATAGATATAACCGTAAAGGTAAAATATTTAGTCAACACTGACTAAATAAATACAATTTTAAAGGTAAAACCAATGAAAGATTTTAATGACTTTTTAGCAGAAAAAGAAAATAATCCTAAAGACACCGATCCTAATTTTTTTAGTAATATGGCTAAATACACCCCAGTTAAAGAACTTATAGAGTTAGAAACAACACTAAAAGAAATAGACATCTGTAGCTTTGCTCAAGACCTTAACCGTCATGCGTGGGGTGTATCATATCAAGGCGATTTTTTTGAACATCTATCAGAAAAACAACGTGCTAAGTTAGGAAAAGAAGCTGATGCTATGAATAAAGCATTCAAAAAATATTCAAAAGCAATTGCGGATATGACTAAAATCTTCAAAGAAAATGAGAAGAGACGTGAATGGTAATACATTCATTTTTTTAAACAATTAAAGGTAAAAACAATGACAAATTTTAAAGACTTTTTAGAAAAAAAAGAATTATCAGAAGCTAAACTAGGCCCAGAACAAGCAGTTAAAGAGCTAATGGATTTATGTGAAGTGATTAAAGGCTTAGAACAAGATGATTTCGACGCTATTTTAGAATTGGCACCTGCAAAAAGACGTGGTTTAGCAAATAAAGCTAATGAAATTGCTAAAGTATTGATGACTCTATAATTAAAGGAAAAATTTTAACGAATTTTTAAAAAAAACCAGTACATGAATCTCAAGATAGAGATATGGATACACTTCTAAATGAATTGTGAAATATTCTTGAAAGTGGATATGATGGACTGGTCAGAAGTACCTACTAAAGATATTGTTACTATTAAACAAGCAGCACATAATTCTAATTAGAAACTTAGAACTTTAAAAAAGGAGGCCCATTATGCTAGGTCATAACCAATATTTCTTTAATGACTCTATTAAAAAATATATCACTATAATGGGCGTACTTTTCTCTGGCTTCGTGGTTGATCGTTCAGCTAATGGACAAACTAGGTACCAAAAAGTACCTATTTCTTTTGAAGAAAAAGAATTCTTTATAGCTAAACTTAATTCACCAGAATCACTTAACCCAACCGATACTAGTGATCCAAATCGTAAAGCCAGGGTAGCAACAATTGTACCAGCAATGTCTCTACAAATGACCGGTATGTCTTATAATGCCGATAAAAAAACTAGCATTGCTAATAGAGAAATAAAAATAGGTTCTTCTAAAACTGGGGAACCATCATATATGCAAATGAACCCGGTTCCATATAGATTTGACTTTAACTTATCAATTTATACACGTAACCTATCAGATCAATTCGCACTAATTGAACAAATTACACCATTTTTCCAACCTTCATTTACGTGTGTAATTACTGAACTATTAAATGAAGAAATATCTATTAATAGAGATGTACTAATTAACCTAGATGGTATTTCTTTTGCAAATGATTTTATGGGCGATGTTAAAGAAAAAAGATACTTACAAGTAGATTTTGCTTTTTCTTTAGATGGTTATCTATATCCACCTCAAGATGCAGCAACTGTTATAGAAACTGTATTTATTGACTTTTATGCCAATAAAACTAAATTAGGCGTCGATAGTGTTGACTCACTAGAAGGTGTTGATTGGCACGGTAGTATGGGTAGTTCTGGAAAAGATAGAATACATACAACTGAAACTGAAATAGGCGAAAAGAGCAGGGTATAAACTATGAGCACTAAGTTTGAAAATATTAATGAAGCCATGGAACTAGCAGGTATACCAGGGCTTAATGAAAATGCTCCATTTGAAGTTGATATTATTGAACCAATAGTCTTAAAAGAAATAGAATCTAATCTTGATTTAGTTTCTGAAGACTTCAGAACTGATTATGAACTAGTTAGACAAAGCTATCATTATCAACAACAAATGATATTAGATGCGGCGCAAGTCGCACTACAAAATGCTAAAGAAAATGATTCACCACGTTCAATGGAAGTTTTTAGCACTCTTATGAGTATGTGGAGTTCAACAAATAAAGAACTCCTTAAAATGCATAGAGAAATAAAAGAAATACAAAAAAGACAAGATGCTGAACTTTCTAATACTAATGTTAATAATACCCAAACAAATAATAATATAATGATAGGCACTCCTGCAGACTTGTTACAAGAGTTCGGATCTCAATTTGACCAAAGCATAAAGGAACAAGATCTGATAGAAAATTAAGATTATAAGGGAATATTATTATGATTGAAGAAAAAATATCAGCTATTAAAGATATTAAAGTTGAAGATGATTGGATATATTCTGAAAAACGTAAAGTATGGTACCCAAAAACATATAGAGAATATGAACATCTAAACCCTTTTAGAAAAATGAATATCCAGAGTAAGGATAAAAATGATTTTAAAACTTATAAAAATAAAACTGATTTAACTACTCGATATTCAAGATTACCAAACCTTAAAAAAGCATACCAAAATATAAAATGGACAGGTGAAATGATCCAAGAATGGATCAAATGCCGTGATGATATTCATTACTTCTCTGAAACATATTGTGCTATTGTACACGTTGACCATGGTATTATAAATATAATTCTACGTAACTATCAACGTGAAATGCTTGACTTACTATTTAAAAATCGTATGACAATTTTTAATATGAGTCGACAACTCGGCAAAACATCTGCTCTTGCTATATATCTTGCCCACTATGTAATTTTTAATGAATCTAAAACCGTTGGTATTTTAGCACACAAAGGATCAATGTCTGTCGAAGTCCTTGAAAGAACAAAACAAGCATTAGAACTATTACCTGACTTCTTACAACCAGGTATTGTTGAATGGAATAAACAATCTATTGAACTAGAAAATGGATGCAAAATAGGTGCTTATGCTAGCTCTCCTGATGCTGTCCGTGGTAACTCATTCTCTTTTATATACGTAGACGAATGTGCTTTTATCGACAGATTCGAAGAAACATGGGCTGCTATTCTTCCCGTAATTTCATCTGGACGTCATTCAAAACTATGTATTACCTCTACCCCAAATGGTTATAACCATTTTAGAGATTTATACGAAATGGCATTAGATGAAAATACTATGTTTAAAGCATTTACTGCTAACTGGGTTCAAATAGACCAACGACTATATGATGAAAAAGGTCATTTTGATGATGGTGAAGAATGGAAAGCCACACAAATTGGTTCTAGTTCATCCGATAAATTTAACCAAGAACATGAAGGCGGTTTCTTAGGTAATGAAAATACATTAATAAGTAGCTTCTTTTTAGCAAATATGAAATGGAAAGATCCATTAACTAATGGTGACTTTAAAATATACGAAGAACCTGTAGCTGGTAAATCATATTTAATGACTGTTGATACATCAGAAGGTTTAGGCCAAGATTATCACGCTTTTAACATTATTGATGTTTCATCTAAACCGTTTAAACAAGTTGCGGTATTTAGAAATAATAATTTAAGCCCACTTTTATTACCATTAAAGATACAACAACTTGCATATAAATATAATGAAGCTTATGTGTATATTGAATTAAATAGTACTGGCGCAATGGTTGCTAATTCATTATTCTATGATTTAGAATATGGAAATATTATAAAAGATTCCTATAAAAACTTTGGCTGTAGACAAACAATTAGAACTAAAGCATTAGGCTGTGTAGCATTAAAAGAATTAATAGAACAAAACCTTTTAGAAATAAATGATAGGGATACTGTTTTAGAATTATTTACTTTTCTTGCTAAAGGTAAATCATATGAAGCAGCTGATTTTAAACATGATGATATAGTAATGGGATTAGTGTTATTTGCATATCTAACAACACAAAATAAATTTATTGATTACATAGATCGTGATGATAATGACAGTGATTATTCACTAATAAATGAAGTACATGAAGCATATGAAGATGATAATAATAATGCTTTAGATTTTGTTATTTCAGATGGAACTGAAGATTTTGTCCCAGATTTAAATAACTTCGGCTAAAATATAATATAAATATTATATAATACTAAAACTAAATTTATTCGTGTAAAATAATGTATATAAATAATATTATTAAAACATGAACTATTAAGGAATTAACCATGAAATCATTTCAAGAGTTCTTGCTTTTAAGTGAAGCAAAAAAATCAAAACCTGACAAAATACTAAAAACAAAAAATATTATTAATATTAATACTTTACCCCCACATGTCGTTAAAGCAATTGATAATAAAGAACTTACTTTAGTTACTGATAATGTATTTGATGTGGTCTATACAAATAAAGATAAAACTGTAAAATTTGTTTTAGATAAAGAATTAGATCCAGGCGTTGCTAACCTAGTTAATTTTGGTATTGAACTTAATGCTGATCAAGTTGCTGATACTAAAAATTTAACTTTCAAATATGCTAAAGATAAAACTACCACATTTTGGCCAGAACAAGATAATGAAAAATTATCTAGAAAACACTTTAAAGATTTATCAAGTTCTAGCTCAGAACTAGTTGGTGCAATTGAAAAAGTAAATGATAATAGAACTATTTTGACTGCCAGTACTGATGCCGTTCCAGATGTTAAAGCCAAAGTTAAAGCATATAATAAAGCAAATGGTTCTAAAGTTATAAGCGCAAGATATATGAAACGAAAGGAAGGTGTTAAAATCTACTTAGATTCAGAAAATGCTAAAATGCTAGATATGTTTGTAAAGACTAACATTAAGTAATATAAATACATAAATACATAAATAAATGCATAATATAATATGCGTAAATAAGGAATAATTAAATGAAAAGCTTTAAAGAATTTTTAACTCTAAGTGAATCCGAAATAAGCAATCTGCTCGAATCAGATATCACTGTTAATGTTGATTGGTATGGCGATGTTCGTGACCCTGCAGTTCAAAAAGAACTCAGAAAACATAAACTTACAGCTAAAATTAAAGGCAAAGATTCTGCTGATCTAACTGGCAGTAAAGCTAATGTTGCCAAATATTTGCATACAGTCCATCACCGCGGCGAATACAAAAATGCTCAAGAACTAATTGATGATGGCATATACAGTGAACTAAATGAAGCTAAAGACGCAACTGTTAATGTTGATTGGTATGGCGATGTTCGTGACCCTGCAGTTCAAAAGGAACTCAGAAAACATAAACTTACAGCCAAAATCACCGGTAAAGATTCTGCTGATCTAACTGGTAGTAAAGCTAATATTGCTAAGTATTTGCATACAGTCCATCACAGCCGTGAATATGATTCAGCTCAAGAATTAGTTGATGATATGTATCCAGAACTAAATGAAGCTAAAGATGCAACTGTTAATGTTGATTGGTATGGCGATGTTCGTGACCCTGCAGTTCAAAAGGAACTCAGAAAACATAAACTTACAGCTAAAATTAAAGGCAAAGATTCTGCTGATCTAACTGGCAGCAAAGCTAATATTGCTAAGTATTTACATACAGTCCATCACAGCCGTGAATATGATTCAGCTCAAGAATTAGTTGATGATATGTATCCAGAGCTAAACTAAGCTAAAGATGCAACTGTTAACGTTGATTGGTAAGGTGATATTTAGCCTTAAGGATCTTATGAAGGATAAGGTTAAAAAATAAACCACTCCTATAAAGTTTGCAATAAAAAATTAAAACTCTTTATATAAGAGATAAACAACACATATATGACCATTACATGAGTGATGGTCAATAACTAAATATAAATGGAGAAATAATATGACACTTTTATCACCAGGAGTGGAAATAAAAGAATCCTCGCTACAATCTACAACAACGTCCGGTGCAACAGGTCGTGGTGGTATGGTAGGTCAGTTCCAATGGGGTCCAGCTTTTAGTATCACTCAAATCACAGATGAAGGTAACCTTATTGATAGATTCGGTTATCCTACTAATAATACAGCACCATCTTTCTTTACAGCATCTAACTTCCTACAATATGGTAATGACCTACAAGTAGTTCGAGCTGTTGATACTGATACTGCACAAAACTCAAGCACCGTAGGTGGTGCAATAGGTTTATCTATTGATGCAGCTGGTTCTGGCTATTCCACATCCGTCGTAAATACAAAAAATCCTACAGTAGAAGGTGCTGGAGTACAAGTTACCGGTAACTTGGTTTCATTCCCATCTGATGGAAATTTCCCGGCAGGCATTACTGGTACATTTATTACTGTACTTCATAATACTTCTAACTTAGTACTAGATGAAAATGATAAACCTGTTATTGGTTATATAACCACCGATTCTACTGGTGCTATTACTGGCGCATATATACCAAGTGATGTTATCACTAATATGGTTGAAGAAAATGGCGCAGACTACTCAGAATTCTCCATTCAATTCTCTGGAGCGATTGGTGTTGGAGCAAATATTACAATTTCAGGACCTAATCTAACATCATCTATCTATTATGGTGATGCTGATGAAGCTTATGATGCAATGCACGACTCTTCTGCAACTTCTCTATTAACAGTTTCAGCTGATTATATTCTTCCTACTATTGCTGCTCTATATCCTGGAAGTTATGGCGATGCCATTACTGCTGAAGTTTACAATTATGCTGATTGGAACGCTTCTGGTAGCTCATTATCAATTGAAAAATTCCCTGGCGGTGGTTGGGTAAGTACAACTCAAGCTAAACAACAAATTGCTAATGGTCCACAAACTGCTAACCAATATGGTATTATTGTTAAATTAGGAAGCAAAGTTGTTGAAACTCACGTTGTATCAACAAATGCTGAAGATGTTGATATCTATGGTGCATCCATATACATGGATACATATTTTGCAAATGGAAACAGTAATTATATTTTTGCATCATCTGCAAACTTTATTAATAAATCAGCATCTTATGAACTAGGTGGTGGTGTAGATAACTTAATTTCTGCTTCAGAATTCGTTGAAGGCTGGGATTATTTCTCTGACCCTGATGTAATTTATGTTAACCTACTAATGAGTGGAGGTTCTGCAGCTCTAGGCACATCTGAACATACTATTGTATGTAATGATATTATGTCACTTGCAGCGGGTCGTGCTGATACATTAGCAATTATTGATCCACCTATTGATATGCTAGTTAACAAATCTAACGATGTTGCTGTAGCAAACTTAGTTGAATGGCGTACTGGTGTTGATAACGATGGTAACCCAGTTGCAAATACTATAAACTTTAATACATCATTTGCTACTATTTTAGGTAATACTAAATTCCAGTATGACCGCTTTAATGATATTAAACGTTGGGTTCCATTCTCTGGTGATGTTGCTGGTCTTTGTGTTTATACTGACCAAATTGCTTATTCATGGGATTCTCCTGCTGGTTTTAACCGTGGTCAAATATACAATGTCTCAAGATTAGCTTTTGATACTAAACAATCACAACGGGATTCTTTGTATGAAGCACAAATTAACCCAATTGTTAGTTTCTCTGGGCGTGGTACTATTCTATATGGTGATAAAACTGCTATAAGTGTACCAACACCATTTAGCCGTATCAATGTACGTAGATTGTTTAACTTAATTGAAAAATCTATTGGCGATAATGCACAATATAAGTTATTCGAGAACAATGATCAATTTACACGCGCAAGTTGGAAATCTGAAACTGATTCTTATCTAAATAATATTAAATCACTAGGTGGTGTTATTAACTTTAGAACAATCTGTGATGAAACTAATAATACGGCACAAGTTATTGATTCTAACCAGTTTGTTGGTACAGTTTATGTTAAACCACCACGTTCTATTAACTTCATTACATTGAACTTCGTAGCAACCGATTCTGGTTTGAACTTAGACGAATTAATTTAAAAATATTAAACATAATAAAGGGAACGGAATATATTCTTAGTACCTTTTATTATTGTACTAAGAATATAAAAATAGAGGATATGTCAAATGGCATTAGATATAAATGGTATTACGTCAGCTTTTAACTCAGGTGATTTTGCACGTGGTAATTTATTTGAAGTAAATATTCCTACATTGGATAAAAACTTTAAATTCCGCTGTAAAGCAACAAGTATTCCTGCAGCGACTGTTGGTGTTATTGAACTTGGTTACCAAAACCGTAAAGTAAAAATAGCCGGTGATCGTACTTACGATGAATGGACTGTTACTGTATACAATGATGATGGTCACGTTTCACGTGAAGATTTTGTACAATGGCAATCAGATACAGTAGGTACTGGAACTGAAATTACTGGACAAACTCCTGATGTATACAAAAACAATGCATTAGTTACACAGTTTGACCGTAATGGTGTTAAAACATCAGAATATGATATTAAACAAATTTGGCCTACTAGTGTTGGCGAAGTTACTTTTGACTGGGATTCTAATGACGAACTAATGACGTTCGAAGTTACTTTCTCAATCGACTATGTTGAAAAACTTGTTTAATAATAACTTATTAGCGCTTAGGCGCTAATATTGTCTCTTATATATAGTTAATAGCAATATAAATATATGCAATAGATAATGTAAGAGGAAATAAATAATGGCTGGTTTATATGATTGGTTACATTTCTGGCAAAAAAATGCAGAAAAAGATACCAAATTAAGACTTAAAAATCCAAAGACATCATTTGCTCCACCGGAAGACTATTCAGGTGCGGCAAATATAATCGTGGACGCAGATTCACCACATGGTACAGCTAGTTATGCCAGATATGCTGACGACTACGGTTTATCAATTGAATCAACAAAACACCTTATTAACACTTATAGGTCTATTGCTGAATATCATGAAGTTGATGATGCAATCCAACAAATTGTTGATGAATCTATTGTTGAAGAAGATAATAAATCAGCTGTAACACTAGACTTAGAATATACTAATTTTAGCGAATCTATTAAAGAAAAAATTCAAGATGAATTTGACTACATTTTAAAACTATACAATTTTAGAAACTTTGGTTCATACCTTTTTAAAAAATGGTATATAGACTCTAGAATGTATATTCATAAAATTATTGATTCGAGATCTAAAGAATTAACTGAATTAAGAGTTATTGACCCTATTAATATGCAACTCTTTAGGGAAATATTAAAAAAGGATGAAGGTGGAAACTCTATATTTTTAGGATATAATGAATTCTATAAATATACTCCAGGTGCTGACTCTGATAGTAACTATTCTCATGGTACAATGATTGGCTCACAATCACTACAACTACCTAAAGAATCAATAACTTATGTTCCATCTGGAATAGTTGATGGAACGCCACAAAAACACGTTATTGGTTATTTGCATAGAGCTATTAAAGTAACAAATCAACTGAAAATGTTAGAAGATGCTCTAGTTATATACCGTCTTGCTAGAGCTCCAGAACGTCGAGTTTTTTATGTTGATGTAGGTGGTTTACCTAACTCTAAAGCTAAACAATATGTTAATGACATTATGGCAAATATGAAAAACCGTATAGTATACGATTCTTCTTCTGGTAAAGTTAAAAATACTACCGCTGCTATGTCAATGATGGAAGACATTTATCTTCCAAGACGTGATGGCTCTAAAGGCACTGAAGTAACTACTTTACCAAGTGGTCAAAATTTGGGTGAAATTGAAGATATTGAATACTTTAACCGAAAATTATATAAAGCAATGCGTTTGCCAAAATCACGAGTTGCTCAAGATAATTCATCACCTGTTATGTTTGGTAATAATATTACAGAAATGGATAGAGATGAACTTAATTTTACCAAATTTATCAGAAGGCTACAAGTAAAATTTGAACCTGTATTGCTAGACCCTTTACAGCATCAAGTAATTGTTAAAAAAATAATTACTAAAGCAGAATGGAAGATAAACCGTGAATATATTAAAATAAAATTTAATAAAGACTCTTATGTTGAAGAATCTAAAAGGTTAGAATCATTCCAAAATAAATTAAGTCTATTAAGAGACGCAGACGAATATTGCGGTTCATACTTTAGTAAAGAGTATATATATATGAATATACTAGAAATGACTGAAGAAGAAATAGCTCATGAGCGTAATCAAATTAAATCTGAAATTGCCGACGGCGACATCAAAATAGATGATGATGGATTCTAAAAATAATCCACGATATAAATATTAATAAGGAAACACTATTATGTCAAACAAATTAATGAGATCAATTGTCGAAAAAGGCAACCTGACGGAATTTAATACTCTATTCACTGAAGAAGTTAACTCTCGTGTTAAAGAGCTAATTAAAGAAATGGAAAAAAATATTAAAGCCGAATTCGATTTATATGAAGAAGCCGATATTATTGGAAAAGAAACTGATAAAAAAAATGATAAAGACGTAGACCGTGAAGATGCCAAAGATAAAGGCCCTTCAACCGATACTGATGCCGATGATGAAGATGAAGATGATCATATGGAAGAAAAAAAATCTGATGTTATATATAAAGATGGTGTGAGATATGAATACGACGGTAAAACCGATCTATACTATGATAGCGAAACCGACGTATATGTAACTAGCAAAGATTTACAATAAATTCAAGGTGATATAATATGAAAGACGAAGAAATTATTGAACACATTTTATCTGAAAAGCTTATTACTACTGTTTCATCTGATGGCACTCGTACTAAAAAACAAGATGCTAAAACTAGAGCTAAAAAGGCAAATCAAACTACAGGTATGTCTAAAGCCGAACGTAAAAAAACAGCACGTAAAGCCGCTAGAACTAAAAAGAAAGATGTTGCCGGCCAACGTAAACAGAAAAAGAAAACTGCTAAAGCAATGAAAAAACGCAAATCAATGGGGTTATAACTATGTCTGATAACGTTCAACTATTGATAGAAAATTGGGGCTTACCTTTCAATCCAGCCGGTAAAAGTTCTAATATAAATACTAATAATATACGCATTGACGAAAGTGCTAATGGCGTAAAAGGTACTTATATATCAGGTGTTTTTATGCAAGCTGAAAAGGTTAATGGTAATGGAAGAATTTACCCAAAAGCCGTATTAGAACATGCAGTAAATGAATATATAAATTCTCAAGTAAATACAAATCAAGCCTTAGGTGAACTTAATCACCCTAGTAGATCAACTCCTGATCCACGTGAAGCTGCTATCATAATTGAAGAATTATGGTTTGAAGACAATAACGTGATGGGACGTGCTAGAGTTTTAGATACTCCTAATGGCAAAATAGTTAAATCACTTATTGAAGGCGGCTGGATTCCAGGTGTTTCATCAAGAGGTTTAGGACGAGTTAAATCAGTTAATGGTATTAATGAAGTCCAAGAAGGTTTTAAATTAACAGTAGGTGTTGATGTAGTCCACCAACCAAGTGCTCCTGATGCTTATGTAGAAGGATATACTGTAGATAATGATGGAAATGTTAACCAAATGGTCTCACCTTCTAGAATGAAAACTGAAAATATTAGTGAAAATAAAAATATTGATGTAGTTTCATTCACTGAAAAGATGAAATCGTTGATTTAAAAGCCATATAAATATATATTATTATATATTTTAATTTACTAATAAGTTGAAAACTTATTATATATAAACAATAATGTTTCTAATTACGGCAATCTTAGCCTGATGTTAAATTTCTATATAAACAAAGGTGTTACAATGAAAGAAATTAAGACTAAAATGGAAGCTATGCTACAGGCTAAACTCGCCGAAGGCATGGACTTTAAAAATGATGTTGCAAAAATACTAGGTGAATCCAACCTATCCGAATCAGTACAATCTGATTTTATTGATGTAACTGAATCATTAATCGTTAAATTTGGCTCTGAACTAGCTTCAGAACTAGTCGAAAGCGTTGAACTCGACTTAGCAGATTCTATTATCACAACAGAACAAAATGTTGCTGAATATTCTGAATATGTTAATGAAACCATGGAAACAGCAAAAGCTGATTACTCTGATTACTTATCAGAAAAAGCCCAAAGCTATGTTGACTATATTGACACTGGTGTCGATGCATTCTCTGAAGAAATGGACCATAAAGCCGCTCAATACTGTGAATATGTTAATGAAAATATGGATTCATTAGTACTAGAACGCATGATCGAATCTCAAGAAAAACTCGACAGATATATAGATTATGTTGCTGAATCTTATGTGGAAGAAAACCACTTAGCAATTGAACGTGGTATTAAGGAAAATTTATTGGATTCGCTTGTTGGTGACTTACGTGTTGTTTTTGAAAAACATAACCTTGAATTACCTAAAGCAATAAATGTAGTTGATGAACTCGAAGAAGATCTTTCTGAAAGCGAAGATACTATTGATAAACTTGTAGATAAAGTTAATGAACTAAAAGATGAATTGAGTGAAGCAAAACGTAAAATGCACTTCAATGAATCAACAAAAGACTTAACTGAATCACAAAAAGAACGGGTACAGACTATCGTAGAACGCGCACAACTAAATGAAGCAGAATATTCTAGTAAACTTCAAACAATTTGTGAAATGGTAAGTACCGGTAATAATGCTAGTAATGAAGCTCCTGAAATGATTATGGAAGGCAGCCAAAATTACCAACAACTTATTACAGAAAAAACTGATTCGGTTATAAGCGAACCGAAAAAAGATATTAATATGCAGGCTTACATAGCAGCTGCGCGCAACTTTGCTAAGTAAACTTAGCATATAAATATAAATATAATTTTTAAACTTTAATTAAAGGTGTAAATATGCAATCTTCAAAACAACTAGTTGAAAAATGGGATGGACTTCTAACTGCTGATGGTCTTCCTCAAATCGCAACAATGGGCCAAAAAGAAATTATGGCTCGCATTCTTGAAAACCAACAAAAAGATATTTCAAGCAATGCAGTATACAAAGACCACGAAATCAAGCAAATGGCTGAAGGTCTTATTAACGAAGCAATGACCGCTGGTGACCAAGGTCCTACTCCTACTGACCAAGCTGCTGGTGTAAATACCGGTTCTGCAGTTGGTGTTGGCGCTTCTGTAATGGGAATGGTTCGTCGTGCTCTACCTAACTTGGTAGCTTTCGAACTTTGTGGTGTTCAACCTATGAGCGCTCCAACTTCTCAACTTTTCGCTCTTCGCGCACTTTATGGTAGCGATGGCACTGGTCCTGAAGCGTTCCGTCCTGATACTGCTCCAAACACCATGTTCTCTGGTGCTGGTGCTCCCGGTAATGCTGCAATCGCTGCTGCTGACTTCAGTGCTACTATTGCTGACGGTACTATCTTCTCTGTAGGTGGTTCTGCTCCAACTAACGAAATCCGCTTCTACCAAGCAATTGGTGAAATCGACGCTACTACTCTTCAAAGTGGTGGTTCTACTGATGCAGAAATTATTGCTGTTCTAAGTGATCCTTCTGACGTTTCTGCTACTGGTGCAGTTGTTGAAGTTGGTGAAGCAATGGCTACATCTATCGCTGAATCTCAGGAAGGTTTCAACGGTACTTCTAGCAACGAATGGAATGAAATGTCTTTCCGTATCGACAAGCAAACTGTTGCTGCTAAGTCTCGTCAACTTAAAGCTCAATACTCAATTGAACTTGCTCAAGACCTTCGCGCAGTACACGGCATGGACGCAGACGCTGAGTTGAACTCTATCCTTTCTAATGAAATCGTTGTTGAAATTAACCGCGAAATCGTTGACCTAATCAACTCTCAAGCACAATGGGGCTGCGCTGGTAAAACTGCTGGTACAACTTCTGTTGGTGTATTTGATATTGCTGATGCCGATGATAACAAAGGCGCTCGTTGGGCTGGTGAAGCTTACAAGTCAATCCTTATACAAATCGAAAAAGAATGTAACGAAATCGCTCGCCAAACTGGTCGCGGTGCAGGTAACGTAATGGTTGCTTCTCGTAATGTTGTTTCTGCTCTTGCAATGACTGATACTTTTGTTTCTTTCGGTGCTCAAGGTATGCAAGACGGTAGCCTAGTTACTGATACTACTAAAACTGTTTTTGCTGGCGTACTTAACGGCCGTATTAAGGTTTTCATCGACCAATACGCTTCTCAGGATTATATCACTGTAGGCTATAAAGGTGCTACTGAATTGGATGCTGGTGTATTCTATCTTCCATATGTACCTCTTACTCCTCTACGCAGTGCTGATAGCCGTAACTTCCAACCCGTACTTGGGTGGAAAACCAGATATGGTGTTGGTGTTAACCCATTCGCTGATCCTACTGCTGGAATTCCTGGCGCACAAGTTGAGTCAATGGCTCCTGCTGTTACTCAAGGTAAGAATGCTTACTTCCGCAAATTCCTTGTAAAAGGACTTTAAGTTATAATTATAACTTAATGCGCTAAGCATTATTAAAAACCACCTTCGGGTGGTTTTTTTTGGAATATTATTTTATACATAAATACTTATAACCAGCTATTTAAAATAAATAAAACAAAGGATACAAAAATGAAACATTTTAATGATTTTCTAAACAACCTACAAGAATCACGTAAAAACCTACCACGTAAAATCAACATCGGTGATAAAATTAAAATTGATGATGACACGGAAATGGGTTTTACTGATATTTCTTTAACAGTTGAAAACATCTACATTGATACTTCTGCTTCAGGCAAAGGTACGCCAATGGTAGCAGTACAAGTTCAATTTACTGATCAAAATGGTAAAAAAATGAACGTCTCAGAAGAACAAACTTTTGACCAGATTGTTAGTGCTTATTTCAGTAAATAAAGACTAAACAACCCCTCTGGTGTCTGGTTTTAGAAGTTGATGGTATAACTATTGCTTCTTTACCAGAAGACTATATCTAAATATAAAAAAGCCCCTATATAATCAATATATAAGGGCTTTTTTTGTATCAATCGTTTAAATATATTCTGTGGTAAACCTTATTCCAACTGAACCACAAGTATCAGTATTAGTAAAATTAGTACTGCGAATATATACTCCCCTAAAATCAACTTCTGCACAATCAGCATCAGTAAAATTAGCGTTACGTAAATTTGCACCACGAAGGTCTGCACCACGAATATCTGCACCAGTAAAATCTACACGTTCAAGGCGAGCACCTTGAAAATTTGCTCCTCGTAAATCCGCTCCTCGAAAGTTTACACCATACAGGTTTTTACCTGAAAAGTCTTGCCCAGATAAATCAGCATTCTCAAAAATTGTGCTAACTTTATTATATTCACCTGAAAATAGTCCTTTTAATATATCGTCTAAAATCATTTTAGTTACTCCTCCTTATTCAGTCTATATCCAGTTTTATCAACAATATTAAGATAATGCTGAGTTTGACTAAATACTGTACAATTTTTAAATTCCTCAAAAGTTTGAATAGTAACATTAGAACAGATATCTTTGTAGATGTCATATGCTGCTTCCATTCGTTCAAGGTTATCATTAGATTTTTCTTTTACTTTTATTTCTACAATTTGCGCATTATCAACTTCAAGATATGCCATTGCATCTTCCTTATCATGGAATGCATGGGAACATACTGTAACACTTCTATCACCAAGTTTTTGTACATTATCAGTATCAATTGCAATCCACATTGATGTTAACTCAGATTCAGATTCCGAACAATATTCCTGTTTTGGTGTTTGTTCTTTATCGCTAATATCATCATCAGTAAATACTGCATCAGTCAAATCCACACTTGTTAAATCTGTACCTGTAAAATCAGCACCACCAAGCGTTGCATTAGTCATATTAGTATTATGAAGTCTTGCGCCTACAAAACTAGAATCGGTTAAATCTGCCGATTTTAGGTTAGCATTTGATACATCCGCTCTATCAAGAATTGCTCTGCTGAGATCAGTGCTTTGAAGATTAGCACCAATTATATCAGAATATCTAAAATCAGCATCAGTAAGCGCACAACAATTTAAATTAGCATCTCGTAAATTTGCGCCACTTAAATCAGCATAATTTAAAAAAGTCCAACTTAGGTCTGCTCCTGATAGATTTGCATTAGTAAAAATTGCCCAGCTTAGGTCAATATCTTCGCCTACAGTTAAGCCACTAAGATTTTTACCAGTAAAATCTGCTCGAACACCTTCAGGATCACGGTCAAGCCATTTCTGATGTAATTCAAGTTTTTTCTCAATAATTTGTTCGTTTAAACCTTTAGTTGTCATACTTTTCTCTCTTAATTTAAATAATTATATTAAAGCTTGTTACTTAAGTAACAAGCGTAGTGTTTTATTGCTATGGCTAGTTTTATCAGAGAATAAACTGACAAGCAATGTTCCTTTAACATTACGTGTTTTAAGTTTATCCAATACCGCCTCAATATCTTTTGCGTATATTGATAACAGTGGGTCTCTAGAACACTTACGTGTTATAACCAAAGCAAACATTTTACTCCTAGCCGAGTTTAATTCGCCTAGCTGATTCTCATTTTGATTACCCATGGACCATGGTATATACTCGTTAGTATCACTATACGCATTGCATAAACTCAACTTGATGTATAATGAACCTTCCTCATTAATTGCCTTGTTAACGTCTGAAATGGTATCAGATTTAACAGGACGTGGAAAAACATTGTCAACTTTACCAGCGGCATAAGTGATATTTAACATATTTAACTCTCCTTTTCGTTTAATATGGGTATATTATATCAAGGTCTATAACAAATGTCAACACTTTTCCATTAACATTTAGTAATATTTACACCTGGTGTTTTCTGGTAAAAAATCAATAGGTATACCGTCAACTTCTAAAACCAGACACCAGAGGGGCTCTCTCAGACCTTTAACTTTTTAGTGAGTAATTCTTGCATTGCTACAGCCAACTTGATAGATTTTTCCTTATTGCTAAGTATAGCATATGTGTGGTCATATGTAGTACCATCAACTAAATACTTATATTTACCACCAACCAAACTTTTTCTTACAGCCATAAGTGGTGTCTCAAATATTATCTCGATTGAACAGTTTGCGTTTTCCATATCAATTATCCTATCTGTTAATTAACGTAATGATGCAAGACGTCCGCTTTCTTCAAGTAAATCTTGCATCGCTATAGCCAATTTAATTGCTTCTTCTCTATCACCAGTAACACCATAAGCTGTACCGCTGTTATTATCGTCTACGAAGTATTGTACTGATGCATACTCGCGGTCATACCCAATTAAGCACTTACTTACAGTAAGAATTGATGTTTGGAAGATTATCTCGCTTGGTATATCAAGTGAGTTTGAGCATTTTACGTATTCCATATCAATCGTCCTTTCCGTTTAATATGTTTATATTATACCATAGTATTACTTGATTGTCAACGTTTTTTGATTAAACTTTAGTAATAAAGTCAGTATATTTTGAAGCAAAAAGTTCATTGCTTTCAGTAGGATAACTTAAAACATATTTCTGTTTGGTTAAATATAAACCATTCTTCTTTATAGATTTGAAGTAAGAAGCATTTAGGTCTATATTATGCTCTGTATGTACACCTTCAACTTTAACTGAAAATTTAGCAGCATGGTCATACATGGTATCATATGGTTGATACTTGGTTGAAGTATAAAACAAAAACTCAGAACCATCGTCTAATATCAGCTTGTGCCTATCAACTTTGCTCATAATATTCATCCTTTCCGTTTAATATGGGTATATTATATCAAGGTCTAGGACCATTGTCAACGGTTTTATATTAACATTATGTAATATTTCATATATACCCCTCTGGTGATTTCTGGTGCAGAACCTAATGGATTACCGTTAAACCAGGATTCCATTTACCAGAGGGGCTCTCTCAGTATATAAAAAAATGGCGCCATATAGCACCATTGTTATTATTGAACTGCTTAATGATTTTATAGCAAATTCTCTATACGTTCCTTTAAACCTTTAAAGGCATCTTCAATACAAGTTGTCTTAAAGCTAACCTGTTGACCCAAATCACCTTCAGGCCACTCTGCTGATACAAAAACATAACAAGAGTATTTCTTATGCTCTTCTTTACCTATGCCTATATTGCTACAACCTAGCACAAAGTAAGTACCCTTATACGTTCCATTAACATGACCATTAAGTTCTGAACACTCGATCTTCTCAATTTTAAAGTTATCTTGCTTATCCAAAGCCCAACCTAAATCTGCCATAATTTCACGGGTTGAGATAGGCATATATTCTGCGATGGTTTTCATAATATTTCTCCTTAAATGAATATTAATAACTCCTATAAAATATAGGAGTTTAACTCCATATTGTTGCCGATGTCATTTCCTCTGTTATATACGGAAATATGCAAGCATTCTTTATACAGCGTATCATTAGGCTTATATAATGACAAGCGCAAAGTTTCAGTTTTACCTTCTTTTGGACGAAAACTTTGAACACCAACTATCGTGAAAAGTTCAATATCGCAAAACTTGTAACCTTTCTTTTCGGCTTCAGAAATTGCGTATTGAACTGCACCACTGTAACTATTGAAGTAAGTCATAATATTTCCTTTATCCTTTCCGTTTAACATGGGTATATTATATCAAGGTCTAGGACCATTGTCAACGGTTTTATATTAACATTTAGTAATATTTACTAGATGCATCTCTGATAAAGATCCTATGGTATACCGTTGAACCGAGATTTTATTCAAGAGAGGTGTGCTCTCAGTATCCCGATATTTAATGCCCCTCTAGTGATTTCTGACGCAGAACCTATGGTATAACGTTGAACCAAGATTCCATTCACCAGAGGGGTGCTCTCTGCAATTGTACTATTAAAGCAACTATTCTTTAATATTTAGCGTACCACTGATAATCATATTGTTAATTAGCGCTTTAGTTCGAAGTTCTGATGGAATGAACTTAATGCCAATGTTGATAATAAATATTGCTAACTTTATTTTAGTATTAGCCATAGTATAACCTTTTTTTATTTATGAATTTAGATTTTATTCATAGTATAAAGATTTCTTTTAACGGAACATTAATAATAGAGCTTGCTCGACACTTCTTCTATGGTCCGAAAAAGAAAAGGGATAATGTTATTCAGCGCAGGGAGCTTGCGACCTTACCCCGAAGGGGTCAATTAACGTTTATCTATATATTCTATATTTAATTCCGCGGCCCCCGTTTGAAGTATTAGTCTATACCCTTCGGGTAGGTCGCTTCGCTCCCGATCTGTTGTTCCGTTGCCTTCCGCGGGCTCCTTTAAATAATTTTAATTATTATTAATAATTTTAATTATTATTAATAATTTTAATTATTATTAATAATTCTATATTGGGGTTATTGGAATAGAGTCCAATTCTCAGCTAAATCCCCAATGTTCAGTCGACCAAATAACGGTGGTTCTATTAGAACAGCCAATTCATACTTCCTCAAGTACTAGGAATTCTCATCCATATTTAACATTTTTCTCGAAGCAACCAATAATCTTCTATCATAAACGTCTAAAAATCTTTCGCAGTTATTTACATTTAAACCGGTCAGATGTTGACATGATCGCAGGGGTTCAATACCGCACCAACGTCATGTTTCTTTTTTATAGCAGAGATACAACTGCTTTCATATTATTATTTTCACAACTAATTGTCTTGATTCTTAATAAGTATTATAACATAACTATTAACTATGTTGAACACTTTTTATATTTATACAAGTTATTAAAACATAACTCTAAATCATGCTTATTACTTTATATATTTTTATTTATACAAGCTATTATAACACAATCTAAAGCTATGTTGAACACTTTTTATCTAAACTAAATAGGAAGTGTCTATCCAATAATGTATACCTATATCTTTATCAAATGGCTCACTATGTACTATACATGGTATATATTGATCAAAGTTTTCTTTTATATATTCAAGCGCTTCGCCTATCGTCCAAAACGTCTGAATATAATCTTGAGTATCAGAATTTAATACCCTAAATAAATCTACACTATTTTTCCTATTCATTAATTTTACCTTTATTGTATTTATACAACATAATAAAATTAAACTACATAACTCATCAATGTATCGTTAGCTAAATAACACCGCACTAACTGATCCGGCTTTGAAGATACTGTAATATACTTAGAAGGCTGTTTTCGTATATGATAAACTATGCTCTTTAATTGCTTATCAACTGAAGTATTAGATATATCATCTATATGAATATTAGACTTAATATACTCATATACATCAGGTGATATTTTTATTACTGGATCAGAACCTTTCTTAAAACCATTTATCCTATATACAGGCTTAAAATTATCCGATAACTCAAAACGTGATTTAGGAATATCTATCTCATGTTCAAGAAACTTTTCTACAATTATTGACTCTTCATCAATATGAACTGGTTTTTCTTTAACAATAACTGGTTCTTCTTCAATAACGATTTTTTTCTCAACTACTTCTTTATCATCCTGACTTAAACCAATCAACTCGTTCTTAGTAAAATCAGAAATTTTAACATCATCTAATAATATATTATCTTCAACTAACTTATTAAATATTTCATTCTTAGTAGCCATTATAATTCACCTTAAAATTATATTATTTTAACACCAATTTACCATTAACAAATGATACAAGTGATGTTTTCTTAACACGATCAATATCTTGAATAATAAATTCACCATAATTATCAAAAATATTCTCAAGATCTTTAACGTGCTTATGATCCATACCCTTAACTAAAGTTTCGTATAAACGTGTAGGTATTCTAACTAATGGAATATCTTTCTTTAAATTAACTTTAAATCTAGTCTGCTTACATACGGGCTTAATAACTGATTTAGGTATTACTTCTTCAATAATAGCTTCTTCAACTACATCTTCAACTACATCTTCAATAATAGCTTCTTCAACTTCTTTAACTGCTCCAGCTACAATTTTTCCAGCTACAACTCCTGAAATAACTTCTTTAACAATTTCTTCAGCAATAACTTCTTCAACGATTTCCGCTTTAGCTTTATCTTCTTCAGTAACTGTAATCAAATCAAGCAACATTTTTTTTGTTAACTTAATAGCTTCTTCTTCAGTAATAATTTGCATTTCTACAACTTTTTTTACTAGCTCTGATTTGTTCATTTACGCATACTCCTTCTCTAATAATTTAATGATTTTAACAGAATCAGCAATATAATCTTCTTCTGTAATTAATGTAGGCACAGTTTTTAAACTATGTTCCAATTTATATTTATCAAGAATATCTGGTGATACTTCATCCAAAAATACAATATCACAATCACCTGCTAACTTCTCCATATCAAGAGATTCTTTAACACGTCTACATGGACCACACCCATTTCTTTTTAAAAATAATTTCATATCTATTTACTCCTATGTTATAATATATAATACTATATATATACATAATAAAACGTAGCATAAAATAAAATATAGGATAAACTTACAATGACAGACATTGATATTAAATTAGAAAAAGTAAATGAAAGCTGGGTACGCATTATCTGTAATACCAGTATATTACTTGAAATACGAGAAAAATTTAGCTTTATGGCTGATGGATATAGATTTAATCCGAGATTCCAATACGGAAATTGGGATGGTAAAATCTGTATGGTAAATAGAGACCTATTACCACTAGGACTCGTCGAAGCCTGCTTAACTATAGCTAATAGCTATGAATATACAGTTGACTTAGACCCAGCACTTCATTCAGATCCATTTTTTACCAAAGATGAATACTTTAAAGAATGGATTGACGCTCACCCAGTATACGACAAAGGAAATAAAATAGAACCATACTGGTATCAACAAGATGCTATTAGATACGCTATTGATAAAAAAAGATGTATTCTTAACTTACCTACATCCGCAGGTAAATCACTAATACAAGGTATGCTAAGCAAATGGTATACCGAAACTTCTAAAAAGAATATACTAATCCTGGTTCCAACTGTAGCACTAACTGACCAAATGGCTGATGACTATGTTAACTATCAACTGTTTGACTATGATGATATTAACATAGTTCGTGGTGGCTCAACTGATAACGATGGAAGAATAACTATCGGCACTTGGCAAAGTATTGCTAAACGTGATAAAAAATATATGAACCAATTTGGAATGATACTAATAGATGAATGCCACTTAGCAACAGGCCAAACTATAAAGAAAATAATAAACTCATTAACCAATTGTGAATATAAAATAGGTCTATCAGGTTCACTTAAAGAAGGCAAAGCAAACTCTATGACTTATGTAGGCTGTATGGGCTCAGTTTTTGCACCCGTAACAACTCGACAATTAGCCGATCATGGCTTTATTGCTGACCTAGATATTAAAATGCTATTCCTAAAACATGATAACGATAGCTGTAAACTCGTTAAAGGATATCTATACCAAGATGAAATTAAATATATTACTAATAGTGCACCACGACTAAACTTTGTAACTAAGCTATCAGCTAAACTAGCAAAAAATAATGAAAATGTTCTATTACTTTTTAAACATATAAAACATGGTAAAGAACTATATAATAAATTATGCAAAATACATGGAGAAGAAAATGTTGAATTTATAGATGGCTCAGTTAAACGAGAAGACCGAGTTAATATATCTAAAACAACTGAAAATGCTGATGGCAGAATAATTGTTGCTTCTTATGGTACTACATCAACAGGCATATCTATTAAAAAACTACATCATGTTATACTAGCTCATCCTGTTAAATCCAAAATAACTGTTATACAATCAATAGGTCGACTATTACGTAAACATGATACTAAACTTAAAGCAACTATCTGGGATATTATTGATAACTTAACTTATAAAAACAAAAATGGTAAATCAGCTAAGAAAAAGAACTATGCTCTACAACATGGCTTGGAAAGAATGACACTGTATATTGAACAAGAATTTGATTATAAAACCAGGGAAATAGAAATATAAACACTTATTTCACGCATTAAAAAAGGGACCTAAGTCCCTTTTTCTTTATACCCAAATTTTAATCATTACTACCATCGCCTAATAATGCTGTACTGCTATTAACGCTAACCAATGTATTGTATAATGTATCAATCTTAACCATACGATGGTCACCTTCCTGAATAGTTATATCCCATGGTTCCATACCTAAATTCGTTAAATGCTTATAACTCTTGATTGGGTTAATAACATCATCTTCTCGACCAAGATATACATGGCCAACCATACGAGGTTTGAACTCAATGCCTTTAGTTGACTCAGAGAAAACTTCAGTAACATCATATTTGCTATTAATAATATCAATATCGTACACTGGGTTAATAACCACAGCAGGAATAGTGAATCGGTCGCTAACTATTGAGGCTAAATAACCTCCTAATGAACAACCAACTATAATATCAATATCGTTATCTATTAATACCTTTCTAGCCATCTCAATGATCTCATCCAAACTATTCTTGAATGTATGAGTGAAACCATATACATTAACTCCTTCCATATCAGCAAATCTAGCATTGTTAGGATCAAATTTACTATAGGCACCGTGGATATACATAATATTCATAACTTTTTAATCTCCTTTTTGTTCAATATGGGTATATTATATCAAGGTCTATAACTAATGTCAACGGTTTTACATTAACATTTGGTAATATTTCCTCTAATGAATACTGGTACTTGATCAATAGGTATACCTATAAACCTAGATTCCATTCACCAGAGGGGCTCTCTCAGTAGATGTACATTTTTTAAACGATTTTTAGACCTGGAGTACCAAACATGATCTTCAAATGATAACCACCACCAATTTCACGCATATACATGAACTCAGCATATTTATTATACTTATTATATGTAAGGTCATCATCAGCTGAAAGTTCATTACCAGCTGCTATATATTGATCTACAGGAATAAGTTCTTTACCTAAGATTTTAGCTGCTTCAGCAACAGGAATCATGAAGTTACCTGCATCAGCACCTAATACTTTAATTGAAGAACCTAATGCTCGTTTTGACTTTTCACCAAATGATCTTTTCAACTCAGCTGATAAACTATCACGAGCACTTTCTAAACCTTTTGCTGAACCATCAGTAGCAGATGCTACTAGCTTACGCCCACCTTTATCTTTATACATTACTACAGAAATTACTTTACCATCAACTACGTTCAACTTCCACATAGGGATTTTTTTAATCATATCATCTATAGAATTAAAACCTGAACCTTTAATACCACCAATAGGTGCATAAACAGTTTGTAACATATCCCATACTTGTTGAGCATATTTCTGACGCTCTTCAATATCATCACTGAAAAGGTTTTTATATGATTCAGCTATTAATTCTTGTTCTAGTATAAAGTCATCAAATGACTTTATTTTTGTTAAATCTTCCATTAGTATATACCTTTGTTTTTATAACTCATTTACCAGTTATCGGATTTTGGAGTATAATCTTTAATTTTATTAAGTATTTCTTTACTTAACTCTTCTGGCTTTTTAACGGGTTTGCCTTTCTTTTTTATCTGAACGTAATTAGCATCCTTTACGAATTTACCACCCATTCCTGAACTTTTAACTAGAGAATCAACACCACGCTTATTAAATGCTAAATATATATCACCATCCATATACTTCTTTAAGCTTTCACCCATTTTAGTAATCTTTAACATTGTTGCGGATGCACCTTCGTGCGTATCAATTAATATTTCTTCAGGAACTTTTCTTGATCTTTCTGAGTTTTGTTGTAATGCAACATTAACATCATTAACAACCCAAACAATTGATATATTCTCTTTCTTATAACCTAACTTTTGTACATTACGTGTAATTGACTCTAATTTACGTAAACCATTTAATGTAACATCAAATATTAAGTTCGGCTTACGATTAGCATCAGCAGTTATAATACTTTTAAACTTAGCTGATTCATTACTTTTAACTAAAGTACTACCAACTAAATCATGTAATGTACTAACATGATCAGCATTCTTTAAATCAAAATTACTAACATCATAACCAGTTTTGGTTTTAATTGCTTTAGCTATTTTATTAGATTTTAATACTAACTGCTTGAGAGCATCAACGTCAAATGTTAAACCCTCAATTGCTAATAAATTGTCTTGAATAAAACCTTTACCACTACCAGCGCCACCAGCCATAATAACGACTTGATTAAATTTTGGATACATTTTGCCACCAATAGTAATGGCTTTTTCAGCTAACATATCTTCGTTAGCCATAAAATCTGTATATGATAACATACCTTTTCCTTTATAACAGTTGTGTTTCTGAAATAACAGAATCGGCTTCAGATGATTCTGTTATTCTTTGTTTAGTTTCATTATAATAAACATCACACGCACCATTCTTATGAATATCACCCGACTCTATAACTAAATCAGTTGACTGAATGTCTTGCTTGCAAACTTTACATTTCGCCATATTTTTATACCTTTACTTTATCATAAATTGTCTTTACATTGTCTTCATAGTATAAAAACTTGTCGGTTTCTTCTAAGGCATCTAATATTCCTATAATATCTTCATAAGAAGCACCAAGATTTATATATGAAACTACTAATATCTCTAATATATCATACGAGATAGGCTCAACCGGGTATAATTTCTTGAACCGTAAAATCTCATTATATGTATTAATGGAAGCTTTACTAAATGGTTCTAATGTATACTTATAATCTTGTAAATCACTAATAATTGTCTTTAACGCCTTAATCTTACTCATATCTATTCAACTCTTGTATCACTATTTATATCACCACCTTAGATAACTATTATATAACAACTAGTACTGTATGTCAACAACTTTTTTAACCATATATGCAAAAAAACCACCCGAAGGTGGCTAATTTTTGATCAATCTTTTACATTAACAGTAAAATTAGGTAACTCACTTAAATTACCTTGTATAGCTATCTTATCTTTACCAATCTTTATTAAGCTATATAAACCTTCTTTAATCAGCTTAGTTCCACGTAACTCATAATCTATAACTTCACCCTCTTCAATATTAAATACACAAGTTTTCTTTTTAATGTATCTTTTAATAGAAAATGATTTAATACACTTACAAGTTAATTTCTCGATAAGTATATCATTTGACGCCTGCGATAACATCATTATATTATGCCTCTATTTATTCTTCGGTTATAATAAACCGATCTAAGTTAAAATTATAATTTTCAAGCTCATTTGTCATATGATT
>Ga0206683_10000505_pt1 | contig 28325 bp, 27 predicted proteins | sample M280m12015metaG_FD_155483 | JGI IMG/M metagenome (GOLD analysis project Ga0206683, IMG submission 155483) | Ammonia-oxidizing marine archaeal communities from Monterey Bay, California, United States - M2 80m 12015 | ecosystem: Environmental > Aquatic > Marine > Intertidal zone | place: USA...
TCACCAAACAGGAATTGTTTAATATCAAAAATATTTTTTTCGCCATGAAAATTAACAAAAGAGTTGAAATCAAAAATAAAAACAGAATCATGGTTAGTAAATTCATTTACAAGATTTTGATTAAGTTTTATTATATCTGTGTGAAAGCTGTCTTCTGCTTTTGTTTCAAAAATTCCATAAGGAGAATATGATGGAATATTGAAATTCGTTATTACAAGTTTTGATTTTGTTTGATTTATAAAAAATGTAACAAGATTTTTTATTTCATCAAACTTTTTCTCAATTAATTTTTGTCTTTCTAAATATGATAAAGAATATGGTGTATAGAAAAATTCTCCCAATAAACTTCGAGTATCAAGTAACAAGAAAGTTATATCAGGTGAAAATTTGTATAACTTGCTATTTTTATTTAATATTTCTTGATTATACTGATTATATTCACCCAAATACGTTTGACAGTTAATTTTTTTTTCATGTGATTTTACTTGCAGGCATTCTGCTAGACCATTAATTGTGAAACTAGAGAGTATTGCAGACTTTATTTTATGAATAGAGTTTTGAGGATCTAATTTTTTAGATTCATTAAGAAAATATGATAATTTTTTCTCATCAAACATAGATTTTATAAAATATTGACTCTCTTTAACTTTAAAGTAGTTTTTATTAGTTAAGTTTAGATTTAAAGACAGTAATTTTTTGTATATTATGGAAAATGCGAATGAAATTAACGAAAAAGAGCTAATGGATTATTATGGATTTAGAGGTACTTTTGGGAAATTTAGAATGTATTTGAAATTTATACGTTCTTGGTTTTTACATACTTTAGCATATTCATCACCACATTCAGGATTTATTACATATATTCAAAGAAAACGTGGAATTAAGATAGGTAATGATTGCCATTTTTCTCCGTATGTTTTACTAGATTTAGTTTATCCACAACTAGTCAACATTGGTAGCAATGTAACATTTGGTTCTAATGTGATGATTTTTGCACATAGTAATCCTGCAGCAAATTCATTTTTAAAAAATGGTGAATTTCCTAGGAAAGTAGAAAAAGTAACTATCAAATCTGGTGCAGTCTTATTTCCAGGCTCGATTGTTACAGCAGGTGTAACTATCGGAGAGAATTCAATAATTTCTGCAGGAAGTGTGATAACACATGATATTCCAGATTTTTGTTTAGTGGTAGGAAATCCAGCACGAGTAATAAGAAAAATTGATCATTGAAAGAAATTGAATTTGTTAGGAATAGATTTTGAAGATTGGTACCATCCACAACTAATTCAACCATATGTAAAACATCTTAAACATGAACCAACAATGCATAAAGGTCTAGACAAAATACTTGAGCTTCTAAGAAAAACTGAAACATTAGCAACATTTTTTGTTGTTGGTAAACTATTGGAACAAAATCCAGAAATGCTTGATAAAATAATTGAAAATGGACACGAGATAGGATTTCACACAATGAATCATGATAGAATAGATACTAATGAATTTAAAGAAAATTTTTCAGATGAAATACAGATATTTTCTAAACTAACAAATAAAAAATCAAAAGGATTTCGTGCACCAACATTTTCATTGAATAAGACAAGTTCGTGGATAATTGAATCACTTGAAAAATCAAATTATACATTCGATAGTAGTATTGTTCCAGCTAAGACAAATCTATATGGAATGCCTAATGCGGAGATTGCACCATATAGAATCTCATCTAATTCTCTTGAAAAAGATGATAAAGGTGGAAAAATTATTGAATTTCCATTAATGGTGACAAAATTTTTTGGTAAAACAATTCCTGCAGGAGGAGGCTTCTATCTTAGGACATTACCATTTCGAATTATTAAAAAATGTATTCAGTCTTATGAAAAACAGGGTATTCCAGGAGTATTTTACATTCATTCTTGGGAATTAACCCCAGAGTATATGCCTAGGATAAAACTACCAGCAAAAGATAATTTTATCACATATCATAATTTAGAAAAAGTTCCAAAGAAGATGTCCGAATTATTGAAAAATTATAATTTTACTTCCTTTGAAGAATATATTAAAAGAGAAATGTAATTATTAAATTCCATAATCGCGAAAATATTTTAAGGTTTTACGTATTCCATCTTCTGTTGAGATTTTAGGTTTCCAATTTAATAATTTAATTTTTTTGTTGTCAACAACAAAATTACCAACATCAACTTTTTTTGTATATTTGGGAGTAGGCACATATTTTGTTGTAGCAGCTGTTTGTTTTTCCAAAATTTTTCCTAGTTTATCAAACCATGTTTTTTTGTTGGAGGATATCCAGTATAATTCTCCAGATTTTCCCTTTTTTGTGATTTTATAGATTGCAGATATTACGTCAGAGATGTAAATTAGATCTCTAAAAAATTTGCCATCATTAAAAATTGTGATATCTTCACCTTTGTATGCTTTGTAAATGAGATAATTAATTGCATTTTTGTTAGGAATAATTTGTTCCCTAGGTCCAAATGAATTAGTGATTCGGAAAACATTTGTATCAAGATTGTAGACTTGATTATAGATTTTGGTATAATATTCGCTGGATAATCTATTTACTCCATATAATGTAGTAGGATTACAAGGTGTAGTTTCCTTCACAGGTAATTGTGAGGGTTTGCCTATAACAACGAATGTGCTTCCTAGAATAAATTTAGTCTTTAAATTTGATTTTCTAATAATTTCAAGTATGTTTAATGTAGATTTAGTATTTGAATAGAGATCATTATGAGGATTTTCAAATGATTTTGAATGGGATGTGTTGCCAGCAAGATGAATTATTAATTCAGGTTTATGTTTTGTAATTGAACTTTCAAGTTTTTTGGAATTTGTTACATCAATTTTTTCAATGTCTATATCATTATTGCCATCTAAATTTTTTGTTGATTTTTTTGTAATCACAACTACTTCATGATTTTTTCTCAAGAAATATTCAGAGAGATGACTTCCAATGAATCCAGCACCACCTGTAATCATTACTTTCATGAGATTTTCAAGATTATTGCATGTAAAAGAATTTCTTGTGATTTATTAACATCTAAGAGTTATTCAACATAGTTTGACCAGATTTGGGCAAAAGATTTCAATCTTAAGGAAAGCAAAAAAAGTATTCAAAAATTGGTCAATTTACCCAATGGCATATCTAAATTTAGTACAAAATGAAGAAATAATTTTTCATACTAGGACAAACAAGAATATCAAGATTAGAAGAGATTCGACTGATTTAATGGCATTAACACATGTTTGGTTGATAGAAGAGTACAAGTATCCAGGTTTTGAGATCAAAGAAAATGATATAATAATTGATGTTGGAGCACATATAGGATTATTCACATTATATGCTTCACAGTTTTGTAACAGCGGGAAAATTTTTTCGTATGAACCAATGAAAGAGAATTATAGATTATTAGTCAATAATGTAAATGAAAATAATTTGGATAATATTAGAACATTTAATTTTGCCGTATCCAATTCAGAGACTGTAAAATTATACATCAATGATGATGAATCTGGACATAGTATGTTTTCAGAATCATCAGATTTTACAACAGTAGACTCTATTTCTCTTGAGAAAATTTTTGATGAAAATGGTATAGAGCATTGTGATTTTCTTAAACTTGATTGTGAGGGAGCAGAATACGAGATAATAGAAAGTTTACCTACAGAGTATTTTAAAAAAATTAAGAAGATCATAATTGAATATCATATGGCTGATTCTCATCCAGAATTATTATTAAAATTAAAAAATAATCTTGAATCTAAGAATTATAAAATTGAAATAAAAGAATTATTTCCTGATATTGGATTTTTATACGCAAAACGAGATTAATTTTTTGAGATAACACCTAATCCAGCACCTTCATTGACTCTGATTAGATGATTAATAGTATTTTTTTGATTATTAAAATCATAAAAGGAATCATTATCAAGCACATCATCAGATATAATCATGCCATTTTCATTAATTTTTTTAAATGCTGTATTAAATTCAAACATCATATTTTCATATGTATGCAGACTATCATGAATAAAAATATCTATTTCGTTAAATTCATCAAGTGTTGTTTTAAGTTTTTCAGTAGATTTTCCTAAAAATAATTTCCATCTTTTTTTCAGGACATCGGGAATTATTGCACCAATCATTTTTTGAGTTTGCCAAGGTCTAAAAATAGAGTCAATGGAATATAGCTTACCACATTCATTTTTTTCTAGTGCATTAAGGATATAATAACTACTGAGACCATACGCTACTCCAGTTTCAACAATATTCATTGGTTTTAAGATTCTACATAGAAAATAGAGAAATTTTCTGGAATCTGCATTAAGTGAATAATCCAATGGGTATGGTTTTTCTTTAGATGGAAATTGTTTTGTTTCTAAATTTTTTATAAATTCAGTTACATATTCTTCGAGTTGTTTTAGTTCTGATTCATATTTAGAAAATTCAGCGTTTGGGAATTTAGCCTTGAAAAAATCATCAATTGAAGAAAAATCGTATGAATACGTATGCAATTTATGAATCTCATCATTTTGGATTTGAGATCTTTCTTCAAGGATATCACGTAAGAGATTTGGTTGAGAAATTGATTTTTTTAATATTTGTAGTATAATTGATAGGCTAACCATATGATGAAATGATATTTTTCATATATAGTTTGTACTAACAATTAATGTGAGTAATTAATGATAAAAGAATACCAATTATTTTAACTAGAGAAAATTAACACAAAATGAGAGAGATGAAGATAGCAATTACATGCCCAGCATCATTACCAGCAACACAATTTGGAGGTATTTTATTTCTAGGTGTCGATATTGCAAGAGAGACAACAAATTCTGGAAATAATGTAACAATTTACACAACAGATATGGATTTTGCCAATAATCCAAATACATTCAATAAAAATTTACCACAAGAAGAATTAATTGATAATTTTAAAATTAAACGTTCACATGTTTGGGTTGCATTACGATTGTTTTTTGTTAATCCGGGAATTTATTTTCAAATGATGAAAGATTCGCCAGATATTATTCATGCAATTGGTATTAGAAGTTTCCAGTCATACATAGCTGCAATAGTTTCAAAAAAGAAGAATATTCCACTTGTTATTTCTGATCAAGGAGGGCTAACAACACACCCAGATTTGAAGGGTAGCGGAATATTAGGAAGGATTTTGTATAAATTACAAACTCCAATGATAAAATTCATTATAAAACAAGCAACTAGAATAATTGTGGCTAACGATTATGAAAAAAATATTTTTTTAGAATTTTCAAGTTTAGAGAAAATTGCAAAAGTTAGAAATGGAGTTAATTTACTCACTTTAAAAATAACTGCTAGTGATTTTAGGGAAAAAAATGGAATTGATGTTCCATTTGCACTATTTCTTGGAAGATTTAGTAAGATCAAAGGGATTGATATTTTATTACATGCAATTAAAATTCTAAGAGATAAATCTGAACTGGATAATTTCAAATTTGTCATAATGGGTGTAGATTTTGGTTTTCAGGATGAGATGATGGGTATGATAAAACAATTTCATATAGAAGATAATATTATGGTGATCAAGAATCCTAGCAGAGAGGATGTTATTGCAGCATATAGTGAAAGTGAATTTTTAGTTTTACCATCAAGATGGGAATTATCACCCTTAACTCCATTGGAAGGATTTGCATTTAAAAAACCAACAATTAGTACTAATTCACATGGAATACCATCAACCATAACACACAATGAAAATGGAATACTTGTAGAGAATGAAGATTACAATGAATTATCAAAATGTATTTTGGAATTAATTAATAATAAAGAAAAATGTACAAAATTAGGTTTGTCTGGTTATAATTTAGTTCAAAATGAATGTAATTCACAATTAATGGTTGCAAAAATTATGAAGATCTATAAAGAAATAGTCAATAGATAAATTATAAAAATTAGGAGTGATGTTATGAAAAAAAATGATGCTTTTGGTGATGCAAGGATTAAAGTTCCATTTATTGTTCCTGAAATAACAGATAATGATAAAAAAGAAATTTTATCGGTCTTAAGTCAAAATTTACTCACTGATGGACCCAAACTAAGAGAATTTGAAAAAAAATTCGGTAAATTTTGTGGTTCAAAATATGCAATTGGTGTTTCTAGTGCAACTGCAGGATTGCATCTTTCTTTAACTGCATTGGGAATTAAACAAGGAGATGAGGTAATAATTCCTGATCTAACATTTGTTGCCACAGCAAATTCAGTATTATTTACTGGAGCAACACCTGTTATTGCAGATATTGACAAAGAAGATTTCAATATTTCAGTTGAATCAATTGAGAGATCAATAACAAAGAGAACTAAAGCCATAATACCAGTTCATTTTGCAGGTAATCCTTGTAAAATGAATGCAATTAAAACAATTGCAAAAAAACATAATTTAGAAATAGTCGAGGATTGTGCACATGCAATTGGTGCAAAGATTAAGAATAAACATGTTGGAACATTTGGCGCTACGGGTTGTTTTAGTTTTTACCCAACAAAAAATCTCACAACATTTGAGGGAGGTATGATCATAACAAATTCTAAAAAAATTGCAGATAAAATGAGATCTCTAAGAAATCATGGCATAACAAAATCACTTGAGAGTAGATTTACACAAGGAAAACCATGGGAATATGATGTAACAGAACCAGGGTACAATTATAGATTAGATGAAATTAGAGCAGCCCTAGGAATAAGCCAATTGAAAAGAATTAATCAAAATAATCTTAAAAGAAAAAAAGCATTTTTGTATTACAATACAAAATTAAAAAATAATGAATATGTTATTTTACCAAAAATTTTTAAAAATCAAACTCATTCTTGTCATTTGTATGTATTAAGGATACATAAAAATAAAAAAAATTCAAGAGACTCTATATTCCAGAGATTATTAAAAAATGGCATTAGAAGTTCAGTGCACTACAAGCCACTTCATCAATTTTCTGCTTACAAAAAGAAGGGGAAAATTATTGATAAATTGAAGAATACTAAAGAAATCTATAGTGAAATAATATCACTTCCATTATATCCACAAATAGAGAGAAAACAGCAAGACCTAGTATTAGAAAATTTGTAGTGTAATCGATTTATGATGCCTTTTGTTAGTATATTTTATACGTGAATATTATAACTAAAAATAAAAAACAATGAGATATTGGAAATAATTATAGGCATACCGGCATTTAATGAAGAAAAAAACATAGCAGGTATTATTGCAAAATTGAAGAAAGTTACAGATAAGATTATTGTGTGTAATGATGGTTCAGTTGATTTAACATCAAGTATTTCAAAAGGCATGGGAGCAATAGTAATAGATCATCAGAAAAATTTGGGATATGGTGCTGCAATTCGTAGTATATTTCTAAAAGCCAAAGAGATGAATGGAGATATTTTGGTAACATTTGATGGAGATGGTCAGCATAGAGTTGATGATATAAAAAAAGTTGTAGAGCCAATTGAAAATGGAGTATCAGATTTAGTGATAGGTTCTAGATTTTTAGATGATAGTGAAAAGGAAGTGCCAAAATATAGAAAAATAGGAATTAAAGTAATTACAAAAATAACAAATGCGACCATAAAAAAACAACTTACGGATTCACAAAGTGGTTTTAGAGCATATTCAAAAAAAGTTTTGAATGAATTAAGTCCATCAGAATTAGGTATGGGCATATCAACAGAAATTTTGATCAAGGCAAGTAGTAAGGAATTTAGAATATCAGAAGTGCCAATAAAGATTTTTTATGATGGGAATACATCAACACATAATCCAATTAGACATGGTTCATCAGTCATTATTAGTACAATCAAGTATACATCAATAGAACGTCCACTTACATTTTATGGAATTCCTTCGGTATTCTTTTTATTTATAGGAGGTTTGTTTTCTTATTTTGCTATCGAGTATTATATTGAAGTTGGAAGATTAAGTACAAATTTAACTTTAGTTGGTGTTGCATTTTTACTTGTTGGTGTTGTATTTTTATTAACAACAATTTTGTTATTTACACTTGTAACATTTATCAGAGAAAAAAAATAATAATAATTTTCGAATATGAAGTTAAATTCATTCTATAAAATCATAGAACCATCATCAAGACAAAATATTCTAGTTCTTATGAGCGTTATATTCATTGGAATTTCTTTAAGAATGTACTATTTTCCATATGACATTCCTTTAGTTATGGATTCATTGTTGTATTTCAAATATGCCTTAGATACTAGTATTCTTGGAGAATTACCGAATCAATTCTTGAATAATAATGGCTGGCCAATTTTCTTATCAGTATTTTTTTCGATACCATTTTCAGAAAGTTTTATGGACTACATGAATTTACAGCGAGTTTTAACAGTAGTGTTTTCAGTAATTACTGCTATACCAATTTATTTTCTATGTAAAAAATTTGTTGAACCAAGATTAGCATTAATTGGAGCATTGTTATTTTTACTTGAACCTAGAATAATTCAACAATCAGTTACAGGAGTCTCTGAACCACTATACATACTACTAATTACTTCCTCATTGGTTTTATTTTTCTCTAAACAAAAATATCAATACATTTCATTTGCCTTGGTCGGTTTTTCAACATTGGTTAGATATGAAGGAATAGTGCTATTTTTTGCATTAATTTTGATTTTCTTGATAAATAATCGTAAAAATGTGAAACAGTATTTTCATGTTATTCCCATGATAGGAATTTTCATTTTAGTATTATTACCAATGAGTTTTTTACAACTTGAAAATTTTGGTCAAGAAGGAATTTTTTCAAAAGTAGTTGCAGGAGGAAATGTCCTAACAAAAGAATCATCTACACATTCCGAATCAGCATTTAGTCCAGTGTTTTACTTTCAAAATTCTATAATCCAATTAGTTAAATTTCTTGTTTGGAGTTGGATTCCTATTTTTATTTTATTTGTACCTCTAGGATTGATTTTAGTTTTTAAGAAAAATATTGAAAACAAAGTATTTTTGATTTGTACAGGAATTTTCTTGATGATTCCTGCATTCTATGCATATTCAAGAGGAATTGAGGAGATACGATATCTAATTGTTTTATATCCAATTCTTTGTGTTATCTCACTATTTCCAATTAGAGAAGTAACAAAAAAGATTAAAAAACAGAATTTATTTTTAGGGATTATAATTTTTTCAATAATAATTTCGTCAATGGGTTTCTTAGAATATAAAAAAATTGATAATATTCACGAATATGAGGCTTATCAGATATCAAAAAAAGTTGTAGAAGTAGGACAAGTGATTAATACCTATTATCCAGAGTCAAAATATATTAGAACTGGAGGAATGCATAATGAAACTCTACTAGAAATTTCTAGTAAATCTCTTTATGAATTTGATTCAAATCATCATGCTAAGGAATTTGAGAATTTAAAAGATTTTATTGTTCAAGAAAAACTTACACATTTAGTAATTGATGGACATCCAGATAGGGCTAAATTTTTGAATGAAATATTTCATAATGAAAATGAGTTTCCATTTTTGATTAAGATATTTGATTCAAAGAATGAAGGATATGATTATCATGTAAAAATTTTCGAGATAAATTATAATCTTTTCAGATAATATTTATTCTTCAATTGATATTTGAATCATTTTTTTTATATTAGTAGATATTTTATGTTCATTATGTGATTCATCAATCCATAATTCAAAGTCTAGAGGTAAAGATTGTAATTTTTGTATTTCATCAACATATTTTGGTTGACTAGAAACAGAAAAACAGCAGGGATCATTTTTATTTAAGATTTGAATATGTTTTCTGTCCTGGCCAGAACCTGCCATTATATATAATTCTAGATAATTTGTAATCTGATATAATGACGGATCTCTTTGTTCAAAGTCACCAAGATCTTGCAAGTTAGTTCTCATAAAGAATGGTAACGAACCAGCAACAGAATAACTTTTTGATATTCTTTCATCTATTGCTGCAGAAAGTAAAGTAGTCCATCCACCACCAGATATTCCAATCATCGAATATGATTCAAAATCATAATTTTCATCAACATAATTTAGTGAAATTATAATCGGTTCTAAAAATAACTTAATAGGAGAAAACTCATTTGATGCAAATAATTCAAGATCATCATGATATGATAGTTGTAATTTTCCAAAATTTGGATGATTTACAATTGGCGTGTTATTATTCCCAGTCAAAGGCATCGAGAATGCTAAAACAGAAAAACCATCGTTGATTAGAGATATAATATAATTTTTAGCTAAAGTAAAATCTCCATCATGACCATGATGATATATTATCAATTTATTGTTGGATTCGATGGGAATAAACAGGTAAGGATACGAGTTAACATCTAGGATCTGAGTTATGTGAATTTTTTCAATATATTTCAGATTCTCAATATTTTGAAAATTTGTAGATACAAAATTTTTTTCAATTTTATAAGGAAAATCTTCTGGTAAAGAATCAGATTTCCATATATAATTGATTAATTGAGATCTTTTTAAAGTTGCATCATTGTATGATTTGATTGAAATTAATTCAGAAATAGAATTTTGTGGAATATCATTTATAGTTTTTAGATTAGAATTTGAAGTGTTAGAGTTTTTTATGCTTTTAACAATATCAAGAGGAAAAGTTTCATAATAACCAACATAAACGCCTATTCCAAAGACTGGAATAAGTAATAATAAAATAATTAGAAATGTTTTCAATGTTGTTCTTTAATTCTCTCGTGAATGTAATTAGTCCAGATGTCAGAAATATTCCTATGTTGATTTTCATTAGCACTTTGTAGATTATTCATAATTCTCGATAAAGTGTCATGTCTTGATAAGACTTTATCAGTCCATAATGCAGGATGTGTTAAAATTTGCATTTCTGAATAAATATTTTCATCAGAACAAAATAGATGACCTTTAGTTTCTCTCCAGTATCTAACACTATCGCTGATATATTTTCTATTGAGAGTGAAATCATTAGACATGGCATCAACTACACCAGATGGTAAATCAACAGGAATTTTTTTACCACTAATACTAGGATTATGTCTCACTACAACATTAATTTTTGTATCAAAATGTTGTTCTAGGATTCCAATTTCCTTTCTTATTCCATCTGAAATGTTTACACCCGTTTGATGGAAAAATGTTTCATCATAATGTAATGCAATTTGATGACCTAGTTTTAGAATATTTATAATATTTTTTGAAGAAATAAAGCCAAATGGATTGTAAAGTTCAGAATGTAATAAAATAAAATAAGTAGATTTTATTTCTAGTTCATTTTCAATCTGAGCAATTCGTAATGCATCATCTAAAGAGAAATCTATATCATGACGTAAGATTATATCATTTGATGAGCAATTATCAAAAAATGAGAACTTGTGTGTTTCTTTATATTTTTTCAAAGTCGCAATATAATGTTGAGTAGTAAAAATAGCATCAGTATTATCCATCAATACGTTGTTTTTGATAGATTCTATTTATTATAAACTATGAAATAATTCTAATTAAAAGAAAAATACTGATTAATTTGAATAATAGAATTTCGTTGAATTCATCATTAATTCTTTATAATACAATACTCTCAGAGATTTAGATGAAGATTATTAAATTAAGAAAGCCCTATTTCCCTAAAAAAAATATTCAAAAAATTCAAAAGAAGATATCTGAAGCATTAAGGAATGGACAATTAACGCTTGGTAAAAATGTAGATATATTTGAAAAAGGTTTTTCTAGATATACAAAAAGTAGATTTGGTTCAGGAGTTTCTTCGGCAACTGCAGGATTACATATTTCATTATTAAGTTTAGGAATAAAACAAAACGACGAGGTTATTGTTCCGGCAAAAACTTTCATTTCCACAGCAAATGCAGCAGTATACTGTAATGCAAAACCAATTTTTTGTGATGTTCAAGAAGATACATTCCAAATGGATCCAGAACAGATTAGGAAACTAATTACAAAAAAAACTAAAGCCATAATAGCTGTTCACTTAGGTGGGAATGTTTGTGATATGAAACAAATGTTAGAAGTTTCTGACAAATTCAACATACCTATTATTGAAGATGCTTCTCATGCACATGGTGCTACTTATAATAAAAAACAAGCTGGAACATTTGGAAAGATAGGAGTTTTTTCATTTTATCCAGATAAAGTAATGGGAAGTGCAGATGGAGGAATTGTTATTACAAATAATTCAGAAATACATGAAAAAATATTAGAACTTCGTAATGTTGGACGAAAAAAATTGGGGGAATATGATTACAACATAATCGGATATAATTATAGAATGAATGAACTTCAAGCAATCTTACTCAACGAACAACTTAGACTTCTTCCAACAATTCTAAGAAAACGAAGACATATAGCTAAAATTTATGATGATGAACTAGAAAATATACAAAATTTATTTAAACAAAAAATTGATAGAACAGTTAATTCATCATACTATGCATATATTCTGCGATTATCAGATATTGATTTAGATAAAATTCAAAAGAAATTATACAAAAAAGGAATTGAAACTAGTCCTATGTTTACTACGATTTATAAAATGAAGGCTTATCAAAAGATCGTTCCTAGAATAGGGGCGTGTAAAATTTCTGAAAAATTAGATAATCAAACATTTACAATTCCGCTTCATCCAGGATTAACAGAAAATGACGTCCTAAGAGTGATTAGAGAGATTAAAAAAAGTTTCAATTAGTAATGACAGATATACATGTTTTATGAAGAAATGAATATTTCCTACTATTTCAGTCGGATCACTTTTAATTTAATGCAATTTTGGAATTAGTGTAGTTAATGAAAAAATCATTTAATAAAGAATTCAGGGATAAAGAGATTTTGATAACAGGAGGTACTGGCAGTATTGGATTAGGGTTAATTAGAAAATTAATTCAATACAAACCAAGATTAATTAGAATTTTAACAAATGATGAAAATTCCATATTTGAAGCAAAAAATAAAGATTGGGTTGAAAGACACATCAACACTAATCAGAAACAAACAGAATTGAGTTTTGAAATATGTGATGTAAGAGATCGAGAAAGACTAGATATGGCAATGAGGGGAATAGATATTGTTTTTCATGCAGCAGCAATGAAACATGTTGATATTTGTGAAGATAATACATTTGATGCAATCAAAACGAATGTTGTTGGAACAAGTAACATTATTGAAACTGCAGTTAAACACAATATAGCAAAATTTGTTCTGATTAGTACAGATAAAGCAACATCACCAACCACAACACTTGGTGCTAGCAAACTTTTAGCGGAAAGACTAACTGTTAACACAGGATTATACAATAAATCAGTAAAAACAATTTTTGCAGCGGTTAGGTTTGGAAATGTGATAGGTTCAAGAGGTTCCGTATTTCAGATATTTCTTGAACAGATTAGGAAAGAAAAACCATTAACAGTGACGGATCCAAATATGACACGATTTATCATGTCAATACAGGATGCAGCAGAATTAATCTTAAAAGCAACTCATATTTCAAAAGGAGGAGAGATATTTATTCTAAAAATGCCATCTGTAAGAATTTTGGAATTAGCTGAAAATATGTTAGAAGTATGTTTAAAATCTAAAAATATTAGAAAAAATAAAATAAAGATTATTAAAAATAGAATTCACGATCGTTTTCAGGAGTATTTAGTAACACCTGAAGAAATATACTATTGTCATGATTTAGGTACAATGTTCAAGATTTCAAGACAAAAAAACTTGAAAAGAATTTCTTCTAATGAATTAAATTCAGAGACTGCAAAAGAAATATCTAAATCAAAACTTAGACATATTATTAAAGAAGTGTTAGAAGATTTTTCATAATTTAGGGTAAAATGGAAAAAAAAATTAATGTTGCATTAATATACAGAAATTGTGATACATTAACAAAAAATCATTACTACACATACAATTATCATTTTTTTATGAATGCGTTGAATCGTAATGAACAAATCTCTGTTACGAATTATGAGACAAAAGAAATTTTTGATATAAAAGAGATCAAAAATGATACGAATATTATTTTTCTAGTTGAAAATGGGATAACTGGTGATACTTGTATGCCTGTAGAAATAAAAAATATAGATAAAATTGACATTCCGGTTTTATCAAAGATTGGGGATACACATGCAATGAAAAAAAGTGAAATAAAAAAGAATAATGATAGATATAATATTACTGCATATTGTGGGCATCAACCGGAAGAATTATTTAGAAAATATTATGGTCAAAAATTTAATTTTAGAACTATATTAGTTGGTCTAGAAAGATCACTTTACCAAAATGTATCTCCATTTAATAAACGAATAAAAAGAAAAATTCTCAATACTGGAGCATTAGCACCTACAAAAGTTTTATCAAAATTATTATGTAGATATTTCCGTGCAGGTGATCCTGAAAACCAATACAGATTACGTACAATGTGTAATAATTTTCCATATGTAGATTATACTTCTACATTGGATCATAATTATGTTGGAGATAGATATCATTTATGGTTAGAAAAATATTCTGCATCTATTGCAGCGACAACATATTGCTATACATCAAAATATTTTGAGATTCCAGCAGCAGGCTGTCTTACATTTATGGAAGTAACTGATCAAAATTATGCTGAAAATTTAGGTTTTGTGGATAATGAAAGTGCTATTTTCATTAATGAGAAAAATTATGTAGATAGATTTGAAGAGTATCTAGAAGATCCTAATGATAGAAAATGGGAAGAGATTGCTGAAAAAGGACGAGAACATGCAATGAATAATTTAAGCAACGATAATGCTGTTGATGAATTAGTGAAATTTATGAGTGAATTAATTAGCTAAAAGTAAAAAATTTGTGTAAGAAACAACATTAAATCGTTAGTGAAATTGATATATCAGAAATAAAGTATTTCCCTATTGAAGCGAAATTTAGCTTTTAGATTATGGTATTATTTCAGAATGGGCTGGTCCACCTATTTCGCATTCGTTTTTGCTGCAATCAATACATTAACAGTCACATATTTCTTAGCAATTGATAACTACCCAGTTTTAAAAGTAATTTTTCCTTCATTTGTAAGTTACATAGTAATTATTTCAGCAATAGGAATTCCATTTTTAGCGGGTATTGGATATGTGCATTTTAAAAAATCCCCATCATTTAGATCAGAAGCAGATGTAAGTTATGAAAGTAATCGATGGGCATTAAGAGAATTTGTTAATGCAGAACACAATTTCCTTTTAAATTTAAGAATATTAAAGTTAATCACAAAATTATCTAAACAAGAAAAATTTGATGAAAAGGAATTGGAAGAAATAGAAACATTGGAGAAAGAATTAGAAGAATTTAGAACGAAGAGAACTGTAGAAAATAAAACAGATTTAGAATATTTTAAAAATCTAAAATAATTTACGGGTATTGGAAATTTTGATAAAAATTGCAAACTGAAATTTTACAACAAATTAATTATGAAGAATATGATAATTTTGTAAGGAATAATTATTCTAGTTTTTATCAGTCAAAAAAACATATTTTATTTTTAGAAGAAATGCTAGGGATTAAACCACATTTTGTCAAAGTCAAAGACAATAACGAAATTGTTGGAATTTTACCATTTTTTATTAAAAATTCTAAATACGGAAAAGTACTAAATTCTCTTCCATTTTTTGGTAGTTACGGAGGGATTATTGGAAATAAAGAATATGGAAAAAAGATTTTAGATGAATTAAATAATTTTCATTTAGAGAATGATATTCTATCTTCAGTAATGATTTCAGATCCTTATATTAAAAATGAAAAATTATATGAAGAGTCTTTCTTATTCTCATTGAAAGAACCAAAGATAACTCAAATGTTAGATTTGAATGAGACAACTCATGAAAAATTATGGAATTTTTTAGAAAAACGTGTCAGAACATCTATTCGAAAGAGTGAAAAATTAGATGTCAAGATTAAAAAAAGAACATTGGATAATGATATAATTAATGAATTTTATAATATGCATAAAAATAGAATGGAAAAAATTGGTGGAAAGATAAAACCAGATAATCTTTTTTCAAATGTTAAGAAATGTTTCAAAGTAGAACAAGATTACGAAGTACTATCAGCAGAGATGAATGGAGAAAATCTTGCATATCTCTTAGTATTTTATTATAATAATTCAGCAGTTTATTATTTACCAACTTTTAAACCAGAATCAAAACATACTCAAAGTACAAGCTTATTAATTTGGAAATCCATTAAAGATGCACTAAAACGTGGAATTAAATATTTAATTTTGGTGGAACACCATCTGGACTATTATCTTTATACAAATTTAAGAAAGGTTGGAATTGTAAAGATTTTTCTTATAATTATTATATTAATTGTGATTTTGAACGCATAAAAGATATCGAAATTTCTCAGATTTCAAAACATTATGAATTTTTTTATGTTTTTCCATTTGAAAAGATGAATCAGAAGGAGAAAGATATTGTTTAGAAAGATAAAATCAAAAATACGTAATTTTTCATATTTTTATCAATGGGATATACAAATAGATTTTGAGAATGAAGAAGAATTTTCTACATCATTTTCAAGATTTAAAAAATTAAGTTCGCCAAAAGACACATTTTGGGCAGATCCATTTGTTATAAAAAAAGAAGAAAAGTGGTATGTTTTCTTTGAAGAATATTTGAATTCCAATAAGAGAGGACACCTATCAGTAATTACCATAGATAAGCAGAATATTTCTGAGCCAATTAAAATTTTAGAACGAGATTATCATTTATCATTTCCATCAATTTTTGAATTTGAAGAGGAACTGTATTTAATACATGGAACAAATCATAATTTAAAATCTTACGTAGAATTATTCAAATGTGAAAATTTTCCGTTAGAATGGGTACATCATAGTACATTAATCCATGATATATCATTAGTAGATACTATAATGTTTTATTTTAATAAAAAATGGTGGTTATTTGGTTGTAAAGGTGAAAAAGATGGAAGTTCAAAATCAGAAGAATTGATGTTATTTTATTCAGATAATCCATTGAGCACAGAATGGAATTCGCATCCAATGAATCCAATAATAAAAGATATCACAAAAGCAAGACCAGCAGGTCAGATTTTCATAAAAGATAATAAAATTATTCGCCCAGCCCAGAATTGTTTTAAAGTATATGGAAATGGTATTTCATTTAATGAGATAACAAAAATAAATGAAAATGAATACGAAGAGAAACAAATAGAAGTATTTTCAACAGATTGGAATAATGATTTGATTGGTTTACATACTTTCAATTTTCATAAGGGTTGTACAGTGATAGATACAAGATCAAAATACAAAAAAATTAAAAATAACATATAATATTATTTAGAAATTTTTCCAGGGCAATTTACGTTCAAGAAAACTTTTCAAACTACTAACATCCTGAGAAAATAATTCTTGTAATTTTAATAAATCATTTTTTTGTAAGGTAGGTTTTTCATTTTTATTACTAATTATGTTCTTTATTGAAATTCGAGTAGATTTTGGAAGTAATCGACGACCTAAATTTCTTGATAATTTGTTTGAAATAATAAAATTTTGTGATTTTCCTAGTGGATGAGAAAAATCATTGTATTTTTTTGTTAAGTTTGTAGGTAATTCTGTATTAATATTTAGAAAATCCAAGATTTCTGATACAGATTTTTCAGTATTTTTTGCAAATTCTTCATAGATAATGATTTTAATTTTTTCTCTACCAAACATATCAACGTATCCAGATATAGAATCAAAATAAAAACTTGGCATTATAATATAATTATGAAAATTTTCTTTAGTTTTACTCTCAAGGTAATTTTCTAATTTTTTTGAGAATGATAGAGTTTCATAACCATTTTTTATATACATTAGATAATGTGAAAAAGCACGTTCAATTGGATCACGTAACATTATTATGATTTTTGCATTGGGATTCGCATCATAGATTTTTTTAGGAGTGTCGGGGTCTCTCAGATATATTGCGGTTGATTCACCAATCAATTGATTAGATGATGCGCCGGAAAATAGGGCAGCATATTCATCATAAGATTCAACTCTTCCATTACTAAATTCACTAAAAAAACCACATTCCTTTACACACATAAAAACTTCAGAAAGCTGATTTAGATATTCATGTAATGAAGTTGTTCCTGAACGTGGTGCTCCTACAATAAAAAAATCAGGATATATTTTCTGCAATCTACTTTCTAATATTATAGCGTGTATAAGAATTTCTAATGAAGTGTTTTAGTGATTTTTAATAGAATTTCTATTATGAATGGCTTTTTGATGTATTCTTATATTTTATCAAACAAGTTTTTATTTGTAATTTTGATTAAATCATAATAATTGCGTTTATTAATTGTGTCAAGTGCGGGAGGGGGTACATCAAATAAGACTGTTGGAAAATATTATCATTTAAAACAATTTGGTGACGAATTAGAAAAATTTGGAATAAATTGTAAATTAATTAGAGAGACAGATTATGTAATTGGATTTCCAACAAAAAAAATACACAAAATGATTTCCAATAAAACTAGATTTAAGAGGTTAATTGCTGATTTTAAACCAGACGCAGTTTTTACTGATGGTAAAACTACTTTTGGAATGGAAGTTATTAAATTGAAAATACCACTATTTGTTTTATTACGTGGTCATCATTGGTCTCAGATACAATATGCAAAAGAAACAATTTACAAAGATTTCTTTATGAGAAAGATTGTTGATATGAGAGATAAAATTGCCAATGATGTTATGGCTAATGCCACAATGTTATTACCAATTTGTAATTATTTAGTAGATGTAACAAAAGAATATCATCCGAAACAACCATCAAAAGTTTTTGTTGAAGGTGTAGATGACTCATTATGGTATAACTCGAATGGGATTAAATTAAAACATCCGTGTGTAGGATTGTTGCAAGATGCAAATTGGTGGAGAAAAACAAAAGAGATGTTAGTTCTAGAGAATGTTTTAAAAGAAATGCCAGATGTCCATTTCTATTGGGCAGGAGATGGTCAGTATAAAGAAAAAATTTTAGATGTATTAGATAAATTTGATAATTTCCATTGGCTGGGACCATTAGAATATCCAAATAAGGTCAGAGAATATCTTTCCGAAATTGATATTTATGCAATTATTACTGGAATGGATGCAGCACCATTATCATTGAAAGAAGCACAGTTGATGGAAAAGCCAGTTATTTCTACAGATGTTGGAGGAAACTCAGAGATGATGAAAGAGAATGAAACAGGATTTTTAGTAAGAGAAGGTGAGTATAGAGATATTATAAAAAGAATTTTTTTGTTGACAAAAGATAAAGAATTGTCAGAAATGATGGGTAAAAAAGGTCGTAGGTTTATTCAAGAGCATTTTAGTTTAGAAAAAAGTGCCAAAAACTTTTTAGAAATTATCAGGCCATACATAAAAGACTGAATTAAGATTTAAGATATTTTTTATGAATAGATTTAGAATTTTTGACTTTTTTTGAATATTTTTGATTAATTGTTTTGATTAGATTGAGGGTTTGATTTTGCATAAGATCTAAATTTGGTATAACACAATGACCTCCAATAAAACCAGGGAACATTTTCGGTCTATTTCCCAATATTTTATGAATTTCATCAGAGAATTCCCACATTTCATCATAATCAACATTGTGTTGGATTGCAATTGTATTAGTTAATTGAGCATAATTAATCAGCCAACCAAGATAAGACGTATCACATAAAATTTTTGCCAATTCAAGAGTTTCTGGTTTTGACATTCTTTGAGTTTTTATTCCACATTTCTTCATAGTTTTACGATATTGTGTAACAGCCAATTCTTTTTTTGGTGCAATTTTAGATATCGCAAAGAATTTTGTATATCTTTGAAGATCTTTTAACATTCTTTTATGAACACCTCTCGTTGCACTAAAAATAATTGGTATCCTTAATTTTTTTTGTATTTGTTCAGTAGTTCCAGGAGTTATAGTACTATGTATTATAATATATTCTGGTAGAAATTTGTCATGTAATTCTATAACGTTAGATTTGAAGTTTTTAGTTACAGGTATAGCAATGTGTAAAAAACGAGTTTGATATTTTTCAAATTTTTTAAATTTTTTTTCATTCATTAATTTTTTATCTAAATCATAACCTACTACAGATTCCTTTTTTGAGATTAATTTTAGAATAGGTAGTCCAATTTCACCTAATCCAGCAACAATGTCTTTTTTCATTATTTTATTCATGTTAGATCCTAAATTAATCTAGTGTAGTATTACTATCCATTTCCTTTGTAATGAATAATCGATACCAAATTTCAAATGCTAATATACCAAAAAATTTATTGACATATTTCATGTCTAATTCTGAGGAATCGATGTATTTTTTAATCCAAGATTCATTTATCCAACCATCTTTTACAACCCTAGAATCATCTAGAAATTTTTTACATAAATTATAACCATGAGTTTTCCATAAATTGATTGGATTAACATTAAATCCTAGTTTTTGTTTTCCAATCAGTAAATCATGTCCATTTTGTTTTAATATAGATCGAAGAGGTAGTTTTCCCAAATCTCTAGTTTCATCATATTTTTCAGATTTTTTTATGTGTGGTGCCATTGATAGTAATTCATCATTCAATAATGGAGTCAATAATTCCATATCAAAGCTTTTGATTATACTACTATTGATTGGATTAAAATTATAAAGTAACTTTCCGTTGTAATCTGCTAAAAATACTTGTTCTAATCTTGATAAATTATTACTAAAATGTGGCAATAATAGCTCATGAATTGATTTCCAAGAAAATTGTGATTTTTCATTAAAGATGTTTTTCTGATCAGGTACTCTATCTCTTTCATGACATTGTAAGTATGCAGTTACTTTATCTAATGGACTAGAAGTTTCAGATGTTAATGATAAGAATTTTTTATATCTGAATGTGTAACCACCAAAAAGTTCATCACCTCCATCACCAGAAATTAAAATTTTAGATAGAGTTTGAGATTTTTTTACAACATAATACCAATGTAAATCCCAAAATGGCATTTTGATCATACTAATAGCTTTAGGAAGTTCAGAAAGGTAATTTTTAATTTCGACGATATGGTGTTCTGCATTAAATTTTTCAGCAATCTTTGCAGCATCTTTAGTTTCATCAACACTATCTGCAAATTTTATTGAAATAGCTTGAATGTTAACATCAGGATTAATTTTTCTAATTAATGATAAAACTAAAGTTGAATCTACTCCACCACTCAAAGCAATTGATATTTTATCACCTTGAAAATTTTCTAATTTTTGTTTTATATAATTGATAATTGAATTTTCAATTGCTTGAAAATTTTTTAATTCAATAGTTGGCTTGAAATCATTCCAAGTTTTTATGGGTAGATTAGGTTTGAGATTTGGATCATATCTCAATGTTAGAATATTTACTAATGACGAAGAATTAATTATAGAATTATTGTCCACGTCCAAGTCCTCTAAAAATTAGATTTTCTTGTTTTGCATATAATGGATCAATTATTCCTCTAGTGTCTATTAGAATTGAATGTTTCATTTGCTTGAATAAAGGAATTTCAAATTTTTTAAATTCATCATGTGCAGTTACAATAATGGCCGCATCAACTTTTGATATTATATCTTCAATATTTTTTTCAACAGTAATTCCAAAAACTTCAGTTGAAGTAAAATATGGATCATAGATATGTACAATAGCACCTCTATCTTGTAATTTTTTAATTATTTCTTCAGCAGGCGTTAATTGAATATCTTTTACATTGGGCTTGTATGAAACACCAAGTATTAGGATTTCACTTGCATCTATAGGCTCATTAATTTCATTAAATGCATCAATGGTTAATTTAATGACATGATCCGGCATTTTTTCATTAATTTTTCTACCTGATTCAATAATACTTAGATTTGTTCCGGTACGTCGTGCTGTATTAAGTAATTGATATGAATTTATTGGAAGACAAGGACCACCAACACCAGCACCAGGATAATGTACTTGAAAATTATATTTTTTCTTAGCAGCTTCTAGAACTTTGTTTGTATCAATTCCAAGTTTTTCAAACATCAAAGACAATTCACTCACAAATGCTATATTGATATCACGAAATACATTAGTTGTTAGTTTTACAGCATTTGCAGTTTTACAATCTGGCATTTCAAGAAGTTCAACTGAAAAAACGAAATGATAAATTGATTTAATAATTTTTGTAATATTAGAATTTATTCCACCAACCAATCTTGGAAGATTTGTAAAATCATGTAAAATTTCTCCAGGATTAGCATTTTCAGGACATACACCAATAAAGAAATTTTTTTGTGCATGTAATTTTCCTGATTTTGATATAATCGGTACCATTTCATCTTCTATAAAACCAGGTTCAATAGTACTTTCAACTATTACCAAAGAATTTGGAGACAATATCTCAGATAATTTAGAACCAACACTTCTTAATGCAGAATAATCAGGAATATTATTTTTATCCATAGGAGTAGGTAATGATAGAAGTATCAAATCTGAGTTTGGGACAGCATCTTCAATTTTTGTTGTTGCAGAAAATTTTTTATTTTTTTTTACATCATTGAATATTTCTTCATATCCAGGTTCATCTTTTAGTGGAAATTTACCAGAGTTAACATTTTGAACTAGATTTTCATTTATATCAACACCAATAGTTTCTAATCCAGATTTTGCAAAAGATAACGCAGTAGGTAGGCCAATTCTACCTATACCAATCACACACACTTGAAGAGTCTTTTTGGTTAGGGATTTCAAAACATCTTCAGGGTTATTCATATTAATTTTCATATTTGACATGGATATCACAGATGCTTGTATTTTGAACCTATTTTTACCTATTATAATTTTGTAATGATAGCTTTCATTCCAAAATTTTAAAAACTTAATGATAAGACTAAGAATGGATTTTTGTGACTAAAGTAGTAATTACAGCAGCAGGGAAAGGTACAAGATTATTGCCATTTACAAAAGAAATGCCGAAGGAAATGATGCCAATCTTTTCTAGGACTTTTACAAAAAACAGAGTAGTTTTACCATTGTTACAATATATCTATGAACAACTATATTCTATGAATTTTAGAGATTATTGCTTTGTTGTTGGTAGAGAGAAAAGATCTATTGAGGATCATTTCACTCCACATGAGACATACTTGAAAGAATTAACAGGAGATTATAAAAAATTCATAACAAATTTTTACCAAAAACTAGATAATTCACATTTGATCTGGATTAATCAAAATAAACCATTAGGATTTGGTGATGCAGTAAAACGTACAGAGAGATATGTTGGAAAAGAAGATTTCATTGTTCATGCAGGAGATGTAACAATATTAAGTAAATCAAAACATCCAATTACAAGATTAATAGATGCTGCAAAAAAAAATCCAGATGCAAAAGCAATCTTATTATGCAAAAAAATTAAAAATTTTAAAAAGTATGGTGTACCTACTGTAAAAAAAATATCTAATAGTTTATTCATGGTGAATGAAGTTATTGAAAAACCAGATAAACCAAAATCAAATTTTGGAATTTTACCACTATATTATTTTAGACCAGATATATTTTCTAGTCTAAAAAAAATAAAGAAAGGAAAAGGTAAAGAGTTTCAACTAACAGACGCCATTCAGAATTTAATTAAAGAGAAACAAAAAGTTCTAGCCATTACATTAAATAAAAATGAAGAAGAGATTGATGTAGGAACTGTAGAATCATATAAAAACTCACAAGAGATTACATTTAGGAAAGCTTGATTTTTAGAGTGATTGGATGAAAATAGCTATTATAGGATTGGGATTTGTAGGACTATCACTAACTAGCGTGTTAGCATCTAAAGGATTCAATGTAGTTGGAATAGACATTGATAAAGAAAAGTGTAAGAAAATATCTAATGGAATTTTACCATTCTATGAACCAGATTTAGAAAAGACATTGAAAAATGGGCTAAAAAAGAAATTAGAAATTAGTGATGATTTTTCATTAATAAAAAAATGTGATTTGCTTTTTGTAACAGTAGGAACACCACAGGATACAAAAGGTGCAATTGATCTTTCAATAATAAAAAAAGCAGTATCTTCTATTGGAAAAAATCTTAAAGGAAATAAAAAACAACCAATAATTTTTATCAAAAGTACTGTAATTCCAGGAACAATGAAAAATGATATTTTGCCAATTTTAGAAAATAATTCAAAGAAAAAGGCTGGAAAAGATTTTGGGCTAATATCAAATCCAGAGTTTCTACAAGAAAGTACTGCAATAAAAGATACAAAATTCCCTCATGCAATAGTATTAGGTGGTTATCAAACTGAATTTATGAGAAAGGCAAAAAAATTCTTTGTAAAATTGCATCCAAATATACCAATCATAATTACTAATCATCAAACAGCAGAGATGATAAAATATGCTAACAATTCATTTCTTGCAACCAAGATTAGTTTTATCAATCAATTATCGAATATTTGTCAAGAAATTCCAGGAGCAAATATAGACGATATAGCAAAAACAATTGGATTAGATCCTAGAATTGGAGGATTGTTTCTTAATGCTGGACCTGGTTATGGCGGTTCATGTTTACCAAAAGATATGAAAGCATTAATCAATTTTGCAAATATTACAGGGATTAAACCTACACTTCTAAATGCGGTTGAAGAGATAAATTCTAAACAGTTAGATCAGATCATTTCTATAACTAAACAAAGATTGGGTGAATTATCTGGAAAGAGAATTACAATTTTAGGAATAGCATTTAAACCAAATACAAATGACATTAGAGATTCTGTTGCAATAGAATTAATCAAAAAATTTCTAAACAGAAAAGTTAAGGTTACAATTCATGATCCACAGGCAATAAAAAATACTAAGAATATTTTTGGAGATAAGATTAGCTATGCAAAATCAATAAGAGATGCATTATCAAAAAGTCAATGTGCAGTAATTATGACACAATGGAAACAATATGAAAAATTAAATGATAATGAATTTAAAAATATGGCAAAAAAAATTGTCATTGATTGTAGAAGAATGTTAGTAAAAAAACAATTAGATGTTGACTATTATGCAATAGGATTAGGTAGAAGAAAATGAAATATGTTGTAACAGGCGGAGCAGGATTTATTGGGAATAATATAGTAAAAAAATTAGTTTCCAGAGGAGATAAGGTAACTGTAATTGATAATTTGAAGACAGGTAAAGAAGAAAATTTAACTTCTGTAAGAGATAAGATCGAATTTTTTAATGATAGTATATTGAATGCTGAATTACTTGAAGAACAGACACAAGATATTGATGGAATATTTCATCAAGCTGCATTAGCATCAGTACAAGATTCATTTTCTAAACCAGATGAGTATCATAATGTTAATGTTAATGGAACAGAAAATATTCTAAAATTAGCAAAGAAAAATAAATTCAAAGTTGTTTATGCGAGTTCATCTAGTGTTTATGGCAATCCTGAAAGAATTCCAATAAAAGAGATAGATAGTAAAAATCCAATTAATCCATATGCTGAAACTAAATTAAAAAAAGAAGAATTAGCAATAAAATATTCAGAGATGGGCGTGAAAGTAATTGGATTGAGATATTTCAATGTATTTGGAAAAGGGCAATCAAAAGAATATGCAGGAGTTTTGAAATTATTTTTAGAAAGAATTAGGGACGGAGTTCCACCAAAAATTAATGGAGATGGAACACAGTTTAGAGATTTTGTTTATGTTGGAGATGTTGCAAACGCAAATATCATGTCAATGGATAGCAATATAGATCATGAATTTTTTAATGTTGGAACAAATTCATCGATATCAATATTAGATTTAGCAAATATCATTATAGAATACTCAAGGTTAGAATTGAAACCAATTTTTGGACCTGAATTAAAGGGAGATGTGAAGAAAACGATTGCAAATATCGATTTAATTAGAGATAAGATAGGATGGGTGCCAACGATAATGTTAGAAGAATGGATCAAAGATATAATCATAGAGAGAAAATTTGATGCGATTTAGTAATAATTCATACGAGAAAATATTATAGTTGAAAAATTCAGATGAGATTAGAGTTAAAATGATCGAGAGTGATTGGAAATAATGAAGATTCCATTTTTTGTACAAGAATTTACTTCCGAAATGGAAAGTGCAGCATTAGATGCATTACGAAATGAATCATTTGTGGGAGGAGAAAGTGTTGTAAAGTTTGAAGAAGAATTTGCAAAATATACTGGGACTAAATATGCTGTATCAGTTAATTCTGGAAATAGTGCATTACAAATTTCATTAATGTCTTTAGGAATTTCAGATAAATCAAAGGTTATAACACCAACAAATTCATTCATTGCTTCAGCAAATTGTATTCGAATGGTAAATGCACAGCCAATTTTGTCAGACATTGATTCAAGAGATGGATGTATTGACGTTTCTAGTGTTACAGAAAAAGCAGATGCAATAATTCCTGTTCACATTTATGGTAATCCATGTGATTTTGATTCTGTTAAATCGTTAGCAGAACAACAAAAAATTCCAATAATTGAAGATGCATGTCAAGCTCACGGAGCGATTTTTAAAGGAAAAAAAGTAGGCAATCTTTCAGATGTAGGATGTTTTTCATTTTATCCTACAAAGAATATGACAGTAGGAGGAGATGGAGGAATGGCAACAACAAACAATGAAGAAATTGCACTAAAGATTAAGTCAATAAGAGATAATGGAAGAAAAACAAAAAATGAATTTGATAAATTAGGTTTCACAATGAGATTAAATACGGTAAATGCTGCAATAGGCAGAATACAATTGAAACATTTAGATGAAAAAAATTCTAGAAGAAGAGAAATCGTTGGAATTTATAGAAAAAAATTAGCTGAAGATTGTATTTTGCCAGAAAATATTAATGGTAAATCAGTCTATCATCAAATTGTAATAAAACATGAAAAAAGAGATGAAATTCGTAAAAAACTAACAGAAAATGGAATTGGTTCTGCAATTTACTATGAAAAACCAATTCACATGCAGGAAATTTATCAAGAATATGGATTAACCTTGCCGAACAGTGAAAAGTTTTCTAAAGAGATAATGTCTTTACCATCATATCCATCATTAACAGATGAACAAGTAGAGATTATTGCAGAGTGTGTTAATAAAATAATTAATTAAAAATGAAATTATTAATTGGTGGTTCCAGTTCAAAGATGTTTCATCTGAAAGAATTTTCAGATATGTTGAAGAAAAATAATGTAGATGTAAAATTAGTCTTAGATGTAGAATATGCTGATGGATTTCCAAGTAGGAAAATGAGTAACTGGTTTGCATCTGATACAAAATTTAAAAAATTGGTTAATGAGTTTCAACCAGATTTGATTTTGGTGGATAGGCAACGTCATTTTGGTTTAGAAGCCTCAAAAACTAACATTCCATTAGTTGTTCATTTGAGAGGAAATTATTGGAAAGAGATGGAGATGGCAAGAAAAACACTTTACAGTTCACCTCCAAAAAAAATTGCCATAAACAAATGGGATGAGATTGGGGCAAAGTGTTTTGAAGCTGCAGATAAAATTCTTCCAATTTGTAAACATCTTGAAGATGTGGTGAAAGAACACTATCCACAAAAATCTTCATCTGTAATGTATCAAGGAATTAGTTCAGATAATTGGTATGATGATGAAGGAATGAAGCTAAAACATCCATGTGTAGGATTAGTTCAAGGTGCAGTAATTTTAGAAAAAACTGAACAGTTACTTACATTAACTAAAGTTCTTGAAAAGATGCCAGAAACTACATTTTATTGGGTTGGGGATGGACCATACAAAGAAAATGTTTTACCAATATTAGAAAAATATGATAATTTCAAATGGTTAGGTGCACTAGAATACCCAAATAAGATCAGAGAATTTCTTACGGAGATTGATGTTTATGCATTATTGAGTGGAATAGATATGGCACCATTAACATTGCTTGAGGCACAATTAATGAAAAAACCAGTAATTGCAACAAATGTGGGCGGCATTCCTGAATTAATGAAAGATAAAGAGAATGGTTTTTTGATAGAAAAAGGAGATTCAGAAAAATTAATCGAGTATTTACAGATTATTTTTAATGATTATGGTAAAGCAAAAACTATGGGAAATTCAGGAAGGAAATTTGTCGAAGATAATTTTTCATGGGAAATTATTGCAAAAAAATTCATCAATGATGTTAAAGATTTAGTGAACTAATTACTTCTTTTGACCGGTTACGCTTATTCCACTTTCAATTTCTTTAAAAGTTGTAATTTTAATTTTTAAATCTCGATACCATTTTTTGACT